>SDBU01007372.1_pt1 | contig 12702 bp, 10 predicted proteins | sample 2277071 | NCBI WGS metagenome assembly SDBU01 (sample SAMN10397929, study PRJNA504765) | marine sediment metagenome | isolation source: marine sediment core GS08_GC12, 126 cmbsf | place: Arctic Ocean: Gakkel Ridge, Loki's castle | collected 2008 | reverse complement strand
GCCCAAATCTTGATTTCGCATCGTTTCGGCAGCGAGTCTAATTGGAATTGCTTGCGAAATTCAACCGTCCCGGAGATTTTTTCGGCTGAATACAGAATCCATTTGCTTTGTAGCGATGGGAATAAAAATTCTATCTCGGAGTTATAACGCGCTTGATAGAACAGGAAGGCGAAGGGCGATACACATAGGACAGCAATGATAAGGTAATGCCAGAATTTCATTTTAAGTAAAATGTGAAATACGCAAGGGCAAAATGGTAAGAGGGCGAACTCCAGCAAACCGGAAAGCCAGAAAGCCAGAAAGCCAGCAAAAGATTAAAGATAAGAACTAGTGGAGTCACACGGCGTGTGTCTCCACAATGTTTTTGTTTTTAGTTTTTTGCCGGTTGTCCGGTTGTCCGGCTTTCCGGGTTTCCGGGTTTTTTTCCAATTCCGCCATCATTTTTTGGACATCTTCCCACACGTCTCGTTTTGCCCCCTCGTTGCGTAGCAGATAGGCGGGATGGTAGGTAGGCATCAATTTAATACTCTCATTATACTGGTAAAATCGCCCGCGCAAACTGGTAATACCTCTGGTCGAATTTAGCAGTGTTCGCGCGGCAAACGCGCCAAGCGCGCAGATAACTTTGGGTTGGAGAATCTCTAACTGCCGCGATAAAAAGGGCTTGCAGTGTGTGATTTCATCCGGTAAGGGGTCGCGATTACCCGGTGGACGACATTTCAAGATGTTTGTGATATAGACATCTTCGCGTGTGAGTTTCATTGCTTCAATAATCTTTGTCAGCAATTGTCCCGCACGGCCGACAAAGGGGCGACCCTGTTGGTCCTCATCTCCGCCGGGCGCCTCACCGATAAAAACTAAATCCGCGTTTTCATTTCCTTCACCGAATACAACGGTATTCCGCGTCGTATGCAGTTTGCATCGAGTACACTCCATCGCTTCCGCACGCAGTTCGTCCATCATCATGCTGGCAAGAGGGTCGATGGCTTCCAAGAAACCCAATTCCAACTGTTCTGCTATGTGTTCTCTCATATTCGCGACAATCTGTGAATATTCGTGAATGATGTTATTTAGCTCTGACATGGTTGTTAACTCTTTTTGTCGCAGAAGTCCTGTTTGCTTCGCTTTGCTCGCAACGGCGTCTGAAAAGGAAAGTTCCGCTGGATTGAGGCTTGGGTTGAGTAGGCGAAGCCGTATCGAAACCACCCGAAGGCATATCGAAACCAGTATCGAAACCACCGAAGCGTATCGAAATCTTTAGACCCTTCCGTTCAGGGGTAAGCGGGTGGATGAATGCCTAATAAAATCAATTGGGAGGGGTTTTAGCGCGTGCTATCGCAATATTGCTATCGCACGCGCTATCTCCTTCCAATAAACTTTCGTGGCCTCTTTTTCCGTTTTCCGTTTTCCGTTTTTAACTCCTGTGCCGAGAAGTCCCCTTCCGAATCTTTGATTCGGTGGGGGATGAATCGGCACGTTTTTATGCGCGGTGCGATACTGACGTATTCTGGTCAGTACGCCTTCCGCGTAGATAATTGCCAGTTATTATTATGGCTAATAAAGGTTATGTCTTTATAGCCTACCTGTTTGTAAGTCTTACCAGGCTTTTTTATATACTCATTGTCAATCGTTTTTACATAAAATCCGCTGGTTCCGGTAAACCCGGAAACATAACCTCTCTGCCCAAATACAGAAACGGTGTCTCCTAAGAAAATACCTTTGAGTTGCTCGCGGTGCGATTGCGCTGTACTGCGCGCAACGCCTTCCGCTCGTGTTTTTGCCATTACGTTTGGCTGTTCTATTGGGAATCTTTCTGCCTTTTCTTGGTATTGCCTCATGAAGGCTTCTTTTCTTTTTTCTGAATTGTTTTATGTATAAAACGGCATTTGGATTACTTTTGATGGTTTTTATACCTGCTATGGCTATTGCATCATTATAATGGCTCTTATCAAGAGCGAGAGTATCCCTGGCAATTTTGGTATAGCTGCCGTAAGTTATTTCGCACGCGGTGTCAGCGCTTCGCTGACCTTCCGCATTTACCTGTTTGAAAATTCGTCTTCTGAGAACATTCATGAAGACAGTTTCCCTGTACTGTTTCGGTTTCTTAAAAGTATGGCGCGGAAGGCGTTGCGCTGTACTGCGCGCAATCGCACCGCGCTGAACCCTACCTTTATGAAAATCGGCATGGCACCCTATATGCACAGTGACTAAATTATCGGCCTTATCTGTTCCGCCATTACGTTTTGGGATAATGTGGTGGGTTTGCAAAATGCCGCCTTTCTTTTTACAAATCTGACAAGTGTAATTGTCTCTCGCAAAAATATAATACCGTGTGTTCCAAAAGCCAAAAGCCTCACCATTCTGATACTCTTTGCCTTGGATGTCAGGATTTTTCAGCTTAGCGGCATCAAATTTACCAACCTCAACTGTTATTTCTGGCGCAGGCAAGGCATTTGCAATCTTATTAATCCAGTTGATGGTATTGTCAATTCTGCTCTGAATTGATGGAGGCAGCCAGCCTTCCGGTTTAGCTCTATTTTCAAATCTCGGTTTTCGATACCGTGTTTTTCTGTTCCTCCGGGAACGCCTGTAGGTTCTCCGTGCAGTTAACAGCTTTGAAACATCATCCCTGAGTTCTATGGTACCTTTTCCAAAGACTTTGTTACCGGATGTGATTGCAAAACCTATATATTTAGCACCGGAGTCAATACCTACCTTTATCTGCTGGGTAGTTTCTCCGGTTGCATAAAGCAACTGAATGGTAAAAGGCTTGTAATCGATAATTTTAGCCTTGCCTTGTTTGAGTAATAACCTTGCCCTTTGCGGTTTGCATGGCATTAGGCTTTGATTTCGTTTGTTTTTGACAAATACTCTCAAGTTTTGTCCTCCTGCGCGGTGCGATTGCAACGAAACGTTGCAACGCCTTCCGCTCGGAGTAGTTGCCCATCCATAATGTTATCTCAGGGTTTGGCGCTTACCTGACCGCCCCTACCTCACAGGACTGTTTACAGATAAACCGCAGAGTTCAGAACTTGGGCATCATTCTGAAGTGCCTATATATTCCTGAGTAACGTAGCTAATTGCTGAATGTAGTCAACTTGGGCTTTTACAAGCCCCTTCTGAATCTTTGATTCAGGAGGGGTAGTTGACTTTCTATCTTTCGCTTTCTTTGAACTGCAGTTCTTGTTGATAACGATGCATCAAACTTGAGCGCGTGATAATCCCAACGATATTGTGGGGATTGGTTTCATCTACGACTGGAAGTTCGTGGACATCATCCACACTAAATTTCACAAGCGCGTCGGCTAGAGTTTCCGAAGGCGTTACTGTTACATCATTTTTTCCTAAAAGGTCATTTGCAATGATTAGCGAATAGAGATGTTGGTCAAGCATCACTGGACGAATATCCCGAAAGTGAATCATCCCCACAAATCTATTCTTATTGTCAAGAACGGGAAAATCTTGAAATTGGCTATTTCTAAATAGCTCAACGATGTCACGCATCGGTGCATTTATGTGGATAGCACCGTATTCCTCCGTAAGTATCTCTCGAACCTGAATCCGTTCTAGGATAGAAATGTCCGTTCCACGACGAATTTTTAGACCACGGCGGGACAATTTTAACGTATAGATAGATTCCCTGTCTATCAAACTCGCGACGATAGTGCTAATTCCGGTGGCAAGCATCAACGGTAGAATGATGGCATAATCATTGGTCATTTCAAAAATAATGAGCATTGCTGCCAGAGGAGCGTGAGTGGTGCCGCTCACCATAGCTGCCATTCCAACCAGAGCATACGCACCGGGTGAACCAGTCAGATTTGGAAAGATAGCGGACATGGCATGTCCGAATATTCCTCCCATCATAGCGCCCATAAAGAGCGAGGGGGCGAAAATACCTCCTGAACCGCCGGAACCGAGCGTCAATGATGTAGCAACAAACTTGGCAACAAAATACACGCCTAACATCAGCAACGGTAGATTATTGACCAAAGCATTTGTGATGGCTTCATATCCGACACCGAAAAATGCCGGGTCGTTTTTCAGACTGTGTGGTACGAATATACCCATCACACCTATAATCAATCCGCCGATGACCGGTTTCAGATATTCGGGAACCGGGATTTCATCGAAAATATCTTCTGCTTTGTATAGCGTTTTAGTAAATAAAACTGCTACAGCGCCTAAAATTAAACCTAATAAGACGTAATTGACCAATTCAATCGGATGAACTAACTGATATGCTGGCACAGAAAAGGCAAGCGCGTTGCCTAAAAATATTCGCGCCACTACTGTAGCGAGCACAGAAGAAACAATAATTGGGGTAAATATGTGAATGGCAAATTCGCCCAAGATGACTTCCAGCGCAAACAGCAAACCGGCAATAGGCGCGTTAAACGTGGCGGAGATGCCCGCCGCCGCGCCGCAGCCCACTAAGATACGCATTTTTTGTGTTGATATCCGAAAGAATTGCCCGACGCTAGAGCCGAAAGCTGAACCAATTTGTACAATTGGACCTTCTCGACCTACCGAACCACCGGAACCGATACAAATGGCGGACGCTAAGGCTTTGATGACAACAACCCTGGGTCTGATGATACCACCATGTTGGATAACGGCGGCTATCACTTCAGGAACGCCGTGTCCCTTTGCTTCACGCGCCAGAAAATAAGTCATCAGTCCGACACAAAGCCCCCCCAACGCGGGAATAAGCGGCAGAAGCCAGGGAAAGCTCCCATTGGTACCTAACAATGTCTGTCCTTTTTCCAAAAACAGAAAATGTTCCATACCGATAAGCCGCTGAAACAACACAGCGCCAAAACCGCCGCCGACGCCGATAAGCGCGGCTAAGATATAAAGAAAAGAATCTTCTCCCAATCGCAGCGAAAGAAGGAATTTAGTTGCCTTTAGCCGAAAGCGCGTGGCTGCATTTGTAATTTTTAATGTTCTTATCCACCTTAAAATCTGGTGGGTTATTGTATTGGCAACTGTAAAAAACATTTTTCTATCGAAATTCACTTTAGAGGTTGTCATTATTCGTCTCTTCCTCTCGAATAATTTCCAACACTTCCGCACAACTATTGCAGGATATGAGTTTTATTCGAATCGATTCGTCATTCAGCAAACTCACGATGCTGGCAAAGGTTTTGAGACGCTCTTGCAATTCTGTCGCGGGATATACGACTAAAATGATGAGATATACCGGCTGTCCATCAAGTGAGTCGAAATCGAGACCAGATTTGCAAATACCAAGGACAACCGTCATCTGTGCGACGGCATCGCATACTACATGCGGAATAGCAATCCCCTCTCCGATGGCAGTGCTCATCTGTTTTTCACGTTTGTAGAGAGCGTCAACGGTGGCTTGTTTATCTTTTTCTTCAATTTCATTCACCTCAATGAGCATATCGACTAATTGTTCGATAGCCGCCCATTTATCTGTAGCCGAATTCCCCGAAGTCTTGGCGACTCCGGCTACGACTTCGGGTGTCAAATTTACGCAGATGAGTTCTTCACGCAAAAGTTCTTTTAAGTGCATCCGTTACTCCAGTTACAGGAATTCGGAATTCGGAGTTCGGAATTCCGAATTAAATTGGGAATTCAAAATTCTGAAGTTAATTCCGTGTTCCGGAGAGGAATTGCCCAATTCATAGTTCCAAAATTCATAATTATCTTTTATTCATATTTCTGAGTTTCAGTCCAATTTTTCCAATTCTGTGTACTGAACAGATTTTTATCCGCGAACCTTCGCTGATAATATGTGTTAAAAAAATCTAAATAGCGATTATGCAATTTTCTAACCGGACATTACTGTGTTAGGGCGCAAAAAACCCAAAAAAGAACGCAAAAAATTCCTCTGTGTATTCTCTGCGTCCTCTGCGTCTCCGCGGTAAGATTGCTTCGCTTTGCTCGCAACGGCGTCTGAAGGGGTGGTCAGATAAGTGTCACCCACCTATTTGACCACTACAAATTTTTCCAATTCTGCCAAAAATTCCTCGACCAGATGTTCTTCCGCTACCGTTTTTATTTTTATGCCCTTTTTAAATATAATGCCCTTCCCCTTACCGCCGGCGAGTCCAATATCCGCTCCCTTCGCTTCGCCAGGTCCATTCACAACACAGCCCATCACTGCGATGTTGAGTGGTTTTTTCAGATGTGCAGTTCGGCGTTCTATCTCATGAGCGATATCAATCAAATTTATCTGACAGCGTCCGCATGTGGGGCACGCAATGATATTTGGACCATGCTGACGCAACCCTAGCGATTTTAAAATCTCAAAACCGACGCTGACTTCTTCAACGGGGTCATCAGTCAGCGACACCCGAATTGTATCGCCGATGCCTTCCTGTAGCAATGTCCCAATACCAACGGCTGATTTGATAGTACCCGAGAATTTGGTGCCAGCTTCGGTGACTCCAAGATGCAGCGGATATTCTGTCTGCTCTGCCATCAACTGGTAACTTTTTATCATATTGAAAACGTCAGAATCTTTGAGCGAAAGAACAATATCATAAAAGTCTAACTGTTCTAAGATTTTTACATGCCGCTGGGCGCTCTCGACCAACGCTTCAGGACACGGATGCCCATATTTTTCCAACAGTTCCTTTTCCAGTGAACCGGCATTGACCCCGATGCGAATCGGTACTTTCCGAGTTTTGGCGGCTTGCACAACAGTTGCGACGCGGTCTTCCGAACCAATGTTGCCGGGATTGATACGTAATTTGTCCACGCCGCTATCAAGGGCTTTCAGCGCGAGCCGATAGTCGAAGTGAATATCCGCTACAAGCGGTACTGTCGTCGTTCGTTTGATAGCTTTGAGGGATTCTGCCGCATCCATATCCGGCACCGCCACTCGAATAATTTCGCAACCTGCATCCTCAAGACGCCGTATCTGAGCGACTGTTGCAGAAATATCGCCGGTGTCCGTGTTGGTCATTGACTGGACAGTAATGGGGGCATTGGCGCCTATTACCACATCGCCCACGCGTACTTCGTGGGAAATACGTCGAGTAATCACGCAGACCTCCAGTCTAATAGTTCCAAATTGTATGGAATTTTATTCCACGCAATCTGTTTGTGATTGTTAGAGACTGACCTTCAATGGGTGAACTACAACACCCTCTACTCCATTGCTAAAAGCGTTTGGAGCTACTTTTCTGATGATATTACACGCGCCGTTGATATCTGCGTTAATAAGACGGCCAAATTTAGAACTGAACAACCCTCGCTCAATCCGCTGTCCCATATAAGTTTCATGTTTTTCGATTGTTTCAAAGTCGAGGAAACTGCATTTTGATGTGTAGCTTTCTTCGGTTAAAACAACCTTTATCCCTCGCAATTCTGCCTTATATTTAAGCATTTCTATAAAGCGTGCATGAGGAACTGAGACAAAGCTCTGATTATTCCTTTTACCAATGTTTATTTCTTGCTTCCAACCGTCATTTTTGCCAATTACAAGCGTGCCTATTTGTTCCTCTAAAAGACGATCGATTGTCCTGCGAGATGCTACATGCAATTCGTGTTTAATCTTACGGTTGCGTTTATCAGTTAAAAAATCGATTCGTTTCGATGTGAATGTCTCCTTTAAAAGTTGACTTTGGAGACGACTTTTCTGTTTGTTGTAGAATTGGTTGATGCTCTTTATCGGTCTGCCGTTGACAAGAAACGGGACGAATCCCGGCTTGTTTGAAGCTACAGCCGCAAGATTATTCAACCCAATATCAATTCCTGCAACAAGGGAGGTATCCACATCAGTGGGGTGAGGTTGTGTAGTATAAACAACCTCAACAACATAATGAGTTTTACGAGGAATAATTCTTACTTGATTAACTGAAGTTTGTTTCGTCTTGATCTGAATGTCTAACATAGATGGCTTGATAAAGCCAACTTCTAATTGTGGTTTGCTAACTGCTTGGATTGTATAAATGAGGAGGTTTCTCCCTTTTTGCTTATTTTTGTATTTTGGGAGTTTAGGTCTTCCATTAAATTTATCCCGAAGGGGCGAAGCGATCTTTTCAGGATTATCTCCCCATTCTTTGATTGCCGCAAAAAAAGATTGCCAGTTTTTATCAAGTGCTATCAATACCTGTTGTGCTACCTTTGCAGGAAGCGCTTTATATTCATCCGTACCCTTCATTTTAAAAGCAAGCTCTACATAAGAGATGTAGTGATTGTTGAATATAAATTCTTGCCTGATAATATAATTCGCCGCGTTATACAGATTCTTTGATGCAAAGGAAGCTTCATCAATGGCATAGAAACGGGAATCATTTTTATCAATAATGTGTTGTTCTACTAATTGCATTTATTGCTCTCTTTCAAAGATTTTGTTATTTCTTCTGTTTTTCGTTTAGCACGACGGCGGCCATAGAGTCTTGCACAAAAAGAATAGATAATTGAAACAAAATCTTCTAATAAATCCTCCTTCCCATCTTCAGCTAAATTGACGACTTCTATTCGCCGATTGGAGAGTGCTAATACCTTATCCATTTGGAAATGTCATTCCATGTAATCAAAACAAAGAGAAATATCAGCAGTCCGATACTAACCTGCTGGATGATAAGTTGCTTCTTCTGACTGAGAGGTTTACCGCGCGCTTTTTCTAGCAAGAATAGTATAATCTGTCCACCATCGGCGATAGGGATAGGAAGGAGATTTACGATGGCTAGATTGACACTGATGAAAGCGACGATATATAGTAATCCACTGATGCTACTGCGCGCGACAGTCGCCGTAATCTTTACGATACCCACAGGTCCGCTGAGGTATTTGGCCGAAATCTTATGGAGAATCAGGTCTTTGAGCATTCTGAAGATTTTGCCTATTACACCAACACTTTCCTGTAATCCCTTACCCCACGCTGTGATGAAATTATATTTTTGCAGTTCAACAGGTTCACTAAGTAATATCCCATTGACTGAATTACTTAGTGACAATCCATTCAATTTTAGGACATAATCGGTCGTTATCAATGATTCATGTAAACGCTTCTTTTCAATGCTAAATTCCGGCATAACATTCTTCATTTCCGCGCCGCTCTTGAAGACAAGGTTGATTGCTTGTTCCGGAGCATCTTGGGTGGCAGCGAATATATCCTTATACTGTGTGACGGGTTGTCGAATAGGCTCATCAAGCGGTACATCCACTGATTGTAAGGTATCGTATAGTTGTATTCCAGCTTCTGCCGCAAGGCTATCTTCTTGTATACCGGTGACCCTGACCTCCAGGGACGGTGTGAGAGTAACTGTATGTATGCTATCATCGCGCATCAATTCCAAACGAATATCTGCACCCGGGTGCTGCTCTATCTCAGTTATAATATCTAGAGGATGCCTGACGGGTTTGCCATTAATAGTGTATATGGTATCGTCGGGTATTATATCTGCTTGCTCTGTCAAACTATTGGGTATAATTTCGCCAATCTTTACACGCGTACGCTCAGAAACCCCGATGATGCCTCCCTTTTCACCCATGATTTTTTCTTCGCGTACATCTGATTTGACAGTTACAGTTGTTTCTTCACCTTCGCGCAACAACAGAAAATCCAGGTTTTTATTGGGATGCGTAAATATCCATTCGGCAATATCACTCCACTTTGTGACTTTTCTGCCATCAATGGACAGTATTTTATCACCGGCTTGAATGCCTGCAGATGCGGCGGGATGTCCTGGATGAACATATCCTATTTCTGTTGTTTGTTCAGATTCTGGAATTCTTGTGCCTATCATATAAAAAACGGCGAATACAACTACTGCAAGGGCAAAATTCATTACTGGTCCAGACACGGCGACAAAGATGCGTCGCCCCACAGATGCCGAAAAGAATTCATCGGGCGCACCGGTGGAATCGTCCGACGGATACTCACCAGCCATTTTCACATAGCCGCCGAAGGGCAGAGCAGAGAGGCAATATTCTGTGTCACCCCGCGTAAATCCTAACAGTTTGGGCCCAAATCCAATGGAAAATCGTTCGACCCGAATGCCGGACCTCTTCGCTGCAAAAAAATGACCTAATTCATGAATGAAAATAATGAATCCCAGCACAACAATTGCAATGATGATACCTATGATATCCAAGTTTTATCACCCTTTCTTCGTAAGTGGTAATTCGGTAATTTGGTAAAGTGGTAATTTGGGGGGAAACACCCAATCACCCAATTACCTAATATTAATTTCCAAGATTATATACCAAAATCGTCTCCCGTTTCTGTTTCGCTCGCCTGGTTTGGATACGTTTTGTAAGAAGATTTGTTATTTGAAAACCTGCTTTTTGGATAAATTTCTCTAACTTTCCAATAAATTCTCGCCCGGATTTATCAGAATACGCTAAAAGAATACGCCCGTCATCTTTCAAATAATCTTTCGCTTGAAAGAGAAAATTTCGGACGATATTCTGATTTTCATCGTTGGTGGCTATTTGGTCGCGAGCTTTCACCGGCGCCACTACCCAAGGGGCGTTAAAGATAATAAGGTCGAAACAACGCTTGCCGACCGGTTCAAAAAGATTACCGCTACTGGTTATCTCGATTAAATTGGGAAGAATCTTCTTTTCCTTGATGAATTGCTGAACGTTTATCTTCGTCGCAGCAATAGCTTCTGGCAAAATGTCGCTGGCTACAATTTTTATATCTTGCTCTGAGAATACATGTGCCGTAAGCAGAGTAAGACATCCGGAACCACAACCCATATCCAAAACATCTAATTCCGAAGGTAGTTCTTCTTTAAGTAATTTTAGCCCTTTGCTAATAAGATTGGTTGTTTTCTGCGAATTCGGTGGAAAAACATTAGGAGGCACGACTACTGAACTACCCAATTCCGAGATGAAATGAGATTGTTTTAGGGACTTTTGAAGGTTCCGAAATATCAGAACGGGAATTAAAAATGGGAATCCTTTATTTGCACCTTCTGAATCCCCGACGAGTTCTAGCAGGTATGGGGTTTGAAAATGCGGTTCAACGTTGAGTTTCCCCGCGAGGTAAGGTTGTTGATAATCAAATTGAATTTCTTCCTTCGTGATAACCATCAGTCTTAACAACCCCATCTGAGATTTATTCTTATTCCGCTTCCTTTTTTTCTCCGTATATTCGCTTAACTCGAGAATCTTATCCCACTGTCCCGATAAAACAGCGACTCCTCCCCGGCGAATATGGTCGAAGATTTGACCCTGTTTATTTAACTCCCCTCCGGAAAACAATTTTAGCGAAGCGTCTTCAACGATGTTCACAAACCTTTGGGGCACATAAACTGTCCCCAAATTGCTTATTCCATGAAAAGATTCCATGATTCGCCTCATTAAATTTAGCCACAGACATTTTGGATAAAGACTCTACGCTTGGATTCGGCAAATAACTCCGTCAAAGGATTTTCTAAATTAAACTATTCGTTACCTGTTTTGCCCATGTATCAGCCGACAAAATATCATCCAGGCTGGGATATAATTTGACCTCCCTGCTCCTCTGCCCCGATTCTCGGGATGGCTTCGCGCAGACGTCACTTCTCTCTGCATGTATGGACATCACGCGTTCGATAATTTTATGTATGTCTAAAAAACCTATTTTCTCATCCAAAAACGCTTGCACGACGATTTCGTCCGCGGCGCTAAGTACTGTTGGCATTGTACCACCGATTTGGGCTGCGCGTAATGCCAATCGAAGGCAGGGAAATTTGTCCAAATCGAGGGGTTCAAATGTAAGCGCGCCAATATGTGCGAGATTCAACTGTGTCCTGTCTTTGTCGGGATGAACCGCGCCATCCCAAGAATTCTGCATACGATGCGGATAGGTTAACGCATATTGAATTGGAATGCGCATATCAGGGACACTCAATTGTGCCATCCATGAACCGTCCACGAATTCTACCATCGAATGGATGATGCTTTCGGGATGTACGATGACCTCAATCTGCGAAAGTTCGATATCGAATAACCATTTGGCTTCTATAACCTCAAAGCCCTTGTTCATCATGGTCGCGGAATCAATGGTTATTTTCGCCCCCATAGACCAGTTGGGATGTTGCAGAGCGCGCTCAGGTGTGATAGTCGCGAATTCGCTGATAGGGAGTTGCCTGAATGGACCGCCGGATGCTGTTAAAACTATTTTTTTGATTTCTCCGGGGCTGCGATTACCCTGTAGGCATTGGAAGATAGCGCTTATCTCGCTATCAACAGGAAGCAGGTTTACCTGATGTTTTTCCACCGCCTTCATAACTAGCGCGCCACCCATCACAAGCACTTCTTTATTTGCAAACGCAATATCCTTACCGGCATGAATTGCTTTTAGTGTCGGCAACAGTCCTGCGCTACCAACAGCCGCGGACAATACCATATCAGACTCTTCTATCGCTATCTGTATTACCCCTTCCATACCCGACAAAACTTCCACATCTGTTTGCGCTTTGAGCCGCTTGCGTAATATTTGTGCGGCTTGTTCATCTGCCAGCGCGACCTGACGCGGGTGGAATTGATATACTTGTTGTTCGATTATATCGACACTCTTTCGCGCAGCCAACCCGACTACTTCAAATTCGCCCGGCAACGCCGCGATTACTTGTAGCGAACTCCGGCCAATAGAGCCTGTTGAACCGATAATGGATATACGTTTCATGATTTAGGTATTTTTGAAGAATAAACTTTACATTTTGGGTTCCGCAAATTCAGAGGACATGCGTTTTTCCCAATTCGTAATTCGTAACTCGTAATTCGTAA
>SDBU01007371.1_pt1 | contig 12703 bp, 4 predicted proteins | sample 2277071 | NCBI WGS metagenome assembly SDBU01 (sample SAMN10397929, study PRJNA504765) | marine sediment metagenome | isolation source: marine sediment core GS08_GC12, 126 cmbsf | place: Arctic Ocean: Gakkel Ridge, Loki's castle | collected 2008 | reverse complement strand
GGATATAAGAGGATTGACTGATTTTTAGGCTGCTGGAACAAGAACTTTGACTTCTTTCTCTAGTCGATTCCCTAAATTCGTTTTGGCCATTTCAGTGTCATAATGGATTTGAATACCTGTCCAAAAATCAACAGACATCCCAAAATATCGGGCCAGCCTTAGAGCTGTGTCAGCACTAATACCTCTTTCACCACGAACGATTTTGTTAATTCGCATAGCAGGAACGCCAATATCTTTTGCAAGCCGGTACTGGGTTATTCCCATTGGCTTTAAAAATTCCTCAAGCAATATTTCGCCAGGGTGTGTTGGCAGGAAATCTCTCATTGTGTTACCTCCTCAGTGATAATCAACTATCTCAACACCGTATACACCCTCTTCACGCCATTCGAAACAAATACGCCACTGGTCGTTTATTCGTATACTGTGCTGTTTTTCACGGTTGCCACTCAATTTCTCCAGTCGGTTAGCAGGTGGAACTCGAAGATCACTAAGATTACCCGCTCTATGGATCATAATGAGTTTTCTTTCTGCAAGTCGCTGTATGTCATGGGGTAATTTTTTAGAGAACCGACCTTGAAATATTTTCTCAGTCTCTTTGCATTTAAATATTTTGATCATTGCAAATATAATAACCCAAATAGATATTATCGTCAAGGGTTATTGTTTTGTCCCTTTCGATCCTAAAAAACTAACTGGAGCCATCCAAAGCTGCGAGTAACCGCGGGCCATCGGAGGCTGTTTTCCGGCCTTAGAGTGCTCATTTTGCCATCAAAATTTTCATTTTGTTATATCGGTCCGACCCCATGATCCGACCCATGATGTTGGTGACGTTGATATCCCTGCACAGATTCCTGAAAATTTTCGTACAATGTAATGATGGTGCGAGGCTTTGAATACGTTGGGTTTATAAGGTTTTCTCTAATTGGGAATTTCGGATATAACCAAAAGTTCTTTCATTTTGAAGCTATCAGCTTCTCAATAGTGAGTGTTTGGCAAGCGGGTTTTATAAAAAAATTTTCCCCGAATCGATCGACTTAATCCGAGGTAAAATTGAAGATACGAAATCCCAATCATGCAGATTTTGGGCTTTATTTTTTGATAGGTGAAAGGCAGTTATGTAGTCAGGCAGTAATCAATACTTTTGGCAGAATTATGAAATCAATATGAACTCTCTATACCGTTTATATTTTGCAACAGGGTTGACAATCTTATACTGTATGACGTTTAAACATTGCATATGGCGTTGTTAAAACAATTCGGGGAAATCGAATAACCATCTTTTCTGTATGTAAATAAAACCAAAATAATACATAATAACAGAAGGGAATAAATGGGACATCCTATATTTCATGCGTTAATCTCGAAATGTCAAACGAAAAATAATCTCCGGTTCCAATCCTTTTGCGATTTCTTAAAAGTTTAATTTATATCGATGTTTATGTCATAATTTAAATGCTAACAAGTTCTTTGACATCAATATTAAGGTCAAGCCATTTTCTAGTAAAATGAGTAAAAAGCCGTACCTTTTGAACGATACTAAAAAATTAATGGAGATTTGGAATCTGTGATATCTTTTCTGAAATAGGCGAGAGTTTATTTTGCTTTTTTCGGGTTTTTTTTCGTGATAAACATCTGCGTTCTTCTCTTTTATACTCGATGTAAAGACTGAAAACTAAACCTTTTGTCTCCCCAAAAAGAGGGCATATTATTCCTAAAACCCAAGAACTGATATCGTATCATCAGACTGATTAGCTACATATACATAACTTCCATCGGGTGCCACTGCTACACCATAGGGCTTGTCACCAACCGAAATGGTATCTATTACAGTATTATCTGATATTCGGATTACTGAAACGGTGTTGTCCTGTGAATTTGTCACATAGACGTAACTTCCATTAGGGGTTACTGCTACACTCTCAGGATAATCCCCCACAGAAATTGTATCTACCACGGTATTATCTGATGTCTGGATTACTGAGACTATGTCTTCAATACTTGTCACATAAACATAGCTTCCATCCGACTTTACTGCTACACTGAGAGGTCCACCACTTACAGAAATTGTATCTACCACGGTATTATCTGATGTCTGGATTACTGAGACTGTGTTGTTACCTTGATTAGCCACATAGACATGGCTTCCATTGGGTGTCACTGCTACACCATAAGGCACTGGCCCCACAGAAATAGTATCTACAACCACGTTATCTGATGTCTGGATTACTGACACTGTCCTATCAATTGTATTTGTCGCATAGACGTGACTTCCATCAGGTGTAATCGCTAAATTATGAGGTCCATCCCCTACAGAAATGGTATCTATCACAGTATTATCTGATGTCTGGATTACTGACACTGTGTCATTATACCGATTAGCCACATAGACATAGCTTCCATTGGGTGTCACTGTTATACCATAAGGGTCATCTCCCACAGAAATGGTATCTACAACCGCATTATCTGATGTCTGGATAACTGACACTGTCCTATCAATTGTATTTGTCGCATAGATGTAGCTTCCATCGAGTGTCACTGTTATACACGTAGGGACATCACCTACAGAAATAGTATCAACCACGGTATCAGGATAAATGGGGTCGGTTGGGGGATTATTTGCTTCCCGAAGCCCTGAAATCACCTGAAGTATATATATAATCTCATCGATACCTACCTTGTTATCGCCGTTAACATCAACGCCAGATGTGACATAATCTGATCGAATCAGACCGGAGGTGTCTGTCCCTGCACTTACCTTTAATGCTATGATCGCATCGGTCAAATCAACATTACTATCACCGTTGATGTCGCCTTTTAGTGGTATTTTAAATGATCTGAATAGTGGGGAGGGGTCAACATTCCCTGACTGATCCTTTGCTTTTACATAAAAGGTATAGGAACCGTTGGAGAGACCATAATAGCTCTTAGAAGTTGAAGAAGAATAGCTTGACCAACTACTATCATAGCCGTCAAGCTTATAGGAATAAACAAGATTGGAGGTTGAAGTTATATCATCTGAGCCTGTCCAATTAAAAGTGACATCCCTATAATCTATAGTTCCAGATGGGCCACTGGTAATTGAGGTGTCAGGTGGATTTGTTTCAGGCACCTCTACCGTAAATGACTGAGTGGCTGGTGTAGCATCCTCATTGCCAGATTCGTCCTTGACTTTCACTTGAAAGGTGTAGGAACCATTAGACAGACCACTGTAGCTAATTCCTGTTCCAGAGCTATAGGTTGACCATCCACTGTCGTAACCTTGCAAATATGTGGAATAGATCAAGTTCCCTATAGATGTTATGTCATCGCTGCCTGTGTATATGAAGCTGACACTGTTGGTGGTAATGGTTCCGGTTGGGCCACTTGTAATCGAAGTATTAGGGGGAGCAGTATCTTCAGACACCGTTAGACTTACAGAAAGCGTCTGTGGACTGTTTGTTGCATCTGATGCGGTTATAGTAATGGCGGCAGAATAATTCCCTGGTGAAAGCCCAGAGGTTGAATAATTCACTGTGATTGTATCACGTTCGCCTGAGGAGGTACCATTTGCGGGGGTACAAGAAAACCAGGATACACTATCAGAAATAGAATAGGTTAGCGTTCCCCCTCCTGAGTTCCATACTTCAAAACTTTGACTTGGGGCATTTTCTCCCTGCCGGGAAGAGTTGGAAAGGGATATGGGACTTTGGGAGATCTCAGGATCGGGGGAACACGCTTGTGTACTTTGTGAACCAAGGTTTGTCCAGCTCGTTTCCACACCATTGCTATTTTTCGCTTTAACTCGAAAAGAATAAGAAGTATCACAGGTGAGCCCAGTGCTATCCCAATGAGTGTTAGTCGTCCAGTCTGAATTCGTCCCCTTTGTCATATTCTCGCAATAATACTCTGTTCCCGATCGATTCCAATTGGCCGTCCAGTTTGCCTGAATACCTGTCTGGCTTATATTAAAAAAAGAAGCCGTTTCAGGTGGATTTGCATGTGTATACTCATAGACAGTGGGGGAGTAAGAGGTCTCATTTGGAGTAGAGGCTGAATCTCTTGCTTTAACCCGGTAACCATATTGATGGTTGGGTTGAAGCTCCGAGTCTGCATAAGATGTCGAGCTTTGCCAATTTGAATCTGAACCTCCAGTACCCCCAGTTGGACTATCTATAAAGTCGAACAAATAAGATACCGGGGAGCTTTGGCTATCTGTTGCCGTTGTAGCTACCATCAATATTGATGTGGAATTGGCCGCAGATGGTTGCACCTCCCAGGTCATAGGATCTGGTGACGGTGAGGTAGTATCTGATGGAGCAAATACCGATGGTCCGCTGTATAATCCTGTATTTGGCAGCCTACCACTTCCTCCATTACCATCTTTAAAATCGAAATAGTAGTTGTGGTTCCCAGTTGAAAGTGTCTTCGGTCCATAACGGTAAGTTCCATTGGAAGCCAAGCCACTATAAAGACTCAGAGTATAACCTGTCCCATCAATGTAAGCGAGTTTGGTGCTGGGTGAGTCACCATCTTCATCGTAATAATCTGCATAGTAATAAAAATTAGTGGGGGTATCGCCTGAATTGGGGTTTACATATCCATTGGAAAGCTGCGGATTGTGATTATAGGAGAAGGCTTGATAGTTCACTCCATCAACAGTGGTGATATATCCCCCTTCAAAGTCATTCCTTTGATAGCCTGTTGAGGGGTCTGCATATTCATCAGATATTGGAAACCCTAGCCAACTACCTGAACCGCTATATTGAGAAACGTAGACATTATCTATTGCGCCATGCGTTTCATAAGTTTCCGCCGCACCCGTCACCCAGTGAATATGCCCTCCTTCAAAATCACTAACACGGCCTGTTTTTCCTGTTGCACCAGACTCATTTGCATCTCTTTCATCACTTGTAGGCAACCCTAAGACACTATCCGCATAACCCCTCTGACCCCATTTAGTATAAATAGCTCCGTGTATCTCATAGACAGAACCACTATGACTTCCACTGAGATGATACTCCAACGCCCCGCCTTCAAAGCTCTGATACTTCAAGCTTGTACCAAATGAGGAGATAGACTGGGCAGAAAGATTTCCTACCGGATAACCAAGAGGGTTGCTGCTATTGAAACTCAATCCACTCCATTTAGAATAAAGAGGTGCTATAATCGCAAATGCTTGCCCAGCGTAGTTCCCATTTGTAATGTATTGGATAGAACCATTCGTGAAGGTTTGATAATGTCCTGTGGTTCCGTTAAATGAAGTAAAGCCGTTGCTCTGAACTGTGTTAGTTGGGCACCCAAGAGAGCTCTGCCCGCCCGCATTGTTAAATGCATTTTCAAAAGCGGTCAATTCTGAGCCAGAGGTGCCTTCGCCTGGAAGGATATTACAACCTAATGTACGATGTGAGTTGATATAAGCTATTGGATCTTCATAATAGGTTTCAACATATGATTTAGATTGCCCACATGGAAAGCTAGATGCAGATAAAATGTCATGACCAAATTTTCGTATTTCAAAATGTAAATGAGCTGAAAGACTGCCATCCCCTTTCCCAATTTTGCCAATTTGTTCTCCTTTTGTTACTATATCACCTATTTGTATCCATCTATCCTCTAAATGAGCATATTGCGACCACACTTTTGAGCTATCAGAAAGTGTATGTTCTATTATGACTATATTACCCCACGTTGAGGAATACAAGCCAGAAGCAACCACCGTTCCATTTGATACTGCATAAACAGGTTCATACCTATCTTGATCGCCACTAGTATTATCTTTATTAAAATCCACTCCTGGATGATAGACCCAACCACAACTTCCACCATAGTTCCATGGTTCCAGCCACCAAAGTCCATTACGATTATTTATCCATCCATTCCCATCTGGTTTTCCAACTGGATAGTCAAACCCATTAGAAACATCCGCAAAAGAAATTGGAGTAATGAAACAAAAATATGATAAAATGATCATGAGGATTAAATAAGTCTTTAGCCATAAAAAAAGCCTTTGAATATTTTCCAAAGTTTTACTCATGTTTTGCAAACTCCTTACTTCCCTCAAACCTAAATGGATAACGTCTCCCTTGCCTGTTAAAAATTCAAAACTTGGAAAAAGGGGGCTAAGTCTATTCTTGATTCAAATGTGGACTCTGTCCTGTGTCAAACAGGGCAAAACAAAAAGCTTCAAAGGACACATGAATTGGGATTATGAAAATGGGGTCATCCTTAGACTTTGGACAAATTGTCATGACCCTCTACGGCTGCCTTTTTCTGAACTATCCCTCCTTTATCAGCTCCGCAACCCTAAAATTGTCTCATATCAAGGGATGGCCCAGTTATTCACTTGTTGTACTTAAGAGCAGGAAAGCTACAGCAATATAGATTATTTTGGAACCAAGTGATTTCCTTTCCATTCCTTGCCCATCTTCAATCCCCCAAAGTGAAGATTCATAAACCCAATCATGATTTTTTTGGGTTTTATTTTTGATTGATCCAAGGTAGAGCATCTTCACATTTGTCAATATTCTTTAATTACTATATATTGTGGAAGTAGGACTTTATCTCAGTCCTGAAACTTTCTGAAGGATATAAACCACCTCTTCCAATCCGATCTTATTATCACCGTTTACATCAGCACCTGAAGAAACAAAATCTGACCTAATTCCATTAGGAGTTAGTCCTGTACAAACTTGTATGGCGAGGATGGCATCATGCAAATCAACGTCACCGTCCGAATCAATATCAGCTTTTAACGCCTTTAGTTCAGCAGTTATATTGATTAAGAATGGATTGCTATCTGAATCACTATTTTCTATAACCATCAGGCTTGGACCAACAATTCCTATAATATCTGTCCTTGCCTTAAGCGAAATTATAGTGAAATCTCCAGGTGAAATTTCATTTTCATACGATAGTATTTCAAATCCTTCTGGCACGGTCAAATCATAAAGGAACAGCCTTTGTTCCCCTTGATTAAAAAAAACGAAAGAAGCATTTTGTGCTGTTCTGCCCTGCTCGATTATGCCCAAATCGACGGTGCTCCCACTTTCAAGGTCCGTTCCATTTATCTGTAAGATTTTAATTGTTTCTGATTTCACAACATCAAATGTTTGATCTATCGTTGAAATCTCCGAGGTTAGGTCCGCATCCGATGCACTAATCATGATTTGGTGCTCTCCAGGAGCCAATTGACCAATCAGTGCGAAGTACTCTCCATCCAGCGAAACTGACTCACCGTCCACTGTCAGTAATATTGAACCAATCCCACTCTGGTCTTGTAGCTCCCAGGATATAAGAATCACTTCGTCTTCCCCTATAATTCCATCTCCGTCGCCTTGATGCTCTTCAATCTGTAAGTTAGAAATCACAGGTGGGTTTGAATCGCTATCAATCACGTTCAATAAAGTTGTGGCCCAATTGTTACTCGAAAACTCTGAAGGGTCTGTTGAGGAAGCAACATAGATAGTGTGTTGTCCTTCAGATAAGCTGAATGCATCAAAAGAGACCTCTTTTTCACTCCCAGCGCTAATACCGCCTTCAATGGTCTTGGTCGAAAGGAGTACCGAGTCTGAATCTTCCGGATTTCCATCATAGAGTGTTAGAGTAATAGTCTCATTTGTGCTCCATTTGCTTATATTCTTCACTTTAACCACAACATTTATTTCATCCCCTTCCATTGGCGTTTCTACGTCAAGCTGAATATCTGAGGCTGCAATGGAAAGATCGACACCTAAACTCGCGTACCGTATATCGCATTGACCGTTTTCACAATGTCTCCAGACTATACTGTTTCCATACATTCTTGTATCAGAGCAGTATCCAATACCGGTGAGAAGCCCTTCTTGTTCCGTCGCAATATCAAAATAAAATAAACCATCTAAACCGCCTTTATCGAACACGATGAAATTTCCTCCGATAGCAAGTGCGTCATCTGCATGATCACGATCACCCGATGTAATTTGTCGCAACTGATTGTTTTCCCACAACATTATATGGTCATCATCATCAACATCTTTAACACAGGCAAACATGTGTTTTCCAGCTGCTTGTGGATAGGAAAAACCATTAGTAACACGTTCTGGAACATTTTCGCCTGCCGTAAAATCGATTTTAACAAGGTATTGATCTCCTTCACTCATTGACCAATATCCACCAGAAATATTATCTCGCCATGTCCATTCAAATCGTTCGACAATCAACATACCTTCATTAAAATCCCCATCGTCATCTACAGTTTGCCTTGTTTCGTTACCGTTCCCTGCTGTCCATCCTGATTGGTAACGTTGAACAAACTCCCCGTTTCCTAAGTATTCATAAACGATCAAATTCTGTGGGTAGTTCCGGGGGTTTCCGTCTCTATCATAAAGCACATCATAAACACGTGTTAATGCAACCAAATTTCCATCGACCCCTATTATGTCTTCTGACATATCATCGTCACTAACAACAAATTCTGCACCTGTTGATAAGTCATAACCATAAATGTCTACACCTCGATGAGCAGTATTGGTTTGTCCATCCCAATTGCGTTTATCTTTCCAAATAATAAGATTGCCTGAAATATAAGGATTCCATTGAGCTTCTGGATCATTTGTAATACGAATTTCTTCTTGTTTACTAATCTGATAGGCATAAATGTCTACATTTCCATTTCGGTTATCTCGATATACAATCCAATCTCCGCTAATATCAGGATCATAAGCTTCTATAACACTTGAAATTCTTCCTACCGGAATTGAATCACTTACAAGCCCCGTTATTATTATCCTGTCGTCTTCACCGGCATCATCTATCCTTCCGCTCGCGGTAACTACGACTTCTCGAGAAATTGTCTTGCCGTCCAATAACTCCGTATCAACGATTACTTGAATAGTTTTTGATTCTTCAGGTTGAAGGCTCCAAGGCAGTACATCACCGGTCCAAGTGGTGTCATCATGGGAGGGCGTAATCGCTGTGACACTCATTGGAGTTGAACCGTAGTTTCTGGTTTGTATGTCTTTTACAATGTCTGTGTTTGTTCCTGTTACACCAAAATCATAATCGTTCGGTTGGACAGAAAGCCAAGCCTCCGGCTGAACTTCAAAAAGAACCTGATCCTCGAGAACTTGCTCAAGAGCGGATTCTCCATATTTCACAGTAACGTCTCCAATAATTGTTCCTTTAAAAAATGCAGGGACATAGATGTCCTGAAAATCACCTCCATTCTGTTTCTTGGCTTCTCCGCCGGCAGCAAGGTCTGGATAGGTATCCCAACCGTCATAAACATCAAAAACTGTCCCATCATATCCATGCACATCAGTTACTCTAGCTTCCACCCGGACGGCGTCTGCGTTACCAATATTTTTTAGATAAAGATCGAAACCTATTGATTCACCGCTGTGAAGCACACCGTCGTTGTTGTTTTTTGGAGACTCCTCAATTGTATCCTTAACCACAATTTGATCAATGGTAAAACCGGGAGCCAACTCACCATCCGCTGGAAAGGTCTTTGTAAACAAATGGTTTTGGTAATAGGGTGAATCGTTTATTTTGAATGATATGCTGAGTCCCATGTCAACTGTTGTTTCAGATGAAGAATTCAAACTTACTTCAAAGTCTCCCCATTTGTTTTCTCCATTAATCATTGTGCTATAATCTTCATATCCGTCAATTATTTCAACATTTTCGTTTGGCACTGAAAGGCGTACCTCGACATTCGACACTTCAACGCCAGTATTATTTGTTATCCGGATGTCGATATCTATATCTTCTCCTGCCTCGGGCACTCCATCTCCATCTCCGCTGTCCTCATTCCATGTTATGTAAAATGAAAATGCGTCTGAGTCCTCATCAGGATGATCTACGATAATTCTAGCCGAATAATTCTCTGAATTTACAATATTCACCCCATCATTAATCTTAGCATAAACATAAAATGCTTTCCCATCTGGCATATCTGCAGTTGAAACATAGTGATAGCCATAAATACCAAGGGTATCTTCACTTAATCCGTCAATTATTTTCTCTCCGTCATAACCGTAATCATTATTATCTTCCCATAAAGAGATTGATGCGCTTGAATCTTCATCGATATCTACCCAGTGGACTGCGAACCCTTCATCAACAGTAATTGTTGTATCTGGTTTCGAGATCGCAATCGACGGTGGTGAAGAACTTCCAGGTTTTGGGACGATATTTATTTCATTGATAGTTAGATCTCCCCTGAGTTTAATGAAATCGCCAGCTAAAATCGCTGAGCCGGACATTTCATTGGTTTGCCAATTCACTTGCCAAAAATATTCCTCACCGGCCTTGAGATCAACTTCATATATTAGTGTAAAATCACCGTTCTTCTCATCCCAAATTTTTATAGGTGGAAGTTCGCCAGCTATAATTAGTGCTTCAATCACACCAATTAGTTCTTTTAAATCAGACGCTGCTTCAGCTACCCCACCTGCAAGAATAAAAAGAGCTCTCAATAAAATATCTTTAATAAAGGGAGACCAACTTAAATCCATACTAATAAGCGATTTGCGATCTATTATGACAGGATTCCCCATTTCTTTCCATAAATATACAAGTAGATCAGATTTAATATGTCCTTGTGAATAACCCGCAAAAATTGATGGTGATATATCCCAAACTGCTCCTCTAACACTTATTTTCATCGTCACTATGTACCGCCCTGTAGAAGGAACTGTAAATAAAGACGACTCAATTCTATCATTCACCCAATAACTAGCTAACGCATCCACTGCCGTGAAAGTGATAGCACTATGATGAATATGCCCATTTATTGGATCAATCGAGCTTTTAGAATAAGCATATGCTATTCCATGGACATCATCAGTGTTCTCCCAGTGCTTTTCTGTCGCACCTTCATAAGGTGGTACGTAAGCATGTGCAAGTTGTACCGTTGGAGCGAGAGTTATAAAACTTGAAATAAGCAGTACGAGTATCAATCTCCATATGAGTTTTGGTCTGAAGTTTTCTTTCCGAAAAAAGCTTTGCATATTTAGTCCTCTAGGTGGTCGTTGGAAAGTAATTTGGGATTCCCACCTCACGATGAGTTTGGCCTTAGTATGATAAAAATGCATTCAGAAAATAAATTGTTTATCGAAAAATAATCTAAGGTGTATAAGCGTAAGTTCCTATTAATTCCGCTTGATCCAAGATTTTACCTGCCATAGCAGCCTCTATTTCTGCCTTGGAAGTGCCTGAAGGATTTAATTGCGACACACTAAGTGAATACAGTTTGAAAAAATACCGATGTGTGCCTGAAGGCGGACATGGGCCTTGGTAATATGTGTTATTCCATGAGTTGGTTCCATGATTTGCCCCCGAAGGTAAGTTTCCGCTTCCAGAGATTCCAGCGTTTTCCGCAAGCGATGTTACTGATACAGGGATATCATATACGATCCAGTGATCCCATGTTCCCCCCGGAGCATCAGGGTCGTCCATAATTAATACAAAGCTTTGAGTTCCAGTCGGTATATATTGCCAGGATAACGGCAGTGAAACATTGATACTGTCACATGTATATTTTGACGGTATAGGGGTAGAGTCAGTAAATGCACTGCTTTGAAGACTAAACGACCTCATTCCAGAAACCCTTTGAAGGATATAAATCGCTTCTTCTACGCCAATTTTACCATCACCATTTACATCAGCGCTTTTATATATTTCCGGAATAGGATAAATTCCTGAAACTTTTTGAAGAGCTAATATCGCGTCATTGAGATCCACAGTGCTGTCCCCATTTAGATCACCCTTTTTCAAATTTTGTAAGTCGATTACATTAAATTCAAATTCCTTCTCTGCAATTTGAGGTGGAGTGTCTGAATCATTAACTTCAACTGTGAATCGAACCGCCTGTACTGTGGACGGTATGCCTGAGATTGTACCTGTTATCTCATCTATATTCAGTCCTTCAGGGAAGGTTCCATTGATTATACGCAGTGCATACGGTGGAGTGCCGCCCGAAACTAATATGTTTTCTGAATAGTAATTTCCTACAACACCGTTGGGAATTGTATTGGTGGTGATTGAGAGAGGAGGAGCTACATGCAAAAGGAATGTTTTTTCTGTTGTGTTTTGGTTTGAACCAGTTGCTTGCACCTCAAACTCAAAGTCTCCATCTTCAATTGGCGTGCCCACAATCTCACCGGTTTGATTATTGAAGCTAATGCCAGAGGGAAGACTTCCCTCAGAAACGGACCATGTATAAGGCGATGTTCCACCAACCGCTTTTAGAACTATGGGTAAAATGGCTTTATCACGTTGGGCTGAGGGTAATATGGTAGAACTTACTATCGTCAACATGCTTGTAACTCTCAATGATAGAGTTGCAGTAGCAGACTGTGGTGTTGGCAATGAACTGTCAGTAACAGTGATTTCAAAATTAGTTAGCATTGCAGATGTTGGTGTTCCAAAGATTTCCCCAGTATCTGTATTAAGGGTCAAGCCTGTCGGCAGGGTTCCATTATAGCTGAAGTTATAAGGTTTGAGTCCTCCGGTTACCCGTATTAATTCGGAGTATGCTTCACTCTTTCCTCCTGTTGGAAGAGCATTGGTTACAAAGGATAACGGTTCGGTGACAATTAAGGCAAAATGCGAGTATGTTTCACGGCCAGCCTCATCATGCGCAACCAAATCAAACGAAAATACACCTTTTGTTGTGGGAGTGCCGCTAACTCCCCCGGTTTGCTCATTTAAAAATAAACCGTCAGGCAGTTGTCCCTTGTAT
>SDBU01007370.1_pt1 | contig 12706 bp, 21 predicted proteins | sample 2277071 | NCBI WGS metagenome assembly SDBU01 (sample SAMN10397929, study PRJNA504765) | marine sediment metagenome | isolation source: marine sediment core GS08_GC12, 126 cmbsf | place: Arctic Ocean: Gakkel Ridge, Loki's castle | collected 2008 | reverse complement strand
TAAACTGGCAAAGAAGTTTACAAAGAGGACCTGGAAGACTGTAAAGAAGTTTATAAAGAAATTTCAGAAGTCTGCAAAGAAGTTTATAAAGAAGTTTCATAAGTCTGTAAAGAAGTTTACAAAGAAGTTTCAGAAGCTTGTAAAGAAGTTTACAAAGAAGCTACCGAAATCTGTAAAGAAGTTTATAAAGAAGTTCCGGAAATCTTCAAAGAAATTTATAAAGAAATTTCAGAAGCCTGTAAAGAAGTTTACAAAGAAGCTATAGAAACCTGCAAAGAAATTTACAAAGAAGCTACTTAAACTGGCAAAGAAGTTTACAAAGAGGACCTGGAATACTGTAAAGAAGTTTACAAAGAAGATACTGAAACCTGCAAATAAGTTTACAAAGGAGCTACTGAAACCGGCAAAGAAGTTTATAAAGAAATTTCAGAAAGCTGCAAAGAAGTTTATAAAGAAGTCCAGGAAGCTTGCAAAGAAGTTTATAAAGAAGTCCAGGAAGCCTGTAAATAAGTTTACAAAGAAATTTCAGAAGTCTGCAAAGAAGTTTACAAAGAAGTTACTAAAGATTGTTTAAATGTTTATAGAACTAAATCATAAATAAGTGGTAACTAAATGATAGATAATGGATTAAATAATAGTATATGAATGAATCTACTTTATGCCTAGTTTATGATTAGTTTATAGTTACTGAATGATTACTTAAAAGATAAAGTGTTGATATAGATTGATTACAAGTTGATTATAAGTTTATTATAAACTTTTGCAGGGTAAACTTACGTAGTAGCAAATTGATGGGCAAGTAAAAAACGATGCGCTCCCCTGTTTTTTATAAAGATTTCCAATTGCCTGGCTTCTTTACGGGTTGCTTTTTTCTTTGTAAATACAACTTTTGCCGGCAGGTGATTTTTTGTTGATTTACATTGACCGGCTGAATGTTGTTTTATTCTCCGGGTAAAATTATTTGTTTGACCGGTGTAATAAGTATCGTTTGAAAGTTTTAAGATGTAAACGTAAAACATTATATTTTAAATTAAAAAATGTTATGTAGTATTATCAACTATTAAATTTAAGTTTTCTAAAGCTATTAATAAATTTGTTAGAGCAACATTGCCGTTTTTTGCACCTACAATAGTTTGTCTTCCGTGAGTAGGAACTTTATCAAAAAAACCAAGCTTACAATTAGTTTTACCAAGCATTAATTCATCTTGAACGTTTAAAATCATAGTGAGTTTACCTAACAAAAATCGAAGTATAATATTATTATTAGGATCAAGACGTAACTCAGTTTCATTTAATTTTCCAGCGATAACATCATAACCATTAAATCCCATAAAAACTGCTGTGTCACTTATCCAAAAATAACCGCCAGACGCGAATAGACCATTGTCAGTAGTAATGACAAAGTCATTTTCTAAATATTCTCCCATTTGTACAAGAAGATCTCCTTTTTTGAGTATTTTACCTCCTGAACCGTCACCAGCTACAGGAACGTTAACTAATATAGTTGCTTCAATTTCTGATTCTGTGAGTAGGCTGATAAAGCTTTCTATAAGGTCAGCAAATTGAGATTCTGTAGGTTTATCTCCAGTTTCAAAAAATGCTTTTAATTCTGCTACAGTTTTTTTTGCCATGGTTAAAAAGTTTATTAGTAAATAAAAAATGAGGAATCAATATACATAAATCCAATACCGATACCGGGTTGAACAATAAAAGTATCATCAATGATCCAGGCACCAATTCCCTCAGCTGGCAAAACTAATGAATTTTGTTTAATTAAACCAACGGATGTTATACCTGAATTTTTATTTACTGTCTGAACAATAACTGAAATTAAATAACAATAAGCAACCGGCGAAGGCGGGTATGGTATTTTATGAGTTGTCTCGTAAGCTTCTGTAATGTCTATTGTAGTATATGGACCTGATTCTTGTACCAGGGTGATACGATTATAAGCTTGAACATTTTTTGTAATTACCGAAGTTGGGTAAGTTGTCCGGATAATTATAGATGTGTTTGGGGGATCAACCGGCGGATCAAAAATTAATTCGATTTTTTCATTGGTTAAGTTTACAGAATAATTGGGGACTGCAACGGGTAATTCGTAAGTGGGTGGGTCCTGAATTTCTGGCCGCCCAATTAGATTAAGATTATAATTTATTGCTTCGAACCAGTTTTGTCCTGTTAATGTTTTTGACTGGCCGAAAATATTATCCTTTGTGTGCAGCTCAGCAAAATCTGCCCAGAGTTGCTTAGTTGTAAGTGGTAAATCAAGATAGGATTGTACATATTTAATGTGGTTATTCCTGGCTATCGATTGTTTTTCGGTAGGATATTTTTTTTGTCTCGGGCGCAATCTTATTATGTTACCGGCTGGATTCTTTTGAAAAGTCCAACCGCCAATACTACCGACAATTTCGGTAATGCCTGCCCCGTATCTGACAATGCCCATAATTTACTTTTTGAGATTTCTGATTGACGCACTGATGTTAATTTGAAATAGAATAACAAGACATTTTATAGTTAATATCCAGTCGTTATCAATTAATTCAAGCTTAAAGAAAAAACCTTTTATTTTTTCAATTAACTTATTTTTACCGGCTTTTTTTAGTATTATCATTATGGATTTCTTTTTTGGGATCCCAAATAAATTCCATTAGCTGATAAAGTTACAATAATAGTTAAAATAATAAAGTGTAGCCAATTCCAACCTATAGGTATCAAATAAGCAATAACACATCCAGCACTAACGAAAAATGAAATAATTCTTACCCAGGGTCCAGTAGCATTAACCCAGCGTTTAATAAGGGCAATAATGGCCATTACTGGCAATCCTGCTATACCTGCTAAAAATATAAGTCCGCCTGTACCAATTAAGGCAGGTATATCTATATTAACAGGGGTTTGAGAAAACACAAAGAAACACATTGTGAATAATAAGCAAAATAATAAAATTAATTTTTTCATGATAGAATAGATTTTGATTAATAATTGACAAATATAAAAATAAAATATAATTACAACGAAACTTTTTTATGAAAAAATGGTTTGATCAAGCCTGATAATTTGCTGGCATTGGTAAATTTGAAAAATACTGTTTGTCCAGGATCAGGAATGGTACTAAAAGTATTAAAATATGCATCTGTAATATCGTTTTGATAAAGTTCTGTAAAATTACCTATTATTGTTCTGTATGAACTACCAGGGTTATTAATAGATGCTTTAGTGCATAATGTAAGAAATATAATAAGGAATTCGGTCCCCGGGGATAATTCTCTATCTGAAATAGTTACTAATCTGTTACTACGCAGCTCTAATGTGAGATTAATATTTGTGAATTGGCATTTTAAAAATTGTGGGGTAATTAAAATGTCGTAACCATAGAGTAACCTGTAATGATTGAGCTTTAAAAATGTTTGATGTCCGTTAATTAAAAGATTGCTAAAGTTTTTTTGTTTTAATGAGTTATAACGTGAAAAACTTTGCCATATTTCTCTTTGACTCTGGGATAAATTTAACCAGTACTGCTGTAAATTGTTTGTGATATTTCTGATATTAACCTGGGCAAGTGTTTTTTTATTTACCGGTATTGAAAGATTTCTTAAAATATAACCTGATTGAGATTTTTGAAAAATAGAACCCCCTACTTTACCGGAAATATCAGAAATAATTCCGGATAACTTAATTTTTGCCATGGTACCTTAAAATGCATTAAAATAGATATTAGCAAAAATAAGGAAAATATATGGATAAATTGAAAAATTAAAGAAAAAAAAAACGTATAAATGAACGTAGAGCAATGAAAAGGGATAGAGTGGTACTATTATACCTGGTAATAATAAGGCAATAATAAAACAAAGCCTTAATTATAAAATAATAAGGCTTTGTTATTAAAGAAAAACAAAAGACTATATAGGCAGATTTTCTATAATAATAGTAGAAGCAATAACAGGTGGGGCTGCAAACCCAGAAACATCACTAATTTGTACAAGTTTTATAAAAATTTTTTCACCTACTGCGACAATAGGACCATAAACAAGCGCATACTCTGTAGCTATATCGTGAGGGAATGTATCAGCATCACTAAGGATAGCAATTTGTGAGTATCGAGAGCCGCCGGAAGAAAGTCCAGGTGAGATAGAGGGAGTTGCATAAAGAGCGATTTTTGTACCTGGATCAATGGGTGTGGGGGAATCTATTATAAAGCCATCAGTAGCACCACTGGCAAGAGCTCTATAAACTCTTCTATATTCTCTTCTGTCTTTACGATCCTGTTTACTGCGAGGCAAACCAACAGTATCGAAGTTAAGATTAACTTTACAAAACATATTAAAACCAGAAAGATTCATTGCATTACCAAAAACATCAGTAACAGGGTTGGTTTTAGCAAAATTATTCCAGCTAGTTCTTTCAACTTCTGTAAGCGTACCCCAGTCTCTACTTAATTCGGCAATACCTGCTCTTCTATTTTGCTGAGGTACTGTCCTGCGATTAATTGGTGAAACTTTGGTTCGTAAAACGTTACCATAAGTACCTTTTTGAGCAACGTGACCACCTAATTTACCTCTACCGTTAACCATTAATGCACCCCAAAGTGTTTTCATAGATTTAAGATTTAAGGACGTTAATAAAAAAATATAAAGTAAAAATTACCCTGCCAAAAAAGGCAGGGTAAATTTTATTTAAATGAAATGAGAATACTATGGAGTTGTATCAACTACAATAGTTGAAGCACTGATTGTAGTACCAGGTTGACCAGTTGCAATTGAGATTGGTTTAAACTGGATGAAAATTTTACTGCCTTCTTGTCCAATAGCACCAAATTTTGCAATATATGCAGCTGCTAAATCTTCTGGTGATGTATTCGTATCATCTAAAACAGCGATTTTACGATATTCAGCTTTAACAAAGTTTTTACCTGCACTTTGTGGGGAAGTAGCAGTGACAATAACTTTGGTAAATGCATCTATTGCCGGCGCAAAAGTGGCCAAAATATCAGTAGTAAAAAGATCAATTGCAACCGCTAAAGCTGTAAAGCCTTGAACTGAAACAGGCTTTGGAGCTACGGCAATTTGTGCCTCACCAATTTCAAGTAAGTTTCTGTTTAGCCGCATAAATAGGTTGAAACCAGAGTAACGAAAAGTGTCGCCGAAAATATCAGAAGCCTGAAAATTACCGGTAGCACTATTCCACAAGTCACGTTGTAATTGAGTGAGACCTCTCCAGGCCTGAGAAACAATCGCCATAAATTGACGAACCAACCCCTGAGCTGGAGAATTTGGATTTATAGGCGTTACTTTATTTCTAAAGTAAGTACCATAAGAGTTCTTACTGGCAACTGTGCCACCAGCTGAACCTCTACCTGCAACTACGAATGCACCCCATTTTATTTTCATAATATTTTATAATTAAGTGAATTAATAATTAGATTTTTACAAATGTAAAGTAATGAAATGAATAAAACAAACAAAAAGTGATATTTATTATTATGTTAAATAGAAATTAAGGAAGGATTTAGAGAACGTTCAGAAATAACAATGGATTCGAGATGTTTAAAAAGACATTCCCATAATTCAGATTTGATATAATTGGACCATTCTTCAATTTTGACATTTACCATAGTTGCATAATCGCACTCGAAGACTTGGTTTTTAAAAAAGCTTTTGATATTGTTGAGTTCTTCACCCATTTCGCTTGAAACTTCGAAAACAATTTTTTTGCACCTGGATAAAAAGTTGCTGAGACCCCAGAGCTTGCCGTCAATTTTTCGGAATTGATCTATAATTTCTCCGGAGAATTTTAGCTTGTTAATTTTTTTTGACATTTCAATACCTACCGGCGCCAAATTTTGAGAGCAAATTTTTGAGAGGTACCTGCCTAAGTCATTTATTAATTTCACGGAATGAATATCAGTTGAATTAGGATCGTACCAATTAGATTCTATTCCATTCCTGTAAGCTTTTCGCTGCATATCAATAGACCAACCTTTTCTGATCATTCTTCCTTTGTGATAAATGTTTTTAACCAGGTCATCCCTTTTTTGGAATCCGAACTGATGAAAGGCTTTCATATTTGAGTGGTATCGATCAACATAACCCAGTTTGTTTTGAATACGATTCCAGAGGTGCCTCAGCTCTTCCCAGGGAACAAACTTATCGCAAAGGATATGAAAGTGAATGTTTCCATTGTATTGGGATTCAGCGCGCCATATGTAATTACTGATGTGCCATTTTTTTTTAGCTTCTATAAGAAATTGATTAAGAAGTTGAGATTTTATTTCGTTATCGGAATGTATTTGAGCTGAGCTAAGTGTTAAAGTGATGAAAGTTGATTTAAATTTAAAAAGGGATCCCTTGATTTTGCAAAAAGTTTTTTTATCATCGGCCATATAAAGCAACCAATCTACTGCAGTTTCTATGTTTTGTTTTGCTTTTTGAGATATTATACCCTGTGGTTTGTTGAAGTCTTTAGAATCGGATAGAAAATTAACATCGTGAGACCTGGAACGTTTGTTTTGACAAACGTGATACATAGAAAGTCGCCGGGGTGTTATTGATACGTATGGAATAAAATCGTACTGCATTATTGAATTAATTGTATTACTATCATATTTTTGTCAGGCCGTAGGAACCGATAAAATCTTATTTTTTCACTATCAAAATTTGAGGTACCGGTCGCTTTTTTCTTCCGATATCTATTTTATTTGATAGTAAATTATAGACCTATGTAATTACTATCAAAAAAAAAAGATCACTTTAACCGGTTGAAACTGAGTTTTTTTTCACTATCAAAAATTTACCTGCAGGTAACGATTCGTTAACCCGAGATGATTAATTTGATAGTAAATGAATTTCAGGAACTATATTTATTTACTTTCTGCATAATCAGATAAACTTGAAAATATTTGTCTGATTTGTCTTAATGAAAATTTAACTTCTTTTTCCCGGGACCTGAAAGTTTCAACTTTAGTTTCCAATTCAGCTATTTTAATTCTATTGTTTTCATATTCTTCAGCAACATAGCGAATTGCTTTAAATACTGCCTCAGTAGCAGTTTTCTTAAAATACATCTCCTTAAGCTTATTAATAAGCTTTTCTTGATGTTGATCAGGACGTAGTGTTAAAACCATATTATTAAGTGTTTTAAAAATTATTTAAGAATTATTCAAGTAAATTAACCCTCCCATTCGCAAGTAGGATATTTATTAGGGCACATTAAAATATGATGAACCTTTTTTATTTCTAAAATTGATATTTGAAAATCTTTCAAAAACCCCTTAAACTTACCCATTGATTCATATTCAGATTTTTCTAATATTAAGTTTGGTAAGTTGTACATTTCTATTCTAACTGTAGGTGTTTTTTCAATCATAATTTTTCTTCTTTTGCATAAAAAAATATGTTATATCTCAATAGTGGTACGATGTACCCAAAAAAAATTTGAGATGTGGGAGCTTAAGATAAACCAATATGTGTTCGATTGATCTGTAACATTTATTTATTGTTTATTGAGTTGATCAGTAAAGTCTGAAATCTCGTTTAGCATATCAGTGCTGTGTGGTACAATTGTATCATAAAAATAATAATATTCTTCAGCAGGAGGATGGTATGCTACTTTACCAATAATTTTATCAGTAAATGAATTATAACAATGCCACTGAGGTTTCATTTCTGATTTACAAGAACTTGAAAAATAGACAAAGGAAAATTCTGTTTTCATAATAGATCTGTGACATTTATTTATTAAAGTTCCAAATGCCTAGTTTTTTCTTATTTTCTTCAATGTAACCAGAGCCTTTTGCTGAATAAAATACGTTTTTATTGTATTCCATAGTTGATAAATATCCTTTTACAAAGTCTCTTTTTTCCTCCGGAATATTATTTATTAGATAATTAAATATTGCAGCCTCAGAATGAGTTGCCTTTTCAAGGCCAATAAGGAGATGTATTTCTTTGAAATGAACATCTATAAAAAACTCATAAATTCCGTAGTATTTCATAATTGTAATTTTAGATTAATATTTATTTATTGATTATTGAGTTGATTACAAAAGTTTAAAATATCGTTCATTACTTCTGCACTGTGAATAAGTTTACCTGCAGGGATATAAAAATATTTGTTATTACTACCAATAATTTGAACAATACCCATAACAATACCGGTGTTATTAATATGACAACTATATGCAACTCTTTCTTTTGCATCTGTAATCAATATAATAACAATATGCTTATACTTTGTTTTCATAATAGATCTGTGACATTAAGTTATTGATTGTCGAGAATCGTAATAAAGTTTGAAATATCGTTTAGAACATTACATGAGTAAAAATATCTATCATAAGACACAAAATAATGCTGCTTAACCTCTTTATTAAAAGTTATCGTACCAAACGTAGAGTCACTTGCAATAAAATGACAATACCATATAGCGTCATCTGGATTTAAATAAGATTTAGTGAAATACACATGTTCAAATTTTGTTTTCATAATGGTCCTGAATAATTTAATTAATTATTATGATATAATCTTTTTAAATTAGATTTAAGTTTTACTTCGGTAAATTCAGATAACGCTATAAACAATTCGTGGATTTTTTTACTCGATGGCTCAGGTAAATTATGACCTTTGGAATCTGCGCCTATTGAAACAAACTCGGGATCAATTTCTTTCATCCATTTTATCAAAACAGAAGTGTTAAAATCCATTATCGGCTCTATGCTGATAATTTTTCTTGTAGTTAATTTTTTCATAGCAAGATACCTGGTGATAACATCAGGTGCCTTAGAAATTTGCTTATGAATGATATCGGATTCTATTGTAGAACATAAAATAATTTTTGAAGGGAATAGAAGATCATCGAGAAAATCAAAGAAGCGAAAAGGATGTTTTGTTTGGTAAAGATAATTATTGTTATTAAAATCTCTACATTGATCAAGAATAGGTGCTATCCAAGAATAATGAATATCTGCAGCAAACATATCGCAACTGCTACCTACAAAAATAGTATTACCGGTACCTAAATCAGTTTTAAATTCTTCACTGTCGAAACGTAGATCTGACTGAGGGTATTGTTTCATATAACAATAGTTGCAGTCGTGGGGACACTTACCCTTAATAACATTCCAGGTATGAGTGAGCCAGGGGTACATATTTCCTTTTTGAGTGTTTAGCATATTTTTTCAAATAAAAGAATGATCATTTCTGTGTTTTTATCATACATACCGAATTTTTTAAAAATATCAATGTTCTCGGTATAATTAACCTTACCTGTATCGATGGCCAGAAGTATCTGTGGGATAGCACCAAACTGATATAAACTTACAATAGTAAGTTTAGCCTGGCCGTATCTTTTACCTTCCAGAAAGACATCAAACATTGCGTCAACATTGCTTAGGTAATATTTGAGTTTTCTTTCATCATATAATCTGATAGTAGTAAAATGATGATTGTCAAGCTTACCATTCCAGTTTTTGGAGAATTTTATTATTCGATTCATAAATGAAAAATATTAATGGATTTATGCAACTTCACTCACTCAACCAAAGCATATTTTATTTGAAAACAAAGGGCTGACACTTTGCAGCACCAGCCCGTACGAGTACTGATATGCTTCGTATATCGGTCGCTCGTTGCACCAGGTCACATCCCTGTGTTGCCTGGATTTTAACTAAAAATTGAATTATGAATAAATTGAGCTCGTGAATTCACAAAAGTAAATATGTTAAAATAAAAAAAAAATTGATTGACCCTGGGAAAATATGAAAGTGCATTTTCACGTGACTAAAATCTAAAACAACTTGATAAACGTATCTAACAACTTGATAAAAGTCCGAAGGACTACACCGTAACTACACCTTTTTTATTACTTTATCATTTTACACGAACGTATAATATTCCGTGATGAACGTACCCTTACACGTGATGAACGTATGTTTTTGAATGATTAAAGGTTATGTAAATTAATCCTTAATTACTGTTTTTCAAGAAAACTTATCCTGTCTATAAGTAACTTATGACAAAATTTAAGTCCCTTTAGGTAATGAGATAAATTACTACGAGATTTTTTTTCTAAATGGAGTTTTCCAAGTTTCTCGGATGACATAACCTCGTTATGTACAGCGATTTCAATTTCTTTTAATTCTTTCATAATAAATTGGATTAAAGTAAATTAAATAACGAAAATAAAGCACCGACATGAGTCGGTGCTTTATGAGAATAATTTAACCATCCCATTCTGTAACTGTATATTTTGGAATTTCAAAAGTAGTAATAGCAACATTGATTTTTCCTAAATCCTCATGAGTTAAAATAAATGCAGAATTGGAATTTTCTCTTTGTAAAAAACAAACATTAAAAGATTTAATTTCAAGTGAAATACAAACATCATCTTTTAATTCGTTTATTTCTTCCTTACTACCTACTGCACGTAAATGTATAAAAATTCTGGCAGTAACATCATCGCTAAGAAAAACGTGAATAATTTCCATTTGTAATCCTTTCTTTATTAGTTTATAAATAAATTAAAGATAATCTACAAAAATCAAAAATACAAATATTTCATCAAGTTGTTAAGTACGTTCATCAAGTTGTTTTAGACTTTCATCACGTCAAAAAGCACTTTAATATCAACAAAAAACATTTTGTGCTAAACACAAAAAAAAAGTGGGCATGGATTAGCTCTGTTAAATGAGTAAGAAGATAGTAACGTGAGATATGTCTCTCAAAGGAATACTCAGACCAATGCGACAGAGGGCGATTTGGCTCCACTAAAAAGATAAGAGAAAAATAATAAAGATAAGAATGAGATAGGTTAAGATAGGGCATGCAGTGTTTTTGGAACGTGGTAGGGATAATCTGGGGGGAGGGCTTGGCTTATGTTTTTAGAGCGAATTGCTCTTTGTCATCGCAAAAGAAGTTCGGAACGTGGGTGAGTGCTGTACTGTCAAAAATCAGAAGTGTGAGGGCGTGGGGGCAGTATGCTGTGTGTGGGCAGTTCTAAAAGTGGCAACATTTACCGTAAGGCGAATGGAATATTTTTTTTTTGAATAAAAAAAAAATGTGGAATGAAGACATAATATACATTATATGACAAAACAACTTGTAAAAGTGAACTATTATATATTAAAATAGAGGAAAAAAGGCATTCTGCATATAAAAGACTCTTTTGTAATATAATGCATATTATGTTAAATAGTGCCACTTGTAACTGATTAGCATTGTCTGACGTGTGCAGAAGTGGGCTGGATAAAGGAAATTACGGACTAAGTGTTTGAAGGGCATTTAAAGAGCTATGAGGAAACAATAAAAGGCTGAGTGCTTGGAATACTCTTTTAGAATGAACTGAACTAAAAAGAGGTAGCAGGGAATTGTACGAATACTATTTTGGGGTGGAAGTGGGGGGATATTTAAGAAGTGATGTAATAGCTTATGCAATTATTTAAATTGGGTAGGCTTTTCACAGGGGGCGTTGAATAATTGCATGTGCTATGGTCAATTTAGAAGTATAATAGGGTAGGGGTGTGGGGGAGTGATTATGTGCGTAATGTAGGGATGGGGGTAGCAGTTAAACTTGCTATTTATAATTAAACTATACTGTGGGGGGGCTGTGTATGGGAATAAAGAAGTTTGTTTGTGAATCGTTACATAGGCTGAATTTATTGTTATTAGGATATGGGTTAATATAGTTAAAGAAATGTAAACTTATATAGTGTAAATGAATTTTGTTGTTATAATCTACAGTAATATCATATAGGTAATGTAATTGTTTATGATTAGGGAATAGAAAGAAATTTGAAACAAGTAAAATGTCGATATCACTATCTTTTGTTTCGGTACCTAAAGCACAGCTGCCTAATAAGTAGCATCTATCAAATTTTAGCTTTTTTTTAGTTAAAAAGAGAAAGTAATTCTGGGCTATTTTAATATATTTTTGTTTAGGCAATGTTTTTATGATTAGATGTAAATTGAGGTAGTTTCTTATTTATTTCGGTAAAAACAGGATAGTGGATGTCGCATTGGTGCTCGCTGCAAACACTAAAGTAATTTCCATTTGGTTCAGGGTTTATTATATCAAATTTGTATGAGCTTAAAAGAAATAGTTCTATTGTATTATTGTACTTTCTTGTAATATTATGTAAAAGTTCTACATGTTCATTGTTAGGGAATAGAAAACAATTTGAAATAAGTAAAATATCTATGTCGCTGTTTTTTGTATTGGTGCCTCTTACGCAACTGCCAAATAAATAGTATTTGTCAAATACTATTCCTTTTGATTTTAAAAAGCGTATATAATCCTGTACTATTTTAATGTATTTAAGTTTAGGCAATGTATTAACCGTTTTATAATTGCAAATGTAAAGAAAAGGAAAAAATAAATGAAGAAAATAAGTAAAAAAAAAAAAAAAAGTCATGGGAATCCGCGGGGATCTGGTCAACAAAAAAAAGTGATAAAATTCACTGTTTCAACAGGGGTTAATAATATCACAAAATAAAATAGGTAAAAATAAAAATAACAGTGAGTAGTAAAGTAACTTAATAGCAGGGATATAGAATATCAAAAAAATAAAATTGCTTAGTGGATTGGCACGTACTATAAGTGAAACGATAGTTAGCGAAGCGTTACCTACGTAGTAGTCTGAATGAAATGACCTAAAAGTAGTATCGTAGATATATTTTTTTTCCCAAAAAACACACGTAGTGTGCTTTAA
>SDBU01007369.1_pt1 | contig 12707 bp, 18 predicted proteins | sample 2277071 | NCBI WGS metagenome assembly SDBU01 (sample SAMN10397929, study PRJNA504765) | marine sediment metagenome | isolation source: marine sediment core GS08_GC12, 126 cmbsf | place: Arctic Ocean: Gakkel Ridge, Loki's castle | collected 2008 | reverse complement strand
TTCTCCTTGCACTAGATATTCCCTGCTATCGTGCCTAGCCCCACAATAGTCCTTGCCCAGGCAAAGTGAATGCCTTGGCCGAGGTGCGTCTCTATGGGCTCACAGCCCACCCTTCAAGTAAAAATTACACTCCTTATATGTAGCCATTTCTCCCCCTTAACTTACCGGCTCGTCTAGGCTCTCGAATCTAACAGCCCTTAATCATTACTCAGTGGCTCAGTTCAAGAGCCTGGCCAACTGGTTAGCTTATGTCTTTAACGTTCCCCTCAATAATCTTTGACTTGCCTCCATTCAAGGGGCTTATCTCTACCTTATAGCCACCATCTTTATCAAGCCATGTGTGGATTTAGGGGTGCCAAGTTGCTAGGCGTGAGTTTATAATGTGGCTCCCCAGTCTTGACACCGAACCCCTGTTTCCTTGCAGTGAGCCTATTAAGTTCGCCATTTCCTACCTCCTTTTATTTAATTCTACTTCGTGGCAAAGAACCACTCTATGTCCTCAGCATTTCTCTTATCTAGCTGCATTTCCAACAGGTCAAATTCCTCAGTGCAAGAGGGACATAAATCCCTACCCTGTTTATAAGACCACTCCTCCTCATCAGAGACTTTAATTCTTGGGCATTTATCACATTTCGTTTGTATCATTTCTTAACCTCTAATAACTCAGGATTAGAATAGATGTCGCCGATGACTTCGCCCTTTTCAAGATAGCGACTTCCAAACCAACCATTATGTTGGGTCAAAATCGCCCACTCAGATACACACCACTTTACTTCACCTGTGTATAATTCCTTTTGGTTAGCATATTTGAACCGAACTGTATCCCCCTCATATATCTCAACTCCGTTCTTGTCCTTGAGTCCCGTGTATTCTAAGGGTAGCAGGTGTGTGTGAAATTGGCTAAGCTTGAGACTGTCACCACTAACATTGATAAAGCCTCTCCCATCAACACTCAAGGTTTCTTGGTCAGCACCTAGCTTCTCAGCAGAATACATTATCTTCCTGACTGTATCCCAGGCTCTATACTTATGCTCTCTCATGTCAACCCTCCCCCTTAATCTCGGCCTCTAACTCTGGGGTTGTTTCCTTGAAGTGGTCGAGCCCCAGTATCTCCATAACTCTTTCCTGGATAGTCTTTTCTATTTGCTCTTCTGTTAGTGCCATGTTTATACCTCTCTTGCTAGTTGATTTAATACCCACAGCCAATCTGATATTTTCACCCAACCTATTACACCGCCATCTTCGTCTGAGCCTAGGTGGCGATATATCTTTTTAACCAACCTCTCAGGTGCCTTCAGTATCATTATCTCCGCAGTGGAACTGCCATCTTTAATGCGTTCGCTATAATTCTTAACAACATCACCCAGGTCATAATCGTAGTTATCCGAGTATGAGCCGACTCCCCAGATTGTTGAGATTGAGTTACCGTTTGGAAATGTTAGCATCACCCCATTTATTTTATGATTACAAAACGCCTTATCAGTTGCCATGTTATTTACCCTCCGCCATACTTATAATGTTGTGTATTTCATAAAGGTATTCCTTGTCTATTGTGAATGTGGGCTTAGTGGCATCATCCTCATCAATGTAAGCGGCAGCGATATATTCCTTGCATTTTTTAAGGTGCTCTAGTTTACCCCTGCCATCGTGCTTTATTAAGTCTCAGAAGACCGCACTGCCATCGGGGTATCTGGTTATTAAGGTGCTTTATCAACTACACTCATAATAGACTATACTATTTCCACCCCATACGGGCGTTATTCCAACCATGAGCTTGCCCACTTAATTCATACAGTTTGTCAGAATGCTTGTTATCAATGTGCCGCCAGATAGCCCATTCCATTCTAACTCCCAGCTCACACTCCTTACAAACATAGTGGGTACCATCGTTACTCAGGTCGTATAAGCTGCTTATTGCCTCATAAAATTCCATACTCTCAGTATCCCACATATCTAGCTATATGACAATAGGGATTAGTGCCTGTTTTTAGCCCAAATAATACCCTGTTTTACTTAGTTGACCTTTTATGTTATACTTATATATAGGTAATTGTGGGTAGTGAATAGTCCGAAGGGCGTGGGTGGGAGCCTGGGCTATTAAAAGATTATGGATTATAAAGTAGGATATAAAAAGCCAATACCACAATGGAAGCCTGGCCAATCGGGTAATCCTAAGGGTAGACCCAAAAACAGCCTAACCTCTTTATTGCAGAGGGCGCTTGATGCTGATAACGAAGCTGAGAAACAAGGAATCATCAATGAACTCATCAAACTAGCTAAGATGACAGGTGGGAGAGGCCAATCTAACGCTCTCAAGGAGATATTTGAGAGAATAGATGGCAAGGTAGCTGATAAACACCTCATTCAAGGTATGATAGTCCACGTAGGGGATGAGTACGCTCTCAAAGGATTAGAAGCTAATAGACTAGACATGGAAAGGAGGCTAATTGGACAAGAAGGAGCAGACGAGACTCAGGGTACAGCGTTACAGGGAGAAGAATAGCGTTACCAATGTAACACAAGGGGAGGCAAGCGTTACAGAAATACCCGATAATGTAACGCCCTCTTATATGAAGTGGATAATAGAACCTGACAAAAGAAGGAAGATGGAGAGGGTATGTTCTACTTTAGAGGGGCGTAACCAACTGAGGAATGTAACGCTCGGTTGTGGGTATAACGCCATCCCTTTGGATGTGGTGGCTGAGATGCTTGAAGTTACCAAGTGAAGTAGTAGACATAATAACTATTGTGCGCCCCTGAGCATATGTTCTAATTGGAAGTGGGCGGGTCTTGGGATTGGGGTTATATATTGTCTTAGGCTCGTAAAGATTATTTTATAAAATTTAAGAAACAACTTAACATAAGGAGGAATGAAATGGGATGGGGGAAGAAGAGAGTATAAACAAAACTTGCTGGGGACTGTCAGTGAGCGATTTCCAGCTACCGATAAGGCGTTCGGGCTCGGTGAAACTCCGAGTGAACCAGCAAACTCGGTGGGGCAAAGTAAGGTGTATGGATAAGTTCGACCACTTACTAGCTGGAGTTATGTCGGTTAGCGTTGGAGCAGTATCCCCAGCAAGGGGGGAATAATGTTACTAACAGATGAAGAGATAAATGATATTGACAACGAGTTAGTTGGCATCCCTGAGTGGATAAATGAGGCAGACGAGTATAAATCCTTTCTGTTTAGCCACAGATATTTCGCCAAAGCTCAATTAAAGAAGCTGGTGGAGTGGGGAGAAGAGATATGCCTAGACCTTGGGCATACTCATAAGTTAGACTACTTACCAAGACATAGCTGTTCTGAGTGTTGGCAGTCTCTAATAGGGGAGATAGAATGATAGTAGCCTTAGTACCAACCTGGTTACAGGAGTTTGAGAAGGAGAGATATATAGCTAAAGAGACAAGGGACTTAATTATAGGCAATGGTTTAATTGGGAGGCTTTTAAGTTTCAGATTAGGGTGTCCTGTATTAACCAGAAAAGAGCTTGACCTTTCAAAAGATAGTTGGGAGATACCCGAACATGATACGGCTTATATATGTGCGGGGGAGACATCTACGTTAAGGTGTGAAGAGAACCCTGAAGAGACTCGTTTGGTAAATGTAACGAATACGATTAAACTTGCCAGGAGGTTAAACAATGTCGTGTGGTTATCCTCAGAGAGAGTCTTTGATGGAGCTACGCCGTATAGAAAGATTACTGATAAACTATGCCCAACTACGGAGTATGGAAGACAAAAAGCAGAAACAGAGAAAGAACTTCTTAAAATGGGGGCGACTGTTATCCGTCTTTCAAAAGTCTTGGGTTGGGATGTGCCGTTATTTGAAGGATGGGTAGAGGATTTAAGAAAGGGGGAAGCTATACACCCTTATTCCAATATGTCAATGTCTCCGATGCCCGCTTATTACGTAGCTAAGATAATAGGGGAACTGGGGGGTCGGGGAGGTTTGTATCAGTTATCGTCTTATGATATATCTTATTCCCGAATCGCCTATCACATAGCGAATTACATGAATGTGGATTTGAGTTTGGTTCAACCTGTGGAAACGAAGACTGGTCATCCGCATACGACTTTAGAGAACGACTTTGATGTCCCAGATGCTTGGGAGACTATTTACAAATGGTGCAAAGATAGGGGGTTAAATGAGTAAACACACGCAGGGTATTTACTTGATGATATTTGCGACACTACTCCTCCTTAGTGCACTCGTACTGCATCATTTTAGTGAAGTTATGCAATACTTTGGTTATTTGAGTGGTTTCGTTGTTATACTTATTTATTGGTCAATATTTGCTAAGGGCGTTGATTATTACGAGCGTGGGCAGTAGAGAGTTTAATTAAATGAACTTCTGGGAAGAACACAATAAGAAAATAGACGAAATCCTGCTTAAAGAGGAACACACACCCGAAGATAAAGGGTTGCTTCAATATGACTGGGGTTTGTGCAAGGATAATATCTTTCACTTTTTAAGATACTGCAAGATAGTTGAGGCACCATCTCCTACGAGCACGGGTGGTGGGTTGATTCCCTTCTTTTTAGCTCCTCATGTGGAGCAGATTATTTCCGCCTTTCTAACTAAAAGGTTCATTTCTATCCTAAAAGCCCGCCAGATATGGGTCTCAACAACGATTTCGGCTTATGTGTTGTGGTTTGCCATCTTTCACGAGGGGGCTAATATTCTTTTATACTCAAAGGGTCAGTTAGAAGCAAGAGAACTTTTGGACAAGTCTAAGAGGATATATGAGGAGCTTCCAGCTTTCCTGAAACCTAAGATGGGGCTTGAAAGTAGAGAGGAAATCAGTTTTCCCGTATTAAAGAGTTTTATCAGGGCTTTGCCATCCACTCAAACGGCAGGTATCGGTTATCAAGCCTCTGTCTTAGTCTGGGACGAACACGCTGAACATGAATACGCTAGACAGAATTATCTCCATTCCAGACCTACCATAGACTCTAGTTCGGGGCAATGCATCTCCTGCTTTACGGAAAACGCTTGGGATAAAGATAACTTGGCCACGGAGTTGTTTGAAGGTGCCCTAGAAGAGAAGAACGGCTGGACTCCGATATTCTTCCCCTATGATGTCGTTAAGGGTAGAGACGAAAAGTGGTATGAATCAGTTAAGCACTCTATCCCCGAAAGTGAATTAGGCGGGCTTACCCCTGAGCTTTATATGATTAAGAATTACCCTCGGTCTATAGAGGAGGCTCTTTCAGTTCCGCAGACAGTTTCGGCCTTTGATAAGGGTGTCCTCAAATTTATGCTGGAAGAAGCCGATAAGCAACCGAAGATTAGCGTTAAGCAGGACTTGGATTATGATTATATCAATATTTATAGAGACTTTCATCTGGGGGAAGTTTACGTGGCCGCCTCGGATGTTTCCTTGGGTGTGGGTAGGGACTATCAGGCAACGGTGATAATGGAGGCAAAGAAGGGCGTGATAGTTGCAGATATTCTGAATAATACTATTGATGTTGAGCAGTTTACTATGCTTACCCTCCAACTGCTTGATGTTTACAACAACCCCAAATGGTGGCCTGAGTATAACCTTTACGGGAGGCGTGTGGTTGAGATAGCACAAGCCAATAACTATAGAAACTTGGGATACAGAGATGCTAAAAGGGAAAAGCCTGGCTTCATAACTGATGAAAAGACGAGGATGGATTTATTCGCCAGTCTAATCCCCGCCATAAACAATAACCAACTTACGATTTTCAATCCCAAGGGGGTTGAGCAGTTCGGGTCAATGATAAAGAATGCCGACAAAAATGGGAGGATAGAGGCTAGACCTTCGGGGCATGATGATTACCCCATTGCTGTCGGGATAGCTAATTTAATGAGGAAAACCGTTACTTTATTTACGGAGGAAACAGAGGGAATAGACAGTGTTCACTTTGAAGAGGTGAGTGATGAAAAAGCGAGGATAATGGAGCGAGTTTTGGAATTAAAAGCAGAGAGGGAACATTGGGAGAAAGAATTAGCAAGGGGGTGAAAATGGAAAAGAGGTTTAAAGTCGGTTTTAAAGAAAGCGGGGGAATGGAAATGGAACGTGTTGTCGGAAGAATATGGAAACTCCTTTATCATTGGGGGAGTGTACCCCTATATCCAGATTATAAGCATATAGTTGGTAACTATTATTGGGAAAGTAGGGTAAAATGAAAGTAGTCCTAGTGGTGCCTAATTTTAGGTGGACTGAAGCTGATAAGAATACTTTATGGCATTATATCCCTTATAACCTCTGTCTTCTAGCGGGGGTGATAGAGGATATAGCCGATGTGTCTATTATAGATGCCTATAAAGAGGACATGACCGAAAGGGAGTTCTCTAAGAAATTAAAAGACCTGAAGCCCGATATAGTGGGAATAACGGTTTTGTTTGACCAGTATGCCTCAAGTGGGCACAAGGCAGCAAAGATAGCCAAGAAACATTCCAAGGTTGTGATGGGGGGAGTGTATGCCACTACTAATCCTGATAAGGTTATGGAAGATAAGAACATAGACTGTGTGATTGTGGGGGAGGGGGAGTATATGCTTCGCCATTTTGTTAATCTTTGCAAACTAGGTAAGGTTAGTGGTAGAATGGTATTAGAGGGGAGCAGGATTAGCGACCTTGATGCTATTCCATTCCCCTCTTATCATTTGCTGGATATGGATAAGTACATCAATTCTGCCGAGAGGAAGAGTGTGGATACGCCCAAACCCTTCCCCTTCGCAAGAATAATGACATCCAGGGGGTGTCCTGTTGGATGTTCTTTCTGCCAGGTATCGGCGATTATGGGTGCTAATTTCAGACCCCGCAGTGTTTCCAGTGTATTAGATGAAATACAGTGGTTGAAGGATAAGTATGGGATTAAGTCAATTATCTTTGATGATGATAATCTTTTGTATGATAAGCAACGTGCGAGAGAACTTTTCCAGGGAATGATTGATAGGAATTTAGCTATGCCTTGGTGCACTCTCGCCTTGGCGGTTTTTAAGATGGACAGGGATTTAATCAAATTGATGAAGGCAAGTGGCTGTCAATATATAGCTGTGGCCATTGAGTCTGGCACCGAAAGAGTTTTGAGGGAGATTATAGGGAAGCCCGTTAATTTTGAGTATGCTAAAGAGATGATTAAGGTAATTAAAGAAGAGGGCATTTATGTGGTGGCAAATTTCATTGTAGGTTTCCCTACGGAGACATGGGAAGAAATCAGGCAGACTATAAGATTCGCCGAGGAAATTGATGTTGATTATATTAAATTATTCCACGCAGTTCCGCTTCCCCGTACTAAATTATGGGACTTATGTGAGAAGGAAAAGGCGTTCAGGGGAAATGGTCACTTTCAATGGTCTAAGGGAAATATAGAAACACGGGAATTCACGGCAAACGATTTAACCATTCTACGGGCTTATGAGTGGGACAGGATTAACTTTTCAGATACAGAAAAAAGAGAACGAACACAGAAGATGATGGGCGTTACAGAAGGCGAATTAAATGATATTCGCAAGGGAACCTTAAAAAACGCCTGTCAGCTTGTGGGAGGTTAAAATGATTTGTGCTGAGTGTGCGAAAACCTATAATCGTATTTTTTGGGATGGTATCGGTGAACCGACAACCTATGAGATGGTAGAGTACGGAGAAGGAAAAGATGATGAGTTATTTCATTTTTGTTCCAAGAAGTGTATGAACAGGTATGAATTAACTCATCCTGAGGGAGGATAGATGGCAGATAAACCAACGTGGGAACAGATACTGGAAATCTACGATAAAAGCAAGAAGGCGTATATAGAGTCAAAACTTCAAGATGCTTTCAGGGAGGATAATCGGTTTTACGAACTTGAGTTTCTAGCTGACTTAAATATACCTGCCGAGTTCAAAAAGGATGCTACTGTTTTACCAACGGCAAGGGACAGACTAGATGCCCTCGTTGACCACACCGATATATCTCACGCAAGGGTGTTCGTGAATAAGAAGGGGACAAGCGAGGACTCAAAAGAGTCGGCAGAGATGCTTCGTAAATTCGCCTTGGGGTTAATTCATAGGACTAATGTAGAGTCTGACATCTCCCCGTTAAGGGTAAGCGCCAAGCATTTCTGGCTTCACGGTGTATCGTGGCTTAAAACGATGTGGGATGCGGATAACTGGCTGGATAGACCCTTTCAAAAAAAAGGCGAATCGGAAGATGCCTTCGCCAAGAGGATAGATAAGTGGCGTGATGAAAAGCCCGATACACTACCAATTGTAATACAGGCGATAAATCCGTCTAATATTGTTCCCGACCCGTATCATAACGGCAGGGATTATATTTTTGAGGTTCGCAAGAAGCTGGTTTTTGATGTCAAGAACTCACCTTGGTATAAGGAATGGGGCAACCCTCACGACCTAGCCGATTCCAAAGAGGTGGAGCAGATAGAATATACCGACAAGAAATACAGGTGTATCTTGATAGAAAGAGAACCCGTGTGGAAGGTTGATAGGGGTGTTATTGAGCATAAGTACGGTTTTCTCCCTTATACTGCGATTGAGTCTGGATTGGGGAATGTTGATATTGACAACAACCTCGTCAAGAGATATGTCGGGATTTTAAGATATATGAAGGGGCTTTTGATTTCGCAGTCGTCTATTTATTCAATGGCGGATATTTTGACAAAAATGGAGACGATGATTGGTGGGTATATTACGGGGGCGGATGCTAAGACTGTGGGTAAAATCTCCCAAGCCTATGGCAAGTGGCAACCCTATGGGGATAAGGATATTAAATTCAACAGGTGGGAAAGAAACCTCGCTCCCAGGGAGGCTTATGCCCATTTAGCTTACATTACCGATATGATTGATATTCACTCTGCACCGAGGTCAATGTTCGGTCTTGGTGAGACGGGCGTTAGGTCTGGTGCCGACAGACGCTTGGTGTTAGCCGAAGCACAATCTAAATTAAATTACTCCAAAGATGCTTTCGCCAACGGTTGGGCGCAGGTTTTATCCAAGTGTGCTCGGTTGGTAAAGAATGTTATTCCAGGTGATTTTGAGATTTGGGCGAAAACACCCTCGGATGAGTTTGACGTAGTAGTAAAGAAAAGCCTCTTTAAGGAACCGTTTAACTTCTACGTAGAATTCTCCCCTATTTCAGCAGAAGACGATTACAGGCGGCATCAGGACTTAATGGAGATGTATAATTCGGGTCTTTATACTAAGGAACATGCCAGAAGCAAACTGTCAGATGTTGATGTTAAATCACTGGAAAAGCAGGAATTGAAGGAAAAGCTCAGAAACTCAGAGGCATACTTAGGGACTTTATTACAGCATTTTATACCCTTAGTTAATCAGGCATTAGCAGAAGCTGGGCTTCCTGCGCCACCTCCTCCGATGGTTCCTCCAGGGGGGGCAGGACAAGCCCCATCACAACCGACTGGTAGTGGCAGACCCTTGGTTCCTGGAATACCAAATCCGACTGCTCCTGCAGGGCAAGGTGCTGGTGGTGGTGGGAATACTCAATTTGGAGTTAGTCCATGAAAGAAGAAAGCACACTAGATATAATGCAGGAAATACTTGGGGAGGGTGATATAGACGCCCTGAAAGAGTTGGTGAATGAAACTATTTTACCCTTGATAAAGTTTCGTGCTGAGCAAGAGAAGAAGATTTTTAATAAAGAGATAAATAAAATGCACAGACTTGAGGAGGAAGTATAATGGCACAAGAGACGCTTGAGGCTCGTTTAGAGAGATATAGGGAGTACCGAAGGCAAGGGGGGCATTTACCATATGGAGTATGGTCTGAGGAAATTGCTGGCGACCCTGTGCGAGAGGCCGAGCGTGAGGCAGCAGCCGTTGATATTACTGGTGCTCCTCCTACGGGTGGGGAATTTGAATTTGCATCTTTTCCAACGGAAGACCCGCCCCCTGGTTATCACTGGGAGCGTAGTAGCCTTACAGGACAATGGGAACCTGCCTTTGGTGAGACTCAGCAACAGGGGCCATTCCCTCAAGTTGGTGGAACCCCTGCAGTTCCCCCTGCTCAACCTCCAGACCTAAGTCCTTTTGACCAGTTTCGGTTTGGATGGCAAGGGCCAGGGCCTGAACCGACACCCACACCTGTTCCTGGAATACCAGCCCAAGCTCCGACTGAACCTTTCTGGAATCCTAATACAGGTCAATGGGAAACTCCTCCAGGGTGGATTTCGCCCTTTCAGCAAGGGCAACTTGACCTTCAGCAACAACAGATGCAACAGGAAGTTGAAATGCGGAGACAACAGGAAATGGCACGATTAGCGGCTAACCCGATGTCCTGGTTGCAATTTGCGTCTTTCACAGGAGAAGCCCCTCTAGTCCAACCTTGGATGGTTCCTTTAGGAGCACAACAGCAAGGTTTACAGGTAGGTCAGGAACTACCTGGGTTTGGCGGGCAAGGTGAATCATTTTCTGGTTTGCCTGAACTAACAACCCCATCAGCACAACTTCAAGCCAGATGGGGGCCGACAGCACAGAGACAATGGTTAGGATTTCAACAGGCAAGAACTGGGGCGACCCCCGAAGAAAGTTCATTCAGGAGAAGGGCGGGCGCTCCTCCTGGTGGTTCATTTGGTGGACTTCGCAGATTGAGATAAAATGGTACAAGAGCAAATCAGACGGTTAAGTCCTGCTGCACTGAGAATATTCAAAGAGCAGGCGACTGAAAAGGCTAGAACTGGAGACCCAGCCTATGCTCGCATTGTTTCTATGCCCGAACTTGCTGATATATTTCCCCAAGGGATTACACAGCAACCCACCAGACAGCCTGTGGCACCCCTAGAAGCCCCTCAAGAGCAACCTTGGTGGCAAACTCCCTTAAACTGGATAAGGAATGTGGAACAAGCTGCGGGGACTTTTCTGGCTGCGCCTTTTACTCCGCCAGTTTCAGGAGCAGAGAATTTACCTTGGTGGCAAAGAGAGCGGGCTGAATATGAGGCCTGGAACGAACCGAGTTTCCAAACCCAACCCTTATTCAGGCTTCCCTGGACACCACAGGAAATAAAAGATAAGCCATGGACTATTGGAGTTAAGGGTGCACTGGAGGCAGTGCCATGGTTCGCCACTGCCCTAGCTACTGGTGGATTGGGTGCTGCCGCTGCGTTAGGACAAAGGGCTGGCATTTCTGGGTTAATGAGGGCGGCCGCTTTAGGGCAGAGGGCTATAAGACCTGTTGTAGCGGTAGAAAATGCTTTGGTTACTGCACCATTCAAGGCTGTGGGCGCTGTGATTAAACCGCTTAGAAAACTTATACCAGAGACTTCAAGGTTTACTGCCCCAGCGAGTGAAGTGATTGAAAAAACTATTACAAGAGATGACTGGCAGAGAAGGGTAGCGCAGATGTTTGGCAGACAACCCATTCTTAAATCCATTGCAGAGAGGGTGGGCGGTAGGGCTGCGACAGTTACCAGTGGAGTAGAAGATATTACGGCAAGGGCTTTACTTATTGGGGCGAGGGTTCAAGAGACTCTTTTAAGCAAGGGGCAGACTGCGTTAGCTACTTTAAGAGAACTTCACCCTAATCCCATTAGATTATTTGGGGTAGATGAGGCGACTGGATTAACCAAGATTAAGGTAAGGGCTGGATTTAGGGGTGCTTCTAAGCATATTTCGGATATAGCCGAACACCCCGCAAAGTATCAATTAAATGCACAGCAAAAAGCCTATGTAGAGCAAATTCATAGGGTAGAGGATTGGGTATTAGATGGATTAAAAGAAGTCGGTATAGATGTTCGTCAGTTAAAATTTGATGACTTTTCACATTGGGTTCACCGAGAGGTTATTGGTAAGAATGTGGAAGATGCTCTTATTAAAATACGAAGTAAGGGTGGGGGAAGGATAGGAGCTAAGGCAAGTTGGGAGAAGACAAGATTTTATGAAACCGCCGCCGAGGGTGTTAAGGCGGGAATTATCTATGAACCATCAATGGAAAGGGTGGTTGAATTATATGTCCAGAGTGCCGCTAAAAGAATATCAGACCAGAGAATAGCGGGTATGGTGGCACAACTTGGCGAGAAACCATTAGAAAGAGCCACCAGAATAGCCCCACAAACCTTGGCCGAGGCTAAACAAACGGCTCTTACCTTGGCAGGGGCTAGAAGATTATCTAAGGTCATCAACCGTGCTATCAGGGGTGAGAAACTTACCGAGGTTACTTTAAGGGCGCAGGAACGTAGATTGCCCGAACTTGGTAGAAAGTTAAGGGAAGCTCTGGGTAAGCCTCAAAATCTGAAGGTATTGGCCAAGGAAGCCAAACAATTGGTAGAAGTTTCAAGAGCGCCCTTTGGTAGGGCTAGGGCTGCTAGAAAGGCGTTATTGGAACAGGCCAGAAGTCCGACCCTGGGAACTGAGGCAACTATTTTCCATCCTGCGTTTCAAGGGAAAATTTACCCCCAAAGCGTAGTTAGTGAAATACATAAATATTGGGATGATGTTGGCTTTAGCCCATTAAATAAACTTGCAACTCTATCAGGCGAAATGAGAACCCTTGTTGCCGCTGCTGACTTTTCGGCGATGTTTATCCAGGGTTTGCCAGGGATTGCCTTGCACCCGAAGGCGTGGGGAAGGGCTGCTGCCAAATCATTTAAGGCATTCTTAAAACCACAAGAATATCAAGAGTATATGGTTAAGAACTTAGATGGCTTGATGGAGAGAGCTAACTTTGGTGGGTATGTAGGCGGATTTGAGTTTATGGAGGCCATGCCCGCCTTGCAGAGAAGTGCCG
>SDBU01007368.1_pt1 | contig 12707 bp, 13 predicted proteins | sample 2277071 | NCBI WGS metagenome assembly SDBU01 (sample SAMN10397929, study PRJNA504765) | marine sediment metagenome | isolation source: marine sediment core GS08_GC12, 126 cmbsf | place: Arctic Ocean: Gakkel Ridge, Loki's castle | collected 2008 | reverse complement strand
CCGAATATCGACTCAGGCTAGCAGAATTAGTTGATAAGTATGCACACTAACAGTGGAGCATTAACTGGTAGACTTTTTGACAAAGTCAGGTCTTATCCCTAGGGTTTGTTCCTAGGGATAAAGTTATCTCCAAGGGCTGACCACCCTTGTGGCGCTCTAAGAGGGGTTAATGATACTGGAGGCATTTGCTCAGGCCATACAGGCCTTCGGCGATTTATGGTTTTTACTCTTTATGTTTGCCGGAGTCATTATAGGGCTCATATTAGGCGTTATTCCTGGACTCAGTGGCATACTGGGAATGGCTCTGTTCTTGCCTTTTGTTTTTGGGATGCGACCAGAGCAAGCCCTTCCCTTCATGGTGGCGTTGAGCACGGTGGGTTTTATTGGCGGCTCAATCACTGCCATTTTACTTAATATACCCGGGACCGGACCTAATGCTGCAACCCTCATCGATGGCTTTCCGATGAGCCAGAAGGGAGAAGCCGGGCGCGCCCTGGGGGCAGCACTGATGAGCTCCGGACTGGGGGGACTGGTCCCGGTATTTTTAGCCTTAGCCATGGTTCCTCTGGTAGTACCGATGGTTATGGCCATTCGCTCGGCAGACATGGTTTTTATAATACTATTGGGTCTATCGTTTATTGGCGTACTGGCAACAGGATCTATGATTAAAGGTTTAATTAGTGGCGGACTGGGGCTACTGATTTCCTTTATCGGATTTCAAGCGATAACAGCGGTACCACGCTTCACTTTTGACAGCCTCTATCTTTATGATGGTATCGGGTTGATTCCCCTTGCCCTGGGCCTATTTGCCCTACCCGAAATGATAACTCTGGCGGCCAGAGGCGGGGCAATAGCCAAGACGGGGGTGGTAATCAAGGGAATGCATGATGTCTGGCAAGGGGCGAAAGATGTCTTCCACCACTGGACGGTATGGCTGCGCTCAACAATAATCGGTTACATCATCGGAATCATACCTGGGGTAGGTGCCGAGGCAGCTACTTTTGTGGCTTATGGCCAAGCCAAGCAAACCTCAAAACATCCCGAGAGGTTCGGCAGCGGTGCTATCGAGGGTGTTATCGCCCCAGAAAGTGCCAACAATGCCAAAGAGGCGGGAGCATTATTAACCACCCTGGCTCTGGGTATACCAGGTAGTGCTATCATGGCTCTGCTCCTGGGGGCATTTTTTATGGTGGGGCTGGTGCCAGGTCCAGAGATGATAACCAGGCATCTGGACCTATCACTCACCCTGCTACTGGTTATTGCTGTTTCCAATATTATAGCAGTCGCTATTTGTTTCCCCCTGGCTCGGCATCTAGCTAGAGTAGCCTATGTTCCCGGTCGCATCCTGGTCCCCTTGGTTTTGGTCATTGCCCTGGCTGGCGTTTTTGCTTATAAGGAGTTATTCAATGACCTTATCGTAAGTCTCATCTTCGGTGCTCTAGGGCTAGCAATGAAAAGGTTTAGTTACAACCGACCAGCGCTGTTTTTAGGCTTTGTCTTGGGGCATCTTTTCGAGGAGTACCTTTTTATTGCCCTTCAAGCGGAGGGCCCCCTCTTTTTCCTGAGACCAATCAGTTTGACCTTGATTTTCATCATTATTGCCCTATTTACCTTTAGACCCGTAAAAAGCTGGTTTTGGCATCGGAGAGGAGCTATCCGGAGATGAAGATTAAAGGTAGTTCCTACTTCCTTATCGTAATTATAATTGTTATGCTGGTAATCATCGGCTTTTCGCTGAGAATGGAATACTTCGAGTCCAAATTGCTGCCTCTGGTAATTAGCAGTGCTGTTTTTGTTCTGGCTGTCATAGGATTGGGGAGAGAGATTAAGGCCGGGATTAGAGGTGGGGTAACTGCAACCGATGGCAAAATGACCGAAAAGGAAGAGCCTTGGGAAGGTTGGCGTGGCTACCTGATTGCCGGAGCTTGGGTGACGGGCTTTTTGCTGATTATTTATTTGCTCGGCTTTCTCGTAGCTATCCCCTCATTCATCATTGCTTACATGAAGTCTCACGGCACAAGGTGGCTTGTAGCCATCACTTCTGCCATTCTTACCACGGTACTTATTTATGTCCTTTTTGAACTTGCCCTGGGAGTCATCTTGTATCGGGGATTAATTCTTACTTGGTGAAACTGCTCAAACACCACATAGAGATGCAATATCGTTGACAACCTCTAGAGCTGATGCCTATAATCCAGACAGTCATAAATAGGAGCCGCAATGTCTTTATTGGGTAAAATAGGAATGTACTGGCGTTTCGCCCGGGATGTGAGGAAATTTCTCAAAGAGCCGCTTACCCTGGAAGAGAGCCACCGAATTATCAGCCAGAGGCTAAAGGACAGGGAGAGGAATTTGCTCACCATGGTGAAGAGGGCTATCTATGAAAATGAAGCCAGCCCTTATCACCAACTGCTTAAGCTGGCTGGCTGTGAGTATGGTGATTTCGAGCGAATGGTGCGGTCTGGTGGTATCGAGTCGGCTCTAAGAAAGTTATATGAAGAGGGAGTCTATATAAGCATTGAGGAGTTCAAAGGCAAACAGGAGATCGTTCGTGGCGGGAAAACTTTCCAATTCAAGGAGAGTGACTTTGACAACCGCTTCATAACAGACCATCTTGAGTCCCGCAGCGGTGCCAGCCGCAGCGCCGGGACGAGAACAGTGTATAGTCTCGACCACCTGACAAGCCGGGCAGTTTATCGGATTTCTATACTCGATGCCTATGATGCCCTTGGTCTTGCGGTAGCTCAGTGGGCTCCAATAATACCCGGGCATGGAATTATTTCATTGCTTTCATATACTAAAGCGGGTCAAACCCCGGTGAAATGGTTTTCCCAGATTGACAAGAAGGGTTTCAAGCCTTCGCTCAAGAACAGAATGGAGACCAATTACTTGGTTTATATGGCGAGGGCCTCCGGGGTGAAGTGGCCAGGACCTGAGTATGTAGCCCTAGATGATGCCGGGATAGTGGCACAATGGATGGCTGATACAATTAAGGAGCTGGGGGGGTGTTATATGGCGACCTACGTCAGTGCCGCCGTAAGAATTTGCCAGGCGGCCAAAAAAGAAGGCCTGGACATTACCGGAGCAAAATTCTACGTGGCCGGAGAACCCCTTACCGAAGTGAAACGAAAAGAAATCGAGTCAGCCGGAGCCAGCGTCTGCCCATCATACGTTTTTACGGAGGGTGGCTGGGTAGGCCTGGGTTGTTTTAACCCGGTTGCCGCCGATGATGTTCACCTGCTTAAAGACTCCCTGGCTTTGATTCAACACCAGAGGGAGGTGTCTTATGCCGGGGTATCGGTTGATGCCTTTCTCTTTACCTCACTCCTGCCCTCAGCACCTAAAGTCCTGCTTAATGTAGAGAGCGGTGACTGGGGGGTAATTGAGACCAGAAGTTGCGGCTGCAAACTTGAAGAGCTGGGTTTTACTGACCACATCCATAACATCAGAAGCTTTGACAAGCTGACCGGGGAAGGGATGACCGTTGTCGGCACCGACCTGGTCAGGATAATTGAGGAAGTTCTGCCAGCTAAATTTGGCGGCGCCTCCACTGATTATCAGATGGTGGAGGAAGAGGATGAACAGGGTCACACCAAGATGAGCCTGCTGGTCAGTCCTGAGGTAGGAGAAATAGACGAGGCTGAGCTTACCCAAACTCTCCTTGCCGAACTGGGAAAAGGGAAAGACCTACAAAGAATGATGGCTTACTTTTGGTCCCAAGCTGGGACCCTCCGGGTGAAGCGGATGCGCCCCGTCACCACCGCTAGAGGCAAGCTGTTACCCCTTCATATTCTAGGGCACAAATAGACCGAGGGGCATGTAGTTGCTATTACCCAATTACGAATGTAGATTGATTATGAGTGTCAGTTAACAACTATAAACGGTGCATGCCGCCCCTAGGTTTACACTAAAAGCCAGTTTGTGTAATCAGTAGACGATTCATCCCGCTCATTACGCTATAGATATTAAAAGGTGCGTTCAGTATTACGCCTGAAGGCTAGGTGTGAGGTATTAAGGGAAAAAAGGAACCATTATTTAATGATTGACAACACTATTATTCTATGCTCTGACTCCCGCAGTTCTAATACGAATACGTTTTTGAAAGTTCGATGCCAAAATTCAGGCAGTATGCCGACAGTCCATTCAATTACACAACTATGTTAATCAACCTTAGTAAGATCGTTCTCTACTTCTGGTTCTTTTTTAAGGGGATTGTATTCTACCGGTGGTTCTTTCTGATATCCCCCTTGTTTTTGGCGTTCTTTGTAGAGCTGGTAAAACTTCAGGACGGTCTTCATATGGTCTTTTTCCTCCTCTTCCTCTATTGCCACCAACCATTTCAGTCCCCACGCGATAATAAGACTAAGTGCCGCAGCCATTGTCATGTCGTGGGTCCTGGCATACTCCTTGACTGCGATGTGGGTTTCCCTATCGACCGGCATATGTGTTCGCTGACACCTGGGAAGAACATATTTAACGGGGCTCATTTTCCCCTCCTTTTTGGTGTTAACACATCTAAACATACCATCGTAAATTGTGCAATTAAGTGTTAAATTTTGTCAATTTTTTCGAATCTTCTTTTTGCAGTATCATCATAACCCTTAATTGCCAATAGCGTTTATTTGGAAATACTCTACAGTAATTTGCAAATAAAAGAGCGTGCGATTTAACTCAATTAATGGTAATTCATACAATTTCATAGAGAGAGCCTGCCAACTCCTACCTTCCTGCTGGCTTCTACGCTTGTGGCTCCCTGGCTGATGAGGATTTCTACTTCTCTTAGTTTGCTCAAGACTTGGTCACAACCACCGAATTTTATTCCCATTTAGTATGACTGTGAAGACGTAATGAGTCAGTCACGAAGGCGAGGCGGAGGCTGTGGTTGCAGTAGCAGTAGACATAGAAGATAGAAAAAGGAGAGTCGGCCAACTGATAAGTCCCGCTGGATTCGCCGGATACTGCATAAAACATCTGGTGAGATTACTGGAGAGCAAGGACGAGATTAGTTAGGTGACACAGCTTATGCGCGACTTAAAAGGACACCCTGAGCTCGAGCAGGTGCAGAAGAGGCTGATTGCTGCTGCGGAAAATCCAAGAGATAAAGCTTTTGTCTCCGTACTGGCGAAGGGGGGCATACGTATTTCCGAGGCTATCCAACTGAAGGAAAGCGATATTGACTCTGAAAGTGAGACTTTAACCATTGTACACCTGAAAGAGCGGGTGAAGTTGAAGTGCCCTCACTGTGGAGAGATTCTAGGTAAAAGGCATCTCTTTTGCCCAGGTTGTGGGAACAAGGTAGACCAGGCTATACGGGAGAAGGTCGAGCAACGCCGACGACGAATGATACCCGTTGACCGTGATACTTTACGGTTGCTAGAAGAATATCTCAAGTGGCGACGTCAATTTCCGTATCGTGGTCCGTTGGTATTTCCATTCACTCGCCAACGTGGCTGGCAGCTGGTTGAAAGAATTGGCCGGCGGATAGGGATAAAGGGATTGCATCCCCACAGCCTACGTCATTTGCTGGCTACGACATGGGTAGCTAAAGGTCTTGATACAAAAAAGCTCCAGGTGCTTCTCGGTCATGCCAGCATTGCCACCACTATGGAATATGTCGATTCTAGCTTTGAGCAACTGAGGTCTGAATATGACAAGCTATGGGAAATCAAAGAGGATGAAACAGCAGAGCCCCAGGACTAAGAAAGCAGGGAAAGAACCAACCAGGCAGAGGAAACTCAATAATCCCGTCAGGATAACTATTCCATGGGGAAGAGGTGCCTCAGCGCACCGCCCTGGTATCTTTACAAAACAGTATTTTATCGAGCACGGTGAGGCCTGTGCGGCTGACATTTATCGCGCCATGAGCGAAGAGATAGAGCGTCTTAATAAGGAACGGATTGAGATTGGTGAAAAGCCCTTTCGGAGGCCAAACTATTCCAGCTTCAGCCGGTATTTCCACTGGTTTCTCATACTGGGACTCATAGAGCGCACTGACAAACGAGAACGAGCCATTTATGGTTTCTTGCAGAAGCGAGTGTTCTATAGACTAACTGACAAGGGTAAAGTTGAAATGAGTGCCTGGGCAGACCCGGTGCGAACAGTGCACCCGGAATTTGGCTGAGCCTACTATATCGGTGCGAAAGGGATTGATGTTTGAGGTAGAGCAGGAGATTAATCAAATATTTAAGGTCGGACAATTGGGCTTATCACAGGAGAGATGCAATGGTATCGGAACAACAAGCTAGCAAGGAACTTATGATCAGGAATTGGTCATTCACCCATTTCGAGGGGTTGGATAGGATAGACGCGGGGTTGAAGGAACTGGGAATCTCCCCAGATCAAGCTTCACAACTTATCGAAGCTACCAATGAGCTAAAAGATGTCGATTTCAGAGCGGCTGCTTTTGACTTGCTGGAGTTGAGGAAGAGAACAAGGCAAAGCTCTAAAGAGGCTGAGGCTTATATCAAGAAACTCGATTCTCAGATAACATCCCAGGAGAAGCAAAGCTCAGATTGGGCTGGGAGGATAGAAAAAGCAAAGGGTGAATTTAGGGACTGGGAACAGAAACGCAATGGTGAAAGGACTAAATTTGAGAGTGAGCAAGCTCGAAATAAACGCATTCTGAAAGAAGATGGAGAGAAGCTAAGTCAGGAATTGAGTAAAAATAATGAGGTCAGGGAGAACATACAAGAGACAGTAAGTCTTAAAGCCGAGCTAGAGAAAATAAGCCTGGATTTACCGACGTTCAAATCTATAGTTAAAGAAACAGTTCTAAAAGCAGGGATTAGCCCGCATATTGCCAAAAATATCAGGGAGGCTGTCAAGAATTTAGGCTCTCTGGATAAAGCTATAGCAGAGAGGGAAAAGGAGGAGAAAGCAAAGAAGAAAGCTATCCTCAATCTCTCCGGAAAGGAAAGAGAAAAGAGGGAAACCTTGCGAGGGCTGGACGGTCGAATCGCTATAAAGTACCGAACAATCAAGGAACAAGACGAGAAACTTGAAGTGAAGACAAAGTTACTCTTATGCTGGAATGAGATGATAGAGGAGAATAAATGGCAGTATCAGTTCTTCGAGCTCTTCATCAGCATGCTGCTCACCTCCCCTTCAAAACCCGAAACTTTGACAGCACTCGGACTAAAGCTTCAAGGATTGGCAGAAAAGGGGTGGATGCACTCAACGGAACTAACATCGGCGCAACGCCGAGCCGTCTTTATTTTTATTGTCATGGGTGTATATCTCCATTCAATCCACTGCAGGAAATGCGGAGCGAGCTTTATCGTGAATAAAGCTTACAACGCTTATGTTTCGTATAGGAGCTCTTATTATTGCCCAGTATGTGACTTTAGCAATTATCCCAGGCCCGACGCTACCTTTTTTGACCTTATGGTATCCCCGGAGCTAACGAAGAAGTTCCAAAATATTAGGAACCTCCTGGACATAATGGAAAAAACGGACATAGAGACTCTCAGGGAAAAACTAAGAGTTTTGGATTTGTTACCCAATGAAGTTTATAAGGCCCTGTCGGAGGGGCGAAGGATTGAGGTGAAGGTATTGGATGGCACTAATTAAAGGGAAGAGCTTTAAGACAAGAAAGCAAGCGGTGGAGTTCCTCCTAAAGGACCGCCACTTATTACTAAAGCCAGAAGTAGTTGAGTGGTTCAGCTACGCCCGAATTTGCTTTTCAGAAAGCGAACTCGAAGAGAAAAGCGAGGAACTTGTTGGCAAGCAAGTGAGGAAAAGTTTCACCCGCAATGCTGAGTGGCTTAAAGATACAAAATATATTGTCGCCCCCTACTACAAATTTGTTACTTCAAGCCATCCCTATTACTACGATTTCAATCTCGATTTACACCTTGTTGCTTCAGTAGAAGTAGATTGGACCAGGGGTTATCAGGAGTACTCCACGAATTGCGTTGTTATTGAGCTAATCAAAAAAGACGTAGAGAAATTCAAGCTATCGCTGGATTTCCTGCAAGCAATTAGCGAAGGAGATTTGAGCCAATTCCAGCAAAGAGGAAGGGACAACCGGGGATATTACACCTGGTATATCCCCTCTCTCGACCTGGACGTTAAACTACACGGCCTTCTGCTCAGGTCTTTGGGGGACGCTTTCCAAGGGAAACCGCTTGGCCCCACCCTGGTTTACTATGGGCTTGCAAACTGGGGAGAGGGAAAACTGGCTGAGCAAAGTCTGCTAATGTCACCCTCCACTAAAAGCGCTTTGTTGAGTGAAAAGGCACTAATTTGTAAGCGGGAAGAAATTGAGGAGGCCCTAACTGGGGGGAATCTAGGGATAAGGGCGAGAGACGCAAAGAAGGCTTTGGATGCTGTCTTTAATCCCTCTTTAAGTCTCGAGGAAAATGTTAGGCATTGCTTACAGTATTTTGCTGGTTAGCTTCATAGATAGATTGATTGATGGTTTGATATGGCTGCCAAAAAGGAAAAGAAGAGAACCGGATATAATATTCGATGCGACGAGTGTGGTGCCTCGGCTTCTGTCTTTGCTTCAGGGAACAGCCGGTGGTTCAGCCATTGCCCGGGCTGTGGGAAGATGTGGTTTGGCTCAAACCCTGACCTTTTAGAGAGGCTAAAGTATGCTGAGGCCGTTTGCCTTCATAGCCCACCAAGAAAGCCATGTAAAGGGGGATATACTACCTGGTGTCCGCTCTGTCGCATCAGGACATTCTCTTACGTTTCCGAAGAAGCGAACCCATAAAATGAAAGTCTCCGCAGACGAATGCCCAACAGAGCACTGGGCAAAATAATGGTAACATGCGGGTAACAAAGGCAGACGTTGGACGGGACCGTTTCTGAGTTTTTGCATAGGGCAAGACGCTCTGTAGTCAAAATTTAGGCGGGTAAATTCCTCGATGTGACCCCAAAAATCTTCTTTAATTTAGTATAGGTAGTTCCCGTGCTCTAGGGGCAAGGGGGCGAGAGATGCGTTCCCCATTGCACTACGCTACAATGAGCGTTCAATCCTCTCATCAGGCTCGGAGCTTTCCAAGCCAAAAATTACCAGAATATATCCAAAGTCCACTTTAACGAATTTATCAAAAAAGTAACTACTTCTTTTTCTTTTCTAAAGGCTCTTTTGTAAAGCATAATTCTCAATATCAGATACGATGTTTGCTCTTTTTAACTAAACAATAGTTCCTTTTGTTGGATGTTATAGCTGGAATACAAAATGCCTTTTTGTTCAATAATCAAGCTAAAGATACAAAAGCACCTTAACAATTGAATATGGCAAAGCCTTGACCTGAACGCTTGTCCTAGTCTATCGGGCAAGTGATATGCCCTAGCCAGTGGTTAGCATAGCTAGGGCAAATCTAACAAAGGGGGTCACCCACAGTGCTAGACTATGGCAAGTATATCACCGTAGCCGACAGGTATCAATGCAAGGCAAAGTGGCAGGATAGAGAGGACTTAAACCATACCATTATATTGAGCCTTGCCCAAGCTCAATTGAGGCTAGACAATAACGGTGGCGGGCAATTATCCGATGTAGCTATGCTACGAATAGCCTCTTATGAGTGCCAGAAGTATTGGCGGGCACTCAAGCGACAGCTCACTATTTTAAGCCTCAATACCGAGATATATGATGGTGATGGTAACACTACCGAGCTAATAGACACGGTAGCCGATGATAAGGCAATTGAGCTTGACGCTTGGCTAGACGCAAGGACTTGGCTACTCGGTTGCCCTAGACGGTTGATAGTAATAGCCAGTAAGAGGCTTAAGGGCATAGCCCTAGAGCCTAAAGAGAAGATGTATCTTCAGAGGTTTAGACAGAGAGAGCAAAAAAGCCTTGTTTAAGCGTTACTTTTTACCCTATTCAATGCCCTATATATAGTGGGAGCACCGATTATGCCAGCGTGTTGCGGATAGTCGGGAGCTTACTACTAGGCGAAGCTGGCAGATTTGCCCACTAGCCAGCTAGCCAAAGGGGTGATTAAACTGGAACAACTTAATATTGAGGGCAAGCGTTCAGGTGAGGGCTTTGTAGCTCACAAGGCTATGCTGGTGAGTGCCCTGTCAAGGGCATTATCCGCAAGGGTAGTGCTGATGGACATTACCATAGGGCTTAATGGCTTACTCGGATACCTCAAGGCTTTGGGGGGTAGTAACATAGTCAAGATAGTCCCCTCAAGTGGTGGTGCTAGCGGGTCGCAGACCAACGGACATAAGGAGCTTAAAGTTATCTGCGGAGCTAATACCAGCTACCTAGCCGATAGTGAGTGGATTGGCGAGAAAACGCCTCTTACCCTTTGCCAAGTTAGGGTAAGCCCGTCTAACTCCGTCAAGCCTAATATCGGGGCTGGTGAGCTAGCCGAAGCACTGGCTAGAGTCTTACCGTTTACTGCTACCGACGACACTAGACCAGTTCTACAGTGCGTCAACTTCATAGCTAAAGACGGTAAGCTGACAATGATAAGTGCCGATGGTTTTAGGCTAGCGGTAATTAGCCTTGACTATGATGACGGAGAGGGTCAAGCCTTAATAAACCGTGATGAGCTTAAGGGCATTATCAATGCTCTTAAGAGGGCAAAGCGGGCAAGGGTTAGCTTTGAATCTAGCGGAGAGAGCCTTGACAGTATGAGCCTTATTATAGACACCGAGCTAATCCGCTATAAGTGGGTAAGCGTCAACGGTAACTATCCCGATTGGGGTAAGCTAATACCTACCGAGTTTAATACCTTTGCTAGCTTTGACACGGTTGAGGCAATCAAGGCGGTCAATTCACTCAAAGCACTATCTAATGGCAAGGACTACCCGATAGACTTGACCATTGGTGGCGGTAGGATAGTAATGGCTAATCCCGATGATAAGGGTCAAGCCGAGCTAACAGCCGATACCGATGGTGAGGGTAAAATCAGGGTAGACGGCAGCTATCTTGCCAGCGTCTTAAGGGCTTGTGGCGGTATGGTAGATTTTAAGCTCACCAATGCCTATTCTCCAATGCTCTTTAGCCACAATGGTTATCAGGTGGTAGTAATGCCGATGTTGACCAGTGGGGCAAGCGAGCAATCTAAAGCCGATAAAGAGGCAAAGAGCGAGACTGCCACCGAGCCAGAGCCGGAAGCCGAGAAGCCCAAAGGCAAGGGTAAGGGTAAAGGCAAGGGTAAAACCGAGCCAGAGCCAGTAACAGCCTAATAGAACGCTTGTAACTCAAAAGCAAGAGCCACGCAAGGAAGCGGGGGAGACCCCGCTTTTTTGCTTTTTTCAGGGGATATTCTCCCTCAAGGCGTGGGAGAGTATCCCCCTCTTTTTGTCAAAATTTAGCCAGAAGGGAGGTGAAACTATGCCTATCAAGTGGAGCGCGGTCAAAGTGAGTGAGGCTATGGATGAGGTGGAAGTTCAGATTGTCTTAGCAGAGTCATTTTTTGCTGAGGCCAAAGTGAAGGCGGAGACAGCCAGAAAGATAAATAAACTGCCCCAGTATGTCGACCAACATATTGTCCGCCTAATCTACGATATTGAACGGATTGACTGTGTTAAGTCATCCATAAAAGCTATCCGTGGAGATATCCCCGATGGTGCGATTGAGGCAGAGCAAAGGCGCATTAAACACGGTAACCAGCAGCCACTTGTCTAAAAGTGTTAAAGAACTGCCTCACTTTGAAGGGGTAACTGTACCTAAAATTCAGAGAGAAAGGAGGTGAGAAATTGACAACTGAAAAGCAGCTCGAAAGGGGCATCTCCGATATCGTGGGTGTCTTTACGGACCCTATTATTGCCTGGCCCGGGGCATGGATGGATACCATACCCGAAAAAGTAAAAGAGCAGATAACCATGGAGAGACTGGTGATGTGCATGAGGGTAGCCAAAGGTGAGGATCCCACCGGGACTGATGCGGAAGCTCTGGCATATATTTATCCCCGTACCCTGGAGGCCCCAATGGATAGTGACTGGACAGACATCTACCTCTACCTCGGCACAAAAGTCATGCCTGCTGCCGGCACTAAAATACCAGAAGATATCCGCAAAGACAACCTCAATGACTACCAGATGTCTAAGTTAAAGCATCTCAAGGACTGGATATACCAGCAACGCATCAAGGTCAGGCTAGAGCGGGACCGAACTGAGAGGCGGCAGAAGAGAGAGGAAGAGGCAACCAAGAGAGAAGAGGCACAGCCGGCGTTGTTTAACTTTTAGTGTATTACCAGGTAATTACTTTAAGGAGCCTGGGGATAATCTCCCCAGGCTCCCTTTTTTATTCCTGATTGCACAACATAAGCATTTGTGTGATAACTGACCCTCTTTGTAATTGTTAATCCCAGACACGTGCCGTTTACTTTTAATCAGGGTGTCACAGGTTCGAGACCTGTACGGCCTACCAAGACTGGAAGACTTTCCCTGTCGGGGAGTTTTAGAAAGAATCAGGGTGTCAAGACACTAGGTCAACCGACACCCTGATTTTAATGTTTTTACAGCAAAATATCAAATTATATATATTATTTTTGTAGTGATAAAAAAAGAGCAGCGGACTTAAAATCTCGAGCCTAAAGTGCCGTCCCATCGTGTTCCATATCGTTTAGTATAGTCCCATGAACCCGAAAACCACGATTAGTATGGTCAGTTATTAGTATGTGTTGTCGCGCGTCAACGTCAAACTCGACGTCAAAATCAAGAGGGGAGCCGAATCAGCTCCCCTCCATCTTTAATTATCCCATAAAACTCTTATTTCAGGTGGGCTCCTTTTCGGG
>SDBU01007367.1_pt1 | contig 12708 bp, 7 predicted proteins | sample 2277071 | NCBI WGS metagenome assembly SDBU01 (sample SAMN10397929, study PRJNA504765) | marine sediment metagenome | isolation source: marine sediment core GS08_GC12, 126 cmbsf | place: Arctic Ocean: Gakkel Ridge, Loki's castle | collected 2008 | reverse complement strand
GTAACCAGGCCGAGCAGGCCCAGCCCGACAACGGTAAAACCCATCACCGCGCCCCCGGACACCCCCCCTCATACCCCGGCCTGATCTGCCACCACTCGTTGCACGAGCGTGGGTCCATGAACTGCCCCGTGTCCACGATAGCCACCACGATCTCGGTGCCTCGGGCGGTGCCGAAGGGCTGGCCAGCGGCCAGAGTCGGCAAATCGTAGCCATGCGGTCGATTCTCTGGAGCAACGTAGTCGTAGCGCGGGCCATCGGGGTCGTCGAGCGCGTCGTATAGCGCCAGCAGGTTGGGGTCGGTGCAGATGTTGTCCACGTGCAGGGTGTAGCCCTGCGACGCCGAGCTGTCCTCGCGAGTGTAGCGCAAGGCGATGGTGTTCTCGTCGGCGAAAAGCACCAGCACCTCCATCCCCTCGTCGATGTCGTAGGCCGAGGTGGGAACGTGCAAGGGCTGGCGGGGCGCGGTTTGCAGGCCGAGGGCGGTGACCGGGTAGCTCGTGAGCGGGTCGCCGCGAGAGCCAGGATCAGGCGAAGGGACCCAGTTCCAGTCGTAGACCTGGTAGAACCCGCTCAGGGGAGGCACGGCGTAGGGATCGAACATGGTCGCCAACTGCGGCGGCAGATTCGGGTCGTCGGTCCCATAGTTGACCAGCTCGCGCTGGAGATCGGGGTTCGTGTTGGGCGTATGGCCACGCAGGTTCAGGTTCTTGTCGGCATGATTGTACGCCGGGCGAACGGGGTCGTCCAGGTCATACTGGTAGGCGATTCCGGCGCTGTACTCATTGGCCGAGGTGATGGGACAAGAGTAGCTCCCCCAACCCCGGGCAACCAGGGGCAGATAGAGGTCTGGCGACGGATAAGGCGGGACTGTTGCCACCGGGACAGCGCCAGCCGTCTCAGAAGCCCAGCCGATTCTGGGGATGCCAACGACCAGCAGCGCGATCATTGCCAAGCCCGTCACACGCGCGACCAGGTCCCGCCCCCTGGCCTGCATCATGGTGGTCAGCCCCTCCGCCGCTATGAGCTATCATATACTCATCGGCAGATGCACCCGTTGAGAGTAGCCCCTGCAACGGCACGAGGCGCAAGCAAGAGCACAAGCCCGACTGAGCAGCCGCGGATGTGGTTGATGCGACCGCCCAGGGTGCAGGAGGGCCAAGCCCGTATGCCCCGTCTAGCGTTTCACCGTGACTACCACTGCCAGATGGTCTGAGGCCGTGCTTTGAGGGATGACCAGGTCGCTCGGGGTCAGGTCCGGGGAGGCCCAGATGTAGTCTATCCGCTTGGGGGGATCGCTGACGGTGTAGCCAGGACCCGTGCCAACTTGAGCAAAGGAATCCTTGAGCCCCGCATTGAGGATCATCCCCATCTCCGGGTCGCCAGGTTGGGCATTAAAGTCCCCCACGATCACCGCCGATGGACGTCCAGCCCAAAAGTCCAGGATGGAAGGCACCTGCATCTGTCGGATGTCACTTCCGTCGGCTGGGTCATGAAGGTGAGTGGCGATCATCAGGAGCTCCTCGCCGGCTCCCGCATCGATTCGAGCCCACAGGTATCCCCTCTGCAACCTGGCGCCCCCCATGGGTAACAGGGCGCTGCCGTGCGCTATGATGGGGTAGCGGCTGAGAATGGCGTTGCCCCAGAGGACGTCGGCAGTGGGGCCGGAGAGATAGGGCATCCCCAAGCGACGGGAGAGCCAAGTGAGCATATCCAGGGAACCGGTGATATACCACCCTCTCGAAACCTCTTGCAGCGCCACCACTTCGGCCCCGCTCTCCTCGATGACCCGCGCCAGCGCCTCCATCCCCAGATGGCCATCGGTGTCGAAGCCCATGTGCAAGTTGTAGGTCATCACCCGCACCGGGAAGCCGTCACCCCGAACCGGGCGAGGGACATGCCAGGTGGCCCATGAGGCCAGGGGAAGGAGCAAGATGGCCAGTGCTATCCAGAGGGGCATCCACTGGGAGGGCCGCGAGGTCACCCTGGCTGGCAAGAGCCTGGCAGCGCCAACGGCGCACAGGGACAGGATCGCCGCCACCAAGGGAGGGATCACTGCGTTGCTATAGGGCAGGTTCAGATCGTACACAGCGTAGTAGCCGAAGACAAGAAGTGCAAAGAGGGCAGAGCCGAGACCGAAGGCCACCGTCGTCCGCCACAGGCCCGGCTGGTCCCCCCGTTCCCCAAGGCCAGCAAAGATGAGCACCAGAAGCCCAGCCGTCGTAGCTTGGCGGAGCAGGACCGAGGCTGCCTCGGCCAAGCCCGACTGGGGCCAAGCGGTCAGCAGCAGCAAGAGGATGCCCAGACCGAGAGCCCCCAGCCACCAGCCCCTTGCCAGGCGACTTGCTATGAGGGTAGCAAAGGCGATGGCCCCGCCGTTGCCCAAGACGACCAAAGCGAAAGCCACTGGTTGCGCCCACCCCGTCATGGCCGTGACTCGGGCCACGTTCTGGAGCCTCAGCCCCTGAAGAAAGAGAAAGGGAAGCAAGCCGAGCAAGGGCAGGCCTGCCAGAAAGCCGCCATCGGTGGCAACCCTGATGCCAGGCCGCATCACCGTCCGAGCGACCAGGATCAACTGGGCTAACACCATGAGCAGCACCAGTAGCAAAGGAACGATCTCCAGCCGCCAACTCAGGTCATAGGTCCCCAAAGCCCCGTGAATCCCTGTATCCAGAGCGAGACCCAGGAGGATGGCCACAGCATAGCGGCTGGTGCTTTGTGACCCTCCTTGTCGAACGTGACCCAGATAGAGCGGCAGGAAAAGCAAGAAGAGGATCGTGCCTATCGTCACCAAGACGAGATCAAGAGAGGAGGTGGTCGAAAGCTGCTCGACGAGGCGGACGACGGCCAGGCCTCCGGCCGTCAGGGCCAACGCTGCCCGGAGCCGAAGCATCCTATGCACTGCCGCAGCCAAGAAGGCGGTCAGAAAGACCCCGAGAGCGAAGAGGCCCATGTCGATGGTGCTGACTCCGGGCTGGACTCCCAGGTATTGGACGATGCGCGGCAAGAGGAGGCGGAGGGTCTGGGCGCCGAACACGACGGTCAGAGCCGGTAGGCCCAGGGCCTCTACCAACTCTATCTTCCGTAGACGACCGGCTTTCTCTTTCACCGCCATCTTGATGGTCCTCCACTCCGGAGTGTTTGCATCAGTGCGAGCATACGCCAGAGCAGAGACTCCGTCAACCCAGACGACAGCACCTGGGGTGGCATTTCTAGTTGTCTGGGCGTCGTGATACTCGGGGATGTGAGAACGAACCGGCTGACAAGGGGCCCAAGGGCCCATGGCGTTCTTGACCACAGAAAGAGCAAACGAGTCTCATTTCCCACTTGGGGGACTCACTTGTAGTTTGTATTGCCTCTGTTCAAGACCTCCTTCGAGAGTATCACCATAGCCAAACCACAGATCTGGTGTTTGATCGGCGGTGTCTTCTGGCACACGAATGAGTCGCGACACGAACTGCAGAAGCGGATACTTGCTGTTCGCACCTAGCGATGAGCCACGAGTGTAGTAGCCAGTGGGGCCAGCAGGCCAAATCAGGAAGCCTGGATCCAAGACAAGAGTGATATCCGGTATGTTCTTCTGATACTTGTGGCCTAAGTGCGTCATCCAATGAACTACCTTCTGTTCCGGTTCATCTCGCCAGCCAGTTGTGTATGCGAACACCGCACAGAAGATGCGGTTTTTGGCGCGGAGGGACTTGACCTTCGTTATGTTTTTGAGGCAGTCCCATAGGTCGCCGCGCGGGCCGGTTGGCCCATCACTCGCGGTGAGTTCCGACTTAACCTCTATCGTCGCCCACACGGACTCACAGAGGAACAGAGAGTAATATCGGTCGATCGGGATAGAGACTCCCCTGATCGCATCATAGATTACAATGTCCTGTTGTGGGCTGTATTCTTTGTTTCGGTTTATTATATGGCCCCTACCCACTGCAAACCTTCCGGGAAGATTGTCGGAGAGGAAGTCCATGACTCTCCGCTCCCGGAGCCCTCCTTTCTCACCAGAGTGCGGCAGGTTGCGTTCGCAGCCACGGAATGCAAGTCTCATGGTCTTTTCTGCATCCTCGTAGAACCTTGCGACCACACTAGACCCTGATTGCATGTGATCTTCCATCAAACGCATCTCCCATCAGAGACAACTCGCACCGCCAGTCATCGTGAACTCGACCGGTCAACTTCCTGCAAACACTTTGCTCGGTCAAGCGACCCCCTCCAACCGCCTGCCTATCCCTCCCCTCCACCCCCTCTCCCCTCCTCCAACAGCTCCTCGCGCCGGAACTGGCTCATGTACAGATCGTGGTAGAATCCGCGCTGGGCCAGGAGTTCGTCGTGGGTGCCCCTCTCGATGATGCGTCCCTGGTCGATCACCAGCACCAGGTCGGCATTGCGAATGGTGCTGAGACGATGGGCAATGACCAGTGTGGTGCGGCCCTCCATGAGCTTGAGCAATGCCTGGTGGATGCCCACCTCGGTGCGGGTGTCTACGCTGCTGGTGGCCTCGTCCAGGATCAGGATGGCGGGGTCAGCCAGCGCGGCTCGGGCGATCGATAGGAGCTGCCGCTGCCCTTCGCTGAGGTTGCTGGCGCGTTCGGAGAGAGGCGTCTGGTACCCTTGGGGCAATCGCTCGATGAACTGATCGGCATTGGCCAGATGCGCCGCGGCAACGCACTCCTCGTCGGTCGCGTCGAGGCGCCCGTAGCGGATGTTCTCCATGACCGTCTCGGAAAAGAGAAAGGTGTCTTGCAGGACGACGCCCATTTGGCGGCGCAGCCAATCCTGCTTGAGGTCTCGTACGTCGTGCCCGTCGATGCGGATGGCTCCCTGGGTGACGTCGTAGAGCCGAGACACCAGGCTCACTATTGTGGTTTTTCCCGCCCCCGTGGGGCCCACCAGGGCCGTCATCTGACTGGGCTTGATGGAGAAGCTCACCTCGGTGAGCACGGGCACGTCCCTGACATACTGGAAGTTGACCCCGTCGAACTCGATCTGTCCCTTGATCTCCTCCAGCTCGGTCGCATCGGGGCGGTCGCGCACAGCCGGCAGCCGGTCCAGCACATCAAAGACTCGCTCGGCGCCGGCCAGGCCTGATTGCGCCGTGTTGAACAACTCTGCGAGGCTACGCAGGGGCCGGAAGAAGCGACGCGCGTACACGACAAAGGTGGCGATGATGCCGACGCTGACCAGATCGCGCAGAGCCAGCCAGCCCCCCAACCCACCGATGACGGCAATGTGCAGATTGCCCAAGACCATAAGCAGCGGTGGCAGCATCATGGCCAGAGACTGCGCCCGGATGCTGGCGTCGCGCACCCTGATATTGGCCTGCTGAAAGTCGGCGACTGCTCGGCCTTGCCGCCCAAAGGCCTCCACCACCCGTGCCCCGCTGATGTTTTCCTCCATCACGGTGTTCATCTGCCCCAGACCGGCCTGTACCTCTCGGAACCCCCGGCGGGTGCGTCGGGCCACAGCGGTGGTCAGCCAAAGCATGACGAGCACCACCGCCAGCCCGCCCAGGGCCAGCCAGAAGTTGAGTAGGAACATGGCAATGACGATGCCCGCGACACTCAGGAGAGCAGAGATGGTCTCGGTGATGGTGTGGGAGAGCCCCGTTTGGATAGCATCGACGTCGTTTGTCAGCCGGCTCATCAGCTCGCCCGAAGTGTGTTGGTCAAAAAAGCTCAGAGAAAGGGTCTGCAGATGGTCGAACAGGTCACCCCGCAGGGCCCGCAAGACCCTCTGGGTGATGCCAACCATGACGTATTGCTGGCCGAACTGGGCCACCCGGGCTGTCACATAGGTGCCGAACATGACCAGAGAGATGCGCAACAGGCCGGCCGCGTCGCCACTGGCGATGAAGCGGTCGATGGCAAGCCCCAGCAGGTAGGGAGCCAGGATGTCAAGGAGGGAGGCAACCGCCACCAGGCCCACCACGCCCACCAGGTGCAGGGCGTATCGTCGCAGGTAGGCCGCGAGCCTCTTGAAGGCTCCGCCAGGGTCTCGTGCCTTCTCAATGCCTCCCCGTCCCCCCATCCGCGGGCCATGCACCATGGGGGCGCCATGCTGTCTGCCCGTTGTGCGATGGAGGCGTGGTCTTGCATTACCCTGAGACATTCTGTCGCCCCTTCTGGTCGTCGCCGAGCTGCGAGGCATAGATCTCACGGTAGATGGGGCTACTTTCCATCAACTCATCATGGGTACCCACGGCAGTGATCGTGCCCTGGTCCAGAACCACGATCTTGTCTGCGTGGAGTACCGTGCTGACCCGCTGGGCAACGATGAAACTGGTGCGGCCGGCCATCACTCGCTCCAGGGCCCGCTGAATCTTGAGCTCGGTCTGCACGTCAACCGAGCTGGTGCTATCGTCCAGGATGAGTATGCGTGGGTTCATGAGCAGCGCTCGGGCGATGGCCAGACGCTGCTTCTCCCCACCCGAAAGGTTGACACCGCGTTGCCCCACCCAGCTATCGTAGCCCTCGGGGAGACGCATGATGAAATCGTGGGCCTGAGCTGCTTTGGCAGCGACGACAACTTCCTCTTCACTCGCCTCGGGCCGACCATAGCGGATGTTGTCGCGGATGGTGCCACCAAAGAGAACTGAGTCCTGGAGGACAAGGCCCATCTGTGAGCGGAGAGAGCTGAGAGTCACATCTCGGACGTCTACTCCGTCGATAGTCACCCGCCCGGCGGACGCGTCGTAGAAGCGGGGGATCAGGTTGATGAGGGTGGTCTTGCCCGCCCCGGTGGCTCCCATAATGGCCACCGCCTCTCCCGGCTCAGCCGCCAGGTCAATGTCGGTAAGAACCGACCGGTGATCGTGCCCATCGTAGCTGAATGCGACCTTCTCCAACACCACCCGCCCCTTGCTGAGGGGCAAGTCGTATGCATCGGGGCGCTCGCGTATCTGGGGAGCGGTGTCGAGCACCTCGAACACCCGCTTGGCCGAAGCAGCCGCGGCAGAGATAAAGCCTACCATCATGCCCAGGTGGGTGAGAGGAAACATAGTAGACATAATGTAACTATTGAAGGCAACGATCTGCCCCACGCTCAGCGTGCCGCGAATAGCCTGTAGCCCTCCCAGGCCAACCACAGCGACGGTGCCCAGGTTGGTGACCAGTTGGAGGAACGGTAGCAGTACAGCCAGGAGGTGACCCACTGCCACGGCCTGTTCCATGAGGTCAACGTTCTTTCGGTCATAGTCTGCGCTCTCGTGGCGAGCGCGCACAAAGGCCTTGACCACGCGCACCCCGGCCAGGTTCTCCTGGAGCACCGTGTTCAACTGGCCTAGCCTGCGCTGCACCTGCAAGAACATCGGTTGTGCTTTGGTGGCAAACAGCCAGAATACCACCATCGCCGCCGGCATGAGCACCAGCATGATCAGGGCCAGCTGCCAGTTGGTGGCGAGCAGCAAGCTGACGCTGCCCACGATCATCAACGGGGCGCGCACGAACATCCGCATCAAGAGGAGTATCAGCCGCAGGATCTGCATGACGTCGCTGGTCATGCGAGTCATCAACTGACCAGTCTGCAATCGGTCCAGGTTCGCGAACGAGAGCGACTGAATGTGAGTGAACAGATCGCGGCGCAGGTCGGCAGCGGCGCCCTGCGAAACCTGGACAGCCAACAGGGAGTTGGCGATAAAGAGACCGGCGCCCACGGCAGTTACTCCCACCATGGCCAGCGAAGTGCGCAGAATGGCGCCCATGTCGCGCTGCAAGATGCCACGGTCGATGACCGTCTGGGTCATGCGTGGGATGGCCAGATCGGTGGCCACGGTGCCAGCCAGCATCAACAGGCTGAGAGCCATCGACAACCGGTAGCGTTTGAGGAAACGGCCAAGACGAAGGAGCGACTTCATGCCTATCTCAACTCCCCACCAGAGAGTATGGTCGCCACGCCGGAAGACCAGCCAAGGACGGCCTGGCTAGCGGTTATCATCGCTGGTCGGCCCCGGCAGTGCTGGCAGCCGCAAGGTGAAGGTGGTGCCCTCCCCCGGCTTGCTGTCCACCGAGAGCTCGCCGCCGTGTCGCTCGAGGATGTTCATGGACATGGTCATGCCCAAGCCATCGTCGGCGTCCGTTTCAGTTGTGAAAAAGGGCTCAAAGACCTTCTCTGGAAGATCAGACACAACGCCTGCACCCGTGTCACTGACTGTCACAAAGCTCCAGGCAGCGTCGCAGCCCGAGGCCACGGTGAGGGTGCCGCCGGTCGGCATGGCATCAATGGCGTTCGCTATGACGCGGGCCAGTATGCGGCGCAGTTCATCGGGATTGCCCAGCACCAGAGGGGGCGCTGCAAAACGGGTGTTCACGGCGAGGTTCCCCCCCTGGGCTGTGGAGCGATCCTGCCAGAGGGGTTGGGTCATGGCCAGCGCCTCCGAAGCCAGGTCGTCGAGTTGCACCGGCACGAGATCGCTCAGATCGTCGGCACGACGGTAGAGGTGCTGCAGGCGGCGCACGGCGTGCGCGGCGTCCTTGACCCCAGACTGAATCCATTGGAGGTCCTCGCGCACCTTGGCGAGGTCTTGGGGCACGCCAATCAAAGCCAGGTCGGCATAGCCTCGGATACTCACCAGGATGTTGTTGAACTCGTGGGCGATGCTCCCCGCCATCTGGGCCAGAGCGCGAAGCTTCTCGGCGCGCAAGAGCGCCTGCTGGGCGCGCACGCGCTCGGTGATGTCGAGCACCGAGACCAGGGTGTGCAACTGGCCCCGGTAGGAGAGGAGGGTTCCGCGGACCTCCACGGGGAAGGACGTGGCATCCTTGCGAACGTGCGCCGACTCGGCCTCAAAGCCGCCTCTAGATTCGACCTCTCTTCCCAGGTCGGATACCCTCCGATGACGACTCGGATGCACCAGCCTGCGCAAGGGCAGGCCGACGATCTCCTCAGGGCTATACCCGTGCATGGCGCAGGCCGCCGCGTTGGCCTCGACGATGGTCTCTTGCCCATCAAGCAGCAGGAACCCGTCCGTGGCCCCCTCAAAGATACTCCGATACTGTTCCTCGCTCTCGCGGATCCTGGCCACCAGTTGAGAGTTGCGCATCGCAATAGCGGTCTGGTTGGCAAAAGCTGCCATCGCCGGAGCACAACTCTCGCTTAGCGTTGCACCATAGACGGCCAGCAGGCCCACCACCTTGTCGTCTACTATCATGGGGGCGACCACCATGTTGAGGGGAGGCAGAAGACACAAGGCGGTCTCGGCGACTTTTTTCAGCTCCTCGGGCAGCATTCGGGCAAGGAACGATTCATCGACGGCGAAATGCACCGGTTCTCCCTTGCGGATGGCATCAGCATAGGCGGGAATGCTATCCAGAGGGATGCGCGCCTGATCGGTTCTGAGCCCGGTCAGCTCTGCCACTGCACGCAGGGCGCGCTCCTGGCCGCTCACTTGGGCAAACGAAAGATACTGCCCCGACTCGTCCAGTAGCGCGATGGCAGACACAAAGCCGTGGGCCGCCAGTTGCTGAGTTACCACCTGAAAGACGCCCCTGGGCCCCAGTGCTTGCCGCTGCACAACCTCTGCCGCCGAGTTCAGAGAGCTCACTATGCGCTCATACTGCGCCTGCGCACTGACGTCGCGGACGATGCATTCCGTCCCCATGAGCTGCTGGCTCGCGTCGCGCACCGGGGTGAGAGCAGCGTCGAGCCAGCGACGGTTGCCAGCTTTGTCTCGCACGATGAGCTGCAGGCGAGAGCTGGCCGTGCCTTTGGCCACCCGCCGAAGCCAATCCAGCACCCTTGGCCCCTCATCAGCCTCGAATACCTGTCTCGGCCGCCTGCCCGCAAAACCGATGATCTCTTCGATGGTGGAATCCAGGATGCCGGTGGGGTCCCCCGAGACGCAAGTCACCTGGGTCTTGTCGCCCAGATACAGAACAACGCCATCCAGGCTCTCTGCCAGAGCCCGATGCCTTGCCTGAGCGTCGGCCAAGCGTCGTTCAAGCCGGCCCACCAGGCGACGCAGGTCTGCTCTTATGGGATCGAGTTCGTCTTGGGATTGGGTCATGTCTTGCGATCAGGCGAGCTTGGCAGAGGCCGTGGCCGACGTTCATCGCCGATGATCTCCGTCGCGCCACGCGCGGATCAGACTCTGAGGAATGATATGCAAAGGGCGCCGCGAATGCAAGTCGAGGGGCAGGAGGGCTGTCCAGAGGCGGCTCCTTATCTGAGCCTCACCCTATGCCGGAACATGCCGTTTGAGAGCACCTCGCCTCGCCAGTCGATCGCGGGCGCGCGTTCTCCCGTGTCGGAGCGATAGATGCCCACCCCGATAGCGCATTCGGTCGGATCCAGGCCCTCAGGAAGCTCGATGTGGCGCACGTCGCGCACCATGTCGCCACACTCCCAGAGGCGAGGTGGGAAGGTGCCACCAAGGGGCAGGCCGTCGGCCTGGGCCAACAACTGACCATCACTCGCATACAGGTGGACAAAGACTGTGTACGGTCCTGGCAAGACCTGGCGCGATCGCCAATGCAACTCCGCGGTGAGCTCTGACCCTGCCAGGCGAGCGTCGATCTCTTGCAGGGCAACTGCGTCTGCATAGATGGCCAGAGCCGGTGGTTCGTAGCTCTCCTCCGAGGTGGGTTCCGTGGTCACACTCCCCGCCTCAATGATATGCAGGCTGTCCTCGGCGTATGCCAGGATCCACACACGGCCAGCTCGACGTATCGGCCCGGCAAGGGCCTCCATCGTACTGGCGGGTGCATGATAGCCTATCAGTGCCTTCCACTCGCGTCGGATGTCGGGAAGCGACTCGACCCATACCTGCCTCTCTACACCAGTGTTCGCGCGGACAAAGTCGTCCAGCCCCGTGCCCGTGTACATGGGCAAGAGGAGATAGCCCTCGTGACCCAGCGCGAAACCTCTATCCCGTGGCGCCAGCCAGCTTGGCAGGTTGATGAAGAGCTGCACCTCCTCGGCCTCGACCACCTTTGCCGAAGCCTCGGACAAGACCGCGAGGCCGACATCGCACAGACCGATTCGTTGTCCGATGAAGCCCAGGCTCCAAGCCAGCATCGCCACGAGCGCAAATCCTGCCACCACTCGGCCTGCCGCCGAGTGCTGAGAAGACGGCGGCATGGTCAGAAGGCCAGCCCACAGCAGAGCCACCCCCACAGACGCTGCGTAGAGTATTCTCGGGCCGTCGATCACGTACCCGAAGGGCAAGATGACCCATTGCACAGCCAGGCCCAGGCAAAAGACCGCGATGGCCGCCAGAAGCGCGTCAGCGCGTCGTCTCCACAGAAACAGGAGAGTCAGGAGCGCCAAAGATGGGTAGGCCACCAGTGCCGTGGCCGTCTGGTCATGCAGCCCGGTCCATCTCATCAACGGCTTGGCCAAAAGGGACATCGGCCAGGTGAGGGCCTGCGCAAAGTAGATGCTGTTCTGCCAGAGCGCCTCCCATCCTGGAAAGACCACGGGATCGACTGAGCAGGGAACCAGGGCCCGTATCCCCGCAAAAAGCGGTCCTATCAGTATGAACAGAAACGACCAGGGAGATGGCGAATCTACGTGCTTGCTGCGCCACAAGAGATACTCCATCAGGAGGATGTATCCTCCGATGGTTACCGCAGCTTCGTAGGCAAAGGGCGCGAGTAGAGCGGGCACCCCAGTCGCCGCGACCAGGGCACGGCTGCGTCGAGATCGCCCCCTCCAATACAGGAGGCAGGCCAGCAGTATGAGAAACGTGCTCAGCGGCTTGGACTGGGAGCCAGGGGAGGGAATGGCCTGATAGCTGAAGGGAAACGTCGCAAACAGCGCAGTCGCGGCGACCGCCGCCCTTGGGCCAGGAACCACCTGGTAGGCCAGCCAGCCCACCAGACAGGCGTTGCCCACGTGCAGCAGCAGGCTCAAGAGATGGAGCGGCAAGGGGTTGTGGGCACCAAAAAGCCTGCCAGAAGCCGCCCAGAGGGAGAGCACCAGGGGCCTGTAGTGCTGCAATCCCTTGGCAAAGCTCCACCCCTCGAACACTCCGCGCCCTTCGAGCCATCGAAGGTGTATGAGATCATCGAACATGAAGGGGAAGGACAGCACACGCCCGTAGGCGGCAAGAGTGAGCGCCACACTCAAGACCAGCAAGAGCGTGGCGATCTTTTCCCTGGCAAGGAAGCCTCTCACCTTCCCCATCCTGACGTCCCAGCTATCGTTTTGTGGCAACCCTCCCCATCAGGCTGGACCGATTCTCAAAGGGAGTGCAACCGGGCTTGTCGTGATAGGCGCCAAAGTCCTCCGGTATGGAGCCACCGGCATCTTGCACGGCAAGGGCCAGAAGCTCGCGGCACACGTCAGGCCTATCCTGGGCCAGGGAGTGTTGCAGGTCGGGATCCTCAGCAACAGCATAGAGCAGCTCGCCCTCGCCCCAGATGTTGGCGTTGTACCACCACTCGTCGGTTATGACCGTCACCAGCGGCCCCCATCCAATGGTGACATAATCACGGGCATGCCCATCGCCGGCCATCACCTTGGGCCAGAAATCGATTCCGTCAAGCGGACCCCACGGCTCGACCCCGACCTGCGACAACAGAGTTGCTGTCAGATCATGATTGTAGAGTAGCCCATCATAGGTCCCACCAGCCCCCTGGCCATCAGGATGCCGTATCATCATCACCAGGTCGGCCACTGCGTGGGTCATGGGGTGCCCTTGCTTGCTCACCAGGCCCTTGTCGCCAGGGTCGAGGCCTATGTTGTGGCCATGGTCGCTTATCACTGCGACCAACG
>SDBU01007365.1_pt1 | contig 12710 bp, 10 predicted proteins | sample 2277071 | NCBI WGS metagenome assembly SDBU01 (sample SAMN10397929, study PRJNA504765) | marine sediment metagenome | isolation source: marine sediment core GS08_GC12, 126 cmbsf | place: Arctic Ocean: Gakkel Ridge, Loki's castle | collected 2008 | reverse complement strand
GTCCCCGGTTCGCGCGTGGCAATCTCCCTGCCGGCCAGCTACGACAGCTGCCGCAGCGTCCGCGCCACAATCAGGAACACGACTCCGGCCACCGTCACCAGCCCCGCAACAACGAGCAGCGACGGTTGAGCACCGTACACGTCGACCGCCCGGCCGAGCGGCAGGGCGCCGAGCGGCATCAGGCCGAACGTCATCATGTAAAGGCTCATCACTCGCGCGCGGTACTGACTCCCCGTGTTCTCGAGCGCCAGCGACTGACCCACAGTCATCCTCGTCGTCTCAGCAAGACCCACCCCGATCATCCCCGCGAGACCGACGGCGTAGACCGGGAAGCTGGCGATAACGAGCAGGGCGAGGCCGCTGAGAATCGAACCGACCAGAAGGATGAGCCCGCGGCGCTGGCCCTGGCGCAGATTGGCCACCGCCAGAGTGCCCAGTATCCCGCCGACCCCGGCAAGGGCAAGCAGCCACCCGGTCTCGCCTGGGTCCGAATCGTACAGACGCCGCGCGAAAACGGGCAGAAGCATCCGAAACGGCATCGCCAGCACGGCTACGGCCACGCCCGAGGCGAGGATTAGCCTGACCGGTCGGTTCGACCAGACGTATCGCACTCCCTCCGCCACATCGTGGAGCACCTTCCGGCCACTCCCGGCCACCTCGGGAGGGATCTTCGGGATGCGCCCGGTCATCAGTACCGCCACACCGTACATCCCCGCGACAACGAAGTAGACCGCACCCGCACCGAAGACCCCGTAGATCACCCCCCCAACGCTGGGCCCGGCGATGCCCATGAGGGCCATACCCCCGGAGTTGAGCGCAATCGCATTCGTCAGCCGGTGCCCTCCCACCAGGACGGGAAGCACAGCCTGGCGCGCCGGCATCTGGAACGCAAACAGCACGCCCTGCACCATCGACGCCGCGAGCATGTGCGTCCAGTGGATGGCGCCCGTCACGATCAGCACGCCGATCGCCGCAGCCAGCAGCCCGGCCGCACCCTGCGAGGCCTGGATAAGCCCTCGCCGCTCCATCCTGTCGCCCGCCACGCCGCCGAAAAGCGAGAAGATCAGCATCGTCGGCGCGAACCCCATCGCCACGATGCCGGTGATAAACGCACTCTTGGTCAGGTCGTCGACAAAGATCGTCCGGGCGATCGTCTGCATCTGCATGCCGCCCATGCCGATCAGCGACCCCAGCCACAGGTACCGGAAGTGCGGGATGGTCAGGGACTCGAACGTCCGGCCCAGGTAGCTGCCCCGCGGGGTGACGCCCGCGCGCGTCACGGGCGCGGGCGTTCTCGGCGGCTCGGCGTCGGCCGGTGTCTCTCTGGCTTTCCCGGAATTCGGCATCGTGGCCGCCGGCCGGCCCCGCGCACGCGGGCTCGACGCGTTGCTCGTCTCCGGTCCTCTACCCAACGCAGAAGACACAAGCGTCGATTATCCTCGCTCCTGCGGCTGAGCGCCACCAGCACCCGCCCCGGCAGACCTCCCCCTCGTCCTTGACCGCCTCGAAGGCCCGCCTATACTGTCGCCCAACGAACGGAAGGGATGCCGCCTCAGGTTGGCGTCTCCGCCCCGCAAAGCCCCGGACAGGACGACCGCAACAGCACCACCCCGGCAAGGCCCGACGCAGAAAGGGGTACCGGCGAGCATGAACTCCAGAGAACGCGTGAGACGAGCGATAGAGCATCGGCAGCCGGACCGGGCGCCGGTCGACTTCGGTGGGTCGGCGGTGACCGGCATCGCAGCCTCGACCGTATCCAGGCTGCGAGCGGCCCTGGGCCTGGACGCCGAGGGCGCCCGGGTGAAGGTGGTCGAGCCGTACCAGGTGCTCGGGGAGATCGGCGGCGACCTCCGTGAGGCGCTCGGCATCGACACCGTCCCTCTCACCGGCAGGGCCACTATGTTCGGTTTCCCGAACGAGGACTGGAAGCCGTGGACACTGTTCGACGGCACCGAGGTGCTCGTGCCCGGGCTGTTCAACACGGAGCCAAACGAAAAGGGAGAGATACTCCAGTACCCCCAGGGTGACCGCGCTGCTCCGCCAAGCGGGCGTATGCCGAAGGGCGGCTTCTATTTCGACGCGATCATCCGCCAGCAACCGATCGACGAGGACGCCCTGGACCCGGAGGACAACCTGGAGGAGTTCGGGCCGGTCGCCGAAGAGGACCTGGAGCACTGGCGGAAGGAATCCGAATACCTGAGCAAGAACACGGACTTCGCAGTGGTGGCCAGCTTCGGAGGCACGTCCTTCGGCGACATCGCCTGGGTGCCGGCGGTCAACCTGAAACATCCCAGGGGAATCCGCGACGTGGAGGAATGGTACGTCTCCCTGGCCATCCGCAAGGGGTACATCCAGGACGTGTTCGAAAGGCAGTGCGAGATCGCGCTATCGAACCTGGCGCTGATCCGTGACGCGGTCCTCGACAACGTGGACGTCGTGATGGTGAGCGGCACCGACTTCGGCACCCAGCGCGGCCCGTTTCTCTCGCCGGACACATATCGCGAGCTGTTCAAGCCCTTCCACCGGAGGGTCAACGACTGGATTCACGAGCACACCTCTTGGAAGACGTTCATACACTCCTGCGGCGGCGTCGAGCCGCTCATCGATGATTTCATCGACGCCGGGTTCGACATACTGAACCCGGTCCAGGCGTCCGCCGAAGGTATGGGCCCCGCGGCGCTGAAGAGCAAGTACGGGGACCGGATCGCTTTCTGGGGCGGCGGCGTGGACACCCAGAAGACCCTGCCTTTCGGCACGCCGGACGAGGTCCGGCAGGAGGTGACGGAGAGGATCAGGACCTTCTCGCCGGGCGGCGGCTATGTGTTCAACGCCGTCCACAATGTCCAGGCGGGCACACCTGTCGAGAATGTGCTTGCCATGTTCGAAGCGCTCCGGGAGGGGCGGTAGCGCCGCGCCCGCACACCTCACGCCCGCGCCCCGTTCCTGACGATTGGAGTCCCAATGTCCCTGCTGACCGAGAAGACCTTCGAAGCGGCCGCCGTCCGCCTCAACTACGCGGAAGGCCCGCCGGACGGGCCACCGCTCCTGCTCATCCACGGTCTCGGCGGCCGCTGGCAGGCGTGGCTGACTGCGATCCCGAGCCTCCTGCCCCGGTGGCACGTGTTCGCTGTGGACCTGCGCGGGCATGGCAAGTCCGGCAGGGTCGCGGACAGCTACCGGTGGGTCGACTACTGCCCCGACGTCATCGACTTTCTCCGTGGCATCGTCAGCGAACCAGCCGTGCTTATGGGCCATTCGCTTGGGGGAGTCGTGTCGGCGAAAGTGGCGGCCGACGCGCCAGGCCTGGTCCGGGCAGCCGTGCTGGAAGACCCACCCCTCTACGTCCCCCGCAGAGAGGCCACGTCGTCCCACGCCGACCGGTTCAGAGTATCCAGAGACATCGCCCGGTCCGGCGGACCCTTTCCTGCGATGGTGGAAGCCGTGACGGCCGCCCTGCCCGAGGGCGACGCCGCCTCGGCGCGCTACCGGGCAAAGTCTCTGTCACTGCTGGACCCCGAGGTATACACGCCTTCAGTTGAAGGCATGAACGCCGGCAGCTACGACACCGACGCGATACTGGCGAACATCGAGGCACCCGTGCTGCTGGTGCAGGGGAACGCAGACCTCGGCGGAGCGCTCGCCGACGATGAGGCGGCGCGGGCGACCGGTCTTGTCAGGAACTGCACGCACGTCCAGCTCCGGGATGTCGGGCACGGCATCCACCGCGACCGCCTCCTGGAGTTCAGACGCATCGTCGCCGATTTCCTCGAATCCCTCTGATCGACCAGTCGGAACGCAGCGATGTCCTGAGCGCGCCCCGAGCTTGCGGCTACGCAGCCCCGTCCGCAACGTCCCCGGTCAAGAAGACGCGGCCGCGCCGCCTCCGTCACATTTCCGGTCGCTGGCACCTCGCCTGGAGGCACGTGAAGAAGTCCTGAAGGAACCTCGAAGCCGCGTCGCCCGCAGCCCGGTCTCCGAAACCTGCCAGGAGCCCCGCCGCCTCAGCTTCGCCTTCGACGTAGAGCATCGTTCGCGTGGCCGCCCCCTCCAGACGCAGGCGTGCACTCCCCTCGACCGAGCTGCCCGCCCCGCGGATGGATATCACCAGCCTGCATGACTCCAGCGGCTTCTTGTCCCGCAGCGCCACGTGGACGTCCAGTGTCACCGGGAACGGGCCGACGTGGGTCACCACCTCGCCCCTGTATTCGTCCTCGCCGACCGCGGCGACCGAGCGCGCTCCGCCCATGCAGCCGGCAACCGCGTCCGGGTCGAGCAGCACTTCCCACACGCGCTCAACCGGCGCGGCGAAATCATAGGTCTCTCGGAATTCCATAGAAGCCCCCATTTCTCGCGCGACCTGGTGCCGTTGCCCCGATCATTATCTCCCACGTCCGGAAGACCGCCGGCCTCGGGGAGCGCGGTACGGGGCGCCCTCTCGGACGCCCCGTATCGACAAACGATGGACCACGAAGCGCTAGTCGTCCTCGAGAGTGGAGGTGTCCCCTTCCTCCAGGCCCATCTCACGCGCCTTCAGCAGGCGGCGCATGATCTTGCCGCTACGCGTCTTCGGCAGGTTGTCGACGAAGTCGATCTCTCTCGGGGCCACGGTCGCGGAGAGCTTGGCGCGGGCGAAACGCATGAGCTCTCTGTGCAGCGCCGGCGTCGGCTCGTTGCCCGGCACAAGCGACACGAAGGCCTTCACGATCTCCATAGCGATGGGATCCGGCTTGCCGATAACGCCCGCCTCAGCGACGGCCGGGTGTTCGATGAGAGCGCTTTCGACCTCGAACGGGCTGACCAGGTGACCCGAGGTGTTGATCACGTCGTCCGCCCGTCCCTGGAACCAGAAGTAGCCGTCCTCGTCGATGCTGGACTGGTCCCCGGTGATGTACCACCCCTTGCGGAACCGCGAGTTGTACATCTCCGTGTTCTGCCAGTAGGTGTCGAACATCGCGGGCCAGCCCGGCCGGACGGCCAGGATGCCGGGGTTCCCGGGCGGAAGCGGGTCGTAGTTCTCGTCCAGTATGCCCATCTCCACGCCGGGGATCGACCGGCCCATCGAACCCGGCCGGACCTCCATGGAGGCGTAGTTCGCACACAGGATGGCCCCGGTCTCGGTCTGCCACCAGTTGTCGTGGATGGCCTGGTGGAACATCGCGTTGCCCCAGACGACGGCCTCCGGGTTCAGAGGTTCGCCCACGCTGGCGATAAACCGCAGAGACGACAGGTCGTGCTCCTTCACGGGGCGCTCGCCGGAGCGCATGAGCATGCGGATGGCGGTTGGCGCCGTGTACCACACCGTCACTTTGTACCTGTCAATGACGTCGTACCACTTTGTGGCACTGAAAGAACCCTCATAGACGACCTGCGTCACGCCGTTCGTCCACGGCGCCAGCATGCCGTATGACGTGCCGGTCACCCAGCCCGGGTCGGCCGTGCACCAGTAGATGTCGTCCTCGTGGAAGTCCAGGCACCACTTCCCCGTGGCGTACTGCTGGATTACGGCCTGGTGCCGGTGGACGGCGCCTTTCGGCTTGCCCGTCGTCCCGGAGGTGTAGTGCATGATCGAGTAGTCGAACTGCGAGGTGCTGGCGATGGTGAACTCGCTGGACGCACTCGCCATGAGCTCTTCGTACGCGAGGTCGCCCTCCTCGGGAGGCTCGGTGTCACGGCCGTTCTTGTTCACCACCACGACGTGCTTGAGCGCCGGGCAATCGCCCAGAATCCCGGAGATCTTACGCCGCAGCGCCGGCTCCGTCACGAGCACCGTTGCGCCGGAGTTCTCCAGGCGGTCGCGGACCGGGTCCGGGCCGAATGCCGAGAACAGCGGGCCCACGACGGCGCCCGCTTTGAGAATGCCGAAGAAGGCGATGTACAGCTCCGGTATGCGGTCCATGAAAAGGAACACGCGCCCTCCGCGCTCCACGCCCAGGCTCTTCACCACGTTGGCGAACCTGTCCGTTTGCTCCTTGATTTGGGCGAACGTATAGGTCTCTTCTTCGCCGCCCTTGCCTTCCCAGATCATGGCCTGCTTGTCGCCCTTGCCGTGAGCGACATGCCGGTCGATGGCCTCGTACGCGTTGTTCAGTCCGCCACCGGGCAGCCAGTCCAGCTCGGCTTCGATATCGGCCCACTTGAAGTTCTTGACGAACTCGTCGTAGTCCTCGATGTTCGGCTTGACCTTGACATCGGAGACGGGGGGTTTGGTGATCGGTTCGTAGTCCATCGATCTTCCTCGCTGGCTGATTGGTCTCTTGCGAGCATATGGGCGCTATCCGCGCCCCCGGGTGTTTCGCGTTCTTCGCGTTAAGGGACTCAACTGACTAAACGGGCCGCGCAAATGCAGAGCCGTAAGAAAAGGGTACTCCACACAAGGCTAGTGAAAAATGCGACATTGGCAAAAAGGTTGACGGATGCCTTCCTCACGCGGCGTTGACTGCTACCGCGACGCGCCACATAATCGCCTTGCCGGCAGCCGACCGGCAACCAAGCGCGGGAACCACCGGAGGGCAATCGAATGACGTCGCGTGAAGATCATCAGCCGGTCGAGCACGAGCACCTTACGGTCGCCCGCGAAGGCTCCGTGGCGGTCGTAACGCTGAATCGGCCGAGAGTCCTGAACGCCCTCAATTCCGTCCTGCTCCGCGAGCTCTTTTCGACGTTCGCCGCGCTGGATGCAGACGACGAAACGACCGTGATCGTCGTGACGGGCGCGGGTGACCGCGCATTCTCCGCCGGCGCGGACATCAAGGAGATGGCTCGCCGGCAGGACGAGGGAAAACCACCGCAGACGCACGGCTACGCCGAGGCGTTCTGGGCGCTCGCTGATTCCTGCAAGCCAACCGTCGGTGCTCTCAACGGCCTGTGCTACGGAGGCGGCGCCCTCCTCGCAGCGGCCCTGGACATCCGGATCGGGTGCCACCGCACAGCGTTCAAGTTCCTGGGCGCCAACTACGGCCGCGTCAACTCTACGTGGCTGCTCCCCTCCCTGGTCGGCCTCCCCGCTGCCAAGGACCTGCTTTTCAGCGGTCGCGTAGTCGAGGCGGACGAGGCACAGCGCATCGGGCTGCTGAACCGCCTGGTCGAGCCCGCCGAAGTGCTCCCCGCGGCCATCGAGTTCGCGCGGTCCGTCGCGGGCAACGACCAGCGCATCGTCCGGGGCGCCAAACGTCTCCTGCACGCGACGCACGGGGCGGCGTGGCGGGAAACGTTCGAGAACGAGCGCCGCGCCCAGGAGGGCAACCTCGCGGGCACGCCCCCGCGCGAGGCGTTCGCGGACTTCCTGGCCCGCAAAGCCGACAAGTAGCCGCCGTCCGGCGGGGAGGCGCCCATGCTGTCCACTGACCAGAAGAACCGGCCTGGACCGCTCGACGGCATCCGGGCAATCGACCTGGGCAGATACCAGGCCGGCCCGCGGTGTGGCCTGGTCCTGGCACGCCTCGGCGCGGACGTGATCAAGGTGGAACCGCCCGGGCGCGGCGACGAGAGCCGCTCCAATCCCCCGACAGTTCGCGGCCAGAGCGCCTACTGGGTCCAGTACAACTCCGGCAAACGCAGCCTCTCGCTCAATCTGCGCACGGAGGAGGGCAAGGACGTCCTCCGCCGCCTCGTCAGGGTCTCCGACGTTCTCATCCAGAACTTCAGGCCCGGCACCATCGACCGCATGGGTTTCGGGTACGAAGCCCTGAAGACGCTGAACCCGCGGATCGTGATGGTCAACATCTCCGCGTACGGGCAGTACGGCCCCCTGAAGGACAGGGTCGGGTTCGACCAGGTCGGCCAGGCCATGAGCGGCCTCATGTCGCTCAACGGCGACCCCGCCGGAGGCCCGACCCTCGTGCCGTTTCCGCTGGTCGACCGCATCACCGCCCTCCACGCGGCCATCGGCGCGCTGGCGGCGCTCAAGGAGCGGGACATCTCGGGCGTCGGACAGGCCATCGATGTCTGCCTGGCGGATTCGGCCTACACAACCGTCGAGATACCGACCGCCGCCTTCCTTGGAGACGGCCGGGTGCCCGAGCGGCTCGGCAACCGCTACCACCTCGCGGACATGTACGAAACCGAGGACGGCCACGTATACCTTGCCAACTACGCCAGCGACAACATCTTCGGGCGCCTTGCCAGCACTGTTGACCACCCCGAATGGACGGCTGACCCGCGCTTCTCTTCGCGCCAGACGCGCACACAGAACGTGGGGCTCGTCGAGGCCGTGCTCGTCAACTGGTTCCTGGAAAGAACCTCTGCCACCGCGGTCCAGACCCTCTCGGACGCCGGAGTACCGGCGGCGCCGGTCAACGACATCCCCCGTGCCGCCATGGAGCCGCACCTGCGCGAGCGGGAGGTTATGATCGAGGTGCCGGACCCGGTGGCCGGGAAGATCCACGTCACAGGGCGAGTCATCAAATTCAGCCGTAGCGGCATGCCGGTCGGCCCGGCCCCCGGCATCGGCGAGCACAACGAAGACATCCTCGGCGGCACTCTCGGCTTGTCCGCCGCCGAAATCGAAGGGCTGCGCACGAGCGGGGTCATCTGAGCAACCCTGATGCCTCGGGCAATCGCCGCTGGCATTGGTGCGGGCCCTCTCTCTACGCTATGATGGCCGTTGGCGCGTCCGGCGGTATTTCCCAGTGTCGCTCCCGACACACCCGCACCCCGACACCAGCCGCCGCGACCCGGTTCATTCAGTGAGGTAGCAAGCGTGAAAGTGCTGTTTCTGAAAGATGTCGCCCGCGTCGCCCATGCCGGAGACATCAGGGACGTCAAGGACGGCTACGGCCGCAACTACCTGGTCCCGCAGGGCCTGGCCGTCATCGCCACCAAGGACACTATCAGCCGTTCAGAGGGGCTGCGCAAGTCGGCCGAAGAGCGCCGCCTGAGGGAGGCCGCCGACTGGCAGGAGGTGGCTAACATTCTGGGCGAAACCCCGGTCGAGATCGAAGCTCGCTCAGGGCCCACGGGCAGGCTGTACGGGTCGATCACCAACACCATAGTGGCAGCGAAACTGGCCGAGATGACGGGACGGGAAATCGACCGGCGGAACGTCCGGTTCCGCGAGCCCGTCCGGCAGACGGGCGAGTTCAACGTCCCCGTACGATTACACGAAAGCGTCGAGCTGGAAATCAAGCTGGTGGTGAAAGCGGAAGGCGGGGTTGACGCACCTCCGGCATCCGTGGACGAGGACTCGCCCGCGGAACCGGGCGACAACGCCGAACCCCCGGCCACCGAAGAAACCACCGAGGAAGCACAGCGCCCCGGTTCCTAGAAAGTGATTGGCGACCGCCTCCCACCGCACGACATAAACGCCGAGGAGTCGGTAATCGGCTCGCTGCTCCTCGACGGCGAGGCGATTACGCGCATCTCCGGCTTCCTCAAGCCGGACCACTTCTACCGGGAGCGGAACCGCTGGTGCTACGAGGCCTGCCTCAGGCTTTTGGACCGCGGCGAGGCCATGAACCAGGTGACGGTGGCCCACGATCTGGATTCCGCAGACCACCTGGCCGACGTGGGCGGGGCCGCATACCTCAGCCACCTGGTGGCCGTGGTTCCTACCTCGGTCCACGCCGTCCACTACGCCCGCATCGTGGAGCGCACGGCCACCATGCGCCGCCTCATCGGCGTCGCCGGCGACATAGCCGCCATCGGCTACTCGGATGACGCCGACGTCGGCTCCGCCCTCGACCGCGCGGAAGAACTACTGTTCGGAATACGCAGCGGCCACGAGTCACGCGATTTCATCCTGCTTCGAGAAGCCCTTGACCCGTATCTGGAAATAGCGTCCGGCCTGCCCGGTCCAACGGGCCCCGACACCGGCCCGATCGCGACAGGTTTCAGGGACCTCGATAAACTTCTCGGCCAGGGCCTGCAACGGTCGGACATGATTGTCCTGGCGGCGCGCCCCAGCGTGGGCAAGAGCATGCTGGCGCTCAACATCGCGCGCTACGCCGCGGGCGCCGGTGCCCGGGTGGGCATCTTCAGCCTGGAAATGGGACGTGAACAGATCGCCATGAGGCTCCTCTCGTCCGAGTCGCGCGTCGACATGCATCGCGTGCGTACGCGCGTGACTTCGCGCGAGGAGGACAACCGGATCGTGGACTCGATCGGTGCGCTCTCGGACATGCCCTTCTACGTGGACGACACACCCCTCCAGACCGTAGTCGAGATGCGGGGCAAGGCGCGGCGTCTGCAGATGGAGCGAGGCCTGGACTTCGTGGTCGTCGACTACATGCAGCTCATCAGCGGCACTGCCCACCGCCGCGACGGAGGTCGCACGCAGGAGGTGAGCGAAATCTCACGCCTGCTCAAGGCGATGGCGCGCGATCTGAACGTGCCGGTCCTGGCAGTTTCCCAGCTCAGCCGCGCGATCGAGCAGCGTCCCTCCCACCGCCCCATCCTCTCCGACCTGCGCGAAAGCGGCAGCATCGAGCAGGATGCGGACATCGTGGCCTTCATCCACCGCGAGGACAAAATCACCACCGAGGACGAATGGATACGCGCCCACCCGAATGATCCGTATCCGCGGAACCTGGCGGAGATCATCCTGGCCAAGCACCGCCACGGACCCGTCGGCTCGGTACATCTCGTGGCACAGGACCGGCTGGGCAGGTTCCAGGACCACGCGCTCCAATTCGAGCCCAGCCGCGAGATGGCACAGCCATGAGCCTCGGCTTCCCGGTCGGCTTCCAGTCCACGCCGGTTCCCAACCCTATCCTTTCGTCCTACCTCGAGGAGGTCGACGACCTGGCGGAACTCAAGGTCGTCCTGCGGGCGCTCTGGCTCTTCCATCGCAAGAAGGGCTCACCCCGGCCGGTCCGCGCCGACGACCTGTCGTCGGACCGTACGGTCGCCGCTGCCCTCGGCGCGACGGGACTCGACCTGGAGAACGCCGTGCAGAAGGCGCTCGACAGCGCAGCCCGCAGGGGCATCCTGATCCGCGTCGCTGGCGAGAGCGGCGTCCTGTACTACCTGAACACCGCGCCCGAACGCAGCGCCGTCAGCCGCCTCCACGCGGGTGCAGCGCCGGATTCCGCCCCTGACCCGCTCGAGGCCTGGCCGGCAAAGGACACTCGAGCGCGGGCGCCGAACGTCTTCGTCACGTACGAAGAGAACATCGGCGAGTTGACGCCGCTCGCAACCGAGCTTCTTGAAGAGGCAGCGAACGCCTACCCGCCGGAATGGATCGTCGAAGCGATAACCGAGGCCGTGGCTCACAACGCGCGCAGTTGGAGCTACGTAGCGAAGATACTGGAGCGCTGGGCCAGTGAAGGCAGACGGGATGGAGAGCCTGGACGAGGTTCTGAGACGCTTCGCTCAGAGGAGTTCCTCCGAGCCTACCGGGAACAACTCAGAGCGCGCGGGAACCGCTGAAGAGCAGCCCGACGCCGAGTGTGAGCTCTGCGGCGGACTCCGGTGGATACCCGTGGAGGCGCCGGTCGGGGCCGAGGGATTCGGCACCTTCCGGCCGTGCCCGTGCCAGGAACGGGTCTGGGGAGCGCGCCAGGACGACCGCCTGCGCCGGTACTCCAATCTGGGCCCGCTCGCCCGCTACACCTTCGCCCGCCTGGAGCCGGGAGGCCGGAAGGAACACGCGGACCCGGCCGCATTCAGACGTGCGGTCGAAGCGGCCCGCGCCTACGCCGCCGACCCCGCCGGATGGCTCGTCCTGCTCGGACCGAGCGGAACCGGCAAGACCCATCTGGCCGCCGCCGTCGCCAACCAGGTCCTCGACTCGGGCCGCCCGGTGCTATTCGTCCCCGCCCCCGAACTTCTGGATCACCTGCGGGCCGCTTTTGACCCAGCCGCGGCAGTCCGGTACGACGACCTCTTCGAGCGGGTCGCCGACGCCCCGCTGCTGGTCCTGGACGACCTGGGAGCGCACAGCGCGTCTCCCTGGGCGGATGACAAGCTCGACCAGATACTCACGCGCCGCTACCACGCCCGGATGCCCACAATCGTCACCTGCGGCGCCCCGGAAGAGACGCTGTCCGACCGGTTCCTGACCCGCCTGCTTGACCCGGCCCTGTCGACCGTCTGCCGCTTCGCCCCGGCTCGCGGCGGCACGGTCGGCAACGTGGGCGCCGTCCCACCGACCCTGGCCGAATCCATGACGTTCGACACGTTCGACGCCAGGGGCAACCGCGCCTCCCAGCAACAGCGCGGCTCCCTGCGCGACGCGCTCGCCGCGGCACGATCCTTCGCGAAACGTCCGGACGGATGGCTCCTCATGACCGGCCCGACGGGCGTCGGCAAGACGCATCTGGCCGTCGCCATCGCCGGGGCCCGCGCCGGCCACGAAGAGGCAGCCACGTTCGCGTTCGTGCCCGACCTGCTCGACCATCTGCGGGCCGCGTACGCCCCCGGGAGCCCCGTCAGCTACGACAGGCTGTTCGAGAGCATCAGAAACGCAGAGCTGCTGATCCTCGACGATATGCCAGCGCGCGGAACCACCGCGTGGGTGGACGAAAAGCTATATCAGCTCATCGTCCATCGCTCCAACCTCCGGCTGCCGACAGTCATCACCACCCGCGTCAGGACATCCTCTGTCCCGGCGCCCGACGACGGCGACGACTACGAGGCCTCTGGAGGTGCGAGGGCTGGCCGGCGCGCCGGCCGCGCACGTGACGAAGAGCGCTTCCCTGAAGAAATCGAGTCCCGCCTGTGCGACGCGCTCATCGTCGCGGAACGGTTCATGTCGGCGCCGGACTACCGGATAC
>SDBU01007364.1_pt1 | contig 12710 bp, 12 predicted proteins | sample 2277071 | NCBI WGS metagenome assembly SDBU01 (sample SAMN10397929, study PRJNA504765) | marine sediment metagenome | isolation source: marine sediment core GS08_GC12, 126 cmbsf | place: Arctic Ocean: Gakkel Ridge, Loki's castle | collected 2008 | reverse complement strand
GGCTACCACCTTGGGCCCACCACCGTGCATCTTTAGTGCCCGGATGGTAGTGGTCAGCACCGACACGTGTGGCTTGAGACCACTGTAGCGGCACTTGACATTCCAGAACTTCTCAAAGCCGATGTCGGCGGCAAAGCCGCTCTCGGTGACATGATAGTCAAACATTTTCAGGCCAATGCGGTCAGCGATGATGGAGGACTGACCTACAGCAATATTGGCAAACGGTCCGGCATGCACCATGCAGGGCTGATACTCCACTGTACAACACAGGGTGGGGTTGATGGTGTTGCGCATCCAGGCGGTCATGGCACCACCTACCTCCAGGTCGCCAGTGGTAATGGGATTGCCCTTCTTATCGTAGGCTACGGTAATGTTACCCATCCTTTCCCGCAGGTCTGCCAGGTCTTTGACAATGGATAGCATTGCCATGAGCTCCGAGCTAACGGCGATGGCAAACTTGGACTGCATCGTGAAGCCATCCATACGGCCACCGAGGCCGATAACAATATTACGGAGGCTCTGGGCGCAAAAGTCCAAAATCCAGCCCATCTCTACTTTCGTAGGGTCGATATCCAGCCGGCGCATCTTGGTTAGCCTAGCCAGTTGCTCGTCATTATAATTGCGCTCGTGCTGCATCCTGGCGGTGAGAGCAACCATGGCCAGGTTATGGGCATTCATGATATCATTGATGTCACCGGTGAGCCCCATGGAAAATTCGGTCATCGGGATGAGCAGGGCGTTACCCCCACCGGCAGCGGTTCCCTTGATATTCATGGTGGGACCCCCTGATGGTTGACGGATACAGCCGCCTACATTCGCCCCTCGTTTTCCCAGACCCTCCAGGATACCCATCGTAGTCGTGGTTTTGCCTTCACCCAGCGGTGTGGGTGTTATGGCGGTTACCTCAACATACTTGCCGTCTGGCTTGTCTTTAAGGCGTTCCATAATCTTGATGAAATCGAGTTTGCATAGTCTCCCGTAAGGAATAATCTCATCCTTTTGCAGGTTTAACCGCTCCCGCCACTCATCGGGAGTCGGCATGTTTTGTTCAGCCGCCTCTGAAATCTGCCAGTCCTTCATTTTTACCGCATCGTAGGCCACAGGAACCTCCTTGATTTTTTATTTGAGGGAAGAAGCCCCCGTCAAAACTTTTTAACTAGTTTACTTACTGCTTGAGGCTTAGCGCCAGATAATATAGCCTGATGGATATTCTTCACTTCGTTAATAATCTGCTGACTGGAATCAAGCAAGGGACGATTAGCCAGGTCGGCATCTACTAATGCTTGGTCATAAGGGATAAAGCCGAGGAACTCAAAACCGGGCAAGCTAGAGACCAAAAAATCCTTCTCTAACTGGTTATGAATTTTGTTCCCAGCGATAGCAACATTTTGTACACCAATATCTTGTGCCAGTTTATTGATGCTAAGGGCTGTTTCCACGGCTCGTCTCCCTGGCTCCACAACTACAATTAGCTTATTAACAGCCCTAGCTGTTGCCCGCCCCAGATGTTCTATGCCGGCCTCCATATCTAAAATAACCACTTCATCTCTTGCCAATAGTAGATGAGAAACTAAGGCCTGCAACAGAGCATTTTCGGGACAATAACAACCACTACCTCCCCTTTTTATTCGCCCCATCACCATTAATCTAATCCCATTATAGTCCCGGGCGTATTTTTCCGGTATGTCATCAACTTTAGGATTTAACTTGAAGAAGGGAGCAGTTTTACCCGGTTGTACCCCGGTTCTTTCTTCAACAAGGTCTTTCATCTCGGATATGGGGACTATCTTCTCAGGATGAGGAAAACCAAGGGTGGCAGCCAGATTAGTATCGGGGTCAGCGTCTATAGCCAAAACAGAATAACCAGACTCGGCAAATATTTTGGAAAGGAGAGCAGTCAATAAGGTCTTCCCCACTCCCCCTTTACCACTAATAGCAATCTTCATCAAAATCCCGTTCTTGGCACAATTAAAGCCGAGACTCCTTCGGGGAAGTACTCAGGCTTATTTAGGTTGTGTAGCTGATGGTTCCCATACACAGTATATCCTAATGTTCAACTGGAAGTCAATACCGAGTACTCGTTCATTATGATTAGTGACACATGACCTCTATTCTTATCGTGCCCCCAAAACTTGAATGGTTGGCTGACATGGAGGCACAAGGGCTACCGGGGAGGGAGCTTGTTGACTATATGCTAGCCCAGAGGAAGAGTATCTCAGGTTATTAACCGGCTGGCGAAATATTACCATAGTTAGTAGAATGTGGGCACTATCCCGGGTTCATGTGGTATGTGGGCCTGAGATAGTGCCAGTTAGTTTAAGGGGGACAACGTCATACTATGGAGCAGCGTCCCGAGAAACTTAAATTTCCTGAAGAAAAAGAGGCTGAAGCACGGGAAATACCAGTGTGGAAGCAGGGTATGGCTGTTGCCATGAACAGATGGGTATCAAGGTTAGAAGACTGGCTCAATATTGCCAGGGTAACACTAATTATAGTCGTAATGCTACTCACTGTAGTCGGAGTAGTTGCTCGCTACTTCTTTAACTGGCCTGTACCCGGAGAAGTAGATATTACTGAGATATTGATGGCCGGGATAGTATTTCTGGGTCTAGCCTTCACCCTGAGGGTAGGCGGTCATGTCAGAGTAGAATTCATCATTAATATGTTCAGGGGTCGGCATTATCATCTTATCGAGTTTTGCACCCTACTTCTTACCTTGTTTCTCTTCGTGGTTATCTTTATTTCTAGTTTTCAGTTCACTCTAAATAGCTGGGTGGTGGGTGATGTTACCCCGGAACTTCTCCTACCTGTCTGGCCAGCAAAGCTATGTGTCACCATCGGTACCTTTTTAATCTGCCTGCGCTTAATTATCCGGTTGGTCCAGCATCTGTCCCAGGCAATAGCCGGGGTTGAGAGGAAAGACCTATGACACTAGAGCCACTTGTTATCGGGTTGGTTGAGATTGGGGTGCTGGTAATTTTGTTTGCCACGGGAATGCACATAGCCTTTGCCGCCGCCCTGATAGGATTCTTAGGCATAGTCTTTCTGAAGAACTGGGATGTGGGCATCGCCGTGATTGGCAACATATTCTACGGCGAAACTGTCAGGTATAGCTTTAGCATTATTCCGCTGTTTATCCTGATGGGATATTTTGCCTATTACGCCGGGCTGACTGCGGACATATTCTCTACGGCTCGGACCTGGGTGGGACATCTCCCTGGGGGGCTGGCTATAGCCACCGTTCTTGGCTGCGCTGGCTTCGGTGCTGTCTCCGGTTCCAGTACTGCCACGGCGGCGGTGATGGGCACAGTGGCTATCCCCGAGATGAGGGATTATGGCTACAATCGGAAACTGGTAGCCGGTGTGGTAGCTGCCAGCGGCACCCTGGCCGCCCTTATTCCCCCCAGTGCCCTGATAGTATTATAACGCCATTATAGTTGAGCAGTCGGCCGGTGCCTGCCTGATAGCCGGTATCTTCCCTGGTATCATTTCAGCGCTCATCTATGCTGGAATGCTCTACATTAGAGTTAGGCTTAATCCCAAGCTAGGCCCCCCCAAACCACCAACTTCATGGAAGGAGAAGGTCATCTCCTTGAGGGGTATCTGGGGAATATTGGTGCTTTTCTTATTTGTCATTGGTGGCCTTTATGCTGGCGTATTTACCCCTACTGAAGCCGGCGCTGTCGGTGCCTTTGGCGCACTCTGTCTTGGCCTGGTCTCACGGCGGTACACCTGGTCAAAATTCAAACAGGCCTTGCTGGAAACAGGCAAAACCGCAGTCATGATTTTCCTTGTCATCGTTGGAGTACTCGTTTTCATGCGTCTCCTAGCTTTAAGCGGCTTCACTACAGCCGTTATCAACTGGTTGCTGGAACTAACGGTACCTCGCCTGGTGGTACTGGTAGGCGTCCTTTTTATTTATCTCTTTCTGGGTATGTTCACCACTGTAGCCAGTATGATGATGCTAACCCTGCCCCTTGTTTTCCCGGTGATAGTTGGCCTGGGATACGACCCTATCTGGTTTGGCATTATCGTGGTAAAAATGGGTGAGATAGCCTTGATAACACCGCCAGTAGGGCTGAATGTATACGTGGTAAATAGAGTAGCTCCTGATATACCCCTTCAGGATATCTTCAGAGGTATCTGGCCATTTGTCGCTATGGATATATTAACCCTGGTCTTGCTGGTAGCTATCCCCGAGATAAGCACATTCTTGCCTGGTCTCATGGTTGGTCGGGGGTGATGCCTGACAAGTCTCGGTTTTGACAACCTCAGCTACATCAAGAAGAAAATGGGAAGTTGGGGGTTGATAAAACTCCTAAGGTGTGGTATGGTTTGTAGGTAAACAGTTACCGTTGAACGTAAGGCTGTGTTCAAGGACGTTAGATGGGCTTTGAAAACCAAGATGTGGAGAGGAAGGTTCTTTCCATACTTAAGATTCTGAGTGACTCACGGGAAGCATTGGGAGCCAGAGTTATCGCTCGCCACTTGAAGGATTACGGGGTTGAACTGACTGAACGGGCGGTGCGTTACCATCTTAAGCTGATGGATGAGCGGGGGTTAACTCGGATTGTAGGCAGAGATGGTAGGCTAATCACTGAGTCGGGGGTTGACGAGCTAGGCAGCGCTCTGGTCAGAGATAAAATTGGCTTCGCTATCTCCAGAATTGAGCTACTTGCTTTCCGCACCAGTTTCAATTGTGAGAAACGAACCGGTTTGATTCCAGTAAATGTATCCTTTTTCCCAAAAGAGAGGTTTGACCAGGCACTCCAAGTGATGGAGCCGGCCTTTATCGCGGGACTTTGTGTTAGTGACCTGGTGGCAGTGGCCCAGGAGGGTGAGGTGCTAGGTGAATTAATCGTTCCCCAGGGTAAAGTGGGGTTGGCTACAGTTTGCAGTATTGTCATAAACGGAGCATTGCTAAAGTCAGGTGTGCCTATGGACTCCAGATTCGGCGGTATCCTTCAGGTCCGAAATCACCAGCCGCTCCGCTTTGTGGAGGTGATTCACTATTCTGGCTCTTCCTTGGATCCTTCTGAGGTGTTTATCAGAGCTGGGATGACTTCAGTTAGAGAGGCGGCAACCAGCGGCAACGGGAAAATACTGGCTAACTTTCGTGAGATACCTGCCTGCTGTCGCCCAATAGCTGAGGAGGTGGCAGCTAGACTGAGGGAAGTGGGATTGGGTGGATTACTCTTAATGGGGAATACGAGTAAACCAGTGTGCGAAATTCCGATAGAGCTTAATAGAGTTGGAATTGTTCTCCTTGGGGGACTGAATCCCGTGGCTGCCGCTCAGGAAGCCGGCATAGAGGTTGAAAACCGTGCTATGAGCACTGTCATGGAGTATGGAGACTTAATTAAGTTTAAGGAGTTTTTAAATGAGAGAAGTTAAAGTCATACCATGCCTGGACGTTAAAGATGGCAGAGTGGTCAAAGGGGTAAATTTTATTAACCTGAGGGATGCCCGTGACCCGGTGGAGGCGGCAATTGCCTACTGCCGGGAAGGGGCAGATGAGCTCGTCTTCCTGGATATCTTTGCCACGGTTGAGAACCGAAAAACAAGACTGGAATGGGTAAAGAGGGTATGTGATGTGGTTACTGTGCCCTTTGCCGTTGGTGGTGGTATAGGTAGCATTGAGGACATGGCGGCACTGATTGACCTTGGTGTGGACAAGGTCTCGATAAATACGGCAGCCGTCAGGAACCCTGAACTGGTGAGAGAAGCCGCCAAACAGTTCGGGGAAGATAGACTAGTGGTTGCCATTGATGGCAAGAAGAATCCTCCAGGCACTGGTCTCCCCCGACTTGAGGTAGTCGTGAAAAGCGGCACCGAGTCCACTGGCCTGGAGATTGTCGACTGGGCACAGCAGGTCGAAAAGCTGGGTGCCGGGGAAATCCTGCTCACCAGCAAGGATGCCGATGGCACCAAGGAAGGCTATGACCTGGAGATGACGAGGGCAGTTGCGGAGGCGGTAACCATACCGGTTACAGCCTCGGGAGGTGCCGGCAGCTTACAGCATCTTTACGAAGGGATAGTAATCGGCAAGGCAGCCGCGGTCCTGGCAGCTTCTATCTTCCATTTTGGTGAAATATCGATACCCCAGGCAAAGCAATACCTTAAAGATAAAGGAATACCGGTAAGAATATAAAAACAAAGGAGTGATAAAGAATGAATCTACAACGACCAAATGCCAATGATGCTACCAGAACCGCCAATCGTTCCAAGAGTGTTGTGCCGATGAGTGGTCTCTGCAGCCGGTGTATTGACAGCTGTACTGGCAATTGCGAAGTATTCAAGGCAACCTTCCGCGGGCGGGAGCTAATCTACCCCGGCCCCTTCGGTGAAATCACTGCTGGAGGTGATAAGGACTACCCTGTTGATTACTCTCATCTTAACATCCAGGGATATGCCCTGGGAGCCAGAGGGTTACCCGAGGGTGTTATCGGTGGCCCCGATACGGCTACTTTCCCATCGGTAAATACAGAGACCGAATATGGCTGGGATATCAAAGCCAAAATGAAAGTTCCTATCTTTACCGGTGCCCTGGGTTCTACCGAGATAGCCCGTAAAAACTGGGACCACTTCGCCATTGGTGCCGCTATTAGTGGGGTTACCCTGGTCTGTGGCGAAAATGTTTGCGGTATCGACCCACAACTTGAGCTTGATTCAAACGGTAAAGTTATTTTGGCACCAGATATGGACCGCCGAATTGAGGTCTACCGACGCTACTATCAGGGCTACGGCGAAATCCTGGTGCAGATGAATGTAGAAGATACGAGATTGGGTGTTGCTGAATACATCAGAAAGAAGCATGGTCTAGATACCATTGAATTAAAATGGGGGCAGGGCGCCAAATGTATCGGCGGCGAGATAAAAGTTAATAGCCTGGAACGGGCATTGGAACTTCAGCAACGCGGCTATATTATTACCCCTGATCCTTCAAATCCCGTTACCCAGGCAGCCTTTAAGGGTGGCTCTCTAAAGGAATTTGAACGCCACAGCCGTCTCGGTTTTATTGATGAAAAAAGCTTTTACGCTGAAGTTCAGCGGTTGAGAGACCTTGGGTTCAAACGCATTACCTTGAAAACCGGTGCTTACGGTCTGCGTGAGCTGGCTATGGCTATCAAGTGGTGCTCAAAAGCCAAAATTGACCTGCTTACGATAGATGGTGCTCCCGGTGGAACCGGTATGAGTCCCTGGCGAATGATGGAAGAGTGGGGTATGCCCAGTCTCTATCTGCATGCTGCTGCCTATGAGTTTTGCCAAAAGCTGGCCGACAGGGGCGAGCGGGTGCCTGATATTGCTTTTGCTGGTGGATTTAGCAGCGAAGATGGCGTCTTCAAGGCACTTGCCCTTGGCGCACCTTTTGTCAAAGCAGTATGCATGGGACGTGCTTTGATGATTCCGGGTATGGTCGGTAAAAACATCCAGCAGTGGCTCAAAGATGGCAAGTTGCCTAATACCGTCGGCCAGTTTGGCTCAACGCCGGAAGAAATTTTTGTTAACTACGAAGATGTCAAGAATCTAGTAGGCGCTGCTGAAATGAAGAACATCCCTCTAGGTGCCATCGGAATCTATAGCTACAGTGAAAAGATTAAAATTGGGTTGCAGCAGTTGATGGCGGGGGCCAGATGTTTCAGTATACCCGTTATTACCCGGCGTGAGCTTATGTCCCTGACCGAAGAATGTGCCAAGGTTACTGGAATACCCTATGTAATGGATGCCTACAGAGAAGAGGCAATGAAGATTCTAGGATGCTAGGAAAAAGAAGAAGACTGCGGTTTTCTCGGTAACAGTTTAGACACTAGCTAGGTGCTGAGCCGTACTCTAGAGATAAGACTGCTGTTTAGTTACGGTTCAGTGTTCTGTACCGCTATAACTACATCCTCAAGAGCCTTTTTACTATAGCTAAAAGCTTCTCTCGATACCGATAAGTTCTATCCCTTTCCTCCCCCCTTATTCTCCAGCCTTCGGTTGCCTCTTCTCGAGGAATAGCCTCAGGGGGAAGGCCGTTATGCTTTACCCACTGCTTGTAGAGTTTTTCCTCTCTTCGCCTCTTCAGGAATCTCATCCCATAAATCTCCTGGTTTTGCTGATACTGATTTATAGTAGTGTGGGGACATCCTTGGCTGCCTCTTCGGTTATGCTGAGTCTGTGGGCTGTCTCCGCCTGCTTCCTCTTTATCTCTTCAACAATGCCTGCCGATCTAGTATAATACGCCCTCACCTTCTCCATGTCCTTAAGCTGTGACAGGATGACGATTACATCAATCATCCCCCTCTCCCGGGGATAATCACCGTTTCTTATTATGGCCTCAGGAGCTACGCCCCGTAGGTAGTCGCCAAGCTCCTTAATCAGGTCCATATTCATTTCCTTAGCCGGAGCCGAGATGAGATATAGTGCGGCCCCTGAATCCTTGGGGTTACACTGGACTGATATTTCACTGATGGCTTCATCCATTGCCTGGATTCCCTTATGAGTCTCGGTGCTCTTCTTCCTGAAGTTACGTGTCCGTTCGAAGGGTAATCTAATCAGCGGTAATGGCGATTTACCATAACCGATTGCTGTCCATCCTGATAAGGTCTGCATTATGTCGCCAGCATCAAGCATTTTGGCTCCGATATGTTTTGCCTTTTTCTCCTCGCCAGCACAGAGTAAATTGTAGAATGGCTCAACAATCAGTTCATTAATTTTGGTTATGTTGCTCCTTAATGAGAAGTCTTTCCTGACATATCTCTGATTATCAACCAAGAATACCGCATCTGACACCGAGTAAGTAGACTTAAGGCATACCGCTGTGTTATAGAGCGTTCTTTCCTCTGTCTCCTCCTCGTGCTCGAAGGGGAGGACAATCAGAGAGTAGACGGGTTTATCCATATAGCGCTCTTTCAGGTATTGTGTCATTATTGGCATTGCTCCAGAGCCGGTGCCGCCGGCAGAACCAGCAATCAGTAAGAAGGCATCTGTCTCGAAGAATCGCCTGGCTGACCTTATAGCATCAATAACTTTATCCCCATCTTCTCTAGCTATTTCAGCACCAAGCTCGTTCAGCTTGGCTACACCGTGGCCCCTGGTCTTTTCACCACCAATGAGGATTCGGTGCTGGTAGTCGGCCCTTATGGTTTGTAGCCCGCTTAAATCGGCAACATCGGTGTTTACCGCAAAAGCACCGGTGATTGTCTCAATCCCTCGCTGACTACGTCCTCGTCTATTTAGTCGAGCAAATTCATCGGCAATCCTGCCCCCACATTGTCCAAAACCCACCACTACTAATTTCATTTTTCACCTCCTGATGGTTATTAAAAATTGAAAAAGGGAACCCCGAGTTACCCTGAACTGATGATTCCTGTGTCCTTCTTTCACCCCCTTCACCTTTTTCAGGCTGATACTGAGTAAATTATCACTGGGACTTTAATATAGTCTTATAATAGTGAAATGTCAATACCCGACCAATCTTTTCCTCGGTTCACCAAGCCCGCCAGTGAACGTGTTCGGTAGTCCTATTGGAGAAGCCTAATGGTAAAAAAGTCAAAAGTACCAAAGCGGCAGAAATTGTTTGACACCCTGCACTAAGCTAAGTATAATCTACCTTGTAAAGAGGGTAAAAAACTGGCATCATGCCGAAGTGGCGGAATGGCAGACGCGCTACGTTCAGGGCGTAGTGTCCGTAAGGGCGTGGGAGTTCAAATCTCCCCTTCGGCACCATGGTGAAGCGCTTGTAGCTCAGCGGATAGAGCGCTGCCCTGCGGAGGCAGAGGCCGAGGGTTCAAATCCCTCCAAGCGCGCCACTTTCAGGGCGGTTAGCTCAGTTGGTTAGAGCACCTGCTTTACACGCAGGGGGTCAGAGGTTCAAGTCCTCTACCGCCCACCATAGCCTCAATTTTGGCCGCTGACCCAGCCACTGACCCGAAAAAGGGCCACTGCTTTCCACAAAATGCACGCAATGTAGCACAAAGTCGTAGACTGGTACCCAATCAAGATCTAGACTACCAGTGTAAGGGGTTTGAAGTGATGACGCTTCAAGATGCACTGGTAGCCTATAAAACCTACGCTAGGGCTGAAGGTAAGAGTCCGAAGACTGTTACCTGGGTGGTCTCCAGCGTGGGCTACTTTGCCGAATTCTTGGGTCCCGAGCAGAGAGACATTGGCAGTATCACAGGTAATGACCTGCGCCGGTTCATTATCGCTCTCCAGGATAAACCAAAGTTCGCCAATCACCCCTATAATAAACCACAGCAGGCCAAACTATCGGCACAGTCTATCGAAACCTATTGCCGGGCAATAAAGGCCTTCTTTGGCTTCCTCAAGCGTGAAGGCTTTATCGAAAATAATATTATGGCAAAGGTTAAGATGCCAAAGGTGCCGGAGACGGTAATTCCTACTTTCTCAGAAAAAGAGATAGAGAAGCTTCTGGCCCAAGCCGATAAAAGTAGTAATGAGGGATTCAGGGATTACTGCCTTCTACTGACGCTTATCGATACCGGCGTCAGGCTAAGTGAGCTGGCCTATCTCAAGGCCGATGATATTGACTACGAGCAGAACTTGTTTAGGGTAATGGGAAAAGGCCGAAAAGAGCGCTTTGTTCCCTTTGGGCGCCGGGTGGCTAAGGCGTTGATGAAATACCAGCTGAAGTGTCGTCCGGAGCCGATTGGCACCGAAAACTTCTGGCTGAGACGGGACGGTCAGCCATTATTACCCAAGCGTATAGAAAAACTCATCAGCGCCTACGGTAAGAAAGCAGGACTAAAACGCTGCTATGCCCATAAACTGCGCCACACCAGCAGTGTTATGTACCTGAGAAATGGAGGTGATGTCTTTAGCCTGCAGAAGAAGCTGGGACACAGGAGCCTGGTTATGACCAGACACTATTCCAACCTGGCTGATAGCGATGTCAAAGCGCAACATCTAAGGTATGGGGTAGCGGACAGGTTGAAAATCTAATGCTTGAACTAAAAAGTAAATAACAGAGTAGTTAACTTTGACAGTCTGGGCACTTACCAGTGAAGTTCCCTTGACTTGCCGTCAGCTTAAGTTTCAAGATTAGGTCTTCAGCAATCGTAGCGGTTGGTATTTCCTTCCCCCACTGCTCACTGGCAAAATATTGCTTACAAGCAGAAGGGTATTCGGCGATAGAGGCCAGTTCAGGTATCTCTCCTTTCAAGTGAGCCATAAGGTTTGAAAACTCCCGCTCATTCAATGTCGGTGACTCTGGTGTATGTGTTGTATAAGGGAAGTCTGACGATATAAACGGGTCAATAATGAACCGATGATATTTGTAATAATAGTCTAGGATTTCTGCCAATTTTAGCGTGGTAAGAGCGAGCTCGGAATAGTGTATCATTACTTCCGGTTTGGATAACTTACCACCACTACGAACCCATGAGTCTACCAACGCCTTTAGATACAGGTGCTTTTTAATTCCTGGAATCCTGCCAGGAATTATCCCATTCCGACCAAGCCGTCTCACCTGTTCGGGGTCGAGACCGAGAATAAAGCATATATCATTGACGTCATAATTTGGACTATCACCCATCCTCTCTATGAGTTCTTCTTGCTTCTTCTCCTGACAAGAAAAGCACAGTGTACCTTGGTTGTATTGACTTAAAACCCCGCCGCATTGTACGCATTCACTGCCCATTTTTATTTCCTAAAGTAACGATATGTCGTGCAAAGTTGTAGTTTTACCTTGGATTATATACGATAATGAAGTTGAGTGTAAATAGCGGAAGTGGTAGCGATAACAGTAGCACTATCTACTACCACAAAGAATACGAGTTTCGCCTGCGTCAGCTTCACAACCGTAGGACTTAATTCAGTTTAGGGAGGAATTAGATGAGACTTTCACGGGACGATAAAGATGCGAAGATTGTGGAATTATATCAGAGAGGATGGAGCTATAGACAACTTCAAAAGCACTACCACCGATCGCCAAACTACATAGCCAGGCTTGTCCAGGGTATAGAGGTGACATGCACTGCATGTGGCAAGTCCAAGGGCAAGGTGCGCTTCCACGCCCATCATCCAGACCGACTCAATCGCCCGGATTACACTGTCCTACTTTGTCCATCGTGCCATGCCACAGAGGAAGCACGATTACGGAGAGACAAACAAAGCCAGTCACGAACACCAGCTGCCGATATGCCCCAACTAATCAATAGAGAAAGCCGCCCATCTACTGCCTTACCCGCATACCCACCCCGTCCTCTATCAAAGACTGAAAAGAAAGTAATCGTAGGCAGCCTAATAACCCTGGCTGCACTAGAAGCCCTTCCCAACCTATTGGACGACATCCGACGCCACTGGCAGCAGCCTAACAATTCAGGCAGACGACCGATAATGGGATCAAAGAGATCTCACTAACCAGTGACGTTACGAAGGTATCTTACCATCACTAATGCGGTCTACCCAGTAACCAGCTAAAACCAGTCAGTTTTCAGGGCTGCCTTTACTTTTGCCTAAATCGTCTTCTGTGAGGACGATACAAAATGGCTTTTAGTTAATTCTGAGGATCAATTTGAGAGATGTAAACCTGATTCGCTAAAAAATGAATAGATTTTGGGCTTATTCTGACTACAATAATACTTTGAAAATCGGGAAAATAACCGCCTGACTTTTAATCAGGGTGTCCAGGGTTCGAGACCCTGACGGCCCACCACACTCAAAAGGCCGTTCCCTACCCAAGGGATTTCAAGCGAATCAGGGTGTCT
>SDBU01007363.1_pt1 | contig 12710 bp, 8 predicted proteins | sample 2277071 | NCBI WGS metagenome assembly SDBU01 (sample SAMN10397929, study PRJNA504765) | marine sediment metagenome | isolation source: marine sediment core GS08_GC12, 126 cmbsf | place: Arctic Ocean: Gakkel Ridge, Loki's castle | collected 2008 | reverse complement strand
ATTAAAAGTCTGTTAGACGGTGTCCTTAATAGTCCCCTTACGTTCAGTTTGGTGTTTTTCTATACACCCCAAAAATCTTAGTTTGTGTGTATAGTACCGTTTTGTATTCTCCTGTTTCGTTCCGTCCGTTAGCTATTTGTTAGCTAAATTCCATCTACAATTTTGGTGTGGTAACTAGAATAAAAAGCTTCATTTATCGAACAAAGTGACGAATTGTTTGGTTGTTGAGTTTGGAAATCGAAGCTATTTTGGGGGGAGACTGGGTAATCTCGATCTTTATCAACCCCCAAAGAGTCTCGATTACACTCCAAAAACCTTAAAAAATCTACGCCTAAGAGGAGCTCTAGTTGTAAGCATCATATCGTAATATTTGGATACTAATTAACTGCCAAGTTGATTTTCGGATTCTTTAATAAATGTACTTTTCAGCTCTCCTCTATTAGTTGCTGATAAGAATTCAGCGAACTCTATACATGGTCTAAATATCATGCCAACCTTTTCCTTTTTGGCATTCAGTGTAAGATTTTGCTTCAGCTGCGGATGGATAGATGGGGCAGAGAATATCCCGATTATTCGTTTACTTGGATTCAATTTTTTGAACTTTACTATATGGTCAGGAACCGAAGAAGCCTCGGCACTGCTCCATTGTGCTCGAATACCTCTGAATGTAGTCAGTTCCAAGACAAATACAGTATCATCTATCACAAAGACCACGTCTGGATTTCCCTCTTTACCGCCTGGAGCTGGTTCACAGATTCCATATTTCCCTGTATGTCCATACCAGAATACTTCATCAAAAATATTTTGATTTTTCAACAGTTCCAATAACCTATAGAATAGGTATTCTAGCCTGCCTCCCTTCCTTCTATTGTCAAAATAGTTGATACCGATTACTTTCTCGATTGTTCGTAGTTTGTCATGGTACTCTCTATCGAATCCGCCAAACTTACTCGTAAACATTTCTTTTATGCATTTGACTATCGTGTCCTTGTTTGCTGCTGCCTCATATTTTTTGCCCCGAACACTAAGTGAGATCTTTTTGTCAGTTTTAGCGAATGTTACTTCCTTGTTGTATATCTCATTCCCACTCTTCAGATCGTACACCATGAATCTATATTTTTCGGCAGGAAACACAGGCACAGGGAAAGAAGGTTTCTCTATAGATAGTGAATCGCTTGTAATTATACGACCATCCTTGTTGTAGGCTATCGCGAGAACTTCTTCTTTAGCATTCGTCCTGACCGTTACATCATGAGGAGGATATAATCGATTTGGGTTTGAGAAGTAATCAATCCAAAGAAGTAAATCATCTTTGAAATCATATATTTCAGCGTCCTTGAACCTCTGTATTATCTTTTTTGCCTTTGCGGAATTATTCAGCACAATTGCGGATATCCGGGATTTCTGCGTTTTATTTACGTTCACCGTTGTTCTTTTGCATAAACCTGTAGAGGCGCAGAGATACATATAATATCCAGAAGTTGGAGCCTTCACTAGAGTCAACTGCCCTTCGCCCGTTTTCCTGTAGGCGTTGATTTCGGCTGTTCTCCTCTTTGGAGGCAAACCCCTGAAAGTTTTTATCTTTTCCAAAACAAGCGGATATTCATCTTCTGCCTTTGTGTGAAACAGTATGTAAGCCATTTCCTCTTGATCCAGATACTCTAATTCCAGAAGCAACCTCAAGGTCATTCGGAAGGGAAAAACGAGTATATTTTGACAATCTTTTCTAATTGATGGATTCGTTATGATTAACTTTGACAACTGTTTCTCAAAAACTTCTGAAGTCTCTATCAGATCTCCGCTTTCTTTATATTTTCCCAAATTACGGTGTTTTGGCACGTTCGCTATGTCGTGTTTCTTTATCAATTCATATCCAATATCAGTAACCATGATTCGAGATGGCTTTGAGGATTCGTCTATATAAACGAAGCCAAGATACTTAGGCAGAGCCAATAGAGTCCTAACAGATTGATGAGTTATTGTCCTTCCGTTTTTTGTCACTCCAGCTTTACCCATCTCACTGCCCATTGTTTCTTGCTTGCCACTTGACCAAGACTTAGCCAAGAACTTATCCCAGGTTAGGACATAGACCATAAAGACAGTCTGATGCACGCTGCCTCTTTTGGGAATATGCCATAATTCCTTGGTTCTCGTGAGTCTAGCCATCCGTTTTCACCAGATCGATTATCCAGTCTTTCTTTATCAGACCACCTCTTCCGGAGCGTGGTATTCGTAGATACCTGTTCTTTATTATGTAAGAGAAAACATTATCCAATTTAAGTCCGTTTTGTTCTGCAATATCAACCAGGATCTCATGTGTAGGAATATTGACTCCTCTAATCTTACTATCACCTACCACAATAACGTAATGGGAATTTGGTCTGAGGAGCTTTTTGACCGCCATTATGTTTTTGGTCATATCCTCGAAGAATTTCAGAACCACAAATGCTCTTTTTCTATCATTTTCTGAAATTGTATTTACAATCAAGTCAAGTTTTTTATTTCCTATTTTCTCCATACCTTTCGAATAGAGGCTGGATGGAATGATTTCGGTTCCTACCTGTTTCCTCTTCATAGTTATAATGTTTGAATCGCCATAGTATCCCAACCATGCATTTTCCAGTCTAAGAGATCGGACATAGTCGAAGGCATTTATATAGGGAGGTGAAGTTATTGCTAGTGAAACACAGCCTTCATATTTCGGTGCCTCAATATCTCTGGCGTCCTGAGAAATTATTGTTGACTTCCCTAGTTTGTGATTCTTGTATTTTTCTATGTTCTTAAGATAGGAGTTAAAAACTGACAAGAAAGCTTCTCTTACTGCTGCCGGTACTTTCTTAATCCTGGTTGAGACATACGGTTTAGGAGATATATCGTCGGTATATGAGCATTTTCTAATGGTGGCAGCGAAGCAAACTAACAGAAAATTGTGTATCCTTCTATCATTGGTTTTGGCATAAATACTATCGATTCTTTGCTTAAGGGCTGCCAGTTGTAATACGTTTTCCGGTGGGAACCAGTGACTGACATTATGGAGGTCCGGTCTGAAGGGATAGCCTTGGGCTATCTCAGCGAACAAAGTTCCCTTAATTTCGGTCAGACGCTGAATCTGTCTGCTAGATAGATTCAGCGTCTTTGTCTTACATAGGAGCTGGCTCAATTTGTCAAATTCGGCACCTAATGCATTTCTTTGCAGAAGAACCGCCTCTACTAATGTAGTGCCTGAGCCCGCAAATGGATCCAGAATGAATTCCCCGGGTTGCGTATATTTGAGGATCGCCCATTTGGGAACAAGAGGAATAAATTTGCAGGGATATTTAAAAAAAGAGTGTGTGAAGTAACCGAGGTTATTTGATGTAATCTCCAAAGTGGAATTGAATTCTACATCAGTTGGTATTTCTTCTACTTGGATTATCTGTTCTTTCATTTTTGTAGTATCACGAGGCTTTCTCTTAGATACTCAGTATATTTCCCAAGCTTAGCATGCTGCTGCGAACTAGTTTCGTTAGTTCTAGCTGTAATTATTTCTTTCACACTAAACCCGGCCTTTTCTCCTATTTGAGCCAGTAGTATGTCAGTCGGTATCGCTAGTTTTCCATAAGCAGAGTTTCCAATTACTATGACACAGAAACCATTGTTCTCTGTTCTACTATAGAGACTACTAAGCAAATCCAACATATCATGGAAATAGATGTCAAGCATTCGAGGAATCCGTTTATCCCACAGTTCCTCTCCGGAAAGGAAAGCCAGTAGCTCATCAAGTAATTCGGTTCTATGTGTCGTGCCAACTTCTCTCTTTAAATCTGCATTTAAGTTGGAAGCCAATGCCTTCCTCCTTTTTTCTCTAAGGCCATCATAGGATGAAACAAATTCACCAACCCAGAGTTCAATCTTATAGACTTCGAAGGGGTCAAAACAATTGGCATATGGCGGCGAAAAAATGGAAATATTTACGTTATCTACGTCGTGCTGCTCAATATTTAGACATGAGTCATTAATAACCACGGGTTCTATTCCGGGATGTCTGTTTACTAGATCATCGTAAATCTGCTCGATTTTTTTCTTGAATTCGATAAATGGATCCAGATCTCTGTTGACTCGTTTTCTCTTCAGACCATTTCCACCCTTTCTATAATTTGAAACATTTTCTAGAATAGATAGTAGAGCCATATAGAGAAGGTTACGAATTTTTTCATTCTGGATACGTCTAATTTCTTGCTTTAGTGCTTCGATTTTCTCCAGTTTGTGCCTGTCGAATAGGTTTTCAATTATCTTTAGTTCATATTTCTCATATACGTTCTTTATCGGTCTGTGCAGGGGCATTTTGAACTTCTTCAGCTCGTTGATATCCTTATCAGAGTAATTAAGTGTCTTTGTTCTCGCAACAAAAGCACTAAATGGGTTTATTTCAAAACCAATGGACCTGTTACCTAGCTCTTTTGCTGCCAATAACGTAGTCCCAGAGCCTACAAATGGGTCAAACACTAACGCCTTACTATTTACATTCAAGTGATTTAGCATTCTAGCAACCAAAGTCAAGGAATAGCCCTCTTGATAATACAACCATCTGTGGATGGGTGCATACTCTGTTCGTGACAGATTGACTTGATATTTATACGAGTTATCAGTATTGGTACCATACCTAGCATCTAACTCTTTATATACTGTCCAAAATGATTCCTTATCCGTCATTTCTTCAACCTTGTTGTTGGTCATTCCATATTAATCTACTGGACAAAAGAGTTTAAGCCCATATCCTCTTACACTATTTAGAGTAACCTAAGTTGCTCGCGTTCAAGCACATCTTTCAATAGCTCCTGGAGCTTCTCCATTGCTAGAGGTGATGGGCTTGTCTTACCCGATTCCCATCTTTGAACGGTATTCCACGAAACGCCAAGGTTCCTGGCAAGTTGCTCTTGTGTCCACCCCTTGATGTTCCGGCAGTGCTTTAGCTTATCCCTAAGCAATTCCATATTGCATATTATATATCATATGTCCTATCATCTGTCAATACCTGAATAAGACTTTCTCTAGCTCTCAGGCACGAGGTTTCTGCTACCTTATCTCCAAGATCTGCTAAAATCCCTCTTTGGATTGTACGATATAGTGTTTTGTGTAATGCTGCGGCTCATTTGGTGTTCCTAGTTGCTGCCAAATACTGACCAGTGTAAAATACAGACTGTAAGGGGAAGGGTGTTCGAAGTTTGTCTGGGAGCACTCGTCATATTCGAGCCACCCGGGTTAAGGAGGAGAGCGTAAGCAAAGGAGAATGAAGCCATGATCGACATTCAGCCACAGCATGTTACTCTCGACCAACTGCTTTACGGGCGGCTGTTCAGAATTCCCCAGTATCAGCGGACCTACAGCTGGCACAGAAAGCAGCGGCAAGATTTATTCGATGACATCCGGCGGACTTGGGTGGCAGGGAAAGAACGCTCCCACTTTATGGCCACTTTAGTGGGTCTTCGCCGCGAGAAACGTACAATCATGACCAAAGAGCACCAAGTGACTGAGGTGGTGGATGGACAACAACGGATCACGACCCTAGTCTTACTTTTGAAAGCAATAGCCAAGGGCCTTGACCGTTCAGAACCCGATGGGCAACGGATTGGTCAGGAGCTTGATGAGACCCTGGTGAAACCGGATAAGGCTTCCTTATTGCTACTTCAAACGAACCACGATAGTAGTCACTACTTTGCTGACTATCTACGAACCGGAAATCATGCTTCTTCAGAGTCTGCCGAGAGTTTGGCAGACCGCGAACTGCTGCTAGCTATTGAAGACTGCGAAAAGTTTGTTGCTGATTGGCAAAGTGGTGGTAATTCCCTTGAGGATTTGGTGAGCTTATTGAAGAACAGGTTAACATTTGTCTTTCACGATATTGGTGATGAGGCACTTGTGTATACTGTATTCGAAGTTCTCAATAGCCGCGGTCTTGCTGTATCATGGTTTGACCGTCTCAAGAGTATGCTGATGGCCATTGTGTTTGAATCTGATACCGGAAACAAGAGTGAGATTATTGATGAAGTACATCGACTTTGGACGGATATCTACGGATGTGTAGGGCTGCGCTTAGGCTTGAGCACTGAATCGTTACGTTTCGCCGCAACGCTGAGAACCCCACACTACCCCCCTAACCGTCCGCTTAGTGAGGAAGACGCTGCAGAGTTACTCAGGAAGCAGTCACAAGATGGGCCAGATAAAGTGATTGAAACAATGAACTGGCTGAAGGCTGTGACTGAGGCGGTGGATAGGCTGGTTGCCGACCGACGGAGGAATGCTGTGACACAAATCGCACAGGCTAGGCTGGTTGCCATAGCAGTAAGCCTTCGCCAGGACATTACCGAGGATGAAAGGACCGATATACTCCGTCGCTGGGAGAATGTGACTTTTCGTATCTACGGGATGTTAAGCAAGGACGCACGAACAGCCGTGGGGGACTACGTCCGACTTGCCTGGAGGATTGTTCAACAAAAGCTGCCTGCTGCCGCGATACTTGAAAAGTTATCTGGCATTGGTGCAGAGTTCCCAATCGCTGAAGCCGTCAAGAATTTAAAGGAAACCAATTGCTATGAGGGATGGCAAGAAGAACTTCGTTACTTCTTCTACAGGTACGAAGAACACCTCGCTCGTAAAGCGGGACAGAACTTCAATAACGAGCAATGGAACCGTATCTGGCAAAGCAGTGCCGCGGATTCAATCGAGCATATCCAGCCACAGAGTTGGTGGAGCACTGCAGGCTTGGAACCCAACCCCAATGAGATCCATCGGCTCGGTAATCTGTTGATACTTCCGCCAAGACTGAACTCCAAACTGGGCGCGAAATCACCTGCGGAAAAAACCGACGATTATCGTAAGACCGGGTTACTTATTGCTCAAGAGGTAGTCGATGCGCTCTCGGACTGGAATTTAGACCATATTGAGGGCCGGGAGGAATCCTTGCTGGCTTGGGCTAAACACGAGTGGGCAGATTAAGTAATAGAGTCTGCAAAAGACTCAACAACGAGGCGACCAAGCACCGATAAAAAGTCTTGACTCTTGTTACACAATTGCTTGTTTTGTTACCTGTCTAAAAACATTCCTTTTTTACTGGATAGGTCTACGCCTAGGCTTCAGGCGTGATATTTAGCGCACCTTTTTACTGTGTCTGTGAATGGTATCACCTTAATACAAGTAAAATATTTACGCGTATGTTTAGTTACTCTGTTTTACTCTCAGGAATAAACCTCCTGTATCTATTTATCAAGACTCTCAACATTGAATATTACTTTGTTTAGCGTTATAATCCCGCTAATATTTAACCTTTCGTTTTATGCTTTTAACCAATATGCTAGTAAAAAGTAATTCCATAAGGGGGACAGTACAATGAGTGATTTAACAGTTAGTAGTGTGAGTATCGAGCAACTCATTAATATGCTACGTAGGCGTGAATGGCTCGTCCCTCAATTTCAAAGAGAATTCGTATGGACTGTCGCCAACGTCATAGATCTTGCTCGCTCAATTTTGCATACAAGACCTATTGGTATGGCTACTATTTGGGAGCAAGCAGATGATGGTCAGTTAGAACTAGCACCTATTAAATTAGCTGACAGGAAAGGCTCGCAGGATATTGCTATATATTTTAGTAACGTAGATAAGAATCCGTCAAAAGTATATGCGATTCTTGATGGCCGTCAGCGGTGCACAGCAATTGCAATGGCTTTTGCAGGCTTCCATTCGCAATATGGATCCTACAAATTCTCGGGACGATATTATCTGGATGTGGCGACTGAGAATCCACTCGAGCAAATAGTATTTATTAAAGAGGCTGAAGTTCTAAAGAGGGGGTTAGATAAAGATGCGGCATGCATGTCTCAAGGTTTATTCCCTTTGTCCAGTAACCAGTATGAAGAGCAGGTACTCCCTCAATGGATGAGGTATCTTCAGATGATAAGAGACCCTCAAATATATAGCGACGGTAAACTTCCTGCGACCGCAGAAATAAATCGTAGGGATGCTATTCTAAAGAGTGCTTTTGACGGATTAATCAAAACAAAATTAGCTGTTTATGCTGTCCCAGAGTCATATAATCTGTCAGATATTTGCGAAATATTTGAAACACTCAATACAACTGGAACAAAAGTCTCAACTGTTGATCTGATCCACTCATGGCTTTATGCCGATACTTCGAAAGATGCCCAAGGACCAATACTCCTAAGAGATTGGATTGACGATTTAGGGCAAAAGGATGGAGCAATGGGATGGGCGTCTTCACAAGAAAGGCCAGAGCTAATTGCACAACTAGCTACTGCCTGTTACGTAGCTTTAGAAGATAAGGTACCTACTAGGCCGTTTGGTCGAGGAAGTACCAGTACGATTTCTTCTATTAAAGCTGGAGATCTTTTAGCTACACCTACGCAACATTGGAAAAACATTATTAAGGACGACACTTTAATAGCTGAGTATCTTGGGGAATTCCAAAAGGTTGTTGCCGGCGGTTATTTTCCATGGATTAATTGTCCATACCCTGTTTCGGCAACTATTTATGTGGCATTAAGATATCATTCTCATGCTGATGAAGCAAAAAAGCATCGTTGGACGAGGGATGATTTAAATTCTCTGTATAAAGCTTTCTTTTGGAGGAATGCCTTATCAGGAAGATATGATCAAGGATTTCTCACTCAGTTGGGTACGGATATACGTAGTATGAAGGACTGGTTGAATGAGAGAAATAAATATAAATTAGGTCGTCAATGGGCAGAAAAGATTGCTGAATTACTCAATACAGAGATTAAGTACACTCCTAAGAAAGAGGAGTTGGTATACTACCTAACAGACGGGAGACCAGGAGGGGCTCTTCAAAAAGCATTGTTCCTTCCAATGCTAACCATGACGACTCAAGATTTAATCGACAAAGATATAGCTTTTAACTACCCATATGGTGATGAAGTTGCACAAATTCATCATATATACCCAATTAATTGGTGTAAAACAAATCAAGTGGGAAGTTTAGAGCAGATACTGGACAAAAACAAGGCCGGAAGAGACTGGGCTAATTCTGTAGCAAATCTCATGCCCTTGAGCAGACAGTCAAATAATCTTTGGAAATCCAAATTACCAGGACAAGTATTTTTAGAGAAGAAAATGGAGTATGACGAACATGCGACTACCTTAAACGCGATATATATAGATAAAACTTGTTTTGAATACATAAAAGCTGGAGATAAATACATCCTCGAGTTTTGGAAAAGACGGGCAGGTTTGATAGCAGATGATATGCTTTCTAGAATGACTATAAATTATTAGTTAGACGATTTCTTATGACTAATATTAGCGAAGAACTAATCACAATTTATTCTAGAGCCATAAAATCCGGTGTTGATGTTACATTGAATCAATTGATTAATGCTTCTAAGATACTTAATACCCCTGTATTAGAAAATATCAATCTTATACAAGAAACAGTTAAAAAATTCGGTTTAGAATTAATACCGAATTGCACTAAGGGGGATTTGGATTCCGTACGAATCCTGAGGTTACTAGAAAAACCAACATATGATATAGCTTCTATTGCAAAGGAAATTCAAAATGGGGAATCAGAATCTCAGGAATTTAAATCTTCATTAATGTATGATTACCAGAAAGCGGAATTCAATCCTGGTCTCGACGTCACTGCTTTTAAATCTGAGGATGTAATATTCTCTACCATGAAATCAATCGTAGCCTTTTTGAATTGTGGTGGAGGCATCCTCTTCGTTGGGGTAAAAAATGATGGGGAATGTATTGGATTAGAACAAGATTTGGCCATAATCAAACATGGAATGGCGAATATTGATGCTTGGGAAACCCAATGTCGCAACTATATTTCTGGAAGGTTTAAAGACGGGGTCAGTATCAATGATTATCTTACCATATCATTTATTAAAATTGAGAAAAGTTACGTCGCTCGAATTGGAATTCTCGGAAGGAGATTATTGTCTTTCATAAAGAAGGATGGGAACTATCTTTTATATCGTCGTCAAGGAAACAGAAGTGTTGAAGTGAAGTTCGAAGATATTGAAGAATTTGTATGTATAAGAATTGATAAGGCTTGGTGCAACCCATACGGATAACGAACACCTGGAGGAAAGTATTATGGCAAAAGATGATGAAGATTTAAAAAAAGAATTTAGAAGATGGCGAGATTATGCTAATGTCTTACTAATAGGTTTGACCGTAATGTTCGCTGGCCCTGTTCTCAGCCAGCGGAGCGTATACTCGATTATTTCAGTCATCGCTGGAGTGATAGGAATACTAGCAGTAGTGAGTTGGCACTCGAGGGAATACAAAATACAAATCAACAAGAAGCCAGTATTTCTCTTAGTTGCTTCATATGCCTTAGGAACTCAAGCTGTCTTCTTGGCTTTTCAATTGATTATTAACTGACCACTTAAAATTTCCAATTTTGTGTTTTTGAACCTATTCATTTTTGCTAACGAACTTTTCATCACCATAAATGACAAGATGGTACCAAATGGTACCATCTGAAGCCAAATCCCATATTCAACGTTATCAAGGATTACATTGATTTACTCTTAGGGACAACCTGACCTGCCCCCATAAAGGATACCACTCTTTAAGTTAGAGTTGCCGGTATAATAGCCTTAGGAGCAGGTGGCTGATTGACCTAACGAGTTATGAGGACGTACCTGATTTCATTCCCTTCTCCACTGCTCAATCAATATTGTCATTGCGGAATGCAGATATAAAAAGGTGCGCTCAATTCCACGCCTGTAAACTAGACGTGAGACTATGGGGTAAAAAAGGAACCTTTTTACGGTGCACAAAAGCTTATGTTGTTACCTCCGGGGAAAAATGTTCCTTTGTTTAGACTACTTTTGACTCACACCACCCGTGTAGCATATCATCATCCTGAATATTGCCATCAGTGGGTATGTCTGACATGGTAGATTCAATAGAAAATGAACATCTCAGTGCTAAAGAAAAGCGAGAACTAGTAATTCAAGCTGGTATGCAGGTTATACCTTATGTAGGTAGTTCTTTAGCCACTCTTTACTACGGACGCAAGCAAGAGATTAGGTTCAAGCGCTTAGAAATATTCTGCAAAGAGTTCGCTGAAGAGATCAGTGATTTGAAGGATAAAATAGCGTCGCCTGAAGCAAGTCGCCTGCCAACAATGATAGCCTTAAAACGACCTACTCCTGATGATCCTCCGCCATTACCTGTAACTCTTGCTCCTCGAGAAGGGTTAGCCAATTTAAATCTTACAATGTTGAAGAAATTCTCATGGGTGGCACTTACAGCATCGACGGGAATGGGGAAAACACAACTTGCTAGAATTATATTAGAATGTTGGCCTTGTGAGAACAAATTCTGGATTTCTCTACGAAGTATTAGCGAACGAATCGATGCACATATCAATGAGCAGTTACTGTGTATTCATTCCATATTATCAGGAGACTGGAAACTTTGGGATGGGCTTCATGGTGGCCATATTAGTGTCCGGAACATTGATGAAAGCGTATCCGCTCTCATTGGTCTAGATTCATTATTGGTTATAGATGATTTACCGGATCTTTTACAAGATGGTTCTCTAATCCAACGATTAGCTGTATTAGGCACTGAACTACGAAAGGTGGGGGGGAAATTAATTACTACAAGCCAACACAAATTACCACAAGAAATAATAAATGTATTGGGCTCTAGCATATCTCTATTTGATGTTCCCTCCATGGATAAGGAGGATATAGAAACAATCCTCGTGAATACGGGAGCACCCGCCGGTCTACAAAAGGATAGCATATACAATTTTCATATTCTAAAACATCTATCCCCGCAATCACCCTTTGTGACTGGTTGCCAGTCGGTATGCCCTCGCAGCAGTATTGTGGAACAGGGCACTGCGATCCTCTGGTGAGAAACCTTCGGAAATACGCTTGAAGACGTTCCATATAACGGTGTACGAATATGACATCTTATCGATTGGGAAGTTACTCTCGAACATACAACGGTCGACCCCAAACTGCTCGATGCACCAGAGATAGTAGGGAGCCATAGTCTCAGCCAGCTCAGTTGAGCTCGGTGGGGTGGCTCGCTGATGCCAGCCGAAACCACACATCTCCATCCCAAGCCCACCTAGCTTCATGACCACGTTAGGGCAGCGTGCCAATGCAGTAATCCCGCGTTTCCACCCTTGGAACACCTCCTCACTCTTCCCAGCATAGGGACCAATACCAAGGGGACCTCCGACATGGTTCACAATGATAGGAGTTTCCGGGAAAGCTCTCGCCAAGTCAACCAGCTCCATTAGTTGTGTATGGTATAGCCAGGCGTCAAAACTCAAGCTGTACTTCTGCAGACATGCGAATCCTTTCCGGAACTTTGGATCCAGTAATACCCCCTTGGGATGGTTTCTGAGTAATATCCCCTTGAAGGGTACGACATCGCTACTTGCATCCCAGGTGGATAAGTATCGAATCCCACGGAACCGGTCTCTGCTGGCCGCTATATGTGCCTCAAGCACCGGTGCCACTGCGGCACCTAAAGTAAGATCAGCGAAACCCACAATCCCAGCGGCGACGGCGGTCGCCCCATATTGCCCACTCGCACTCTGGGCGGCAATGCCTTGTACAAACTCCGTCTCGCCTACAGGCTGCATCTCCTGGGGGCCAGCCTTCCTATACATCGACCTACACTCCATAAACACCGTCTGGACAATGTGGTGGCCTCCT
>SDBU01007362.1_pt1 | contig 12711 bp, 12 predicted proteins | sample 2277071 | NCBI WGS metagenome assembly SDBU01 (sample SAMN10397929, study PRJNA504765) | marine sediment metagenome | isolation source: marine sediment core GS08_GC12, 126 cmbsf | place: Arctic Ocean: Gakkel Ridge, Loki's castle | collected 2008 | reverse complement strand
AGGACGCCGCTGCAGAAGATGCAGTCATACGCCTCGTCCCGGATCTCGGGCATGTACTCAGTGACGGGGCTGTAGTGGCCTCCCAGAATCCCTAGACTCAACCCAGCCCTGGCTGGTGTTGAAGCAACACCAAGAACCAAAATCAACGCTCCAGTAATCACAGACCCTACAATCTTTTTCCTCATTTTCTTCACCTCCACACACTCTATTTCTTCTCTCTCCTCACGGCAGAGTTGTCTTTCGGAAGAATCCAGTTTTTCAACAGCCTCCGCCCTTGAGCATTGCGGGTAGCGTCCTCAATACTATCTTGATATCTAGCCAAAGCGACCAGTTCTTAAGGTAGTGGATATCCAATTCAACCATTTCTTCAAAAGGAACCGTGTTTTTGCCATTTACCTGCCAGAGGCCCGTAATTCCAGGAATTCCGTCCAGCCTTTTTCTATGCCAATCGCTATAATCGTCGTATTCGTATGGTAAGGGCGGCCTGGGACCCACCAGACTCATCTCGCCTCTCAGAACGTTGAACAGTTGCGGGAACTCATCTACGCTGTATTTTCTAATCAGCTTGCCCAACCTGGTGACCCTGGAGTCATCGGAAATCTTAAAGAAGAGCTTGCCGCTCTTACCAGCTTCATACGGATTACCTGCCTTGATCAACCTCTTGACATATGATCGGTGCTCGGCATCGTCTCCATTAACGTACATCGACCTGAATTTATAGAATTTAAACGGCTTGCCGTTTTTCCCCAATCTTATTTGTGTGTGTAGGACCGGGCCCGAGCTACCAATCTTTATGGCCAGCATGATGAGAAGCAGGAAAGGGGCGAAGACGACAAGTATTAGACAAGCCAACACAAGATCCAGGATTCGTTTGCCAGGTAAGGCCTTCGTGTTTACCAAAGAATTCCTCGATTCCATTGTTCTCACCCTAGTGGGAGGATCTTGTCGTGCTGAGACATTCAAGTTTGTGAACCCCGACCGCCTCAGATTCGATGGTTTCCATAAGGTTTGTCCGTCAGACCACTTGTACAAGTGATGGTATCAATATTTCTTACTACTCGGGCCGGGTTTCCGTACATTAGCGATTGGGGAGGTACGTCCTTAGTTACCACGCTTCCTCCTCCAACTAGAGAGCCCTCTCCGATGGTGATAAAGGGAAGCAAGGTGACATTGACTCCAATCTGGGCTCCTTTTTTAATAATTGGTCCCTTCATACATCGGCCGGAATAACTGCAGCCGGGATGAATGTCATTGGCCACGACCACACCCGGTGCCATAAAGACATCATCCTCAATCACCGTGTATTGAGCAATGTAGACACCGCAGTGAATCTTGACATTGTTGCCGATGACACATCTATAGTCTACCACCGAATTGTTCCAGATGCTGAAATTCTCGCCGATGACATTTTCCTCCCTGATGAGCACATTATGCCCCGTCTGTAGATTGTCTCCTATCCTTGAGCCACAGTAAATGACCGATCCACTTCTGATCCTGGCATTCTTGCCTATGATCAGTCTCTCGGATTGGATAATCTTGTCAGTTGGGTATCCCACCAATACTCCTTCATCAATTTCACAGCCACCTCCCAGGACAACCCTTTCACTTGATATTGCTGAATCCGGACTCATAAACCTATCCTTTCCTTCTTTCCCCCGTTCTTTAGGGATTCATTTATCTTCTCTATTATCTTCACTACTTGATGGCCATTTTCGCCGTCAGTAAGAGGTCTTTTGCCTTCTTTGATGCACTTCAAGAAATGGCTCAGTTCCACCTTCAGAGGTTCCTCCTGTTTCAAGCGAGGAATGATAATGTCCCCATATCTGTAAGAAAGTTGAAACTCACCAAAGCTATTGTGAGAATTAGGAATTAAAACTCCCTTATCGTAGATTCTAATTTTCTCTAAGGTTTCTATATCATCGTAGACGACCATTTTCTTAGTACCTACTACGGTCATATTTCTGATCTTACAGGGATCAAGCCAGCTGAGGTGCAGATTGGCTACCACCTTATCAGAGAAACTCAAAGTGACGAAAGCGACGTCTTCGTTGTCCGAGAGAAAGTGACTCTGACCGGTAGCTACGATCTTGCATTTGTTTTCTTCTAGACTATGATTTAGAAGATACAGAATTATTGAGATATCATGAGTTCCTAGATCCCAGACGACATTTACGTCGTCCTGAAAGAGCCCTAGGTTCCGTCGCTGAGAGGAGATATAAAGAAGGTCTCCCAGTTCACCCGAGTCGATCAGCTCCTTTAGTTTGTTCACCGCCGCCGTATACAAGAAAACGTGTCCCACCATCAGCACCTTACCTCTTTTCCTGGCAAGCCGGATGAGTTCCCGGGCTTGCTGACTGGTCTGGGTCAAAGGCTTCTCCACGAAAACATGTTTTCCTGCCTCCAGCACTCCCTTTGCCAGCTCAAAATGGGTATGTACAGGGGTAGCGATAGCTACTGCTTCCACTTTAGGATCATCAAGAATCTCCTGGTAATTCTGTATAATCCTAGGCTCAGGATAAAGACTCTTGATATATTTCAGTCTTCCTTCATCCAAATCACAGCAGTACTTCAATTCACTTTCCGGAATCTGAATAAAACTCCGAATCAAGTTCGGACCCCAATAACCACAGCCAATGACGGCAACCTTGATCATTGTCATATCGTTAGCCACCTCCCCTCACCAGAGCAGTCAAACTCCAGTCTTGACGCCTGGCAAAGAATGTTTTTATTTCAGAGACAACCTTTTCTATCTCTTCCCCGGTCAATTCCGGGAACATTGGCAGAGAAAGAATCTGCTTGGCGCACTGTTCCGCTTCCGGAAAATCACCTTCTCTACATCCCAAATATTGGTAGGCCTCCTGTAGATGAAGGGGCACAGGGTAATGAAGCCCAGTACCTATACCTTTTGATGTAAGCCACTCTTGCAGCTCATCCCTCCTGTGTGTCTTAATCACATACAAGTGATAGACGTGCTTGGCGCACTCTGCCTCCAAAGGCCTAACCACCTCATCCACATCCTGCAATAGCTCATCATAAACCGAGGCATTTCTTCGCCGCAATCTATTCCATTCCTCTAACCTGCTTAGCTTTACCTCTAGGATGGCGGCCTGTATCTCGTCAAGCCGACTATTAGTGCCTTCGACTAAATGTTCGTACTTCTTGATCTGTCCGTGATCTCTGAACATTCCTATCCTTTGAGCAATTCCCTCATCATTAGTAACCACCATTCCGCTATCCCCAAATGCCCCTAAATTTTTGCTGGGATAAAAGCTAAAACAGCCGGCGTCTCCAATGGACCCCGCCTTTTTGTCCTTGTATTCTGCACCATGGGCCTGGCAGGCATCCTCGACCACCTTCAGATCATACTTTTTCGCTATTTTCATTATTGGGTCCATATCCGAAGGCTGTCCAAATAAATGGACTGGGACTATTGCTCGGGTTCTTTCATTTATCTTTTCTTCAATTTGTGAGACATTAATGTTATACATTTGTGGATCAATATCTACGAAGACAATCTTTGCCCCGGTTTGAGAAATGGCCTCGGTGGTAGCAATGAAGGTATTGGGAACCGTAATTACCTCATCTCTCTTTCCGATTCCACAGGCTAGCAAAGCTAAACGTAAGGCATCGGTCCCATTGGCCACTCCAACAGCGAAATCTGTCCCACAAAAACTGGCAAACTCTTTCTCAAAGAATTTGACTTTTTCGCCCAAGACAAACCTGTAGCTATCCATCACTTGCTGCAGAGCAGCATCTAGTTCCTTCTTGATCGAGTTATACTGCCGTTTCAAATCGAAGAATGGTACTCCCATTGTTTTCCTCCTTACAGGTATTTCTGCTCGACCTGCTTTTATAAATCTAGTTTAAACCTGATCTCCTCATCCACCAGCCTAATCCGTGCAACTACGCCGTCCTTGGAAGCTGGCCCCCTGATATGAGCTTCTGTATCTCCATTAGGTGTAATTTCGGATGCCTCTCTTCGTCTCCACCATTGTGCGACCTCCCGGGGTAAGGCGTGCCAGCAACGATCTTTATTCTTCACATATTGCAGTAGCTCCTCATAATACTCAATAGGATACCCACTCTCTTTACCTCTACCTCCCCCGGGTCTTATGTAATCCGGGTGAACAATCACCAGAGCCATGCCATTCATCTTCTCAATCCAGTCAATTTTTTGTTTCCAGATTGAGATGTCTTTATTATCCAAGGATCTCGAAAAGGGTATGATCCTGAGCAAGGGTAATCGGAAGTTCTACCAGATTTCCCATAAAAAATGGGAAAATAGAGAGACAGCCGCCTGGTTGAGGTTCATAGGGGTCAGTATCTGGAAAAGAAGAATCGTATTCAAACGGCATATTCTCCATCCAGTCACGATTTCGATGAGTTGCAGGGGATCTGAATCCTACAGCACTCCATTTAACTCCGTATTTTTTGATCTTTCTCATTCTCTCATCAAAAACTTTTCTTGAATTGAAAAGTTTCCCATCATGCTTGAGCCCGTGAATTCCAACCTCAAAACCGCCTTTGACTATTCTCTCAAGAAGTCTGATATCAACAGGATATCGCTCAGGCACAAAGTTCCAGGAAGACTTGAATCCGTATTTCTTTTCGATCTCGCAAATTCTCTGTATATTTCCAAGTCCTTTTTGAGTTTCCACATCATGTGTGATGACGAAAGCAAACGTTTTCCCGTGAGGCCAGAACCATATAAACGGAATTTCATCTCTTTTCTTCGTACAGGTTATTAATATCTGTCTTTTTAGACGCTCAAGTTTTTCTTCAATTGGCCAAAGAGGGAATGAACTTTGCGAAGATTTTGTCCGCATTCTCCTTAGAAGAATCTGCAATCTTCGTGCAATTAGAGGTTTCAACATATAGTAAATTTTCACAAACCTTGAATCACTCCTATCTCTATATCTTTCAAAAAGAAGATTTTCCATTGCTTTATGATATTCATCCAGAGGAATATCCAAGCCGGGTTCTAATTTCCAGAAACTCTTCAATTGGCTCATATTTCACCCTAAATGTTTCCAGAGTAGCTCTCCAGCTACTCTGGAGATAGTGGTTGGTGTTCGTCGCACAAGAGACGTTATTATCTTATACTTCAGGCTCCTCTCTTTAGTGGAGGCAACACCCTTAACCGTTGGCCAGTAGTAGTAGGGTAAATCTCTCTCCTGCATTCCCCAACTGCGTTTGAAGGCTACTAGTCCCAGATTATCTGGTGAGCTACGACCGGAGTCAAAGAAGTTGTAACCTTTCTCACAACCATACTGAATTGCATGCCAGATAAGAAGGTGATTTGGGCGATATTGCAAGTAGTTTCGGTCGGATGCATTGAACTTGTAATAGATTGTATCTTTGTCAACAAGAAAGACCCCACCTGCAATAGAGACATTCTTGTATTTAACGAGTAACACAAAAGCAAGTCCAGTTGGGATCAACTCTTGCCACATATTTTCAAAAAAATCGTAAGGTTGGGGAGGCACACCATGTTTCTTACGAGTAGCAAGGTTAAGAAGATAAAAGTCTCTCATACCTTTTTCTGTTTCGCTCTTTTCTATCGTAAGCTTGGTCCTTTCAGCCTTTCTAATGTGCCTGCGAGTGAATTTGCGAAAGCCATTCCAGACAGAGTCTGTACCTGGAGAAAGGTCCAATCTGAAGGTTTTGTAATAGTTCTGATTCTTAAAGTGTAAACCTTGCCAGATACCATTTGGCTGTTGTCCTCGTATTTCGATATAACGCGCCTTTTCCTCTTTTGCTTTTTCTATCGCAGCACAAAATAACGATTCAATATCCTCATCACCACTTGCCAAGGCATAGCAAACGTCCGTAAAAGGCAAACAGACGAGGCGATTGCCCGTAAGCCAGCTTTTGATGACAAAAAATGGACATCCTGCCTTAATCCTTCTATCGGCATCCTCTAAAACAAGATAATAAGGAACAAATCGATAGGTCCGCTGCAACACCCTTGCCCAATTAGAAAGGTGGAACACAGTCCCCTGTGGGTGATCAGCCACAAACTCATCCCACCTTTTGTCCTCGGATGGATCAATTATTTTAGCTTGCATATTATTTTAATTTCCTCGCCCGGATAATAATCCGTGGACTTAAAGAAGGCATTAGGTCTAGGTACAGCAATTTTTCAATAAGAGCAAAGTAAGGAATAAGCTTATTGTTGCTTTCACGCGATACCGGAAGCCAGTAATAGCCCTTTGCTCTTGTAGTCTTAAAACCTGCCTTTCTAAGGCGTGCCTTTATTCGCCGAAACGAAATTGCGTAATGTGATTTTTTCCAAAGATGTTTGCCGAAATCTTCTCTCAATATCAATTTCTTGTAAAAGCCTTTGTATGAAAATCTGTTTAGGATAGTGAAAACGATAATACCATTATCCTTCAATATCCTATTGCATTCAGAGAAAAACCACTCTAGTAGCACGAGAGAATCCGCTTCAATACACAAAACGGCATCGACGGAAGCCTTCTGTATTGGAAAATGCTTAGCTTTGCTGTCAAGTAAAATGAGTGGAATCGCCGGTTCTCTGTTGCGTAAAATTCTTAATGGTAAAGGATTTGTCTCTTCTACTATCACCCGGTATCCATTTCGATAAAGGGGAATCGCGAATCTTCCGGTCCCCCCCCCGGCATCAAAAATAACCGCCGGCTTTACTAAGTGGAGCATGAGCGATTCCTCAATAAAATTCACTTCGACGTGTGTCGAGTATTTCCCCATCGATGTAGCCGCGACCCGATCACAGTAGTAATCATTGGGTGCTGAAGAATTATTCTTACTTCTTCTAGGATTCATTTCCGTTTGTAAGGTCTTCATATATCTTCAGATACCTCTTTTTCATTTTTGACCACCGATATTTTTCATAGATCCTACTCGCGTTAGCGACTAATGACGTCCTTCGCGATGGATTCTGATAAAGTTCGAGAACACTGGTCGCCAAGCTTTTTGCGTCACCTACCCGAAAGTATTCCAAGGAGTCTCCGCTAAAGTGTTGCCGTATTGTTTGAAGCGAAGAGGCAACTACTGGCTTTCGCATGGCGACCAACTCGAAGAGTTTGTTGGGAGACTGATATTCATTGAGTAAGGCTACCACCCCTGCATCTGCTTTTTCAATTTCCTCCAAGAGCTTCTCCTGGCTAACATAGCCCATGAAGTCCACTTCTTCCGCGGCCCCGAGCTCTTCTGAAAGATCTTGCAGTGCTCTTCTATATTCTCCTTTCCCAAAGATCTTTAGTCGGATGGGCATCTGCCTTCTTAGAAGTGTAACAGCTTCTATCACGGTGTGAATACCGTAATTCTCAGTCATTGTACAATGATGAATGATGGTGAAGGAGGTATCACTGAGATGAGTACGCTTCGCAGCCCTCGGTGTAGGAGCAAACGTACCTTCGTTGGGGACATTGAGGATGACAGTGATTGGTGTTCTCACTTCTCGCTTGTAGAGTAGCTTCTGACGGGAAAGCTCATGACACACAATTACATGGTCCGCATAATTTGCACTCAGTCTTTCAATCCAAGCAAGAAACCTAATGATGAAGTTGTGACTTGCCAGGGAAAATTTGCTCGCCATAAGTTCAGGCATATCTTCAAACAGGTAAAGGATTACCTTGCTGCCGAGTAGCTTCGTTACTAACGCTGCAAATACTAAGAAGTCCGGCATGGTCTCAATTTCAACGACATCGTATCTTCTCTTTGACTGAAGCCAAGTCACCATCATGAAGACCCCCAATACAAAGAAGATATACTCGACGACATACGCCAGTGCTCCGCGACGTTTGTGCCTGATGGGCAGTCTAAAGACGTTTACGCCCTTGACCTGTTCGTAGGGGAGCTGGTTGGTGTCGCGTTCACAGATCACGTCAACACAATATCCGTTCCGAAGAAGAGTCTCAACGTTTCTTCGTGTGTGAGTTTCCTCAGGATAATAGGCTCGTCGCACGATACACACTTTTTTACTCCTTCTCACCCCGCCATAATTGTCCTGGTTCGTCATCTTCCACTGAACCAGGCATCTTTCATAGACCCTGATGACATTCTTTGCGATTTGCTGTATCTCTAAGCCGAGTTCTTTTATCCTTCTCCTTCCATTAGTTTTTTTTGCATGATCTAACGCTAATTTCATCTTTTGGGCTGTATCTTCAGCCTCTCCTTCGCAAACAAAACATCCTTCAGTATTCCCAATTATTTCTTTGGCATCACCGACATCTGTATAGACTACAGGCAGATCACACGCCATTGCCTCTTTTATTACCATAGGAGATGCTTCATAATCAGAAGTAAAAAGCATAACGTCACTTGCATTCATGTAAAGCGGTACTTCCCCGTGAGGGATCTTATTCAGTGAAACTAGTTCGACATCTACTCCTTTCTTTTTTATTATCCGAATCGCTTCTTCAGCTATATCGAACCGTTTCCCGATAGCCTTTGGCCTCGATGGGAACAGCGCGATTCTTCTGAGATTTGATAGGTTAAGTATAGACCTGGCCAACTTTGCTGGCATGGGTCTGAAAAGGTCAAAATCGACCCCACATGGGATAATAACTCCTTTACCAGTGCTAAATAGCTCCTTGCTTCGACGTTCGACAAAAATTACTTGATCAACAAGTTGGATGATTAATTTCTTTAAATTGAAGGAATATACTAGAAATTTGTGTGGCCTACGAATTATGTCCCTCAATTTCATCTTTAATGTAGCCGAAGCTTCACCTTCATGGAAAGTGAGGATCACTGGAGTTTTGTGGCGCAAGAGGGCTATAGCAGCACAAAAAGTATGTTGAGCATGAATTAGATCGTATTGATTCCTGCGGCACCTTCTCCAAAATTGAATAACCCCCGAAACATAGCTGAGTTTGTTACGCACAGCATTTATGAATAGTACATCTACTTTCACACCTTTTCTTTGCAATGCGTGTACTTGCTCTTTCACAAAAATACCATAAGATGGATCCCCTTCGTAGGGATACATGTTAGTCAAGACTAGGACTTTCATAAATATCACCCGTTCAATTGTGCCGGATTGGAGAGAAAAATAGCTTTGACAAGAGTACTAAAATTGCCATAGTATTTTGCTAGTACCTTGGAGATAATGTCTTCGCTTACCTCAACAGAGGGTCGTTCGCCGTCTACCAGAATGACATCAAATCGTCTGGCCAATTCTTGATAAAGAAGTGTTTGCTTGTTCAAGTCTGCTTCTGAAAACTCTTCTGATTTTCTTTCTAAGACGATCCCGGGTGAGACATTCATCAGAAAAGATATATTAGGTGATGGGCTTAATAATCTTAATAGGGTACCGCAAAATCCATTATGGCTGCTTTTTTTCCTTGTCGAGACTCCTATCTCCACCAATCCATCCAAAAGATATCGATCGCAAATAACTACTTTGCCGAAGAGGAGCGGAATCCTTACCTTTAGATTGTAGACAAGCGCCATCTCTACAAAGATAATAAAAGTCCAAAAAAATCTTATGAATCTATTTTGCAAGTACTGGTACCTTAGGGTTATTTCATCATTTTGCTGTGAGAGACTCTTCATACCTTTATCAAACCTCAAAAGATCAGATAAAGCTTTTCCGCTCCTAATGAAGGCTTGTCCGAAGGAACTGCATCCGCATCTACTCCACACATATTTGGTTCTTATGTCACATTGTCGAAATGCTTTGACAAGAAGTCTGCATTGTGACGTTTTTCCAGAGCCGTCTACCCCACTTATAGAAATGAGCATTGGGGGTTGAGAATGCACTTTGAGTTTTAACTCAGCTCCCCAGAGCAGCGTGGCCATAGTATCGTAGAACTTTTGGGTCAAGCGTCTGTTTCTGTCCCTAATTATCTTTTTATAGTAGAGCATCTTGCTGAACCAAAATGAAATCTTCAGCGGCATCTGTAAAGAGTCACAATTTTGAATCTTCTTGAAGTATAAAGCAGAAAACCCACTGAGTTTCTTAGACATGTATTTGATCATCGAATCCGGGACTCGGCTCTTCCCTAGCAGTTTTTCTTCCAAATATGAATAAAGCAGCAACGAGAAGAGGAACCCATCTAGCCAGCCTCTTTCTCCAACCTGGCTTAGGGCACTCTTCCAGTCGATATTCTCTCTTAATAACTGATGAATTCTCAGAAGATTAAGCAGGTTCACTTCTTTATCTTCATAAAAACTATGCGCTAAAGTAGCAAGCAGTCCGACCATCGGTGTTGGAATAGTCACAAGAGGATCATCATCGGATATTCTATAATTGCCATTCCAGATAAGGCCATTATCCAGAAAAGGCACACCCCAACCTATCTGAGTATGGAGATGGATGGCAGACACGGATTCTCCCTCCCTAAATCTCCTGAAAAGAAACTTCTGAGGCTCCTCAACGTTTTTTAACTCCACATAACCCAATTGCTGCAATATCTTTCTTGCTTTTTCTTCGTACCTAGGCTTGATTAGCACATCCAAATTATCGGACGTGCAAGGGAAAGATGGGGGTAAGCCCGTTGACTTAAATAGGATATTCTGTATCCTTTCATTTAAGAATTTTCTTCTCACGCTTTTGTACTCATTTCGTGCTACCTTGTATTTGGCTTTTTCTCTTAGAAGTTCCCTTTTTAGAAGATCTGAATGGAAGACGTGACTTTCATTGCTTCTGACCATTAATAAGGGAATACGATTAACTCTTAATATTCTCAAGATTTCTCTGGAATCCACTGAGGTCACAGTCTTACCTTCTCTCGATTGAAGCAATTCTAAAACAGATTTAAGATTGGACATTTTGAGAGTCATTTCTGAAGTGAACCTAGGATTTTCTTGGCTACTTCTCCCCATGAGTAATATTCAATCATTTTCCTCGTTTCGCAGTGATTGAGTTTCTTTGTTTTTTCGACCGTAATTGATAGATCTTTGAGTTCATTGACAAAAAAAAGTCCATTACCCTCATTATTAAACATAGTAGGCAATCCACCATACCTTGTAGTTATGACAGGAACATTGCATGCCATTGCCTCCAACACTGATAAAGGCACCTCTATTGAACCTGTTTCTGAAGTCACAGGAAAGACATAGCAATCAGAAAGTTGATAAATCTCCTCAATATTCTCAAGGTAACTTGTAATAGCCCTCACTCCTCCTATTCTAAGTTCATCGACCAAATCCCCATCCTGCTGTGTACTTGTGCTACCAACGACAAGGACTTGAATGTTATCCTCCTGAAGTTCCTTTAAGATTTGAATATTTCTATTTCTATTCATGTGACCGACGTGAAGTATTGCAAATTTACCTGGGTCCACCTCATATTTACTCCTCAATGCTAATTTTCTTTCTTTAGTCACAGGACAAAACCTCTCTAAGTCCACTCCACTCGGTATGAATTTTACACAACAACCCGAAGTTGAAAGTCCTTTTAGGACACTCGCCGATTGGACAAGAATTAAATCCGGAGCCAAAAGAGGTATAAGTTTCCGTGACAGAACCGAATATTTTACTGGTTGAAGAGCAATTATTACGATTTTTGCCCTTGTTGCATATAGGCTTAGTACTTTTGCTCGAACAAAACTCGAAATAGTTGCAGATGATGAAGGGATATAAATAACCACCCCAGGATTGAAATTCCTAATCTCTCTGGACAAAGAATAGCTCAACAATGTTTTATTCACATTCAACCTCTTTATGTGCCTCTCATTGGTTTTGCCACCGCGGATAGAGAGTGCAAGAGCATTATTGTCACGGTGCAATTCCCTAATCAGATTCTTGGCAAAATTCTTTATCCCTTCGTCGAATGAAGGACATATTTCTTCAGAAATTACACAAATCTTTAAATTCATCAATTCGTGAGTATCCTTGCTTTTCTTCTGTTACGATCTTTTTTCGATCTTTCATTCCGCAAAGCTTGGTGCACTACTGCCCCTAGTGAGAATAAATACCAAGATGTAACGGGGCGAAAACTTGAATTTGAACCTAAAGCCATGACCGTGTGTGATGCAAGCACAGCTATAAAGCTTAATGCTATCATCTGATGAAACGATGAAGATGATTTCTTGAACACCTCCAATCCCTCCTTAAATAAAACAGCAATCATCCAAATAATAGCAATTAATCCAAAGGCACCATACTCCACCAAAAATCGTAAATAGTCATTGTGGGCCTCTACGGCTTTACCAGTCGACGACAAGGCATAAGTAGAAAAAGTTGCTGGGCCATGTCCTACTAATGGGGAAGATTTAACTAAACCGATTGTCATCTCCCATAGGCGAAATCTCCATGCAAGAGACCCTGCTTCGTAAGTTGATCTACTAAGAAGTAGGTTGAACCTTCCCAAAAGTGTCGGGAGAAAATAAGCCAACATTGCTACAAAGAGAAGGGCTATCCAGACCTTCTTGTTTTTCAGTGCTCCAACTACTATAATTGCCACTATACACCCCACAATGGGAGCTCTGGTATAGGTAAAATATAAATTCATCAATATTGCTCCAGCCACTAGCAAAAAGCATATACTTTTCCCCCTTCCAGTTGGGCTTTAAGCGCAGATACGTTTCTTGTCCAAAGACGTAAGATCTCCGACCATACCCCCAGGGCGTCATCCATCATCGAGCGTGTGATGTTGCGGAAGTGCCGGAGCATAACTTCAGGCGATACCTGATCGCATTTCTTTTCTTCAGGCTCAGTTCCTGAAATCAGTGTTAATTCCGTACCCATTATTAAACCTCCATTTCGTCCTTGCTTTGTTCG
>SDBU01007361.1_pt1 | contig 12712 bp, 12 predicted proteins | sample 2277071 | NCBI WGS metagenome assembly SDBU01 (sample SAMN10397929, study PRJNA504765) | marine sediment metagenome | isolation source: marine sediment core GS08_GC12, 126 cmbsf | place: Arctic Ocean: Gakkel Ridge, Loki's castle | collected 2008 | reverse complement strand
GCCGCAATCTTGTTGTCGAAGAACTCCTGGATACTCTCCGGGGACCGTCCTGGACTGAACTGGTACGTTGTCCCCTCGAACTGAAGTTGCCTCCCCTGGAGTGGCTGTGCTGGTACAGGTGGCTGGCTGGGCGGAAGGATCGGCTGCGTGGGTTGCTGGACTGGAAGTGGGGTGGGTTCGGGAGGAATAGGTTGCTCCTCGCGAACCGCAATCGAGTCCTGCTCCCACGCTGGAGCTTCCACCTGGATTGCAATCGAATCTTTCTCCCATACCGGGGCTTCTCGCTGACTCATCGTTTCCTCTGCATGAGCTTTCCTTGGGGAGTTAAGAAGAACTGACCTGGCTTCACATTCGCCTTGTAGTCAGCATTGCCCCGTATCTGAATGGGGTTCTGTTGCGTGCCTGCCTTGGCCGCAGGAGCCTTGGCACTTCCCCCAGCAGGCTTCCGACCCCGACCAGCCGCCTTTGCCGCCTCTCTCGCAACTCGATTCTGTTCAATGCCCGCGGCCTTGGCTTCCGCGTTAGCTCGCTTATTAGGATCGGGTGCAAGATAGGCCGCCTTCCTCCGATCCATCTCTGCCTGCTTGGCTGTCAGGTCTTGGTCAGGCCCAAGAGCCGCAAATCGATCGGCATCGGCCGCATCGAGTGCCGCTATCTCATCCTCGCTAGCCTTCAATGCGGCGTCATGCCTCAACTGCCGATCACCCGCCATGATTGCGTCCGTTTCGCTTGCAGAGCGGGTTGCTTGCGGCATTCCCGGCCGGAAGGTGCTGTGCCGCCTCTCCTCTTCGTCTTCGGCGATCGTCCGCGAGATTTCGACCCTGTCGTCCCCAGGAGCAGCAGGTCGAGTGTACATTGATGGAATCACCGCTTTGCCGGTGTCATTGTCGGCGACAACTACGGGTACTGCCGGTTGTGCAGTGGTGTCGGCGGGTGCGTCGCCAGTCGGCAAACGCGGATCTACGATTCCCCTCGACGCCAGGGCTGCCATTGTGTTGTCATGCGCCTTCTTTTGAAGGGCCGGGGTCATTTTCACCCCAGCTTCAGGTAAGAAGTTTGGGTATACCTTGTCGTATTGTGAATTGAAGTCTTTGAACGCGTCTGCTTTTACACCCGCCGCTTTCTCTTCCGCATCCGCCTCGGCCTGAATCTTCGCCATGTGCTCTGGAAGTGCTACAGGGGGTTCACCTGGGCCACCCCGGCTATGTGTTGCCGCAACGCCCTCCGGTGTATCAATGTATCGTTTCGTTTCTGGGTCGAAAACCAGGCCACCTGCGTTGGGGTCAGGCGGCTCTAGCGCCCCTATCCTAGCCTTAAAGGCATCAATTTCGGCCTGAATCGCCGCCGCCTGTTCGGGATCATCGAAGTCTATATCGCGCCCGAGCAATGCGGCCTGGAGTTCATTCGCTCTCAGTAGTAAGTTGCGCCGCTCCACCCGACCCGCCCACTCCGGAACCAAGCCCGGCAAGTTGTCCGCCGTCGCCTCACGTGCCCCTCGATCTCGCGTTGCATCGAACCGGCCCTGCATCGCCGTTGCCCGATCCTTCAGTCCTAGTTGTGTCGCATCAGACCGACCCTTCAGCCCCAGTTGTGTCACATCGTGCCGTCTCTGTACGTTCTGCTCACGAAATCCTTCCAACAGCGTCCGATACTTGAGCCCGGCCGTCATGTCCTGTCGCCGGGCCTGCAATCGCTGGTTATCCCGGAACAGGTCCATTTGGTATTTCCGCTTCCGCTGCTGCGCCTTACCGGCACCGGCAGCGAATGCAGCCGCACCTACAGCAGCGCCGGCCGGTTGATGTTCTATTCTGATAGCCATTGTGTTTACCTTTTATTTTCTGTCCATTTCGGGCATTCTCTGAACCCTACTGAGGAGAGTGCTTTGAGCAATAGGCGGCGTCCAGGGCAGCCGTCAGGGAAGCGTCCGTCATTGCAGCGGTTGTCGAAGTGCTCGCAGTCGACGCAGGTTTCGATGATCCGGGTGAGGTCATCGGTAAATCGGTGTCGGTAGTGAATATCGGCTTCGGCGAGTGCGGCGCTGCGGATGTTCGCGACGCGACCCTCTTTGCCTTGCGGTGACTTGGGGCAATTACGCCGTGGCGGTTCCGCGGACGGGCGCGGGTAGACCCAGCCGCACAGTGTGCAGGCCCACTTACCGTTTTCGAGTTGGAATGTGCAGTCGGTCATAGGGCGGTTACCGTACATGTAGAAGCGGCCCCATCGCACCACCCATCATCGCCAACATACGGCACGTTAACCGATGACATGTTATTGCAATTGGTGTCTCCCATGTCGACGCTCCATTTGATCCGAAAAACACCGGGAGAAACGCCCGTTACGCCGATAGTGATTATCGTACCCTTGATGTATGCGAATACCCCCTGCATACTACACCACGAGCTGGGAAGGAAATAACCCCAGCAACATGAGACAGCGAGAGCACAGTTTATATCTTCGCCGTCGATCTGCCCAAATGCCCGTGCTGCCAAGGTAAATGTGCCATTGAAATGGTCGCATACCGACATAGAACATATGGCGGACCCAATTCCACTAAGTCCCACTTCCAGGTCCGTTGGCTTTCCACCAGAACAACAAACCTCATCACAACAACAATCCGCGTGCATGGCAACCTTGCCGTCCACGAATAGGAGCTTTCCATCTTGGAAGTACGCAGCCATTATGGGCACACCGTTCCGTCGAGGTACTCCTTGGGAACTCCCTCAGCATTCTCTGCCCCAACTTCTTGAACGTAGAAGTCTTCACGGGACCGCGTCAGGCCGGCGGTACTTCCGTCGACCGTTACAGTGAATGTCTCCAAGACATTTGCGTGCCATGCCGGCTGGATATCGAATGTTGCATCTTCGTCGTCGGCCTGGAATACGAGCGTGTTCTGTGTCTTCTTCAGCTTGAACTTGTGGTCACTCGTGTCGTAATCGATCGACGTGACCGGAGCAACTTGCCGGAGCGGCGGCTTGGGAATGGCATCCCATGTCAGGTCGCCTTCATTCCAGAAAACCAATGTACTGGCATCATCCGATGCCGGGAAGCGTAAAACGTTGCGTACCGATGCCAGGCTTGTTGCCGGCAATAGGCCGCCGTGCGGCTGCATGACGCCCAGTCCGTCGACGGCAAAGGTGGCGTCGGTGAAGGCGACATCGCTACCTTCATTAACCAGCGCCTCTAGCATGATTGCAATCGGCGTCAATTCCAGGATCTCGAATTGACCGCTTTGGGAGTTTAGTCTTGCCTTTCCGATCGACCCTTCATTGTTTGGTGAACTCAGACCATCCTTCGCCCGACCGCGATATACGCCACGGACATCGACCACGGTGAACTCATCCTCAGCTTCCGTGTTGGTCACCCAGGCAGCACCGTTCCAGTCCCGCGGATGGGCCGTGGCCGATTGGCCAGCGACGAGCGCTCCCGCCAATCCGGTTGCAGGGATCGAGGTTTTCAACTCAAACCATACCGACGTGTCGCCAGCAGAATCAAGCAGCAGCCATGCGATCGCACGAGACCCTTCATCGTCGTAAAGGATCTCAATCTCTTCGTCCAAGTCTTCGGGGTGCCCGACACTCGTCGCCGCAACACCGGACGTTTCCCCGAGCCGGGTGATCGGTTTCAATGCCGGAAACTTTTGCCCGATCACATACGGATTCGTGCCTCTAACCCCATAGGGCTTTCCGACTGGGAGTCCTATCTTGTCTGGGTCACCTTCCACGTAGTCAAAAAACAGTCTGCTCTCGGGGTCGTACCCACGACAGATCACGTAGTCGTCGAATTCGTCGTCCGCTGCAATCTGCATCATCGCGCAGTACGCCGGCTTCCCATCCACCGATAGCGGGGCAAACTTCCCCGTTATCGGATTGAACGGGGGAGGTAGCCGAAACGCGGGGGTGGGGGGTTTCCTTTTCCTGATAGTCACGGCGACCCTCCCGGCTTAGCGCACGTCACAGAGGAGTTGGACGGAGCCGATACAGCCCTTCATTACGCCGGAGTCACCATCGTCATCCACCGTCACTGTGAGCCGCACATCGAGGAGATCGCCGGCGCTCAGGTTGGTAGGGGTGATAACGAAGTCAACGTCCGCAAAGACCAGAGAATTCATATTGTCGCTTATCGCGGTAGTCGCGCAAATGTCGCCCGTGGAAGTGGAGTCCTCGTCCGACTCATAGGCTTCCACGTCTACCGTGGCTGTCTGGTCCGCCACCGTAGTAATCATCCCCGCAGCTACCCGAAGCGTCACTGACTGCCCTGCCTCATATTCCCACGGCAGTGGAATCTCAGCGCGAGCGTAGTAGGATACCGCTGCGCTATTTCCGCCAAAGTCGGGCGTCTGAAGAGACGGGGCGTTCGTTCCGTATGCTCCCCCGACGTAATCAAGCGAGGCGGGCGTGCCCCAGAGTTCAAGCAGAAACTTGCCGGCGGTGTATGTGGCGGTGCCTTCGGTCGTGCCAGTAACCATGTAGAGATACCCTTCGCCGGGCAGGGTGGTCAAGGCTATCGGAGTCGCTTCAGCACCAGACCAATTGCCGTTGTTGAGGAGTATCACCTCGCCAGTTAGCCCTGAAATGGCAACATCCTGCGTTCCGGTTGCCTCGGTAACTGTTCCATAGAAGTCAACGTCGTCATCGCTGGTCGCGGGAGTCTCAATGCATGTGAGCCGTCCATGGACGATCGTTCCGTTCAAAGCTGTTGTGATCTGTCCAATATGACAGTTTGCGGTGGCGGTCTTGCCAATGATGTCACCGGCAGTGCCCCCGCCGTTAAGCCCAGTCAAGTCGATGTAGATTTCGGTCTTGATGAGTCCAACACCGACCCTGGAAACGCGACCCAAGCAAATAGTATTGGTCCCGACAGAGATACCCGTGCCGGGTGTCATGGCGATGTCGCCGGGCTCTCGCCAAACATTCATCGGAATCGTGAATGCTTGCAGCACACCTTGGGCAAGCAGCGCACTTCGGGCCAGGGGCGGAGAAAAAGCGCCTCCAAGACGCAGGTCACCAGGGACAATAAGGTCTTCTGGAATCTGTACGGGATTTGGCATTGTTCGTCTCCTGTATTACGGGGTGATCCAGGCTCCCCCGGAGTCGCCGAGGGCAGTCACCACCTTGGAAAGTTCTTCGAATTTTGGCCCGATGTCTTCGCGTCTTTCAACGAAGCCGTAGAGGCCGATCAGTAGCCTGTTTCGCTCGTCCAGTTGGTACGCCATGAGCTTCATATTATCCGCGTGCGTGCTACGAAACCCTTCCTGTCGAGCGGTGAACTCATTCATCTTCTCTACTATGACCCGGTGCCTGCTCTCCGACAGCGCCGAGGCATTCTGCATCGTCATGGCCGAGTAGCGTTCCTTGCCGGAAATGAAACCCTTGACGGCGTCTTGCAGTTGACCGAGAAGCTGATCGCGTTCCGACATAGCCACCTTCGAGACTTCCTGCTGGGCTGCGTTTTGCTTGTCAATGCCCGTAAGGTGCTGCGTCTCGATCTGTTGTATCTGTTGCAGTAGTGTATCTCGCTGCCCGGTCTGCCACTGGGTTATGGACTGCTGAAGTTGCTGAAGGCGAGCAGCCTCAGCGATCGCCTCTCGCTTCAACGCCTGCGCCAGCCCATACAGGCTAGACTGTATGTCGATGTTCAGTTTCGTGTTGGCGTCCCGCAAGGCATAGATTGCCTGCTTGCCGCCCATTGTGCGATCCCGCACACTCTGAAGCAACTGGTGTAGCCCAGTGACTTGCGATGCCTGGTAACGCAGGATCTCCTGCTGGACAGTGTGTATCCTGTCTTTGCTGTCCAGGGTACGTGCCCGCATGTCCGTCTGCTGGCCGTAGAGCTTATGTTGGTTGTCCAGTTTCTCGCGGGCCAAGCGGTCATTCAGCGAAGCAATCTCTTCATTGCGGTCGCGGGTGTTCCGGGCTGTAATGTCCGTAATGTCTACCGCAGAATACAGGCCGTTGTCTGTCAATTGCTGGAGTTGGGTAGCCAGGGAGGCGGCGAACTGTTCGTTGATTCTCGCCAACTCCGTAGTCCCGAGCCCGTCCAGGAATCCCGGTGCGGCCAACGCATGGGTGTCGTAGTCCTCTTGCAGTAACGCCAGCACCGACCCGTAGTTTCCGAGTCCTAACTCAAACGCATGAAACGCGGTAGTCCCCGAGTTAATCAAGTTGGATATCTTAGTGTCCACATCGGTGTAATCCTCATCAATGGCAGTCAGTACATTGTTAATGTCTTCTGCGATGTTCGTCAGATTGGTCGACGCCGTAAGTAATAGGGCGTCTATGACAATGACATGAGCAGCGTGAGCCAACGACAAGTCTGTAAGTTCCGCCGATTGCGAGAGAATGAACGCATCCATATCCGTGTCGGCGTCCGACAGTAGCGTCTTCACTAGGAGTAGGTGCGCTGAGTAGTTTTCGTCGAGTTCGGCAAGTTTACCAGCAAAGTCCTCCATAAACGTACTGACATACCCCGCCTGGTCACTTAGCAATCCCGTCGGCCCGGAGATCAATGCAGCGTTGGCGGTGGCATTCGTTTCCAGGTCTACCAGTCTTGCGTTCAACTCAGTCAGTGCCGTGGTGGCCACCGCCGTATCAGTCACGAGCTTGGACTGGTTCTCCTCAATCAGGTCGTCAACCTCGCTCATGTAATCATCGAGCTTACCAAGGTAGAACAGCACATGTTCGTTTTGCTCGTCCACCTGCTCATCGAAATAGTCCTGGCTGGTGTCGGTCAGTGCCGACCAGTTCGTGACTATCTGATTGTAACGAAACTCGTTCACCGCCTTTGCATCGTTGGCAGCAACAGTATAGGAATTTATGAGGCTTAGGAGGATCTGCTGGTTCTGGGTCGATTCACGAGCCATCGAGTGGTACGGCGTTGGCGGCGTCGTACTGTTGTCATACGTGGTGCCCGTAATCGTCCAGCCCTGTGCCAGCAACCACTCCTTCGTACCGCCGTCGATACCTGAGATAGTCTGCGATATCCACCAATTCGGACTGTATGGATTCACAGTCGGTGGTATGTGAATCGTTCCCTGTCCGGGACTCTGTACTGGTGGGTTGTCAATGCCCATGCGTTACCTCCAGGGTCCTGATAGTTTCGCAACAAGGATCACTTCCTCAAACGCCCAATCACCGGCGGACGCCAGCCATAAACAGCACCAGACGGCCCGGATCTTGGGGTACGTCATGTGCGATCGCCCGGCGTACCACGTTCCCTCGGCCGCCACGTAGCTCGCATAGCTACTTCCCGCCACGGAAGCCTCGATCGCGGCCTTTCCATCGGCCGCCGCTTCTTCTGCCGTGTCGCCTGTGACCAGCCGCCAGTTCACGGGGTCGCTACCGGCGGCCATGTTGCCGTGCAGGTTCAGTACCCGCCCATAGTTGGCGACCTGCCCGAGTCGAAACGGACCAATCAGGACGTGCGAGTCCGTCGACGACGTCGTGAAGGGCCAGAACCCTTCCCGTGCCGTGTCGTAGAACCACGACACACCGCTCGACAGGTGGATGTAGACGCCTCGATCCGCGTGGTTGTACGTGAGCGTACAGGCAGCGTCTACCACTCCCGTCAAGTCCTCGGGAATCTTGCCCCCGGAAACTGACTTCAATCCAATTCCGTCCGACCCGACCGAATAGAGCCCGCTCAAAGAGAGGAAGTACACTGTGTCGTGGTTCACGGTCCAGGCGTCGGGCCCGATGATTCCCACCTCGTCCGATACACGGCGCCTCGGACTGACATGCGGGTCACCCTGCTGGACCCACGTTTCGCTCGCAGTGAAACCAAGCAGAAATTGGTCCTTGTGTGGAATCAACGCAACCACGGTGCTACCCGTTGCCCCTGCGTATGACAGTTGAAACAAGGCCGGGCGTAACGTATCGGACACGTCCGCACTAAGGGCGGTGTCTGAGTCATTACCCATCCGGCTGGCCGTGATCGCGTTGCCGTCGAACGTCAGCAGGCGATTGCGGTAACGTATATCTGACGGACGTGCGGCAGCGCTAATCCCCGTGAATGAGCCCCCACGGAGCCGTTTCGTCAAGCCATCCTCAAGGCGAACATTCGTCGCCCACGGAGCCGGGAACGGGCCCCGGTGATCTGTGCCGGTACGAAGCCCCCCACGCCGGACAACGCCGGCAACGGGGAACAGGATGTCCATTGTCTTACGCGGCATGACTATCTCAGTTGAACGACCTTGACGTAGTCGACTTCAAGTGACTGCAACGCGACCGCATCGCCGTTACGACAACCCAAGATGACTCCCTGGCTCGTGTCATCGGGAAGGGTCGCAACGATCGCAGTGCCAGCAACTCCGTCAATGTACGGCGTAATGTCCGTCACACCATTAACGTAGAAACCAAACGTCCGCCAGCCGCCATCGACAAGTGTTGCGATCGCGGAACTTGCTCCAGTATTGACACCACCCTTGGAAGCGGTGAAATCTACCGTGCCTGCGTCACCATCGGTTTTCGTGAACAGGACGCCATCAGCAGCCAAATTGTCAGCCTCTGCGGTCAAGTCCTCGTTAAGTGAGGCTAGGCCGAAGTAGTAATCGGACTCCGTCACGTCGGTGTTCGTCTGGTTGTTGATTCTGAAGCGAATCTCAAACCACAGGTGCTTGCCGGCGGCAAGGAGGAACGGCGCAGACACCTGAGTAAGCTGGTTACCGTCGTCGTCGTCAGTCGCAGCACAGAGGATTTGCAATTGCCCACCAGCCACGGTGTTCAATAGTATGGGAGTTGCCCCCGCTCCGCCGCCCTGGGCGAGGAGCCACCCGCCAACTGTCGCCGTTGGGTCCAAAACATGGAAGTCGTCAAAGAACTCGTTGACGTGGGAATGATACTGTGGATCGGCAGGTGACGGTGCATTGGCCCACATGCCGGCAGCCGGCCCGCCCTCAAGGTACGTTCCGTTCCACGACAATCGAACGTCGTTCCCAGTGCCAAGGTTAATGTAGCCATCGTCAACCACATTCAACTGATCGACCGTCAGGTCCTCGACCGCCACGTTCGTACCCTCGAACGACGCGACTCGCCAGTAGTAGGACCCGCCGGAGTCAATCGACAGGAAGCTGACGTAGTCGCCCGCGTCACCGAAGGCGATCGTCGTCGTGCCGTCGGCGTTGTAGCCCCCAGTGACGGTCAGGTTAAATCCGTTGCCCGTGACCGCCTTGAGGGATACCGTACAGAGTATCCCTGGCTTTGTGGGCGCCGCAAGTATTCTGGCTTCCGTCCCCGAAGTGGTTGTCACGGAGCAGATTTGCCCCCAATTGTCGAAGGTAATCGTCCCGGCGTTACCTGGATCATTAAATAGTCCAGGGCCTTGCGGATCGAAGGCCTGAAATAAATCGTTCAGTATCCTAAATGCCGCTGTCATTGAAATTTCCTTTCGGAGAGTAGTGTAGGACGCATGTTGCATCCAAAGAAATGGGTTGTTTGTCAATAAGGACTAGGCGTGTCAAAGTACACCGTTATGGTGCCCGTCTGGGCTGCGACGGCCTGTGCGACAGCCACCTTGATTTGTTCATCCAGGACATGAATGTCCTCGCGTGCGTCCGTTTCGGCGGCCGCGTCTGTATTTTGGTTTGGAAATGCTCGCGGATACCACCACACCGTAGAGGTGCCCGCGTTGGCTTTTATCAAAATCGGGACTTCCGTGTCTTCGCCGGTAATTGTCAGGTCTGCGCCCGTAGCGAGAGTGCCAGGCTCATACTTGATTGCGTGGATTCGGCCAGTGACTGTCGTCCCAAGGTACAGTTCGACGGTCGTTTCACCGGCGGGGATCAAGATCGTTCCGCTTACTTTTTGAATCATTGCGTGACTCCATCTAGGATTACGTCTCCCATTCTGGCGGAACGGGAGACAGTGTTATCCCCGCGCGGGGCATTCGGTCCGAGACTGGTAGGACTTGTCATTTCCTGATCGGCGGCAATAGCCAAGGGAAGCAGCTCTTGGAACCGCTTCGTGTGCCGCCCCTCCTGTTCGTCGTAGTTCCGCTCGGCCGCGGCCAGGCACGCTTCGGTGATGACCTGCGAAAGCGACTCGCCACCCACGGGGTACTGGTTCGTCGCGTCGATCATCGTCGTCCGCAGCTTCATGCGTGCTCTGAACGTGTACTCATCGTCCGGAGTCGGGAAGAACACGACTTGCCTCCTTGAGCCGACTGTCGGGTCGAACTCCACCGTACGAAGCGAGAAGAACAGTGGACGGCCCGTCTCATCACGGCCCTGCTGCCGCTTCCGGATCTCGGAATCGTGCCGCTGCCGAATCCACGGGTAGAAATCCGAACCACCCTCCTCGTACTCCATATCGCCATCGATGGCCTCGCACGCGGGGGGTAGGCTATATCCCGCCGTACCGTCTTCGGTGGTAATCTCCTTGACCGGACGAAAAAAGCTCCACTTATAGGCCGTGTACACGTCGTGCAGGCCGTCCTTGATGCACTCCTCGATGTCGGCCGTCTGGTCCGACGAGTACCCGCTACGGATCCCAAACAACTTGTGGCCGACCCGCTCCAGGAGACTGAGGTAACTCGCCAACATTCCGTAGTCGTCAGACACGGCCGGCATGTCGTATTCGACGTGGAACGTATCGCCGTCGTAGACGAATTCGATGTAGGCCGTGTACGCAATGTCGGCTACCGCACTGAGCGTGTACTCGTAGGTGCCGGTATTCATCTTGGTCATGTCGGTGCCGTCGACCACCACGACGGCACCGTTGTCGTTCCGCTTGACTCCGTATTCGCCCTCGGGATCGGACAGTTTGGCCGACGTCACGTCCGTCAGCACGCCACCGATCATAAACGTCTGGTGTATGAGTCTGTCCATTGTGTCAACTCACTTCCGTTTCCTCGAACGTATATACCACAGCGGCATCGCCTGGCGTGAGCGTGGCGAGAATCTTCCGCGTACTGTCCACAGTTAGCCCCCGAGTTCTTGTCGTTATGATCTGCCCTTCAATCGTGACGACTGGCCGCGCCGCAATATGCCGACTCCGCATCTGCATCAGCAGCATCGGAATCAACCGACGCCGAAGGACTTTTGGTATCGAGACTTCCGCCTCGCTTACCGGATCGAGATTCAGTATCCAGCCGGCTAGGGGCATTACGCGACCTCGATGTAGGTGCCGGAAAAGTGCATCGCCTGACCGCTGCTCATTCGCACGTTGATCGCATCATCCGTGTCGGGTGCCAGCAAGATGCCGAACTCGCTGTGCCATCGTCGGCCGGCCAGGTTGTCGCCGTCCGCATCCATGGCAAACAGGAACCCGTTGGTGTTGTCGCCCCAGCAGTTGGTGTCGGCCGTGGCTGTCTGCAAATACCACTCCGTCTCGGTGGTCGACATGGCCGTGGCATCGAGCTCCAGAATCAAGACCTTCTTCGTACCGGTCGGTGCCGGAATAAGCTCCGTGTCGTCGGCCGAGACCACTTTATTGAATCGTTTGACGGTGCAGGCTGTGCCGCCGTAATAGACGACGCTCGAATCGGGCTTGGCGTGGACGATGCCGATTGTGTTTGACCCGCTGGGCAACGAGCCGTCGAAACCAATGTCGCCGATGTACGTACCGCCCGTGATGTTTGACGCCGGCACAAACGACACCGACGCGGCCATGGCTTGCTGGCCCAGGTTGGCCGCCGGCAGCGAGGCAATATCCACGGCGGCGACACTGGCCGCAATCGCGTCGAGCACGGCGTTGTCGGTGGCGCTAAGGTTTGCTGTCACTGTGCCCGAGGAGATTACCACCGCCCCGGTGTTGCAGGCCGTGAGCTTTCCGTCTATCGTCGTCAGTAGCACTTCCATCGCGGCCAGGTCGACCACGGCCGGGTCATCGCTGGCCAGTGTCACACGCTGAACGCCTAGGCCAACCACGCCGGCCCCCGTGGACGGCAGCGTCACGGCGCGCGAGCCCTCATCACCGGAGAGAAACGCCGCACAATCAACTTGCACGCGGGCCGGTTCACTGTTAAACGTCGCTTCGCCGGCCGCCAGCTTATCGCCGCCGGAGCCTGGGTCTAGTTGTAAATTGGTGTCAGCCATGATTCGCTCCGTTTACTCGCAGATTCCGCCGCCGATAACTGTATTGAAACCACCGAACGTCGCCGGTGCCCCAAAATCCCACCCTGCCCCGTTCCCTGTTCCGTCCGTGCAGTTGAACGTCGCGTCAATGTCAGTGACTACGATCGTTGCCGAGTTGGTAATCGTTGTCCAATCAGACCCCCCCAGATCCATTGGAACGTGATCGGTCTCTTGGTGATTCAGTGCCAATCTTATGCGTTCCCTGGATGTCAATTCATCCTTTTTCATCATGTTTCCCCTCCTTTATGTCATGTTTAAAGTAAAGAAGCGATGCCATGGCGAACTCTCGCTATGTGATTGTTTTCAATCAATAACTCAGGGCCGCAGTTATTTCCACAAAGCACACACGATGTTTTTTTCCATTGCCCCATGGTTTTCACACCCAAACATGAATAAAAGGAATGTGCCACATGGTCAAAGATAGGGACATTACTCGATCTCAATGCCGAAAACTCCCTGGCCATTCGAAAAGTGAGGCTGCCAGGCTGCCGTTTCTGACAGCATATTTTCTTATGATGGATTGTACAACATTTTTTTATTATTTCCCTTGACAAAAAAAAGTATTTTTCCTACTCGGCTACAAGGTATTGACACCAGCCTGAAACTTTGCCAAAATCATCGGGTCGAAAGTTCAGGTAGATAAAC
>SDBU01007360.1_pt1 | contig 12712 bp, 9 predicted proteins | sample 2277071 | NCBI WGS metagenome assembly SDBU01 (sample SAMN10397929, study PRJNA504765) | marine sediment metagenome | isolation source: marine sediment core GS08_GC12, 126 cmbsf | place: Arctic Ocean: Gakkel Ridge, Loki's castle | collected 2008 | reverse complement strand
GCTACGCTCGGGACTCAAACAGCTTCAATTTTTACGCTCCGCTTCGCCAAGAACGCTTAATCAAATGTCCCCAAATTGATTAGCTCGGAAGCTCAGACGCTGCATACATTCTTTGAAACGGAACATTATTTTGAGAATTACTCTAAGACTAAAATGTTACTTAAAAGGGTAATAAAATGATAGTAGGGGATCTAAAGCCACTTGAAGAAATTGCTACTTCCATTTCTACATTCCAGAAAGTACTTATTGTTGGTTGCGGAAGCTGCGTGACCGTTTGTCTTTCCGGAGGTGAAAGGGAGGCTCAGGGGTTGGCTCGTGAACTTGCTTATATCAAACACTATAAAAGCGATCCTCCAACCTTTAATGTGGCCGTTATTGAAAGGCAATGTGAGCATGATCTTGTACGAAGCTATCTTGAAATCCCTCCTGAAACCGATGCGATATTGTCTCTAGCATGTGGTGCCGGTGTCCAGACCGTGGCGGATGTTTTCGAACCGTTGCCTGTTATTCCGGCCCTTAATACGACCTTTATCGGTGCTGCTGACGAACCTGGTGTTTGGAATGAAAAATGCCGTGGTTGTGGTGATTGTGTGCTGACTTACACGGCAGGGATCTGTCCCGTGGCACGTTGTGCAAAAAGCCTCTATAACGGGCCATGCGGTGGGTCTGAGGAAGGACATTGTGAAATAGATTTTGATGTTCCATGTGCCTGGTCACTCATCTTCTACAGACTAAAAAAACAGAATAAACTTCACATTTTGGAAGAGATCATGGAACCCAGGGACTGGAGGCCGGGGGGAGGGAAAGGCCCCAGGGAGCGAAAGCGCACAGGCATCGGCGGAAGTCCGGGAGACCATGGGCTCACCCACCCCACCGTTTAAAGAGATCATGCTCTATGCCAAGGTAATCAAATACCTTTCCAATGGTCTGATCTATAATGTCGTCGATGGTTTTTGGCTGGTGATAAAAAGACGGCACAGGGGGAAGGATATGGGCTCCCATTTCTGCAGCCATTGTCATGAGCCTGAGATGTCCTTTGTGAAGAGGAGTTTCCCTCACAATGAGAACAAGTTTCCGCTTTTCTTTCAAGGTCACATCGGCAGCTCTAACAAGGAGATTTTCTGTATAAGAGTTGGCGATTCCGGATAAGGTCTTGATAGTACACGGAGCCACTACCATACCATAGGTCAAGAATGATCCACTTGCAAGAGATGCTGTCATATCTTTGTTATCGTAAGTATGGGTTGCCATGGTAGCCACTTCACCGGCCTTATATTTTGTTTCAATCTCGATGTTTACCTTTCCTGCCTCTGATATGATCAGATGGGTTTCATACTCCGTTTTTTTTAGAAGGCTGAGAATTCTGACACCATAGATTACACCGCTTGCGCCGGTAATTCCTATTATGATTTGTTTTGGCATAATTTCCTTTTTATCTCCATTATTTAGCCACAAAGGCACCCCAGTACCATCTTCCGGATAATTCTCTTAATCCCTTCTTATCTCTTCTTTGTGGCTTAGTGGCTGATATGTTACCTATTTTTTTCTTTCAAAAGGTCTGGAAATGTTGAAGTTATTTTTTCCAGAATTAGATCTACAAGAATTTTACTGTTTTGAATCACGCGTTGGATGCCTGCTTTATCAAGGTTGTCCCAGTGAATACCTGCGGTGACAACAACTGTTGTTTTAAAGGCTGCAGCAAAAATTTCTGAAGCGGCCTTTGCCAGTTCATCCTCTTTATGGCTTGGCAAACAGATGACAGAGGCTGTGGCGCTCGTGATATTGGGATCTTTCAGGCTGGGCCGCGGCTGTGCAACGGACACTGCACCAATGTGCGGTTTCTCACCTCCCCATATAGCTACAAGTAAATCTTTACCGATTAACCTGACGCCGGCCTCTATGTCGTATGCACCTTCATTTGTTTTAACTGTAAAATCCATGGATGATAATTGATCACATTAAACCACCAGCTCTGCTGGTGCGAATCTAATAGGCTCTGCCGGTCAGGCGATTATAAATATACTCAATAGTGGCAAAATAAAACATTTTTTTTGAACGTCCAACATCGAACATAGAACGTTGAACATCGAATGATGAAATCGCTTCGCTCCGCCAGTTTATAGTTTATAAAAATCGGCAGAATACCTTATTCAAAATTCGATGTTGGACGTTGGATGTTCAATGTTCATAGTCTTTAGCTTAACGGCTACGTCCTTGATATTGGATTGTAATATCCAGGAATCGCGATGCTTTTAGGCCCCTTTCAGGGGCCCTCCTGAGGCCATCCGCTATGCGGGTGGAGTCTCACTCATAACCGTTCACGGGTTCAGGGTTCAGATCGGCCACCAAGACACAAAGCTTGCTATATTGCAGTAAGCCTTGAATAATAATTAATAATCTTGGTGTCTTAGTGCCTTTGTGGCCTCCGGCTCGGAGAGCAAGATACCTGATCATCTAAAGTATGTCTAAGGCGGCTTTAGTCACTGCTTCGGCAAACTCCTGGTCCTCCATGTTTGCATCCACCTTAAGGAGTTCAATTTCAGGTTTTAAATTTTCACGAAGATTTTCAGTGAAGATTTGATCCTCATCAGGGTCATAAGTTGGGTTGCCGGGGATATCTACTGAAGACCATCCCTTGAGAGGTATGACGATTTTTACCGTTCCTTGTGACCTGTTTAATTTTTCTGCAAAGGCGATTGCCACTTGTTTTAATTCGTCAGGCGAGATGCGAAGCCAAGTTCGATATTTATCAAGATCATATTTTCGTCGCTGGTGATATTCAGGTTTATATCTGGATTTGGCCGGTGTAATGTGATTGACGCTGCACGTAGAGATAATTTGAGGAATTCCAGCCTTTCCCGCCGATTCCAATCGATGGGGACCGGCATCTCTCATAAAGCCGAAAAGATGTTCTCCGACCCCTCCAGGCGCCAGATCAATGATGCCATTGAAAAGGCCCTGTGAGATCATCTCTTCCATGGCCTTATCACCAATGCCGGCCGCGGAAAAGCCAATGACCTGGTGCCCTTCCTTTTCAAGGGAGGTACTGACCGAACTGGCACATTTTTCACAAGGACCGAGCATAGTCATGCCAATAGCTTTTACCTTATCCGCTTGAGGCGATGTAACGTCACCTTGAAGCATTCCTGCTATGGCATGGGCCGCTCTGTCCATTACATTCTTTAGGAGATCTGAAATCCCGGATATTTCAATAACAGAATGAAAAAGGGCGATGTCGCTGGTTCCTATATATCGGGTGGAAAGGCCTGGCAATGCGGCGGTAGAGGAGATCATCAATTTAGGAATACCAAAGGGGAGAGTCCTCATGACCTCGGTGGCCATTAACGAACCCGTGGAGCCACCGATACCGATAACACCGTCTATTTTACTCTCCGCGAACAACTCCTTTGCAATGTTTGATGCTCCGGTTATAGCGATGCTGGTTATCCTGGTTCTATCCCTGGAGTCATGGATTTCTTGAAAATTGCTCCCTCCTGAGGATGCTACCTCATGAGGTGTAATATCAGCTATATAGCCCTCATGACCACGCATGGAAATATCCATCAAAAGGGATTTAAGATCAAGCGACTCTACCTTTTCCTTAAGGTACAGGGTTTCATTTCCTTTAGTATCCATGGTGGAGATGATGAGAACAGTTTTTGCCATGATTTGTCTTTGCGATTTAATTCGTGAATTTTTCGTAGAAAATTAAAAGAATCACGAAAACACGAAAGAAGGAAAGCACGAAATACTAATTTTTCGTGTTTTATTATTTTCGTGCTTTCGTGATAAATATATTTTTCGGTTCAGATGTCTAAAGACTCTCTCATATTCGTCGTACTAAGGGGGCTTTAGCTGACTTTTTCCGCAATATCCTTTTTCAAAGTCTCTTTATTTACCTTGCCGGAATCACCAACGGTGGGAAAGTCATCAACAATCTCCAGCCGCTCCGGGAGCTTATACATGGCCAGTTTCTTCCCCTTCAAAAAATCCACCATCTCATCAAAGGTAAATTCCTGGCTCGGTTTTAGAATCACGTATGCACAGGTTCTTTCCCCCATTTCTCTGTCCGGGTATCCCACGACGGCAACCGATGCTACCTTGGGATGGTTGTTTAAGAGACCTTCAATTTCTGCCGGATAGATATTCTGGCCGCCCCGTATGATCATATCCTTGGCACGACCGAGAATCCAGAGGCATTCCTGATCAAACTTGACAATGTCGCCGGTGGTGGTCCAGCCGTCAGGATCGAATACCGTGGACGTCAGTTTTTCATCTCTATAATAACCTGCCGGTGCGTGTGGTCCCCTGAAGTAAAGGATGCCGGGCTCTCCCTCAGGAACTTCATTGCCATCTTCGTCCATGAGTCGCACCCGGTTTCCGGGAAGCATCCGGCCGACGGTTCTGCGGCGCAGGTCTTTAGAATCTTTCACACGGCATCCGGAAACAGAGCCCATATCCTGGGTTCCCAGATCGCTTGTAATGACGGCGCCAAAGGCATTTTCAGCTTCTTCGGCCACTTGGGGAGAGAGATAGCCACCAGCCGAACGGATAAATCTAAGGGAACTCAGATCGTACTTGGAGGTATCCGCTTCCAGCATCTTTATCAGGTGTGTCGGCACTACACCGATGGCCGTGGCCTTCTCCTTTTCTATGAGTTTCAAAGCGCCCTCAGGTGAGAATTCCTCCAGCATGACCGTCTTAGCTCCAGCCAAGGGTGCGGCAAAATAGGTTAGTGTTCCGGCTGCACCGCCGGCATGGGGTGCAATGGCCATGGTAATATCATCTTTAGTCAGGCTCCAAATATCGACCCTTCCCTTGGAGGTACAGATACGCGGGGCAGTGGGCCATTCCACTAATTTAGGGAGCCCTGTAGTTCCGGATGTAGTGGTGAGCAGGGCAACGTTCCAGACAGGATCGAGCCTTCTTTCCTTAAGAACCGACTCATCGATGGGTTTTTCTGAGCGTTTCTTTGCCAATTTTGTGAGGGAGTAAGTTTCCTCCGGGGCTGAATCGGGCACTTTGTCTTCAAAAAGAAAAATACTTTTTAAATGGGGAAACCGGCTCTGGAGGTCTTTGTACATTTCAAGGTAGTCAAACTTTCGATATATATGTGGGATGATGACCGCAGAGGCTTCGGTTTTTTCCACCATATATTCCAATTCCCTCTGACGGAGATAGGGATAAACAGTCAGAGATATGAGACCGGCCCTTTCACAGGCGATCCTCGACAAAAAACCGTAAACACTGTTGGGAGACTGAATAATGATACGGGCAAACCGGGGGATATCCATTTCAATCCAGGAAACGGCAATGGCATCTATAAGGTGTTTTGCCTCGGCCCAGGTTAACCTATGTTTTGAATCGACCAATGCCTCCCTGTCGCCGTATTTTTGGGCATTTCTGTCCCAGAAGTCATAAAATGTTTCCCGGGTCCAGTATCCATCTCGTATAAATTCGTCGACCATTTCTTTTTTATAGCGGATCGGTTTCAATACAAACCTCCTCTTTTAATTAATCAATGGAAATTCGATAGTCATTGGATAGAAATTCGATGGTTATTCAATAGAAATTCAGTAGAAATTCAATGGTCATTGGATAGAAATTCGATAGTCATTTAGTGGAAATTCGTTGTTATAATGACAATTGAATTTCAGCGAAGCGAATGACAATTGAATGACAACGAAGCGAATAACATATGGTAAATTATAAAATCCAAAAGCGCAGATTGTAGCCGCTTACAGTAAATCTTTCACCTAAAACTAATAACAATTAACTAATAACCAATAACACCTAATTGAGTTTTTGCTCAATTATGGTTACAACTAATCAACTTTTTTAGATTTAGAACGCCTGGCTCTAATGCCGGCTCTAAATTTCTCCCAAAATTCCTTATCGTTATCCTGCCAGGCAGCTCCCCATCTCTTTTCAAAATAGGAAGAAGGTAGCCTTTCCTGCCATGGCCCCCAAGTGTTTTTCCCTTTAGTTTGTGCATTCATTATATCAGTTAAAAAATCTGCAATATGCGCTACTTCTTCCTTGGGGATATAAGAGGCGGCTCCTTCTTCGATAGATTTTGCAAGATTGTCAGGAGACAATGCATGGGCCGTAAACATGACGGCTGTTATATTTTTTTGTTTGGCAATGTTTAATAACTTATAGCCGTCAACACCCATAATATCCAAAATTGCCATATCAAAATTCTGGGATTCCAACAGCTTTTTGGCTTCATTAAAGGTGGAAGCTTTTACAACATTACACATCGATAACAACTCTTCCAATACTTCCAAAATATCAGGTTCATCATCCACTATGAGAATCTTTTTACCTTCTAATAAGCCGCCTTCTGACATAATACATCTCCTTTTTCAAGTTCAGCTTAAAGAGACCTTTGCAAAACGCCTCATTCAAGTAATCGGTAATCGGTAATCGGTGATCAGTACCTGATTACCCAATACCTGATCACCGATTACTGGTGACCGATCACAACATCGAAAGAATTTTGTCGATGTTGCACTTCTAAGCGCCTAAAGCCCCAATTCCGACCACCTGGCCTGAACCTTCTTGACTATATCCGGATCCAGATCTATGGGTATTGGCTTTTCTTTCCAATCGTAAGGTATGGTTGCATCCAGGAGCAGTCTGCCGGTTATATCTCTTTGGTCTATAGGTAGGGATGGGTCTAAGGGCGTAGATCTCCCCCGTTTGATGACCTGGGAGCGGTTTGGTTGGAATCTGAAACTCAACGCATAAAAAACACGGGGAATATCCCATGGATCGATATCCTCATCCACTACGATGACCGTTTTAAGACCATAGGCCCCCATCTCCGTTGAGATAGCAGCGGTGAGCACCTGATCGGCATGTCCCGGGTACATCTGTTTCACGGAGATTATGGCCAACATTCTTCCCGACCCCTCGGGAGGACAATACACGGATCTTATACCGGGTATTTTCATTGCGACAAGTTGCTGCCACAGTGTTGCGCCATATGTAAGGGCCATTGTCATGTGGGTATCCGTTACAGCCCTACCCACTGTGGTTCCCCAGAATATGGGGTTGTTCCGGTATGTTACACATTTAACATCTATAAAGTTTCTTGGATCAGTCCCGACACCTGAATAGTAACCTGTGTATTCGCCAAAAGGGCCTTCTTCCATAAAGGCATCAGCATCCACTTCTCCTTCTACAACAATTTCGGCTGTAGCAGGCACAGGCAGGTCATTAGTCTCGGCCTTAACGACCTCTATGGCCTCTCCGCGGATAGCGCCTGCAAGATCATACTCAGATTCGAAAGCGGACAATCGGGCCGCACCCATCAAGAACAGGAGCGGATCACATCCTACGACTGCGCAGACGGGCATTGGTTTGCCCATTGCCTGATATTTCTTGAGCATAATATCGGAGTGCTTTCCTTTTATGAACTGAGTCCCTAGATGATTTTTATCAAGCAGTTGAAGCCTGTAAGTTCCGAGATTGACCCAACCCGTATCCGGATCTTTGGTGATAACGAAATGGGCTGTTCCGAAAAAACGTCCGCCATCTAATGGATAGAATTTAGGTGCCGGAAACTTAAAAAGATCCACATCTTCGCCCATCATAATGTTTTCCTTGCAAGGACCGCTATCAACCCATTTAGGCGGAATCTTATTTTCATTTTTATCCACCCACACTTTCATAAGATCCACCAGAGCCGACTTCCTGGATACACCCATTATTAAAGAAAGTCTTTCCGTTGTGGTACAAACACTGGTGATCACAGGGGAATCATAATCCTTTACATTCTCGAAAAGGAGTGCCGGCCCTTGTTTTTCCTCATTGAGCTTTGCGATATGTGATAATTCCAGATTCCAATCAACCTCCGCCTTGATCCTGTGCAGCATTCCCTCTTCTTCGGCCTGTTTAATAAAATCTCTCATATCTTTCATGAAAATTATTACCTCCTCGTTAAATTTCCTCCTCTCTTGATGAACTCCGTTTCTCAAGGCTACACTTTAAAGATGAACGCAGTACACACTTAACACAGAGAGTATGTAAGTATTTGGTTTAAAATAATATTTTTTAAACCGCCCCGCCTAAGGCGGGGTAGAACAAGGAATATCGAATGTCGAAGTAAACCCTTCATCATTCTGCGGTTCGATATTCGATATTCAATGTTTTCAACCAATTAAAATCATTCCCCAAAAACCCCACGGTGTCAAGTATGTATAAAGATCAAACTTTAAAGAGAGGGTGGATAAGACTGCATGCTTTCCGAGCGAGAGCATTAGCGGGCAGGGTAGGGGAGAAAAACAAAAAACACAGTTTATTCCGGAATTTTGATACGTTTCATGGCTTGTTCCATCAATAACTGATACCCGCTCTTTTTCCCAATAACAGAATCCGTCTTACGTTGACTCCATACGGTCTCCGGTCGAGCTTGTACTATAAACATATTTTCAGGAAAACTTAGGTCTTTATCGATGGCCCACTCGATATCCATAGCACTACCGTAATGTGCCTCGATATCTTTTCCCATCTTTACCAGCTCTTTGATCTCCTGTTCCTCCAAACAGCATTTAACTTGCATATCCGGCTCAACATCGGTATTGACCACTTCTCCTTTGTCAAGGTCATAAACACATTCAATGTGTTTGGTGGAAATGGTCTTTTCAGTGGTCTCCATCATCACCTTATCAACAACAAATTTATCAGGGTTTACAGAACCGGATACAACCGTTTCTCCAAGTCCCCAGCTTCCTTCAATGACGACCTTGGAAGGATCCCCATCGGTTGGGTTAATGGTAAACATTACCCCTGCTACCTTTGAATTGACCATCTTCTGGACGCCAACACTTATTAGTACCTTTTCATGTGGGAACTCATTCTTGACCCTGTAACTGATGGCACGCGGTGTAAACAGACTGGCCCAGCACTTCTGAACACGGCTGATAACCTTGCTTGTTCCCTCAATCCAAAGGTAGGTGTCCTGCTGCCCGGCAAAGCTTGCCGTTGGCAGATCTTCAGCTGTTGCGCTTGACCGCACCGCAACAGGAATAATGTCAACAGCGCATTTCTTGCAGAGCTTGGAATAACCTTCTTCTATGGATATCTGGACTTCATCAGACATTGGGGCGCTGTTGATTAATTCTTGGACTTTGACGCTGGCCTTATTTAGGGAATTTACGTCATCAACGTTCAAATCAAGGAGGATCTGAAAGATCTTATCCTTTATTCCCGTCCCGGTTATAAAGCCTAGATAGCTGTCGGTTGTCACGGCAAATCCGGGTGGGACCCGGACGCCGGCTTTAATCATTTCTCCCAGGCCGGCATTTTTACCCCCAACCAACGGTAGTGAACTTTTATCAACGTCTTTAAAGTTCAGAATGTAGTCCATTATGTCTCTTTATCTTTGGAGACCTCTGGAGCCGAGAATCTCGGCTCCGTCGAGATATTGGTTTGTTGGAGTATTACCCAGCTCTTTTGACAATGGAGACCACGCCCGTATCGCCGTCAACTTTGATAATATCACCGGTTTTGATAACTGATGTGGCGATTCCTGTGCCGGTAACCGACGGGACACCATATTCTCTGCATACTATGGCCGCATGGCTTGTGAGCCCGCCGATGTCGGTTACAGTAGCTTTGATATTTGTAAATACAGGTGCCCATGAAGGATTAGTGTTGGGGCAGACCAGGATTTCTCCCGGTTGAAGATCTACGATCTCCTTGAGCATCCTCAGTACCCGCGCAGGGCCTTCGACAACACCTGCCGAAGAAGCAAAACCCTTAATCTCTGAGATATCTTCGGTCCTAACCTCTCCGACTCCTTTGAGCCATTCCTTAACTTTATCGGTTGTGATGCCCCACAGCATGATGGTGAATGGTTCTGCGATTTCTTCAGGCGGAACACCCAGAGCAGGGGTTGGGTTCCACTCACTTGCCGCCTTGAGGATCTTTTTTCGCTTGTCAGCCTTGCCCTTATAGTAGTCGCTCCTTAAAGGTATATCCACTCCCAAGGCCCAACCTGTGACAACCTCAGTGAGGAGTTCAGGGATCTCGTAGCGGGTGAACATATATATGTCATCCACTTCGTTTAACATCCCATTGTTAACCATGAGCTTGCCAAACTCCCTTATCTTGGAAAACCATATGGTGTGGAACCAGTGCTCTACCCAGAAAAGGTGGTCCTCGGCATACTTATATATAGTTCTGACGGTCTTGTAAGCGTTGTCAAAAGAAACCCTGTCTTCGTCGGTTTTTATTAATTCGCGGTATTGGGTAACGGTTTTATCTCTTTCTTTATTGACATCATCCAAAGACCGCTCGATCGTTTCTCCCTTTTCCAGGCGCTCTACATAGCTTTTGATATAGCCATAAGGGATTTCCGGGGTATTGATCCAGCTTCCCTCATAATGTAGCCAACCACTACCGCATGATACATAGAACCATGGATCTTTGGCCTTATCATACTCCTCCAACCAGTTCTTTCCGTCCGGTATCTTTTCAAGCTCTGCTATCTTCTGTTCGGCCGAGGAATCACTCTTGAGGATATCTGCTACACCGATAGAGGATGTTGCTAATCTGGCGAGCCGGCAGAGTTCCTCTTCCGGTTTGAACATAGATACATAGGCTCCTGCCACCATCTTGCCAATTGCACTCTCGCTAATTCCGGGAAAGAGTTTTCTGCACACATCACCAAACATAAGATAGGCAAGATAAGTCAGGTTGAGCATCTCGAAATGATACTGCCAGCCTTTAAACATCTGATTGACCAGCTTGTCAAATGACTCAATAAGATAATAGGAGGCATAAACGCCTGTGGGGGCGGGTAGCACCTGGTCTTCAGGAACAAATTTCGGCAGTTCCTGTGGAATCTCAAGCGCTGACATCTCATTACCTAATGCCTTAAATTTGGTCAGCCACTTTTCCCACAATTCATCATAATGCTCAAACACGTAGAAAACCCGCTTCTCAAATAGTGCGGCCTTCTCTCCTATGATTTCTTCCGGCGGCGGCGCAATTGCGCAAATGTACAAGTAACATCCAACCATTCTCTGGGCTATTCCCTGGGCCGGTGGGATGCAAAATACCCTCGTGGTGTACTGTGAAAGTGATATTTGCCATGCTTCCTGAAAGAGCAGATCCAATGGCGGCATAGGTTCTGGTGCATGTATCTTGTCCTGATACCAGAATTGCTGTTTTTCCCAATCTGCTCTTTCTTTGGAGAACAGATGGTGTGACGGATACATTTCTTCCCAGCCTTCAAGCTCAGAGGGAACCTGAAACTCGTGTGGATCCGGAAATCTTCCTTCTTTTTCTTCTGCCATTTTTATCCTCCTTTTTTTTGTTGGTTAACATATTTATGAAAAGCCCTAAACAAAATGAATAATTAAGTTTAAGAGCATTTGTTCGGAGGACGTGTAACTGAAAATAGAAATAAGAACAATCTAAGGGCTCACGCAAAAATAACTTAACATTCTTGCATCTCATCTTCAGGCTATCTTTAGCAGATCCTCTTTCACAAAATCCTCGAAATAGAACGACTATTCCTGTGGTTTTGCTCAGTCGGATCTACTAAATCTAACCTAAATCTGAACGCCATAATTGTTAACTTATTTTTGCATGAGCCCTAAGGGAGAGTGCGCTTTGTTATGAACTCCTGTATATTTTTTTATGAATCATTTAAAAAAAAATGTCAATAAAATTAAATTTATGTTATACATAAGCTATATTTATGGATATAAAAGATTCATAAAAATAATTGAGTTCTTCTCCAGTTTAGTTGTAGAAAGCCTGATAGATTTGCAGCATAAAGTAACGCAAATTGTGAGAACCATAGGCTTTTCATTTAATCACTTTTCCCGGTACTGTTCTCACTCCTGATGTGTGAAATAGGGGTCAGCCCGTTGACATGAGAAATTTTGTTAAATAAAGAAAGGTAAAGAAGAAAGGATAGAAAGATCACTGACAAATTGTCCTAAGTCAAGGACTAACCCTGACACCCGGCAATATCCTCTGGTAATTCATCAAAATCATCAGAAATTTTTATTATAGCAGGTTTCAATAAAAATTGGCCAGTATCGGTTGATATAAATCGATACCGAAATAATTTTTATAAGGGAAGCATTTTGAAAGAAGCATGAATGTTATCTTTTTAAGGTGCTTTGTTTCCTCTTCCAGTGTATCAAAATTTCCCCCTCCCTTGGATATGATCAGGTCGGCACTATGAACCAATTCTTTTAATTCGTTGGAACATCTTTTCAAAATAGTTCCGGGCAGGGGGCCGTCAATACCGTTTTCAATTACTGATACTAACTGGTCAATTCCTGCTGAATTTGCTTCTTTCAATGTGGCATCATTTAAGGTGGGAATACTTCTAACAATATAAATAATTTTAAGATCGTATTGATTTTTAATGGTCTCAATTAATAACTTATCGAACACAATTTCTCCTGCATTGTCCCCGAAATACAGTAAAAGTTTGCTCTTTTCGAGCCGTGTCTTAAATTCTTCAAAAAGAGCTTTTGAAAGAGAAGTTTCAAGCTTTTCTTTTATCGATTTTTCAAAATCCAATGGATCCTCGGACATCATGAAATCGATGGAATTTCCGAGTATGGCAAGTTTAACGGCGGTATAGAGGTGGTCCAAAGATTCCTCAACTAATTGCTTCAAAATAGGATACTGTTTAATAACACTCTTATTTTGCTTAAATTTTTCTGAATAAAAAGGA
>SDBU01007359.1_pt1 | contig 12715 bp, 10 predicted proteins | sample 2277071 | NCBI WGS metagenome assembly SDBU01 (sample SAMN10397929, study PRJNA504765) | marine sediment metagenome | isolation source: marine sediment core GS08_GC12, 126 cmbsf | place: Arctic Ocean: Gakkel Ridge, Loki's castle | collected 2008 | reverse complement strand
TTTGTCTACCGATGTAGCGAACTCTTCGGCGGCAATTTGAGCTAGAATGGTATTGCAGCCCTGTCCCAGCTCGTTGGCGCTATGTCTTATCTCAACAGTACCATCCTGGTGTAGTTTCGCTTCCACGACTGATACTGTCCCCGAAACGGTGAACTTATTGGCCAAGGCGATACCCTTTCCCCTTTTCCATGGACTTTGTGACATATTCAGTTCCACGCCCCATTGTATCCATTCTACTACCTTGTCTAAACATCCCTCCGCACCAATGCTGGTAGTAGTCATATCAAGGATATCTTCTTCGCCCTCTTTTAGCATGTTAATTTTTCTAATCTGTACGGGGTCAATCCCCAGCTTTTCGGCGGCCACGTCCATTTGCGACTCTATTGCCCAAATCACCTCAGGAGTACCGAACCCACGATAGGCTCCAGCAGGTGGTTCATTAGTAGCTACAGCGTAGGAGTCTAGTTTAAAATTGGGTGCTCGATATGTACCGACCGCAGCAAAGGCAACCCGCCTATTCAATCGTGGCATGCCACCGCAATATGCCCCGGCATTCAGAATAATCCGTATCTCCCGAGCGACTATTGTACCATCTGACTTGAACCCATCCTTGATATAGATGATCACAGGCTCCCTTGAAAGGCCGTCGATGAAAACCTCATCCCGCTCCAGTACTAGCTTTACTGGTCTCCCACTCTTAAATGCCAACATTGCCGCAGTGGCTGCTATCGTCACCCCCGATTTACCACCAAAGTCTCCACCCACATATGGGACGATCACCCTTACCTTTGAAGAAGGCAGGTTGAAGAGCCGACAAAGATCGGATTTATGCGCATAGGTCAGGTGAGTTGAATCCCATACAGTCAGACCGCCATCTAGTTCAGGCTCAGCAACAGCAACATGGCGCTCCAGACTGCCATGCTGAATTCTTGGCAGGAAGAATCTATTCTCTATAACCAGATCGGCTTGCGAAAAGCCCTTTTCCAGATCCCCGCGACGGACTTTTCGATGTGAGTAGACGTTTGGTAAATCGGGGTCACCCCGATAGATTGGGTTGGCTTGAGGCGTAATAGTATATTGTGGTAGGTCGGGGTGAATAACCGCTAGTGGGTTCTGTTTCATCGCCTCTTCGGGGTCAAATACGGCTGGTAACATCTCGTAATCAACTTCTATTAGTTCTGCTGCTTTTTCAGCCAGTTCAATGGTATCAGCAGCTACAGCTGCAACTGCTTCGCCAGCGAAGCGGACAACCTCACATGCCAAGACTTGTCTATCCCTGATTACTCCCACCTTTTCTTCAGGGGTATCCTTTCCCGTTACAATAGCCCTTACCCCTGCCAGTTTTTCCGCCTTTAAAGTATTTATGTTAACGATTTTAGCGTGAGGATAAGGGCTTCTCACAACCTTACCAAAGATCATTCCAGACAATTTGATATCGGTGCTGTATTTTGCCCTACCGGTTACCTTCTCCAGGGCATCCAGTCGCAACACACTTTTACCTACAGTTTTCAGATTTACCATATTGCCCTCTAAGATCCCGACTTTGAAAAATTTTTTGCCACTGCCATGATTGCCTCGACTATTTTCACATACCCAGTGCAGCGACAGATGTTACCAGAGATTGTTTCCCGTATCTCCTCTGCCGTAGGATTGGGATTTCTATCCAGCAATGCTTTAGCAGACAGGATCATCCCGGGAGTGCAGTAACCACACTGAACGGCGAAATGATCGATAAAGGCCTGTTGGATTGGGTGAAGCTGACCGCCCTGACTCAGCCCCTCAATAGTAACGATCTCACGGCCCTCGACCTCTATTGCAAGGGTTAGACAGGACACTACAGGTTTTCCGCCGATCAGCACAGTACAGGCGCCACAGTCACCTGTACTACAACCCTCCTTCGTTCCAGTCAAACCTAGTTCCTCTCTCAACACTTCGAGTAAGGTCGTTCTTGGTTCAACTGGTATTTCAAACGCTTCCCCATTTACTTCGAGTTTGATTAGCCGCTTTTTAGTCACGCGAAATCCCCTCTTTTTAGACTATCTCAAGGTCTTTGTTCCTGGCGCTTTCCAGAGCTCTACAGATAGCCTCTCTGGTCAGAACTTTTACCATTTCAACTCTGTAGTCAGCTGAACTACGGACATCAGATATCGGGCTAGCGTCGGAAGAAGCTAGCTCAGCTGCTTCTCGAACCAGAACGTCTTCCAAATTATGATTTTTCAGAATATCCTCTGCGCGCTTTGCCCTAATTGGAGTGGGAGCTACAGCACCCAGCGCAATTCTGGCATCAACGCATCCTTCCTTATTAGAATCCAAAGTAATCGAAGCAGCTACGCCGACCGTGGCAATATCTACCGCAGTCCTAGCTGGAAGTTTTATGTACACTGTTCCCGAGTTTGACCCCTGAACAGGTATTAGAAGCTCAGACAGTATTTCACCAGGCTTAAGAACAGTCTTTCCTGGTCCGACGAAGAACTCCTCAACAGAAACTGTCCTCTTTCCTTGCGAACTAATAAGCTGAACGCTTGCCCCTAGCGCAATCAATGCAGGTGCAGAATCTGCCGATGGTGCCGCATTGCACAGATTTCCTCCGACAGTACCCATGTTTCTAATCTGGGGCGTACCTACCTTCGAGCATGCTACCTGCAGCGACGGGAATTTCTCCCGGACAATGAAGTTGCTTGCTATAGATTGATGCGTTACTAGCGATCCGAGATATAGCCCTTCTCCTTCAACGAACCGAATATTATCTAAGTTAGCTACACTCCTGAGTCCGATTAAATATATCGGCGCTGCTGTTCCTTGTTTCATACATACGAGTAAATCGGTACCACCAGCTATAATCATTGCTTCATCTGAGTACTCTTCGAGCAATGAACAAGCCTCTTGGATTGTCTTAGGTATAAGATATTGAAATTCAGGCAAATGCCTTAGGTAGACCACTTCCTGTTCCCGACTGGTTATTGTTGTATGTCCCTCATTCTCGTGAGATAAACTATTCTCAACTCAGACAAATATCGATCTAACGTCCTTAACTGATTATTATCCAAACAGGTCATCATTTCCCGGCTTAAGCTTCGCGCATACGCCAGTGCTTCGTCCGCTTTCTCCATACCTTGTTCGGTTAATGAAAGCAGTAAAGACCTGCGGCTTTGGGGGTTGATTTCCCTTTTAACGAAACCATCATTTTCAAGTTCAGTAATAGCTTTACTAATCGTGTGCTTCGCCCTGGGCATTCTCCTACTTATGAACGACGGAGAAACTGCGCCAGATCCGGCACGTAACTGATATAGAATTGCAAACTTCGGGCGCGTTAATCCAATGCTTGCAAGCCTCTTAGCAAAATATCTGTGTATCATATCACCGACAGATACGAGATGGATGAAAGCATCCCAAACAGGGTTATCGGTTACTATAAGACGCATATAGTCGGGTAGGTTATCGTAATTTTCATATCCCATCTTATCCATCTCATCACTCCAATACGTTAGTATCTTTCACCTTAGTGTATAAGTAACATTAATAATGATAATTCCGGTACCTATGCCTTCTATTAATCTTGGTTTCCAATGAGATAACTTAGGGCTACATCACCTTCATTAGGCACGTATATGTTGATTAAAGATAGCATCTATTGACAAGCATGTCAAACAGGGTTATTATTTCATCTAAGTTATTATAACATGAGTGTTATTATTACAATCATGACAATTCACAATTGCTTTTATAGATTAACATCGCGAATGGAAGATAAATATCACACAACTGAGGTCGAACGTGTTGAGTCATTTGAAATTGGCATGTACCGAGTCATCCCATATAAAGGTGGTTTATTCTATGTTTTCCGATTTGATTAGTGCAATAGCTGATTTACAGGAACAGACAGCACTAAAAAAAGCGAAGGAAAAACTTGATATGGGTGAGGATCCGTTGAAAATACTGGATGCCGGCAAGAAAGCAATGGAGCTTGTGGGCCAACGCTTTGCCGATGGCAGATATTTCCTTCCTGAACTTATATATTCCGGTGAAATATTGAATGGAGTAGCTAACCTGGTCAAACCAAAAATCACAAAAAACCCCACCGTTAGCTATATTGGGAAGTTCGTTCTTGGTACCGTAGCTGGGGATATACATGATTTAGGTAAGAACATTGTTAAATTTATGTTCGACACTGCCGGTTTCGAAGTATATGATTTGGGCGTTGATGTTCCAGCGCAGACGTTTGTGGACAAAATAAGAGACGTAAAACCTGATATAGTCGGCTTAAGCGGATTATTGACTGTGGCCATTGACGCTATGAAGCAGACAATTGAGGCTATCAATGAGAGTGGGCTACGTGACAGTGTAAATATAATCATCGGCGGTGCAGTAGTTGACGAAATAGTATATAAGTACGTTGGTTCAGACGCCTACGCTCGGGATGCTGTTTCTGGTGTTGCACAAGCTAAAGTATTGATAGGAAACTAACGAGAAGATGGGTAAAACACCTGAAGAGTTATTTACGGAAAGAAAGAAAAGATTCGAAGATACTGTACACCTTAATATACCCGACAGGGTACCCTTTCTACCGTCATTGAGTTTCTTTCCTGCTAGATACGCGGGCATATCATTTAAGAATTACATGTATGACTATGACCAATTCTTTAGTTCACTGAAACAATTCTATATTGATTTCCAACCAGACATGTATGTCAACTACTCAAGCGTTATTGCCGTAGGACCCGTACTTGAGGCACTGGACTGTAAGCAACTGAGATGGCCCGGTCATGGCACTGATCCCGATGTCGCTTACCAGTTTGTCGAGGCCGAGTATATGAAGCCTGAAGAATACGATTTGTTTCTTTCTGACCCGTCCGGTTTCATGCTAAGAACTTTCTTCCCTCGGGTTTATGGGACATTAGAACCACTTACCATGCTGCCTCCGATACCTTGGCTACATCACTATGTCAGGATGGTTTCGGCAATTGGACTACTTGGTAATCCTGGATTTAGTAAAGCACTGGATACTTTGCTAAAGGCGGGGATTGAAGCACAGCGAATGATAGCCAAAGCCAAAGCATTTGATGATGAAATGACGGCTTACGGATTTCCCTGTGAAAGACGCTCCGCTGCGTACACACCTTTTGACTATATCGGGGATTGCCTAAGAGGAACTAGAGGAATAATGTTGGATATCTACAGAAACCCGGAAAAACTGATTGAAGCCATGGAAAAAGTATTGCCCACAATAATTGAACAAGCCGTTACAATCGTTGAAAAAACAGGAAATCCCGTTGTGTTGATTCCACTTCATAAGGGATCCACCGAGTTCATGTCGATAGAGCAATTCAAGACCTTTTATTGGCCAACTCTTCGAAAACTTATGCTAGGACTGATCGACAAAGGCGCTATACCTTGTCCGTTTTTCGAGGGTGATTATACATCACGATTGGAGATTATTGGGGACATACCTAAAGGGAAAGCTATATATAGGTTCGGAACGACAGATATATTCAAGGCAAAGGAGGTTCTAGGTGGACATGTGTGCATAAGAGGTAATGTACCTGCTTCACTCTTATGTACTGGTACAACCTCGGAAGTCGAAGAATGTTGCAAGAAGCTCATTGACTTCGTTGGCAAAAACGGTGGATTTATTATGGATGGTAGTGCAGGGATACCGGACCAATCAAGAATTGAAAACGTACGAGCAATGGCGGACTTTACTAAACAATATGGGGTATATAACTAGAAGTGACAGAGCATAAGCAAAGCTCCGAACAAGGTTACGTTCGACGCCCATGAATGTACCGGGTGCCGAACATGCGCGATGCCATTACTTCAAGCTTTTTAGAGGAGGAAATATATATAGAAAATCAATCATGATTTTGGATGTGTCGAATAGTTTTGGATACTCGGCTTTTCATTATAAGATTGACATCCACATATAAATGTAAACTAACTAGACACCAATATATGATATCTAGAATTGCTTATTGATCGATATGCGAAGTTAAGGAGGTGAACATGCAACAAGTTAGCACGGTCATATGTCTGTTATAGTTAAGAAGGAGGAACAAAGATGAAGCGAAATAAAATCACTAACATTCTGGTCGCAAGTTTACTAACCCTAATTGTGACAATTATACCGATTGCTGCAGCCTGTGCTGCACCAGCGCCTGCACCGACGCCTACACCAGTTCCCACCCCCACCCCAACTCCTACTCCAACACCTGCACCGGCTCCTGAGAAAGTCATAGAACTAAAATGGGCTACTGCCTATCCACTTTTACACCCCATGGCCTACGACGTCTACGACATATGGGGCAAGGAACTCGACAAACGCACGAATGGCAGGACCAAGACAACCCTGTATGTTGGCAGTTCTCTTGCCGGACAACGAGAAAAATGGGATGCCGTGACCGCCGGAATCACTGACATAGCTGATGCCTGGCCGCATTACTGGCCTGGTCTTTTCCCGGTAAGCGAAATGTACTTCCTGCCTTTCATCGCCCCTTCAGCCGCAATCGCCGCACCGGCCCTCTGGGAAATCACGACGAGCAATCCAGAGATACTAAACGAGTGGAGCAGTGTTCATCTTCTTGGACAACATACCAGCGCCATCATGAATCTCCATACTTCATCTAGTGCCGGTATGGTTAAGACACTCGAGGACCTCGAGGGCAAATTACTAGCTAGCGGTAGTAAAACGGCTTTAGCTTGGATGACCAAACTGGGTGCTAGCGGTCAGCAACTGACACCTAACGAATCTTACATAGCTTTAGAGAAAGGCATCGTCGAAGGTGGTATTTGGCCTTGGGCTCCCCTCAGGTCATGGAAACTAACAGAGTTTCTTCCAAATCATACTGTTGTTGATTTGAGCTTCTTATTCTCTACGATTACTATGAATAAGGAAAAGTGGGAAACCCTGCCGCAAGACATCCAAAGTACCATTACTGAAATAAGTGGCTTCGAGCTTTCGGCCCTGGCGGGTTACACCCTGAGTAATGGTTCACAAGTAGACGTGCAATACATGAAGGACCAGGGGGACCAGTTCTATATCCTCCCGCCTGCTGAAAAGAGTAGATGGGCAGCTTTAGTTGCTTACACCGTGGACGAATGGCTGGCAGACACGGAGGCAATGGGAGTTGATGGCGGTAGGCTGTGGTTAAATCTGCACAAGACTGTCGCCAAATACTCTGAAAACCCATATCCCGAATCGGAGTGGTGGGGTCCTGATGCGGTTGGCAGGTATGGTAGCCCCAACCGACCAGGAGGCTGGGATTAGAGGAAGCAGGCCGTAGAGGCATAAACCTCTACGGCCTGCAAACATTAATCACCGCGAATATAATACCTTGTGGCACGTTAGCATGTGTCCTAGCAAATTGTAAAATATTTAGAAAGACCTGATAGCTGCTATGACCTTCTTACTGAAGTGGGCCGAAGCGATAGATAAAATAGTCAGGCCTGTTACACGGATATGTAATTTCGTGGCCGTCAGCATGCTTGGCCTCATGGTGCTCTTGGTTGTAACTCATGTTTTCGGTAGATTCTTGTTCAATGCCCCACTGTCTGGCTTACCCGAACTTGAAGGGTACTCGTTGGTTATACTGGCCTTTTTAGGCCTTGCCTATACAGGTGTTGTTAAAGGACACGTTAGAGTAGATCTGATAGTAAACAGATTCCCTGTTTGGATACAGCACGTCGTTGACACCTGTATCGGACTGACTACTTTGACCTTATGGGTTCTTATTGCGTGGCGCAGTTTCCAATATGCGTTGAAAGTCATGGATCCCATGGTGAAAAGCGCCTGGCTTGAACTGCCGATTTTCCCTTTCATATTCTTAATAGTCTTTGGTAGTATTCTCTTCTGGTTTGTATTGCTCTCGGATATTTTCCGCTCGATATCGGGCGCAATTAGCGAGGGAAAAATTAAAGCCCTGTGGATAATCCCCGGGCTCCTCGTAGTTATCGGCATCGGCCTTGTGGCACTGTTTGTGGACTTACCAATAATTGATTTTACTGTCGGGCTTATTGGAATTGGTCTTCTGATTATTTTACTATTTCTGCGCATGCCCATAGCATTTGCTATGGGATTTGTTGGTGTTCTGGGCGTATGGTATTTTCGAGGTTGGGATGCTTCATCCATGGTACTTGGCACAATGCCCTATATTACTTCAAGTTGGTGGGTTCTGGCGGTTGTGCCATTGTTTGTATTGATGGGTCAGTTTTGTTTCCACGCTGAGATAAGTAGAGATATTTTCAAATCTGCATATGCTTGGCTGGGTCATCTACCGGGTGGTATAGCATCCGCAACTATCGGTGGCTGTGCGGGCTTTGCCGCAATCTGCGGTGATAGCTTGAGCACTGCGGCGACAATGGGTACCGTAGCACTACCGGAGTTCAAGAGATTCCATTATGACGACAGCCTGGCTACTGGCGTCCTGGCTGCCGGTGGAACATTAGGCATATTGATTCCTCCCAGCATGGGCTTTATCTATTACTCGTTGATAACTGAGCAGTCCGCAGGCAAGCTCTTCATTGCTGGCATAATACCTGGAATAGCCCTTGCCAGCCTATTCATATTGGTTACTACTATTCGATGTGCCATCAACCCAAAGTTGGGACCACCCGGGCCCAAAACAACTTGGTCTACTAAATTCAGATCACTCGCTGGTACATGGCCGATGTTAGTGCTATTTCTAACGGTTGTGGGCGGTATCTACTTAGGTGTATTCACTGTCATCGAAGCGGGAGGCATAGGTTCGCTAGGTGCGTTCCTCATCTTATTAATTAAAGGGAAATTCACACTTGAGAGATTCAAGAATTCTCTACTTGATACAGGAAGAATTGCTACCATGCTTATTATTATCTTCGTAGGTGTTTTCATGATGGGCATCTTCCTGACCACCAGTGATGTCCCAATGCAGACTGCGCAGTATATAAGCCAATTGCAATTGAACCGATACGTTATCTTGTTCTTGATTCTGCTAGTCTATGTGATATTGGGCATGCTTATGAATATCGTACCAATGATTATGCTCACATTGCCAATTTTCTATCCGATGATCGTGTTTATGGGTTTTGACCTTATATGGTTTGGCGTTGTCATGGTGATAATGATGGAGATGGGTCAAATCACCCCGCCAATAGGAATAAATGTATTTATTATTGCGGGTGTTGCAAAGACTGTTCCGATGGGAACAATATTCAAAGGTGTACTGCCCTTCTGGGCAATCGAGATCGTTTTCCTGGTTGTTCTTACAGCGTTTCCTAAAATCGCATTGTGGTTACCGAGCATAATGTGGGGAGACTAACATGGGATTTGATTATTAGAGGCTGGTCTATCTTCTAGATGGATCAGGCGCTGGGAGCGAACTGCCAATATATGGTTTGATCACAGGATTAAAGTCACATTAATTCATTTGCGAGGTGTTCTATGAGGGAGCCTGATTTTTTCAGGATGAGGAAAGCTCTGCTATCAGAAGGGGAGCCGGATTTTGTACCTTTGTTTGATGGTGTTGATAGGGATATTAAAAGCGCTTTCCTGGGTACGGCGGTAACTGACCTGAAAGGAGACATAGAATTCGCAGTTGCTGCTGGATATGATTTTATTCATATCATGGTAGGACTACGAACGCTCATAGGCTGGGGAGGTCGTGGACAGAGGACTAAAATATCTGTCGAGAAACCACTGTTCAGATCAACAAGAGCACACTATAGTAGGCTCAGTGATCAGGAAGATGAAAGAAACTGGGCGGAAGAGGGCAAAGGGGCAATCAGCACAATTGACGAGTTCGAAAGATTTCCTTGGCCAGCTATCAATGATTTTGACTATTCGTCCTTTGAAGTTGCCAAGACACTGTTGCCTCCAAAAATGAAGGTCATTGTTACTATTGACGGCGTATATGCCACGACTTGGAAATTAATGGGGGGCGAAACCTTCTACCTATCTCTGGTAGAAAACCCTGAATTGGTGTCATTGGTATTCGAAAGGGTTGGGTACATCCAGTATGAGTGTGCTAAGAAGGCAATTAGTTTTGATTGTGTTGGTGCTTTTCGAGTGAATGATGATATTGCCTACAATCAAGGCTTGCAAATCGCGCCGAAGTATTTGAGAAAATACTTCTTTCCTTGGGTCAGAAGGGTAGGGGAAATTATTAGGCAACGAGACTTGCCCTATATTTATCACTCTGACGGTAATATATATGAAGTAATGGATGATATTATTGAGGCTGGCTTCAACGCACTTCATCCGATTCAACCGGTGATGGACATTCGCTACCTTAAGAGAAAATTCGGTGACAGGTTATGCCTTGTGGGGAATATTGATATGGATATTCTGGCACGTGGTACCCCAGAAGAAGTTGAGGAATTAGTGAAGAGAAACCTAAGAGACATAGCTCCAGGGGGAGGTTATATAGTTGGTGCGTCAAACTCCATACCCGAATATATCCCGCTGCAAAATTACAATGCCATGCGAGAGACGACACTCAGATATGGTCGATACCCGATATCGACACAGTAGTTGGCAATGTATCCTTTATGGGGGCAGGGCACAAGGCAGATACATCATAATCTGATGAAGCGTTTATTATTATAGGAGGAGATATGTTTGATTTATTGATCAAAGGTGGAACATTAATCGATCCAGCGCAGGGGATACATGGCATTCAGGATATTGCTATATCCAACGGTAAGATTGCACAACTACTGGACAATATCGATCCGCACGAAGCAAATAGGGTAATTGACGTAAAGGGAAAACTGGTAACCCCTGGGTTAATTGATCTGCATCTTCACGTAGCTCATATTGTTACGGGGCTCAGTGTACCCCCGGATGATGTAGGTGTTAAAACCGCCGTGACGACTGTTGTTGACGGTGGTAGCACTGGCTATGCCAATTTTGAGGCATTCAAGCGTTTCGTTGTACCACAAGCACGAACCGATATCTTTGCCTTTATTCACGTCACTCCGAATGGCCTCTCGGTAACTCCCGAAACATGGGGCTGGTATGATATAAATCCCGACGCCATACTAAAGACCATTGAAGCAAACCGAGATATCATCAAAGGTATAAAGATGCGGGCTATAGGTTCCGTTATTGAAAACCAGGGTGTGGAGGCTATAAAAACTGCTAAGAGAATAGCATCCGAAGCAAAACTTCCCCTTTCAGTACATGTCGGTATCTGGCTGGACGAGACAACTCCTGAAAAACAAGTAGACGCTTTTACCATCGAACTTCTAAATAGTCTGGAGAGGGGCGACATCATAGAGCATATATATACTGCAAATCCCGGGGGCATTATTAAGCCAGACGGAACTGTCTTTGCCGAGCTTTGGGACGCCATTAAAAGAGGTGTCGTTCTCGATGTTGCCAACGGGATATTCAATTTCAGTTTTAACATTGCAAGGATCGGCTTGGAAAAGGGTGTGCTTCCGACTACATTAAGCACGGATTTTGTTACGCCCAATTTTGATACACCAATGGTCCTCAGTCTAACCGTTACCATGTCTAAATTCTTAGCTCTAGGTTTAAATCTCGAGCAGGTTATTGAAATGACAACTTTTAATCCTGCCAAAGCACTGGGAGAGGAAAAACAAAGAGGCAGCCTGTCTGTGGGAATGAAAGCTGACATCTCCGTACTGGAACTATTGGAAGGTAATTTCCTATTCCAAGACCGAATCGAAAAGCGCAGTGCAATTAAAGGAAAACGTTTATTAGTACCCAGACTTGCTGTAAAGGAGGGAGAAGTAATTGAGGCTGGGCCTCGTTACATTGAATATGTGTACGAACGGTTATAGTAATGACTCAACGAATTTTTTTCGGGCCCGGGTGATACTGGGGGAAACTAGGGCGCAAGCAGGCACTTCCGCTGGCTTGCTTAATTAATGTTACCTCCCCTTCCCGTGTGGAGAGCCCTGGCCGTAATCGGGATTTCGGCAGGACCTTTCTCTACTTTATACAGTCTTCAAGATAATCGGTGACACCCTGACTTAGGTTTAAGGTGTCTATAGAGGACATTGGGCATACGTTTATGTCGCTAATAGAAATGAGCCTGGCCCTGGATATAATCTATAGGATAGAGCCAACCCCAGTATGACTACCCTCAGACAATCTGATCATCTCCTGGTGATATCAGAGTTGCCATTTTTTTCCCTGGATAAGTCAATCTCATTAGTTTCGAAACTTTGTTATTCTCTGGACAAGTCAGTCTATCATAAAGCTTAACAACCCTCTTCTCTCCAATAATGAACAACGCGTTTGCCTCGAAGTTACTGATCAATTGCTTCCCGGTATATACCTCTGCCAGTTCTCCTGCGACGCTTTTAATTTTTACCGATCTGCTTTTCCCCTTCTTAATCCTTACCCATACCGTGCACGGATACTTCTCGGTAGCTAACCAATCTACCCACCCTTGACCATCATCGATCAGTTCTATTTTCTTTGCCAGTTGCGAGATAGTGTTGTCCTCAAGCCACTCGCCAAGGTACCAGGTGCAATACGGGTCCAATCCAGCGCAGCAGAAGACTATAGCCCAAGCTAACCTCGCCATTGCATCTTCCATAAGTTTCTTTTTGCCAACGAGTGGCCATTGTGGTGCTTTCAATACAACATTTTTGATGTCCTCAACTTCAATACCTGTGTTGTCAATCAGCGAAATGGGACACTTTTTAAACCGAACACTTTGGCATAATCAGGCGGCATTAACAAGCTCCCTGAGGCCCTGGTTGTAGTCTC
>SDBU01007358.1_pt1 | contig 12716 bp, 9 predicted proteins | sample 2277071 | NCBI WGS metagenome assembly SDBU01 (sample SAMN10397929, study PRJNA504765) | marine sediment metagenome | isolation source: marine sediment core GS08_GC12, 126 cmbsf | place: Arctic Ocean: Gakkel Ridge, Loki's castle | collected 2008 | reverse complement strand
GCGCCAAATTTTGTTATAATAAGCTGTAATATCTACGTGATACCATTAAACGAAAACTTTTTTTTTTGCCCATCCATACACAAAGTATAGGAATTAATCTTTTTTTGTTAGTTTTAAAATTAATTAATAATATTAAAAATCTTTATTATTAATTAGGAATGTATTCCTCCTTAAATAACTCTATTTTAAATTTACATAAAAACAAAGAGATTAAGGTAAAGAGATTGTGAATAAAGAGTTTTAAGTTCTATATCTTTTATTTAATAAATTGCTTCCCCTGTTATTCTATCAATTCTTGTATGCCTAAACCTTGCTCTTGATCTTGATTCTATATCGCTAGCTAAGATCTTATTTACGACTTCTTGCGGAAACATATATTTGGCTAAGTGTATAATCATTTCTTTAGTTTCAATACAATTAAATAATCTTAGAGATTCGCAAGAATAGAATACCTCGCTGATTAAATCATGACTCATATCTAGTGAAAAATCAAGGAGTTCAATGTTTCTATAAATTCTTGATATTATAGAATTAAGAATATCATGATCTTTTAATTTCTCAAGAGTATCGTTTATATAGTGATAAAATAAAACATAGTAGGTTGCTTCTGAGGTTACAAATCCATCCCGGCTCTGTTTTATTCCATCGGGTGTTATCCTACTTTCAATTTCATCTTTTACAGCCTGAATATTTTGGGGATCAATTCTATTCAGAATTCCAAGAAGATTGTAAATTTTTAATATAATTACAAGTTGAGAGGTATCTACTTCTCGTAAATATGATGGTTTAAAAAATTTCTTATCGGCATTTACTATATCAGCAATTAAATTGTCAGATATCTCTAAATTTGCCATTGATATTGATTTAAAGTAATAATATAACCCATCAGTTGCTTCCAATATGGGCGCTTCAAATTCTTCTCTTTGATCTTCATAAACATCTTCAAGAAATTGCTTAATTTTTTCTCTATCAATATTAACTTTTAAATGTTGAGCAAGATATATTCCACAAAAACATAAATCAGGATTTTTTAATGAAATTAGGGGGATATCTTGGAGGCAATCCTCAAAATGACCTTCCAGATACTGTTCAATATGCGTAAAATCAAAGAAAGATTGGATATCAAAAAAATCAATAATTCTAAATATTAAATATAATAATTGTAATTTATCCCGAGAGTTTTTTAAATCTTCTAAACCCTCGATTTTAATCTTGCTACTACAGAATTTAATAATAATTTTATCTCGTATTTTCACGTATTTTTTCAGATTTTCCATTTTCTCGGGTGATTTTTCAAAGAGAGTCCTCAAATTCTTTAGCTCTATCATAAATTCAAGAAGAAGAAACCCCTTATCATGATTGGGTTTTCTTTGAGAACGCCTACCTCTAAAATTCAAGAGAATCGAGGCAGCGGCTGGGTCTACTAAATAATAAACTATTTGTTCTAAAAGTATTTCATAGATAAGTGGTGAAAGCTTGACTTTATAGAGTTCATTAAAACTAGAAATAGTTTCTTTCTCTTGATCTTTGAGCTCTGAAAATAAACTCGAAAACCTATTCTTAACTTTCAATCTTTTTAACCCAAATTCTTCGAACCGGTCTATAAGAAATGATATGACATCTTTAAGAACTATTTCGATATTGTCAACGGTTATAACTCCTATTTTCAGGGAATTAGAAATACGTTCTCGAAAATAATGATCTACATCATTGTAGAAAAGCTCTATTTCATTTAGGTATAAATCTAGAATATTAAAAATTCCTTGAAGTGTCAATATAGTATCATTATAATAAAATAAATACAAAAATTAAAATTTTGTTATTTTGTAAGTAAATTTTTTTATTTTGTTCTCGTCCTGTTGCGTCATGATTTTTTAACTCTTTCACTTTTTTTCTTTCAATTCCCCTTAATCTTCGAGTTATTAAGAATGTGAACAAACTTATTCATTTTTTCTTAGGTAAAAAATTGTAAAAAAAATATAGAAAAAAAAAGAGAAAATAGTACGAGATTTAATTTTTTATTATTTTAAGATTCTTGTAACTCCAATTGGTTTTGTTTTCGAGAAAATTAGTCAATTCTTTCCTGATAGAACTTTTTCCTAATGAATTACATTTGACTTCAAAAGAAAAATTGTTTGTTGAAAGTTTCTCTTTTTCGCAAAATTCACATTTGGGTGACATTATTCCTACTTTGCTTAATTCTACCTTACACGAATCGCATACTTTTTTGACATTTCTATTTTTCCCCCCTAACTTCTGTTAATTTGTCATAACACTTTTCGCAAAAGTGCCCATATTTAACGATAATTAAAAATCGCTTGACCTTCTTACAAATTCCGCATTCATGACTTTCTCTGAAGGCTGAAAACTCTGGTCTTTGGATTAATCTCCTTTATTTTTGATATTCAAGATAATGGGGAATGCGAACCTTTCTTAATTCATAAAGGTATATATGAACAACGTGGTTATATAGTGCTTTCAGCCTATAGAATAGACCATCTTTGTATAACTTCCTTCCTGTTGTATTATTGATAACGATCATAAATAGGAAAAGGATAAAACATTACATCAACTAACGTGGTTAAATATCTACGGTGTACGATTAATGAAACTACCCTCTGATTTGGGAAATCTAAAAAACCTTGTATGGTTAGACATTGATAACACAGGTTTGGAATCCATACCCGAATCGCTTTATAAATTAGAATATCCTGAAGGGATTACAATTCAAAATAACCCCTTTCAAGCACCACCCGCCCTGAAGCAATTGGAATTTAAGTTTGCAAATCAGATCTATGAAAAGATTAAGGAAAGTAACGGATTAGATTTTGCTATGTTAAAAAAAAAATTGGATCTTCCCGAAGAGAAAATTCGAAGTGGATTATATCATCTGGAAAATAAAAAAATGATATACGAAGCAGGTTCGAACTATAAAGTCCGTAAAAAATCCTGAGTATACCCACACGGTTGACAAATTCCTATAATTGCATTTCAGAATTAACTTATAAATTCACAATACTCATCGAATTCAGGAGATACTTTCAAGAATTGAGAGTTTAAAATGGGGGTAATTAAGAAGACCTTAACTTTTTTATAAGACGATTTTTCATATCTTCAATTCGTTCAAATTCATCATTGGGAATGCTCCTACTCATCCTTAATAACTCTTTTATAAATGAAGGATCCAACGATTCTTCAATTACCACTCCACGCTTTAGAAGTTTTTTACCCTCACTGTAGATTAAAAGGATTAATTTTATTAGTCCTAGCAATTTTTTAGCATCAGTAAAACTGTCGATCTCATCAAAAGCACTTTGGGCTAATAATCCATTTTTAATTATTCTAGCGATGAAAAGTGTGAGTTGTTGGTCATCGGGGAGATTTTTTTCACCTAGGAGTTGTGTAATATATTTAAGTTCTTGTTCTTGTCCAAGTATTTCATTTGTTTGTTTTCTACACTCTGACCAATCAATATCTATCTCTGGCCATTCTATATCTCTATTATTCCACCAATCTTTTAAAGAACTGGGATAATTTGAATATGAATTAAGCCAATTAATAGCGGGATAATGTTTTAGATAAGCCAAATTAGAATCCAAAGCCCAAAATACCTGAACAACACGTTTAGTAGTGGCAGTAACAGGTTCACTAAAATCTCCAGCAGGTGGGGAAATAGACCCTACAATAGTTAAAGATCCTGTTCGTGCTTTTCCTAATTCATCAGTTCCCAACGGTTCAACTACACCTGCTCGTTCATAAAAACTAGATAATCTTGAAGGTAAATACGCGGGATACCCTTCCTCTGCAGGCATTTCTTCCAATAATCCGGAGATTTCTCTCAAAGATTCGGCCCACCTAGATGTACTATCTGCTAAAACAACAACATCATAACCCATGTCTCGATAATATTCAGCTATGGTCACTCCAGAAAATAAGCTTGCCTCTCGAGCAGATACAGGCATATTAGAAGTGTTTGCAATTACAACAATGTGGTCTATTAGAGGTCGTCCACTTTTAAGATCTTTTTTTTCAGTGAACTGCTTTAATATATTTGCAACTTCAGAGCCGGGCTCGCCACAACATATATAAACGATGACATCAGCATCAGAAAACTTTGCTATAGATTGTTGTATAATTGTTTTCCCAGTTCCAAAACCACCCGGAACAGCAATAGTTCCCCCTCGAGCTATGGGAAATAATAAATCTATAACACGCATCCCAGTAATTAATGGTTCTTTTGGGTTTAGCTTTTTGCCATACGGTCTGCTCTTAATAACTGGCCACTTTTGCAACATTGAATAGGATTTCTCAATCCCATTATTTGTTAATGTAAAAATATCATCGATAATAGTATAGTCTCCTTCGGGAGCAATTTTTGATATTTTTCCTGATGCTTTTGGTGGTGCCATTATTTTATGTTCTAACATCTGAGTTTCTTGAACTGTTCCAATTATATCGCCTCCAGATATATCATCATTGAGCTTTCTTATAGGTTTAAAATGCCATTTTTTTGATCTTGACAAAGGATCAATTTCAACACCCCTTTCTAACCCACCGGATGTGAATCTCTGAAAGACTTTTTCTAAGGGTCGTTGAATTCCATCAAATACATTTGCTAATAAACCAGGGCCTAATTCCATTGAAAGAGGCTCATTCAAACTTATCACGCTCCCATTTAGTCTTAAATTTTTAGTATCTTCGAAACATTGAGCGACGATATGATTAGAATATATTTGGATAACTTCACCTAAAATCTTGTAGTCAGAGATCTTAATTAAGTCATGTAAGTGGACAATATTTTCCAAACCTTTTACCTTAATTAAAGATCCAACAATTTCAGTTATGTATCCTTGTTTAGGTTCTTTCCCTGATTTCATCATTAATTATCACATTTTTTATTTTTTTGTTCTAATTTAGGTTGTTGATTGTTTACCACAAAAGGGGCACTTTTTGACAAAATTGGGTAAAATATTTCCGCAATTTTCACATTTACCTATCAATGGTTTGGAATAGCTAAAATCAAGGCTAATATGCTTAAAAACCTTTGGTTGCGGTTGTTTTCTTTTTTTTATTTTAAATATATCTTTCCTTCTTCGAGTGTTGAGTGCTATCCTTTTTTTTTTATCTGGAAACATTCTAGAATAAAGGGATTTTTTATTACGATTCAAAAAGAGACCAATGGGTGTCATAAACACAAATAAGAGTAAAATAATAAGAATAAAGGGATTTGCTCCCCTTTGTTTAAAAATAATATAAAAAAAGAAAAGAATGGATAAATAAACAATCAAAAGGATAATTTTAAAAAGAACCTTTCGAGGGGATGATTTTTTCTTATTAATTACACTAGTCATATATCAAATTTTATAGCTTTTTTGTAATTTAAATAATTTTTTATGAATACTTCTCAGAAATGTAGTCTACAGCCTTACTAATTTCTTCCTTACTCGATTTTACTTCAAATTCTTTGTCTATTTCCTCGGATATGATATCTCTTTCAGTCCCGGTCCTAAAGACCATTGTAGAATAATCATCATCCAGAAAAAATGGAAAAAATTCAATGCCCGAACCCTGATAAAATTTACCGAGGAACTCATAAAAATGTAATCTCATTGAGTTTAAAAAGACTAATAGTCCTTCTAATAAAATCACGACTAAATTTCCAAAGATTGAACCGATGAGACGGACAATCTCTACAAAAATACCCTCTCCCTCAACCAAATTGACCATTGCATTGATGGAAGTCAATAGTGCAATATGTGCAAGAGCTAAGGCCAACAATCTTATATATGAAGCAACATTGCTCATAACTGATAACACGGTGTCAAATGCTTCGATTGATCCTTCTCCTATTAACCCTCCTATTGATTCTTCTTGGAGATATGAAACCTTGAATATTTTTCCTAAAGGTTTTAATATTAGTAACAATAGTCCTGGGATAACAGTCAATAAAATTGGAAAAGGAAACGTAATCCAGACATCAATATCAAAACCGAATCCTAAAATTAAAACTGTTCCTCCTGTCAGTAGAAGAATCTTGATAAAAGAATCAGTAAATGCTAAATATTTCCTTTTTTGTTTCCAATAATTTAAAAATTGAACGAACCACCCTAAGTTAAGGTGAAATACACCAATTATTACACTAAAGTAAAACACACTCATGATATCCTCTAAAGGATTAACCCAAATTGGATGTATTTCAAAGAGCACATTTCCGAAAAATTCAATTTCACCATGCAGACCAAAAAATTCTCCGTATAAAAACCCTACAAAAAACGCGGCCCACCCACAATAAAATATAATCCAACTCATATTTCGAGTATCTTTGCTTCGCTTTCTTAATATAATTGTTCCTAATAATCCAGCAATGATAAGGACTAAACCATGTCCAACATCACCAAACATCAAACCAAACAGTATTGGAAAGGTTATAGCTATGAATGGTGTAGGATCAATCTCAGAATAGGTTGGAATTCCATACATTTTTAATATTGTTTCAAAAGGTCTAAAAATAAATGAGTTTTTCATAACTGTTGGTGTTTCATTTCTTAGATCATTTTTTTCTTCGTGTGCTTTAGTTTTTTCGCTTTTACTTTCCTTTAAAGTCTCTCCCTCTTTTAGTCCTTTGATTATACCCGGTTTTTTAGTGTCTTTTTCGTAAGTGGGTTGGTCTTTATGGATATCAATTGTATCTATTACAATATTATCTTTGAAAGTTTTAAATAATCTGTCCTGAATTTCTTTCTTTTTAAATGACGGAACAAAAAATTTAAGTACTAAACGACTTGAAAATGTTTTTTCAAACTGATGTTCAGCCCAATTATATTCCTCGATGTTTTGTACAATCTCATTAATACCAGCGAATTTGAGCATATTTATATCAATAATTCTCTGAAGCTCATTTCGATATCTAGATAATTCTTGATCTCGATAAGAAATTTCACCTTCAATTCTAGACAGATTTACCCCTTCTTTTGTTAGATATCTTTTCAATATTGGAACTTCCTCAGAATGAATTAGACGAATTCTTCCATTAAATTCATCTTCTTTATCCTTTGGATAAAAAATAAAAAAAGCGATACGATCTTCTGTTCCCTCGAATATTTCGTAGAAATTAGGAAATTCAGAGAATTCAAACAAATTTTTCAAGTTGCTTAAATTTTTGGAAAATGTAGTGAAAACTCTAAAATTAAAATGATTTAGATTAGAAACACTTTCTCTACTTAAAAATATCTTTTCTAAATACTCATAACTTAATCTGATAATTTTTAGATGTTCCAATTCGATTATTTCCTTTGAGATATACCTGTTTAATTCAGTAAAACGATTTGTATAAAACTCAATATCTTCTAATATATGGCTTATTAAATTGTTAATATCATCTGCCAAAAACTCAGGTCTATCTTTTTTTTCAACATTTAAATCTGCAAAGTCAAATGGATTGATTTCAAGTTTTTTAAATAAATTATCCAAGTTTTCTCTTAATTTTTTAATTTTTTCAAGAAGAGGGTTTTTTAAATCAAGATTTTCTTTAATTTTTGGTGTTTCTTTCGCTCTTATATGAACAGCATTTATATTAGAGAGTTCAACCAGAAGTTTATCCTTAAAATTATTACTTATTTCAGCTCTCATCAAGCTAAATTCTTTTCCTTTATGTTTTTCTACATATTTTTTTTCCAAATTTATTCCCTCATATCAAGTATTTACAGTCTTATTTCGAATATTTCTTCTACTCCGCAATAATTAAATCTTTAATTTTCTTTAATCTCACAAAACTCTCTCTATCTACTTCTTCTAGGATCGCTTTAATCTGTTTAATGTTTGACCTCAGCCTAGGAATTATAACATTCTTTAGACCATTTATCCTTCTGTTTATTTTTTTAAAGTTAAGGGCATGTTTCAACATAAGATCTTCTCTCTCAGAAAAACGAAAAATATTCTGAAAGAAATCTTTTAGATTTCTGTTCAAGTCATCGATGTAATGACTAGTATTTTCAAATGTGTATGCGGGAAGTTTTTCCTCTTGCTTGAGTTCATACGTTATTTCTGGAACCACAATCCCGATTTTCTTTACATATTGTATACTTATTGTTGGTGTAAATTGAATTTTGCTTAATTTACTAATTAGAGTTAAATTTCTTTTACCCATTTCCTTATAAGTTTGATATAATTTTTTAAGAGTTTTTGAATAAATTGCAATAAATTCTTTTCTATAACCCAAATAATCTTTATATAACTTTTTTATCTGGAAAATTAATTGTTCTCTTTTGAATTCTAAAAAATTTTCACCTTTTTCCGCGAAAACTAATCTTTTTCGCAATGCCATTAAATTTGTTTTAGTTGGTTTAATATTTCTGAAACTTATATTTTACACCTTTAATTGATAATGTTTATCAATATAATACTGATGAATTCTAAGTAATTGATTTTTATTCAAGTTAGAGATTACGTCCCATGCAAGTGTTAAAGTTTTATCAAAATCTCTATTTTCATTTGATTTTTGATTCATGAATTTCTGTTCAAAATCAAGACTAAATTTCAGGAGTTTTCGCTGGTCAAAGTTCAGCCCATCTTCTCCTACGATTGATATAAGGTCTCGCACTTCAAGTGAATTAGAATATGAAGCCAAGAGCTGAGAGCTAACATCAGCATGATCTTCCCGAGTATTTTCTTTTCCAATTGCATCTTTCATTAATCGTGAAATAGAAGCTAAAACCTCAAATGGAGGATATATACCTTTTTTATGTAAGCTTCTGCTTAGAACTAATTGCCCTTCTGTAATGTAGCCAGTAGTGTCAGGGATCGGGTGGGAGATATCATCATTCGGCATTGTGAGAATCGGAATTTGAGTTATCGATCCCTTCTTCCCTTTAATCTTTCCCGTCCGCTCATAAATTGAAGCAAGATCAGAGTACAGATATCCTGGATATCCTTTTCTACTTGGAATTTCTTCTTTCGCTGAGCTTAATTCTCCCAGAGCTCCTCAATAATTAGTCTGATCCATTCATATAACTAGTCCATGCGTCCCTTCTTCGAAGGCGAAATATTCTGCTGTGGTTAAAGCTACCCTTGGAATTACTAACCTTTCTATTATAGGATCATCCGCGAAATTTATGAACGAAATGATGTTTTGAAGATTTCCACTTTCTTGAAAACGATTTAGGAAATAAATTGCTTCATCTTGTATAATCCCAATTCCGCAAAAAATTATAGCAAAAGGGTCTTCTGACCTAACACTCGCTTGTGTAACGATTTGTGCTGCTAATTTGTTATGAGGCATTCCTTGACCACTAAAAATTGGCAGTTTCTGACCTCGTATTAATGTAAATAATCCATCGATTACAGATATCCCTGTTTGAATAACATCTACGGGATATTCTCGAGCAAATGGATTAATAGGGACTCCATTTATATCCCTCTGCACGTCAGTTAAGATTTCAGAATCAGATATTGCCTTAGTCTTAATATTAATTGGTCTTCCCATTGAATTAAATGTTTGTCCGAACATATCTTTAGATATTTTAACATTGAATGTTTCCTCAGTAAATGTTATTTCGGCATTTTCAGAGGAGATTCCAGTTGTATCTTCAAATACTTCAATAACTATTACACTTTCGCTCATTTTAACAACTTGTCCTGTCCGAATTTGGTTATCGGTTGTTTTAATTTTGACAATTTCTCCGTATTGGACATCGTGTAAATTTTCTAAAAACAATAACGGACCAATAATCTGGTTGATTTTTCTATATATTATACTCATTTTCTTTGAAAGGCTCCTTGCAGTAATTTTAAGGTTTCTATTTCATTTAGTAAGGTTTTCTTTAAATTTTCAATTAAGTAAAAATCTTCATTTTTTATAGCATGATTTATTCTCAGAACACCATTAATTGTGTCTAGTTCTTTAATATCATCTATTAGAAAACCTTGTTTCAAAAGTTCTTCACCTTCTTTGTATACTAATAGAATGAGCTTAATAATACCTAACAATTTCTTGGCATCTGTAAAATTATCAATATCATCAAAGGCGCTTTGTATTAGAAAACCATTTTTTATTAATTGTGCTATAAATAAGATTAATTGTTGATGTTCAGGTAAATTTTCTTCTCCAATTAATTGAGTTATATATTGTAATTCGTTATCGGTAGATAATATTTCATTCACTTGCTTTCTACATTGAGACCAATCAATATCTATTTCAGGCCAATCAAAGTTTTTACTTTGCCACCATTCTGTAATGTATTCGGGATAATTAGAGTATGAATTAAGCCAGTTGATTGCAGGATAGTGTTTTGAATACGCCAAATTCGAATCCAGGGCCCATATTCCTTGAACGAAATTTTTAGTTGTAGCTGTGACAGGTTCGCTAAAATCTCCAGCAGGAGGGGAGATAGATCCAATTATCGTTAAAGACCCAAATTTTTCTTTTCCCTGTTCATCTTTTCCTAATAATTTAACATTACCAGCTCGTTCATAAAAACTTGAGAGTTTTGAAGGTAAATAAGCAGGATACCCTTCTTCTGCAGGCATTTCTTCCAATAACCCGGAAATCTCTCTTAAGGATTCTGCCCACCTTGAAGTACTATCAGCCATAACAGCGACATCGTATCCCATGTCTCGATAGTATTCAGCAATTGTTACCCCTGAAAAAATACTTGCTTCTCGTGCGGAAACAGGCATATTTGAAGTGTTTGCAATAAGTACGATTCGGTCAAGTAAAGGACGCCCAGTTTTAGGATCAATAATTTCTGTAAACTTTTTTAAGATATCAGCAATCTCGTTGCCACGCTCGCCGCAACCGATATACACAATTAAATCTGCATCACACCACTTTGCTAGAGATTGTTGAATCACGGTTTTTCCGGTTCCAAATCCTCCTGGAACACCACAAGTCCCACCCTTTGTTATGGGAAACAATAAATCAATGACCCTCATCCCCGTTATTAACGGTTTATTCGGTAGATTTCTCTCCTTGAATGGACGCGATTTGATTATTGGCCATTTTTGTAACATTGAAAAGGATTTTTTATCATTTCCAACTTTTATTTGGAAAATATCATCAATAATAGTATAATCTCCCTCTTCTATTATGTGAATTAATTCTCCTGAAATACCTGGAGGGATCATAATTTTATGAGAGAGAACCGGAGTTTCCTGGACTGTTCCAACTACATCTCCGCCACTTACTTTATCTTTTACTTTTCGTAATGGTTTGAAATGCCATTTTTTTGTTCTTGATAATGATGGTATCTCAAGCCCTCTTTTTAATCCGCCACCTTTGAAAAGTTCAAAAGCTTTTTGTAGAGGTCTTTGGATTCCATCAAAAATGTTTCCCAATAACCCAGGAGCTAATTCCATTGAAAGTGCTTCGTTTAAGTCTTCAACTTTATCATGAATTCTTAAATTTATCGTGTTTTCAAAACATTGAGCAACTACATGATCAGAATAAATTTGAATAACTTCTCCTAAAATGTTATACTTAGAAATCTTAATTAAATCATGTAATTTTATTATATTTTCTATTCCCTTGATATGAATGAGGCTTCCGTTTATCGCTGAGATGTAACCCTCTGGTATGGCTGTCTCAGATTTGGATTTGATCATATTTTCTTAGAACTTCTGTTATTTTATTTTTTTGAATTTGAATAAAATCATCAAATTTGTTTTCTATTGATTTTATCTCAATATTGCTAATGATATTTGAAATTTCTATCTGAATAGATACTATATTTTTATCTATTAGATTACTAATTGAATAATCATAAGAAAGTAACCCCCCACCCAATATTACTTTAAAACCGCCAATGAATTCCTCTGGACCTTCATGTATTTCAACCGGGTTCTTAAATATATTTTCCAATTTACTGTAATTGGAAAGAAAATAATCATAATCTTTAGAATTAAAAACAAATTCAATTTCTTGTTGTTTTTCTAGGTTAGGTTTTATCTTTTTTATAGATTCTATTAAATAATTAATATAATTTGCATAATTTTTGTCAATCCTTTCACTAATCAAAGAATTTAATGCATCTATGAGATCTCTGATTAATCTATTCTTAACGCTCAATACACTTTCTTTTCCTTTTAGCAGTGTAGAAGATAAGGATTGATTTAAATAATTTATATAGTTTTTTGCTAATCGTTTTCTAATTCTTGAAGTTCTTTCTAATGTCTTGTCCATATATCTTTTTTTAATTTCAGCTTTTTGAAATAATGTTTGCTGATTAAGGTTTTTAATATCTTTCTGTGCTTTTTCTACCATAAAGAGTCCTAATTCCCCAATTCTTTTTTTTGGTTCAGAAATATTTATTCAACTCACAATTTAATTATATAATATCCGATACAGCATCTAAAATTCGGTTTAATACTAAATCATCTTTATCAATATCAGTTTTAAATAAATCAGGTAATATAAATATGAACGGTCTTCTATTGTTTATCTTAAAATTGATTAAATAATTCATAAGATCCTTAGGTAGTTCAAGAGCGATGAGAAGCATTCCCGTAGAAGGTTTTTTTATTAATTCTCCAAATAATTTTAAAAAATCCTCACTTTTCTCAACTACTATGCCTTCTATTCCCAACAATGCGAGCATAAGAACATGCTCTTCATTCCCTAAGAGAATTACTTTTTGATCAACCACTAAAAATTCATACCTAATTTTTCTTTTATTAATTTTTTTAAATCTTCGATATTTTCTTGATATGCTTTCTTCATATTT
>SDBU01007357.1_pt1 | contig 12717 bp, 14 predicted proteins | sample 2277071 | NCBI WGS metagenome assembly SDBU01 (sample SAMN10397929, study PRJNA504765) | marine sediment metagenome | isolation source: marine sediment core GS08_GC12, 126 cmbsf | place: Arctic Ocean: Gakkel Ridge, Loki's castle | collected 2008 | reverse complement strand
GTATCGACGGGTACGCCAGGGCGGCGAAAACTGGCTGTCGCGTGAGTTCCCGCCAGTCACCGACATTCTCGTTCACAAGGAGCAATGTCCCGTCGTCGAAATCCACTCTGAACACCTCATGCTCCAGATCCGGATCGGGTCGCACGGGGAGCAAAGGAGTCCGTTCTTTCTTCTCGTCTGCCCCGCACGGTTGAATAGCATTTGCCACGGCCAGAAGGCGGCCACGCGGGCTGGCGTCCTGTGAGACTACCACCCGGAAGCGCACACCATCAGCAGAGCCGAACTCCGTCAGCGCTCGCGATTCTGGAGCACGTAGGAGGCCGACTGTGCCGAAATCGAACCTCATCAGAGTATGCTGAAGATAAGCTTCGACAAGAACGCGAGCGTCACGGAATAGATCATACTCTTCCAGACGCAGGTCGGCATCGAACGAGAGGCTGCCATTCTCCCCCTGCAATTGAATGTGAATATCGTCTCGCTTGAGACGCTTGCGTCCGGTGTAGTTAAAGTGTCTAACCGGCATCCTCATCCTGCCTTCCTACGACCCTGACATACAGATCGCGATTTGGGTCGAAGCCAGTAGCCGTCAACCTGAAATCCTGCCCCCGTATGGCCACCAGCATATGGTTCTCCTGCATCTCGACAATGTCCATGCCCTCCACATCCGCTTCGATAGGATCCTGATCGAGTCTAAAATCATAGGTGTTGTACCGCTTCAGTGGATCCCCGCGGCGGGTGTCGTAGCCCACGCGCACCTCCAGGAATTTCGGGGGAGCTGGCCAATTGAATCCGGTACTTACAATGCCGAAGCCCCCCTCTATCCATTCTATCCGGATAGGTTGTGACGTGGCAGGCGGAGGCGGATCGGGTCCCCCCTCCGAGTCGTCGTCGCCCTCACCGTCCGGCTCTCCACGCAACGGGATCCCCTCTTCCTCAGCAGGAAGCGAGAAGATATCCAGGAGCAGATTCTCATCCTCCTCCCTATCAGACTCAGTCAGGATCCTGACAATCGCTTGTACGCTCTGTTTCACGAACTCTATATCGGTACGACCGGATTTGTACTTGCCCTGGAAATTCGAGCCTTTGTGCTGCCATTCCGTGTGGGCAGGGTTCTCAGCGTTGCGGAGGAACTCGGCCAGTGGTTCGTCTTCCACGACCACAATACCAACCACTCCCCTGGTTCGCGGAGGATTCACATTTGGGATTATCAAACCCTCGCGGACAAAAGTGGGCTGGCTCCGCTCAACATTGGGCTCGCGCTGAATGTAGGCGTCCAGGAAAGAGCGCCTGTGGAGCCCGTCTTTCGACCTGACAGTCACGGGCGCCCTAACTGCAAGCCTTTGATGGTCTTCAAATGCCTCTCTCAGGGACTCGACGGCTTCCGGCGGTATGAGTTCGTCTGACCACTGCAACCCACGGCCGGGATCGGGCATATTGATCTGCGTCCGCTGGGCCGCAGGGAGCGCAATGGCCCATTTCGCGAGCTCCAGCAAAGGGATATGCTCATCAGAAAGCTTTTCGGCCATCTTCTTCGCTTCGCCCAGAATACTCCCTGAGTCCAGAATAGCCTCAACACCCGGTGTCTCAATCCAGACCTCGATCTGCCCGGCGAGTATTGGCCAGAAGTAGTCGCGGAGCACGGCACTTACGATCTGCTCCTGTGTGATATCCTCCCACGGCCATGGGACTATCACTGACAGCCCCGCTTCCACACCGCGCTGCAGATCGAAGGCGTCACAGAAGTCATCGAGCACGGGTGCATCCTCAATAGGCATGACAAGATCGGAATCTGAATCTAACTCCGGGGGCACACCGAAGAAGCCCTCCTGGCAGTACTGATCATCGAGCCAGTGGGACTTGAGGGTAATCTTGCCCATCAACAGGCGTCCTCCATCATCGGCGCGGATAGTCAGGCCGAACATGCAGTTGATCCTGCTAGATCGGGTGAAGACACACTTCCCCACACCCCAGACCCCGCGATCAGATGCACCCTTGTCCGACTGTCCTTCAGCTCTGAAGAAATGATAGAAATGATTCTCTGCATCCGTGCTCTGGCACCAGCCCCAGGATGACAGTGGACTTAAGGGTAACGATGAAGCGTAACCCTGCTGGGCCCAGGGAGCACGGTATCTGCTGTCTTGCCCGCAAGCCCCCATGTTACCTAATCCCGGCTAATATGACCGCCAAGAGGGCTCAAAACTCACACTTTGCAGATAAATGGCCAAGCCACAGAGGAATTATTGGCTCACACGGTGAATGTTGGCAGTAGCAACAAACCATATTGGTAATTCCGGCGAGGATGAGATAGACCAGCAGGCGGCGCAACTGTGGGGCCTCAGTGATAAAGAGTTGGCCACCATCCGCTCTGCCCTGGAGCAACTGAGCTGATCGGAGACCAAACGCGGGCGGGTTTGTGTCCGTGTAGGTCGGAAGGAGCGTGGCTCAAATATGTTTGAAAAAGGCAGACTATACCGGCGCCAGGACGATATTCACGGGGAGTATGGTGGGCAGCAGGAAGGAGGAATCTCGACTCCCAGCGCAAAGCCTTACATCTTTATTTTCACGGGAGAAACGGACGAGGATTATGGATACTACGACCGTTGGGAAGAATGCGGTGCGTTGCTGTACTACGGTGAGGGCCAGCGTGGGGATATGACCTTCAAGCGAGGTAACAGAGCTATTCGCGACCACGCTGAGAATGGCAAAGTGTTGCACCTCTTCGAGAAAGTACAACGCGAGGGCGGCATAGTCCGTTATGTCGGCAAGTTTGCCTGCGATTCCTGGGATTACGTTCGAGCCCTGGACGCCAGGGCAAATATGAGGCGAGCCATAGTTTTCCGGCTGGTCCCGGTAGCTGACGAAACAGGCTAGTTCCGCCATCTGCGAGTGAGAACCTATGGCTGTTGACATCGAGCAACGTCGTCTCTGATGCCCAGAAGGATGACCCGGTGGCGGGCCTGCGGGACACCATATTCCTCAGCCCTGACGACCAGATCGGCCGGTTCGAAGTCATCGTCACCAAACGCTGACGGTTTCACCAGTGAGTATATCCGGTATCGGTGGCCGTGCTCCACCCCGCCCACATGGCCCGGATCTGCCAACTCCCGAAGTATGCGCTGGACCATGTGGTCATCACTGACCGTCGCCGACAGAAGTCCCTTCACGTTCTCCATGACGAATACAGGAGGCCAGTGGCGAGCAATGATGCGCAGGTACTCCTTGTACAGGAAGTGTCTTTCGTCGTCTTCCGGGTGGTAGCCTGAGTTGCCCCGGTTTCGTGAGCGCCCTGCGACAGAATACGCCTGGCATGGGGGACCGCCGAGCAGGACCCACGAGTTACTGCTGCCACCGATGGCCCGTCGTACCCAGCCATCGACCTGGCTCGGGTCGACCTGCCCCAGAGTTGCCTTCCTGGCCTCATTCCGTGCCCGGTCCGCTTTCAGAGGAAACTTGCTGAAGAGCTCCCCTCGTTCGATCTCACCCCGAAGAAACCGATAGTACTCCTCCGGAGCATCACCCGGCTGGAACTGGCGGAAGAGACTCCGCAGCTCAAGCGTCTTGTGCGCTCGGTCGTCCTGCTCAATGGAGAGGGCCAGCCGGAATCGCGGCTTCTCCTTCAGCATCCCGACAGCAGAGAAGCCTTCCCCAAGGCCCCCTGGCCCGGCGAACAGGTCAACGACTGGTATGCGTTGGTCCCTCTCTTGAGGCACTGAAGCATTCCTCCAGGAGTGATGACCTGCCCCCATTAGTGGTACCACCTGCTATGTTAGTCCCATGGCTGGACTGCATCTGGGGCTGGTGGTCGATAGTTAAGCGCGCTATGCGGCCTCACTGTATTATAATGCGTTCGCCATCGCTCGACTAATACCTGCACCTCCAGCAATGTGTCGAGACTCTCCATATCCAAAAGCTCATCCCGCAGCTTGCCATTGAACGACTCCAGATATCCATTCTCCCAGGGACTGCCCGGCTCGATGTATAGTGTCTTTACCCCCAGATCGTCTTGGCCTTGCGTGAGACGCGACAGCTTATGGAGGAGATTGACGAAATCATTCCCGAGTGGCCTATAGAGTAGCCAGAGGCAAAGCGAGCGACGTGGCAGCTATGGCCCGCTGCCTCCAAGCCTTCCGGTCATGGCTGCAGCTGTACGACGTCGGCTTTACTTCTTCGAGGACGGACAGACTTCGTGGTTGGGGTCCCACCACATTATGTACAGTATGTGGCGCTTGCGGATGCCCCAAATGCGTCTCTTACCGTTCATACGCAAAGAGAAGAAGCTGTCAGTATCTTCTTGCTTGATCTTCGCCAGTCTTCTCTTTGCGTTATTGATGATCTCGTCCACTGCTACGAAGTGACTACCATTAGCCTCAATCACCGCCCAGGTCATCTTTTCAAACTCACCCAGGCGTTTCAGTGCTTTGGCGAGTTCCTTCCCCTTCATCTTACTGAAGCACCACGGCGCTCCAATGTCAACAAGCACAAAAGACCACTGCGGGGGTCCTATTGGGGGGACGGGGGCCACACGTGCATGCTTGCCGACGGGCGGCTTCTTCTTAGCGGTTGCGTGCTTACGTCTGTTCGGCATCGAGCTGCAGGCCACCGTAGTATTCGTCCATTGACGCGAGTGTTATCTCTTCGCTGCCACGTTCGCCATCGGCCAATCCCTCGCGAGCTGCCCGCCAGGGTTCCTCCATGTGGGCAAGGTCGCTCAGCCACTGAGGAGATTGATCCGCATAGAAATCAAATACCGCATTGATGGTGTCAATAGCGTCTTCGTCGAGCTTGCCGGGGTCACCTTGCCACGTTGCCACCTCGAACTGTCCCCGATGGCGTCCATACAAGGCGGGGCACACAGGCCCGTTTGCCCACGCCTCAATACGTTCGTGGAACATCGGCCGCTCGTCCCAAACTGTAGACCATGCCTGACAGTAATATACGAGCTTCTGTAGCTTCATTGCTGTCATGGTCCCGCGTTCTTGCAGGATATATGCAGCAACATCATGGACGCTTGTGGGTTGCTGTACAGACATTCATCTTACCCCCTTAGCGTTAGCTCAGCTATCCCTGTTGGAGTCAATACTACACTATTTCCTCGGCGCGGGTCAAGGACGTCGAAAGCTATTCCTAAGCAATACTCCCACATATACTATACCCATTGGAGCAAGTTTGACCCCTACCTATTTGCCACAGCCCCCGGTTTTCCTGCTCGCGCCCGGCTGCTTGACCCGTCCTCCTATCGTCTGCGTTAGCCACCGCCTCCCTTCCTGTGGTTTACAATATGCGATCAATTGACCTTTGTGTAAACCCAATGCATCGAGAATATCAGTGAGTCTGATGGTCTATCCCCCCCATAAGTGTTAAATACTACCCAGCGCCTGCCCTGCAAACCAGACCATTGTTGCCCCCCGGTATTTGAGCAGGCCGCATTGCGTCCTATCGGTGTCTTAGGTACTATCAGAGGCATAGAATTCCATCGGGCAAAGACCCCTGAGAAAGTAGTCTGCCCAGACCATATTCAGGCAGAAAATGGGCTTAAATGCACTCGAAAAACCAAATATCACAAGGGGTTATGGGGGTCTGAGTAGTCTGTGTTTAACGCAGTTGGAGAATAGCGTTAAATACGCTATAATAGAGTCACCAAAAAGGAGGATTCTACTATGGCACGACCGCGAGGATCAAAGCAGGAACGGCAGGCCCAGGCCCAGCTGCGCAATGGTGCGAAGGGCAAGTTGTTTGGGTATGTCAGAGTCTCCACCAAGGAGCAAGGAGAGTGCGGCCACAGTCTCCACGGTCAACGCGAGCGGTTGCGTCAGGCAGCAGAAGCAGCTGGCTATGAACTGCTCGATATAGTGGAGGATATAGAGAGCGGTGCAAGGCAGCGCGAGAACCTTGTCCAGGTCCAGAAGCGAATTGATGATGGGCAAGCCGAAGGCGTCATCTTCGGAAAACTGGATCGCCTAGGCCGCTCACAGATTCACTTGGCCCAGCTCGTCAAGTGGGCAAAGGATACCGGGGTCACGCTGCTATCTGCTGATGAGGGGATGCAGGTTCACCGTGGCGAGTTGCGCAACGAAGCCTTGCCATTTTTGATTGCGTTCGCAGAAGTGGAGAGCGAGAGGATCCGCAGGCGGACGAGGGAAGGTTTGGCAGCGGCCCGGGAGCGGGGGGTCAAGCTCGGAGCCACGGCAGAAAATGTGGGCAGGCTATCACAGCGGGCAACGCGCTTGCGCAGGAAGGGGTGGACGCTGCAACGGATCGCCGACACTTTCAGTGCTGAGGGTAAGGTGACGGCGCGAGGGGCTGAGTTCAAAGCAATGACGGTGTATCGGATGATCAATCGGGTTGACCCGGAGGCAAACCCGATAGGTGGACACTGAGATGGGCAGTGTATCATTCGTCAGGTGCTTCTCGTCTTCTGTGCTTGCGCCCTAATGTAGTTATGTACTCTTGAATATAGCTGATTCTGGATCTACTGGTTCTGGAGTTACTTGCTCTGGATCTGTTGGCTCAAGCGCACCACATTCGTGGAGGATATCGACGATTTCGGCAAAGTATTCAATTACAGATTCTCCGCTGTCGCTATGCTGTTCTGTACTGGTATGCTGAGTATGTTCGGATAGCGGTTGCCCCGTGATCTCATGGTGCAGTTTTATGAGCTTCTCCATATCTGCTACCGACTGGCCTATAATTCTATCCTCAGTATTTCGCATCCGTTCCAACAATCTGGTCATGTCAGCCATATCAGCTTTGACATAGTCAGCCACATCGGCAATTTGGATCTCACTGAGTCGGGTTCTCATAATGTGAAATGCTGGGACAGTTCTCCACTTGGGCTACATTTACTTGCTGGACTCCGATGTTGACCTGAGTATGTCCTTAATCTCGGCATCTGTTGGTTCTAGCTGTTCAATTTGGTCTTCAGTCAGCATCCTCTCCAGTCGCTCGCGGAGATCGGCCAAATTCTGCTGCAACTCTTGCTCAAAGCCAGACTCCACTACCCCCTCCAGGCTCGAAATCCCCAGGCTGGCCGCTAGCGAATTAAAGGCTATCTGAACCGCCCGCAGGTCTCGATAATCCCGCCTAGCCCTATCCAGAATCGTCACCAACCAGAGTTTCCTAAACTTGCCGCGATCTTCTATAAAGTCTGGCTGGTCGCTAACAGATACATCTACATCGAGAAAGCCTGTAGGAATGCCCATCTCGTCGTCGGTGAAGCCCGTAGCGCACAAAAACGTCCGAGCACTTTCCAATGCTATGCGCACGGTCTCGTTTTCTTCGAGTTTCTCAGCATAGATGTTGATGTCCGCATTACCTATCTTGGCTATCCTGCCGAGGGCCATCAGCGTTTCCGCTCCCAGGCAGCCAGCCATCTGGATCGTAAGCAGATGCTGTATATCATAGATAACTGCCTGCATTAGGGGTAGGCAGGCAAAAACACGTAACCGCCATACCTGTCCCACCATCGCCCAGTAGTAATCCATCTGCTGCCACTGTTCAGGGGGCGCCTCTTCTAATATCTGCCGGCCTTCATCCACCTTGTCAACAGCCCAAAGCTGGAGACAAGTGGCTATTCGCTCCTGGACTGTCATCTTATTGGGGAGATTATCCAGTGCTTGCTCGTTCATCAGACAACGCTCCTCTTACGATAGGAATGTCGCTGACAGGAACTCCGTGCGAGCTTCTTTCATGTATAACCTTTTCCATGCCCTGCGGCTGCGCTTCCAAGCCACCTGCTTTCTGAGCTTCCTGAACCTTTAGAATAACGCCAGCCAGATAGCCGACGGCCTTTGCCCGCGAAATGCTGTTCTCTAGGGCAAGGCAGTCAGTCAATGCCTGTTCCAATAGTATCAAGAGGTCTTCGGGAGTTTGGGCCTGCACCGGCCCGACTGGTTTGGCAGCTTTGACTTGCCGCCGATTTAGGCCTCCCCGCTTACGGGCTGCATCTCGCTCCTCGGCTAGATCAGGATTATGCCAAAAGCAGTATTCGGTTCCCTCGACTCTCGGTGAGCTACATGGCTCGCCCCGAGCATTGGTGGCCTTACAAGGCTTGACCTCCATGCTACCTTCTCTTACCTGTGCTATATCATTATCTGATCCCATACTGTACCTCCTTATGTTGGACTTACCGGAAATCAATTTCTTCTTTCATTGCTTTCATCTAGGCCATCTATGCGTGCCGGCCGGTGTGGTGCGGCGATTTGCTGGCGGGTCTGGCCAGTTGCAAAGTCCGCCCCCTGGTCGGTGCGGCCATGCATACGCAACACACGTGCAGGGCTTGCACTGTGTACGTTTGCGCCTAGGTCTATATCCTACTAGTGATCGTGGTGGCATCGGCCCTGTATGGTGCCGACCGGCGTGCACCACGCACAACTGCAAGGGGCTGCCCCACATCGCCCAGGCGCGGCAAGGTTGGCCATCCTTACGGGTGGTTGTACATTTCCTTACCTTCCGTGCATTTTCGCTGTACACTTCCGCCGCTCCCCATGCTACGCTGTATGCCGATGTTCCCAGTCCTATCTTGGGCCTATCATGGCACGCTGTATCTAAACCAGTTTTACCCTACAAGCCGAAATGTGATGAGTTAGGGGACGCATTAGGACGCATTATTAGAGTTTTCCTATTAACACCTTGTAACGCGCGTATGGCTTGTAAACTCGCACTTCTTTTTCGGGAAGAGGGCCATTTCGATGTACAGGTCCCTCCTTTGTACGTAGCATAGGCTAATTCAGGGGACACATTTTCTGGATAATGCGTCCTATTGGCTGATATGGGAAGTTGTTTTTGGTTCAATTTTGTCTGCACGCTAAGCATCTGTCTCGTTGTGTGCCTGAATGCCCTGGCGCAAGCGACGTTGGCATTGCTTAATACTTTTGAACCCCAAGTCGGTTAGTCGACGTCCGAAGGCATTTTGGCTAATTTCTGTTGCGTTAGTGTCACGTCGCCATCTCTGATAGGCTTTGAAGAGCGTATTGCTGGTTTCCTTGAGGCCATCGCCGACCATACATTCTGCGTCGATAAATTGCTGCACGACATCTTCCTCCTGCTTGTATTCTTGCGTTGCTCCTTTCACCTCGGGCGGTTCGATCAATCCATCGGCCTGCCAGGCAAGGCAGCCAGCGAGTAGCCAGTTGAGGATGCCGGGTCGCTCGTCACGGAATAGTGACTTTCGCAGAGCTGGGTCCTTGTCGGGGCCTGGTTGCCCTGGGTTGGTAAATTTCACGTTGAACGGGATGAGTTTAATGCGTCTCCATGTGGCATGGTCTTGGCCAGTGACGACTGGCTTTTCATTGGCCGCCAGCCAGATTTTGTGCGTGGGATCAAACTCCCAGAAGTTCTCGCGCATCCGCCGTGCTCTGATCTTGTCGCCGCCACTTAGCTGCTTAAGGCGTTCTTCGTCGAACTTGCGGCCTTGGCCAACCTCCACACTCATCGCTAGGCGGACACCAAACAAGTCGGCCACGGCCGTGGAGTGCGTTTCATATCTGGCTTTCAGCAACAGCCCAGGCGAAACTTGAAGAGCATACGGCCCTAAGAGATTCTGCAAAGTGAGAAAAAGTGTAGTCTTCCCATTCGCGCCGTCGCCATGCAGAAAGAAGATCGCGTCCTCCGAAACATCGCCAGTGAGCGAATAGCCGGCAGCTTGCTGTACATAGTCAGTCACTCCGCTATTGCCATCAAAGACACCGTCAATAAAGTGTTCCCACTTGGGACACTGCGCATCAGGATCAAACAAGACAGGTATCATCCTAGTGATGAAATCCCCCCTGCTGTGGGGCTGTAGCTTTCCTGTGCGCAGGTCCAATGTGCCGTTGCGAGTGTTCATAAGCCAGGGATCCGTGTCGAAGATGGTGTGGGTGCAGGCGATCTCGGGTTCTGACCGTGCCAAGGAAACCATGGCATTGCGGCGACGAACATCCTCGGAGTCCATACCCCATTTCATTAGAGCATTGCGATCTTGTTTGTCCTTTATCGCGGCAGCTTCCTTGTGTATTTGGCGAACCGTAAGGCCGGCTCTTTGGTGGACTTCGGCCTCAGCATCAATGCGCCATATCTTCCCCGTCCAGTACAGCCACTTTTTCCACGGCCAGCAATATTGCAGTTTCGCACCGTGCTCGGCTACGAGGCGGAGCGCGTTGCCTGTATCGGTCAGATGAATCTGTGGCGGCTGCGGCTCTGCTGTTCGCCACAATGACTCCGTCTTCTGGCTCTTCTGTGCCACGACGATCACGTCCTTTCGATTTAGGAGAGGTAGGGGCGGCAAACCGAGGCGGACGTGGCCTTTTCGACCGCCCCTACTCCCCTCCATTTGGCTGAGGGTGACGTCCCTCAGGTACTGCTCTATCCCTTCGATCGGGTTAAGGGAATGGTGATCAAGCCATCCCCAGGCACACCACGAATCAATCGTCTGGGGGCGCGCCATCGCCACTGGCGGCCCGCTGCCCACCACGGTTCGGGCGGCCCTATCTTATGCGAGCAAATCTATTGGTGCTGCTCTCTTTTTAAGTGAAACACAGGCTGGGCATTTCTGTCAATTTCCTCTTTACTTCTCGCCGGCCCCACACATGTTGTCGGCAGCGGGTTGGGTCGGGTCCCGGCCCGGGTTGTCTGGGCCTGTGCCGCAATGCTGCTCGCAGCCGGAGGCCTGCAGGGAGATTGCCTTCACCAATAGCGTGGCGATGGACTCCAGCCGCTCCTTGGAACTGATATTTTCGCGCATCCTCATGGTGGCCCCGGTACTCGGTTTTCTGTGCAATGGAAATGGCACACCTATATTTTGACAGGCGCCGTGACCGGGCGCAATGCTTTGGGGCTCACGCGGCAGAGATCGCGTTACCGAAATCCCTGCAGAATGACGCTAAGCGGCAAATCTGGTAACGGCACCCCTGCAGGATGCCGATCGGCGCCGCCTTTTCAGGCTGTGAGCGCGCGCTGTGGGGTGCTCGATTCTGGCGGGTAGAGGGCTTTACTGGGCCCTTGCGATAGCTGTCGGCTGTCACTGATGTGATCGGCAAGGGGTCGCGCCCGGTAGGTGCAGGGTGAAACAGATTGGGGTTAGCAACAGCGACTGCTATCAGCTGAGTTGGCTCAGGGGGACAGGGGGAAATCGCAAGGCCAACGGCGAGCCGCAGCAGGCCTGGTCGAATGCCCTCGTGGGTGTCTGAAGGCGCCGGTCGACAATCAATATAAGTGCTGGGCAGGCGTTCGGTATGCTGGCCCAGCTGTCGCTCACCCGTGCAATGTCGGAACATCTGCGTGCGGACGCAGGCGGCCGCCGGGGTCTTGAATAAGGAGTAGATGGCGGAGATGATGATGGCAGCAGGAAGAAAACAGTATGGCAGTTGCTGGGCCTACAGAGCGCCGGGCCGCCAGCCTCCTGCACAGTAATAGCAGTTCCTGCCAACCGGGGTGTGATGTCTCGGTCTGTCCTGTCAATGTCCGCCTTTCCGCTGCCTATAGCGCCGCTGCTTCTCCTCGGGGCTTTGGTGATGCGGGCAGTATTGCTGGCCCCACGTGCGGATGAATGCCGGGTGTTTGCACCTGGGATGCGGGCACATGCCAAAAGGTAGCTGCTCTCTCGTGCGCCGCCAATACTCTACCTTCTTCAGGACAAACACGTACTCCCATGGAATCAACAGGCATCTTGTTCCACCCGGCTGGTCGATTTGGAGCGCCCGCTGACGGACAATCTGCCACCTATCATCCCGCCATTCCAAGCTTTGCTCGATCTCGGCCGATATAATAGCTTTCCAGAACTCCTGTGAGCCCGGTGAAGGAGCTTCGCCCTCACTCAGTTCACGTAGCAGCGCATGGAGCTGGTCCCGGACCTGGGAAAAGGGAAGCCGCGTTTTTTGTGCAGATTCGGCGGCTAGCTTCCAGGACTTTGGGGGTTTTCTACGATTTATTAAAGCGACTACTATGTATACGGAGGCGTCTTTTTTCGAAGCTTTGAGTTGACGCCGGACTCTCTCCGGACGGAGATCGAATTCGGCGACCGCGCGCCCGTACATAACCTGGTTCAACACCAACCCCTCTATCATCGTGCCACCACACTCTGGCAGCTCTTTGCCCTCGCGTAGGGCCTTCTGGCGGGCATCTTGGCAGGCGGCGTCGAGCCGGTTAAGCCCAGGTAAAAAGGGATTGTTCTCGTCTCCGACGTCAGCGCAGTTGTCGGGGGCATCTTGGTCATTGCTACAGTCGTTCATGGCGGACGCTCCTGGGCACATCTTGGCCGGGATTGCCCATATGGTCTATTGCTTGTGCGAACAGCCTGGCATCGGAAGTAACCTTTGCCCCATTAAACTGCATCCGTATCCGCCTGTCAAATCGCACCTGCAACTCCGCTGCTCTGCTTTCACCCATTGGGGACCTCCTGTGACGTAAGCTGCAATGGGCGGTAGTCCTCCAGAGGCAGGAGGGCATTGGAACGTCGAACCGTCTTAGCGGGTTTGGAGCACTTTCGTTACCCATGCCCTTGAACAACCGAGCTTCCTAGCGAGATCTGCTCTGCTCTTCGCTTGGCCAGACTCCAGCATTGCCTGGAATCGCCTACCCCGTTCCAGTGGTGTCTCTTCCCGAACTTTGGGCGTTTCGGGTGGTCCTGAGAGTGTTGCGACGGTCAGGGTATAGACGTAGCCGAAACGTTCAGGCCGCCCATTTCGGGCAAATTCCGGCTTTAGGTACAATATTATGTTAACTAGAGGCCGAAAAGTTCGGATT
>SDBU01007356.1_pt1 | contig 12719 bp, 13 predicted proteins | sample 2277071 | NCBI WGS metagenome assembly SDBU01 (sample SAMN10397929, study PRJNA504765) | marine sediment metagenome | isolation source: marine sediment core GS08_GC12, 126 cmbsf | place: Arctic Ocean: Gakkel Ridge, Loki's castle | collected 2008 | reverse complement strand
GGCTTAATTCTTTCGTTTTGTTAGCACGCTTAGTATTATCCCGGTAAAGATGCTGAATGCACCGGTAATAAGAAATAAGATTGATATTAGGGCAGTGCCCATTGCCATTCCCCCGCCCCCAGCAGCAATACTCAATACCCTGATGCCGGCAAGAAGGCCAAGCAGTATCCAAGTGATTCCACCTATCCCGAAGAAGAAGAGGGGTCTCCTTTCGGAAATCATGGCAATTATGCGCCCCAGAACCTCAAGTCCGTGTATTACCGGGTTCAGGGTTGAGCTATCCCTGGTGTATTTAATAGAGATTGGTCTCTCTGTAATTTTAAGACCTTTCTCAGTAGCATTAGCAATTGTCTCTGCCGATACTGACATCCCATTTTCCTTCAGCTCTAGCTTGGCTATCGCCTTCTTGGAGAAAACTCTGAATCCAGATTCAGAGTCGGAGAGCTTTTTCCCAGAGAGGACGCTGGAAAAGTACGCAATTACCCTCTGTCCGAAGCGGCGGTAGGAAGGAATATTGCCAGTTTGCTGTTCTCTGGAGCCGATAACGAGGTCGAATCCCTCTGAAATGGGCTTAATGAGACGAGGTATTTCCCTGGGATTATGCTGGGAATCGGCGTCAAGGAGCACAAGAACATCAGGAGCTCTCCTTTTTGCCTCGGCCAGTAGACTCTGGATGGCTGCCCCATAACCCTTGTTTGCCTCGTGTCTGATTACCGTTGCCCCAGCCAGTCCGGCAATCCCGGAGGTGTCGTCTGTGCTTCCATCATCAATGACGATAACCTCGTCCGCATACTGTCGGGCTTTGAGGATAACACTACCAATGTATTTCTCCTCATTATAAGCTGGCATACCTACTAGGATTTTCGGTTGAGACGGTTTAGCCATTATATTCCCCTAATGATGCCTGTTATTTTAACTTTCTGGAAAAGTTTCTTGAGTTCTCTACCCCATAACATCCCCTATAAAGTGTAAACTATTTGCGGAAAACTGTCTATAGGGCGGGTTGACGAAGGGAAAAGTTAGGCCTACAATGCGAGAGATGTCAGCTAAAGTAGAGGTTGACATCTAGTGCTTTAATTTATTAAGCATTATTTAAAAAAGTGCCTAGGAGGCAGGGGGTAACTGGCAGTGGGGACTGAACAAGCTAAAACTCTGGAAGGACTTCAAGTTGCTATCCAGATGGAAATCGACGGTAAGGATTACTATCTGAAAACTAGCCGGGAAAGTGGTAATGAGCTGGGCAGAAAGCTGATGCAGTCGCTAGCCGCTGAAGAGGACATCCACCGGCAGAAGTTTATGGAGATATATGATGCTATCAGGAGTAAAGGGGCTTGGCCTAAGACTGATTTTCAACCTGATGAGGGTAAAAGATTGAGAACCATATTCGCTAGGGCATCCGAGGAGATGGGGGCTAATGTAAAGGCTCTTGCTACCGAGTTTGATGCCATACAAACAGCCATGGATATGGAAAACAAAAGCTATGATTTCTATAAAAGCCAAAGCAAAGAAGCTACATATTATGCTCAGAAAGACTTCTATGAGGCTTTAGCTGCCGAAGAAAGGGGGCACCATCTAATTCTCTTGGACTACTTTGAATATCTTAAAGACCCGGCAGCATGGTTTGTTACCAAAGAGCATCCGTCTCTGGACGGTGGCTAAATAGGTAATCTAGAAACGATGGGAGGAGGACGGGTAATTAATGAACCATAAGGCTCTACATAAGTTAGGTTACGGCATGTATGTAATTGGCTCAAGAAAGGGAGACAGGCTCAATGGGCAAATCGCTAACACGGTGTTTCAAATAACTGCTGAGCCGCCGGCTATTGCCGTAAGCATCAACAAAAATAATCTAAGCCACGAGTTTATCAAGGAAAGTAAAGTCTTTACTGCATCTGTTCTCTGTCAGGATACACCTCTCTCCTTCATCGGTCACTTTGGCTTCAAGTCAGGTAGAGACATAAACAAGCTTGAGGGGATTAACTACAAGATAGGTGAGACCCGAGCTCCGGTAGTTATTGACAATGCCGTCGCCTATCTAGAGGCTGAGGTAACTCAGGAAGTAGATGTGGGCACCCACACTATTTTTATTGGTAAACTTGTAGACGCTAATGTCATTAGCGAAGAGGTATGTCTGACTTACGACTATTATCATCAGGTTAAGCGGGGCACCACTCCCCAGACAGCCCCCATCTATATCAAGGAGAAAGGGTAGGTAGTACCCATAATGGCAAAATATGAGTGTACCGTTTGCGGCTATATCTATGACCCGGAGCTGGGTGACCCAGATGGTGATATAAAGCCGGGGACACCTTTTGAAGAATTGCCTGATGACTGGGTATGCCCTGTGTGTGGGGCGAGCAAAAGCGAATTCGAGAAGGTGGACTAAGATGGAACCAAGAGAGATAAGACCTAAAATCTATTCGGTAGGAGCAGTTGACTGGGACCGGCGGTTATTTGACGCGCTTATACCCCTGCCTGACGGAACGAGCTATAACTCATATTTGATTAAAGGTGATGAGAAGACAGCCCTTATTGATACGGTAGACCCCACTATGCAGGATGTGCTGATAAATAACCTGAACCAACTCGGGATTGAAAATATAGACTACGTTATCGCCAATCATGCTGAGCAAGACCATTCCGGCGCTATCCCCAAAATCCTTGAAAAATACCCGCGGGCAAAAGTTGTGGCCACACCTAAATGTAAAGATATACTCATAGACCTCCTTCTGATTCCAGAAGATAGGTTTATAACGGTCAATGATAAAGAGACCATTTCACTGGGAGATAAAACCCTGGAATTTGTCTATACTCCCTGGGTGCACTGGCCGGAGACAATGTCCACTTATTTAAGAGAAGAAAAGGTACTGTTCTCCTGTGATTTTTTTGGTTCCCATTTAGCCACTACTGACCTCTATGTAACTGATGAAGGGCAGGTTTACGAGGCAGCCAAGAGGTATTACGCTGAAATCATGATGCCCTACCGAACAAGTATCCAGAAGAACTTGGAGAAAATAAAGGACTACGCAATTGACATTATTGCTACTAGCCACGGTCCTATGTACGATAGGCCGGAGTTTATCCTGAAAGCGTATCATAGTTGGGTCCTCGACAAGCCCAAGAACACCGTGGTATTACCCTATACCTCAATGCACGGTAGCACCCGTAAAATGGTTGAGTATCTTGTTGTCGCTTTAGTCCAAAAGGGTGTGGCGGTGAAACAATTTGACCTAGCCGTAACTGACATCGGGAAGCTAGCAATAGCGTTGGTGGATGCGGCCACAGTTGTTATCGGCACGCCTACCATGCTCGCCGGTCCACACCCAAATGTGGTTCCAGCTGTGTTCCTAGCAAACGCACTCAGACCTAAACTGAGATTTGTCTCTATTATCGGTTCCTATGGCTGGGGAGGCCGGACTGTCGAACAACTCGCCGCGATGATTCCCAACCTGAGGGTAGAAATATTGGAGCCGGTGCTGAGTAAGGGATTCCCCAGAGAAGCGGACTTTAGAGCTCTGGATAATCTAGCTACTACTATTACCCAAAAGCATAGGGAGAGTGGTTTTGCTTAATAACTTTTTGCCAGACTGAGTTTAAAAAATGAAGTTAGGAAGTGATTAAGGAGGCATCTGATGGATAAGAAGGAAATCATTGAATTGCTAAGCAAAGACCTTGAGGATGAGCATGGTGCTATCATTCAGTATCTGAACCATGCCTATGCTATGGGCGAAGGCGAGATGGCTTGTGAGATTGAAGCAATTGCCAGAGAGGAAATGCGCCATTTGGACTGGCTGGCGGAGACTATAGTTGAACTGGGTGGCACCCCCAGCTTGGAGCGAGGGACAATGCGTATGGGTGGCGAGTCAGTGTCTGCCTGGATGAATAATGATGTGCTGCTGGAAAAAGGTGCTATAACCCAGTATAAGGAACATATCGGGCTTATTGATGCCCCCAAGATAAAGCGATTACTGCAGCGCATACTATCTGATGAAGAAGCACACCATGGCAACTTCGAGCACTTTGTTATCAAGGCTCAGAAGGAAAAAGCCAAGGATGTGAGAGGTAGCCGTCAGGACAAGACCACCCGGGTTCTTAACTGGGGTATTGAGCATGAGTATACGGTTATTCTTCAGTATCTATTTCATTCTTATATGGTACGCAATGAGGATGTTAAGCGGCAGATGGAAGACCAGGCTATCAATGAGATGCAGCACTTGGGCTGGCTTGCCGAGGAGATAGTTGATAATGGTGGCAACCCAATGATTGAGCATACCGACGTTGACCAGTCGACTAACGCTGCCGATATGCTCCGAGCCGACATTAAGATTGAGAAGGAAGTGGCTACTGAATATGACCGAATTGCCAAGGAGACTGATGACGTTGGTCTGAAAAAGCTTCTCCTTCGCATAAGGGATAATGAAATATATCATACTGAGGTATTCACTGACCTTTTAAAAGAGGCGGAGCAGCAGGATTAAACAGGGGCAGGGGCTTACCGTTAGATTCGTGTATTTATCCCTTTTCGAGGATGGCCTTCTTTTAGGTTTAATAAGTATATTATATTGTAAAGTTAGCCCAACGCAAACTACTCCTGATTGCTAAAAGACCACATAGCCAGAAGGATCATGGCTATCCCAAACACTGCCATTACGCCAACATTATCCCAGAGTGACATAGTGTGTCCGAGCACACTGATACTGGAAAGGGATTCCGGTGATGTTCCTAGCACTACCTGGCGAATTGGGGCGATGCCGTAGGTAGCCGGATTAAGCTTGACCAGGACGTTCATCCACATCGGTAATCCCTGTACCGGGAAGAAAACACCAGATAGAAATATCATGGGAAACATCAGCATCTGCATCACTGCTTGGAATGCCTCCATGGACCTGATGCGTGTAGCCAGCAGGATGCCCAGAGAACCCATTGAAGCCGCCAGCAGGAACATCAGTGGCAATAGCGCTAGCACTGTCCACACTGAAATGGAAACTCCAATCAAAGGAGCAAATAACAAAATGAGCATTCCCTGGATCATTGCCACTGTGGTTGCTCCTAAAGTCTTTCCCACCGCTACTGAGACACGGCTGATTGGTGCCACTAGTACCTCCTTAAGGAAGCCGAATTCCCTATCCCAGACTACAGATATTCCAGCCATGAACGAGCTCATAAGCACTGTCATCCCGATAATACCAGGGAAAATGAATTGAGCAAAATCAATTCCGGGGCCAAGAAAGCCCATTCTGGTGCTGAGGCCGCTGCCAAACACAAAAAGAAACAGGAGTGGAAAGGTTATCGCACTAATCATGCGTATCTTATCATGCCAGAAACGAAGTATATCACGGTACCAGATGGTATATACTCCACGTAGATTATTCATTGCTTTCTCCTAGTGGCGCAGGCGGCGGCCGTATTGGCGAACCATCTCCTTGAATGAATTTCTAATGTCCTCCTGCCGTATTTCTCGTCCGGTGAGTTTGAGGAAGACGTCATCTAAGCTTGGGCGGCGCAAGCTGATACTCAGTATCTTGATGTCGAATTCCTTGATGAAGTTAGGCAGGAACTCTTCCCCACTGAGTATTTCAAAGGTGAGCTCCTTGCCATCGTGCCTGGCCTTAATCTGGTAGTGCCGTCGAATCTCTTCAGCGGCTCTATCGTTGTCGTCTGTTTTTAAAGAGATGATATCTTTACTTACAATTTCCTTGAGTCGCTCAGGGGTGTCCAGGGCGACGAGCTTTCCATAGTCAATGATAGCAATTCGGTCTGCCTTCTCAGCCTCTTCCATATAATGAGTAGTCAAGAAAATGGTAGTCCCCTCGTGCCGCTGCAGTTCAAGTATATATTCCCATATACGGTTACGTGTTTGTGGGTCTAGTCCCAGCGTGGGCTCATCGAGGAATAGCACTTTGGGGTAATGCAGTAGGCCTCTGGCTAGCTCCAGGCGGCGTTTCATTCCTCCGGAATAGGTGTGAACCGTGTTGTGCCGCTTATCCCAGAGCTCCATCATCCTGAGCATCTGCTCAATCCGCTGCTCTCTAACTGTAGCCGGTATGCTATACACCAAAGCATGAAAACGCAGGTTCTGTAGACCACTGAGTCTCTCATCGAGGCTGGGGTCTTGAAAGACCAATCCAATTGACTGGCGCACTTGGCTCTGCTGGCGAACTACATCAAAGCCGTTGATGAAAGCTTGGCCTGACGTCGGCTTAGATAGGGTGCACAGGATGTTGATGGTAGTAGTCTTCCCTGCCCCGTTTGGGCCTAGAAAACCAAAAATTTCTCCTGGTGCTACATTGAAACTAATGTTATCCACTGCCACCAGTTCACCGAATCTTTTGACTAAATTTTCTACCCGGATAATGTAATCTGTCATATCTCTCCTGAAAGCTGATATTGCCGATGCAAGTTTGGGTAAAAGGTATAGTCATAACATCAGCAAATCCGTAGAGGAAAGGAACCACGCTTATCTCAGATGATATTATCTGCCCATATTATAGACCGGCAGCAGGAAAAACCTTTCTTCTCATGGGGAGCTCTTGAAACATTATAACGCTTTAAGGTTAAATTTGACAACCTGAGCTTTGGGAGGTTGCACTTATAGCTTATGGCTGATATAATGAAGTTTACTGGTAGATGAGTTATATCATTTTGCAAGCGGAATTGTAGTAGTAAGGGGTGGCTAAAGCCTCTCAGCTCTAAGCAGGGTGAGAGGTTTTCATTTAGGGACTTTTAACGATGGCAGTTAATCAAGGACAGCAAACAGGTGAGGAGAGACTGGAGATTGTGCGACACTCAGCCTCCCATATTATGGCAGGGGCGGTTCAATCTATTTTCCCTGATGCCAAGTTTGGTATTGGACCAGCTATTGAAAAAGGCTTTTATTATGATTTTGATCTGCCCCGTCCACTTATCCCTGATGATTTACCAACAATTGAGGCTAAGATGGATGAAATAATCGCTTCAAATGTACCTTTTGTCAGGGAGGAGGTGGCCAAGGAAGAGGCTCGTCGACTTTTAGCAGCTCAGCCCTATAAACTGGAGCTGATAGATGAAATTCAGGATGACAGGGTCAGTTTGTATCGGCAGGGTGAGTTTGTCGATTTGTGTCGAGGGCCCCATGTAAGTTTTACCGGGGAAATAAAGGCTTTTAAGCTGGTTAGTATTGCTGGTGCTTACTGGCGGGGTGACGAGACTCGTCCTATGTTACAGCGAATATACGGCGTTGCCTTCGACACTAAAGAGGCTTTAGTCGAGCACTTGAGAAGGCTGGATGAGGCGGCAAAGCGCGACCACAGAAAATTGGGTAAAGAGCTTGACCTATTTAGTATCCACGAGGAAGCTGGTCCAGGGCTAGTTCACTGGCATCCCAAGGGCGCCAGAATACGCCGTGTTATTGAGGATTTCTGGAAGGATGAACACATTAAGCGTGGTTACGATATCATATATACCCCTCATATTGCTAAGCTGGATTTGTGGAAAACCAGTGGTCATTGGGAATTTTATCGTGATTATATGTACAGCCCAATGGAAGTGGAAGGGCAGGAATATGTCATTAAACCAATGAATTGTCTGGGGCATATCTTGATTTATAAAACAAGACTGCGTAGCTATCGTGAACTACCGCTACGCTATGCCGAGTTGGGCACCGTTTATCGCTATGAGCGTTCTGGTGTGATGCATGGATTGTCCAGGGTTAGGGGGTTTACTCAGGACGATGCCCATATTTTTTGTCGTTTTGACCAGCTAGAGGACGAAGTAGCCAGTGTTTTAGAGCTAGCTCTATTTATGACAGATACCTTTGGCTTTGCCAATTACCAGGTGTTGCTGGCTACTCGACCTGGAAAACATGCCGGCTCTATCGAGCTCTGGGACAAGGCTACAGAGACGCTAAAGAAAGCTCTAACTCGTCTCAACGTTGACTATAATATAGACCCGGGTGAGGGAGTATTCTACGGACCTAAAATAGATATTAAACTTGAGGATTCTATAGGGAGGGTGTGGCAGGGTACCACTATCCAGGTCGATTTTAACCTGCCGCAGCGCTTCAATGTTACCTATATTGGCGAAGATGGACAGGAGCACTTGGTGGCGATGGTACATCGTACCATTTTGGGTAGTATGGAACGCTTTCTTGCCTCACTTATTGAACACTATGGTGGTGCCTTCCCCGTATGGTTAGCGCCGGTTCAAGTAGTGGTTATTCCAGTGGCAGACCGTCACCTGGACTATGCTTACAAGCTTGACACTGAACTTAAGAGTGAGGGGATACGTGCTGAAGTTGATGCTCGGTCAGAAAGAATGAACCTTAAGATTCGGCAAGCGCAGCTTGATAAGATACCGTATATGCTGGTGGTTGGTGATAAAGAGGTAGCCACCGCTACTGTTTCCATCCGTTTGCGTGGGGGGGAGCAATTAGCTTCCCAAGCTTTTGATAAATTCAAAGAAACCGTCAGGATGACTATTAAAGATAGGGTAAAAGACCTGAGAGGACAAGATGGATAGGCAATTTCTATTTTTTGATTAGTCTTACAGAATATGCTATAGTTTTTGTCCGCAAGGGTGTCTGTGCTTAAAGGAGGTAGATAGCAACATAATTAAGAAACTACGTATTAATGAGTGGATTAGAGCCAGAGAGGTTCGTCTTATTGGGGAAAAAGGTGAGCAATTAGGGATTATGCCCTTGTATCAGGCTCGAGAAGTAGCCAAGAGACAAAATCTTGACTTGGTGGAGATGGCGCCTACTGCTGACCCTCCAGTATGCCGACTGCTTGACTACGGCAGGTATCAATATGAGCAATCTAAGAGAGAGCGTGAGCTCAGGAAAGGGCAGAAGGTGTCAGCTCTGAGAGAAGTTCGGCTACGACCTTCGATTGGCGACCGTGATTTCGAAGCTAAGGCTAGATCAGCCGGTAAACTATTGAACGGTGGTGATAAGGTCAAGGTAACGGTAATGTTCAGAGGACGTGAAATTACCCATCCCGAGAATGGCTGGAGATTACTGCAGAGGATGACAGAAGCATTAAAAGCATCGGCTTCTCTTGACCGGCAACCAGTATTGGAAGGGAAGAGAATGTCCATTATCTTGGCGCCGACAGTTACCCAGAAAATTCAGGTAAAGGAAGGAGCAAAGGAATTCTAAATGCCAAAAATTAAAACTCATAAAGGGGCACAGAGTCGCTTTCACATCACTGGCAGCGGTAAAATCATGCGGGTTAAGGGTATGAAAAGCCATCTGCGCCGCCGAAAATCAAAACGAACTAAGCGCCTTTTTGACGAGATGATCCCCTTACATCCTAGCGATAGGATTCGAATAAAAAGGCTTATACCTTATGGAGTTAAGTAAATAGGAGGATGCTTTGCCGCGAGTAAAGAGAGGTGTAACCACACATAAGCGACATAAGAAAGTGCTGGCTCTAACTAAGGGGCATAGGGCAACCAAGCACTCCCTTTTTCGAAGAGCTCACGAGTCTATGCTTAAATCCCTAAGCTATGCCTATGCTCACCGTCGGGAACGGAAGGGTGATATGAGGCGCTTGTGGATTGCGCGGGTTGGTGCCGCTAGCAGGGCTCAGGGACTTAAATATAGCCAGTTTATGAACGGTTTAAAAAAGACAGGGATTGATATTAACCGCAAGATGCTAGCCGATATGGCGGTCAAAGAGCCTGAAGCCTTTGCCAATCTGGTAACCACTGCCAAAGACAAGGCTCAAGACTAAAATTGCTTATCTATATTTACTTTATATTGTCCCTCTTAGCAGCATAAAACGATGTTACCACAACTTGAAGAGCTAAAGATAAATGCGCTACGAGAACTAGAGGGTATTGTTGACCTTAAGCAACTGGAAGCATGGCGGGTTCGCTATCTGGGTAAGAAGAGTGAGCTAACCATGATTCTACGTGGCTTGGCAATGTTACCTCTGGAGGAAAAGAAAGCTGTTGGCGCTCAGGCTAATGAGGTTAAGGTCTATTTAGAGGATGGCCTGAGGGAAAAAGAGGAGGCTCTCCGTGAGGCACAGCTAGCTGTCTCGACTAAAGTGGAAGCCATAGATATTACTCTGCCCGGCTATCCCTTCCCGACAGGTCATCTGCACCCTATCACTCAAACACTACATGAAATATGCGATATATTTGTCTCTATGGGTTTTCAGGTAGTAGAGGGGCCGGAAGTAGAGTGGGATTATTATAATTTTGAGGCATTAAATATTCCTGAAGAACATCCGGCACGTGATACCATGTCAACGTCCTGGGTTGATTGCAAGACGGCTGGTGGTGACAGACCGATGCTACTGCGCACTCATACTACCTCGGTAAGCGCCAGGGTTATTGAGACTATGACACCGCCAATAAGGGTCATTGAGCCAGGCAGGGTCTACCGCTATGAGGCTAGTGATGCTACCCATAGCCCTATGTTCTACCAAATTGATGGTCTGGCGGTAGATAAAGGTATTACTATGGCCGATTTGAAAGGGACACTGTACGAGTTTGCCCGCCGTTTCTTTGGTGATGAGCGAAAGGTGCGCTTCCGCTGTGATTATTTTCCCTTTGTCGAACTTGGTGTTGAAATGGCTATCGAATGCCTGGTCTGTAGTGGTAAAGGTTGCCGCCTGTGTGGTAATACTGGCTGGATTGAAATACTGGGGGCGGGGATGACCCATCCGTCCGTGCTTCAGCGGGGAGGTATTGACCCTGAAGTTTACACTAGCTTTGCCTTTGGCATCGGTATTGACCGTATACCCATGCTTCGCTACGGTATTAATGATATTAGGTTATTCTATAACAGTGACCTTAGATTTTTAAGGCAGTTCTAGAGTTAGAGAAATGAAAGTTCCACTCAAGTGGCTTCAGGAATATGTAGATATTACCCTGACTCCCGCTGATTTGGCTGACCGACTGATGATGGCTGGCACTGAGGTCAAGGGGAGGCAGATTATTGGTGGTTGGGAAGACATCGTTGTTGGTCAAATAGTTGCCATTAATCCACACCCTAATGCCGACCGCCTTAGTCTACCTACTATAGATTTAGGTACTGAACAGCAGACTGTTGTCTGTGGGGCGCCGAACCTCAGGGTTGGTGATAAGGTGGCCTTTGCCCGTGTCGGTGCCCAACTTATAGACAATAATACCGGGCAGGTATTTTCCCTGAAACCAGCCAAGATTCGTGGCGTTGTCTCCAGTGGTATGGCTTGCTCGGAAAAAGAGTTGGGTATTTCTGATAATTACGAAGGAATCATGATTTTGCCCGCCGAGGCACCCATTGGCACCCCACTGGCTGATTATCTGGGTGACGTTGTTCTTGACCTGGAGATAACCCCCAATCGGCCTGATTGTCTGTCCGTAATTGGAATAGCTAGAGAAGCGGCTGCCCTGACCAGGCAGAGGTTGCACCTTCCCGAGGTTGAGTATAAGGAAGCAGCATCTCCTATAGACCAGCAAATATCGGTGGAAATTACTGCCCCTGAGCTGTGCCCCAGGTATTGTGCTAGCTTAATCACCGGAGTAAAGATAACCGAGTCCCCAAGGTGGATGCAGCAACGCTTACTGGCTTGTGGCCTGCGCCCGATAAATAATATTGTGGATATTACCAACTATGTTATGCTGGAATACGGGCAACCCCTGCACGCTTTTGATTATAACCGAATCAGAGGTAAGAAAATCATAGTGCGCCGGGCGGCTGACGGTGAAACTATAGTTAGTTTAGATGGAGTGGAACGAGCCCTTTCTAAGGATATGCTGGTCATTGCCGATAGGGAAGGGGCAGTGGCTATTGCTGGAGTTATGGGTGGTGCCAATAGTGAGGTAACCGAGCCGACTACATCAATACTGCTGGAAGCAGCCAATTTTAATCCGGCGAGTATTCACTATACGGGCAGACTGTTGTCTTTGCCCAGTGAAGCCTGTATGCGATTTGAACGGGGTATTCGTCCCGAGCTGGCTCTACTGGGGCTGAAACGAGCCACTCAGTTAATTATACAGCTAGCTGGTGGTAAGGTCGCCAAAGGTGTGGCTGACGAATATCCCGGCAGGCAGGATAGCGAGCCTATCTTGCTATCAGCTGACAAGGTAAAGCGACTTTTAGGGGTTGAGTTTAGCCTTACCCAGATAGTAGAAACGCTGACTTCATTAGGCTTTGGTTGTAAAGCAGCAGAGTCAACTTCGGAGGTCTGGGTTACCGCTCCTTACTGGCGAAGTGATATACATTTGGCGGTTGACCTTATAGAGGAGGTAGCCCGCATAATTGGCTATGATAAGATTCCAACAACCATGCTCAGTCAACCACTACCCCCACAAAATCCGGAGCCTATCCTTAGTCTTAAGCAGAAGATAAGGCAAAGCCTTATCGGCTATGGCCTACAAGATATAATTACCTATTCGTTAACTAGCTTACAATCGCTGAATAAGTTACTACCAGAGCCCCATTCCCTTAATCCTATGCCCCTCCGCCTGACTAATCCTATGACTGCTGACCAAGAGTATCTCCGACCTAACCTGCGGGCTAACCTTTTGGCTGCCCTCTCAGCAAATAGGCGGCATGAAGACGGTAGTATCCGGCTTTTCGAGCTGGGCAGAGTATATCTGCCACGACCGAAGGACTTGCCGAATGAAACTGAAATGTTGTGTGGCATACTGAGTGGACCCAGGCTGGAGAAATCATGGCAGGGTGGAAGCGAATTGATTGATTTCTTTGAAGCTAAATGGGTGGCGGAAGGATTACTTGACCAGCTGGC
>SDBU01007355.1_pt1 | contig 12719 bp, 5 predicted proteins | sample 2277071 | NCBI WGS metagenome assembly SDBU01 (sample SAMN10397929, study PRJNA504765) | marine sediment metagenome | isolation source: marine sediment core GS08_GC12, 126 cmbsf | place: Arctic Ocean: Gakkel Ridge, Loki's castle | collected 2008 | reverse complement strand
CGATCACGATCCGCATCACCTTGATACCGCCGCCCGTCGACCCGGCCGAGGCGCCGATGAACATCAGGGTCAGCAGGGTTGCCTTGGCCGCGAATCCCCACGCATCGAAGTCCGTACTGCAAAAGCCGGTCGTCGTCTGGAAGGGTGGCTTGACTGACTCCGGATCAAGGGCCGTTGCCTCTCACACCGGCTCAATGGCCGGCGAAGGCAGGATTTGGGACGCCTTCTTCGCCCAGACCGGGACTGTCAGAGTAAACTCTCTGGAGGAGATTATCGATGTCGTGCTGGCATTCCTTCACCTGCCTCCACCTCGTGGTCGCCGCACCCTCCTACTCGGTGGTGGCGGTGGCAACTCTGTGGCACTGGCTGACATCTGTGGTCGCCAAGGTCTTGAGGTACCCAGCCTCACCGCTTCAACCCGCAAGAAGCTAAACACCTTTGTCGGTATTGCTGGGCACAGTGTCTGGAATCCGCTCGATGTCTGGCCTGCGCAGAATGATGCCAACCTTTTCCGCCGCACCATCGAGTTGAGTGTAGCTGACCCCCTTATAGATATGGTCATTGTTGACCGGCACGTCCATGGCCACGCCGCACACAGCCGGGGCGGTCGCGATTCTTCGTCAATTTAACCCCAGCGCCACACCGTCGCAAATCAAACAGGCATTGATGTATTCCGCTCTGGATTTGGGATCATCGGGCGAGGACAACGATTACGGGTGGGGCGTGATTAATATAAGAAGGGCATTGAATTATATGCCGCCCCCCTTGGGGATTTTCCCGGCGTTTATCGTCGCGCGAATTTCGGGCGACGGTATCGCCGATCCGGGGGAGGAATTCAATCTCAATCTGTTAATAGAAAACCTGGGTCGGCCGGCCGAAAATCTCGAAGCCCGGTTGAGCGCGATAGACCCGAGGGTAACTATTATAGCCGGAAATTCATTTATCGAGTTTTTCGACCATAACGATACGGTAGCGGTGGGAGAATTCACGCTTTACTTCGCGCCGGATATTTCTCCATCGGAGCGAATATCGCTCGTTCTGACGATTCTCGATGAAGGGGAAATGAATGTTGAGTTCGAGATTATTGTCGGCGGGGGGAATGAACCCGGTATCGCCACTCACGATAACGGCGATATAAAATTCAGCTTCTCCAATATCGGCCAATTCGGACTGGGTCCCGGTTCGGTTAATCCGCTCGGGGGAGAGGGCTTCAGGTACCCGTCGGACGGTCTCGATTTTCTCAAAAGCGGCACATTGATGCTGGCTACCGATCCCTATCATGTAAGCGACGGGGCCATTACCGTAGATCCGTTGTCAACCGATGATGATTTCGTTCCGGCGATAGGCGGTTTTCCGAGGATTATAGAGCCGGGGCTCTATTCCGATCAGGACGGTTTCTCGGTTTATTCCGACAGCGCGGCGGAATATCCTTTGGGTGCGCTTGTTACCCAGCGGAGTTTTTGCTGGACAGGTTATAACACGGCTCCGTTCGTCATAGTCGAATTCACAATCGAGAATATATCCGGCAATGATATCGATTCGATGTATGCGGGGATATTCTGCGATTGGGATTTGCCGTTATCGTCGGGAAGCGATGACGTTGTCGATTATATCGATTATCAGTCGCTGGGATATATTATGGATCTTTCCACCGGCGTATCGGTGGGCGTTAAGGCCATAACGCATTACCCCTATTCTTACGCCGCGATCGATAATTTCGTATCGTTCGGCGACGGTTTCTCCGAGGCCGAGAAATTCAGGTTTATGACGTCGAGATTCGAGAACGTATCATACTCCGCGCCCGGTAATTACTCTCATCTTATCACCGTCGGCCCGTTCGTGCTTCCGGCTGGTGAATCGGAGGTGGCGGCGTTTTCGTTTGTGGCCGGTTCGGACATAAACGAGCTTATCGCCAACGCCGAGCTTTCTCTTGCCTTGTATCCGGGGCGCACGGATATCGCTGCCGACGAACCACTGCCGTCGGAATATAACCTTCTCACCAATTATCCGAATCCGTTTAACGGCAGTACTATTATAGAGCTGGGCGAAAAGGGCGATGACGGTCAGGTCATATCAATTTACGATATAGCCGGTCGTCTCGTGAAAATGTTACCGGTTTCCGGTTTGAAACAAGTTACCTGGGACGGCTCGGATGAACATGGCAACGATCTTGCCGCCGGGATATATTTCGCGCGGTTATCGTCCGATAGCAAAACCGCGGTAAGAAAATTGGTTTACCTGAAATAATCTCTCTCTCCTTCCTTCCGATAAGCCCCTCGGATTCGTTTTCGGGGGGCTTGTTTTTATTAGGATTTCTCAATCCCAAACGAGCTTGTGGTTGCCACCCCGACATGATCAGAGCGGTAGGTCAGGAGCCCATAGGCTCCTGACACATTGCGAATAAGACGCAGGTCGGCCCCGCGAAACGCGGGATCTGTCGACAAAATTGACATTATTGATTCAATATGATATAATTAAAATATAATATTAGCATTTTATTGATTGAGGGTTGTATGGAAGACGAAAAACCAAATAACGGGAAGAACCCCGCAGCCCCCGACTGGCTGATCGAGAATATCGCCGAGGCTTCGAGGAACGCGCGCAAGATATATCTGCTCTATCTTGGTTTCCTTGCTTATTGCGCCCTGACCGTGGTCAGTACAACCGATCGTATGCTGGTTTTAAACGAGCCGGCAAACCTGCCGATAGTCAATGTCAGCGTGCCACTCGAGGGGTTTTTTATATTCGCCCCCATTTTGGCCATTATGACTTTTATTTACTTTCAGTTTTACGTTCAGAAGCTTAACAGTCTGAAATGGGAACACGAGAGAGATTATGGGAAGATAGGCAAAAACCGCGTTTATCCATGGATAGTAAATGTTCTCGATTATCCTGAACATGGTTTTGTTGGTTTCTTGCAGAAGTTTGTAGTACGTTTCGCCCTGTGGTGGTCATTGCCGACCGTGTTGATAATCTTTGCGTTGTACTATGTAAAAAAACATGATCTTTGGATGTCGTATTATCTCGGGTTATTACCGTTGGTTGCGGCGCTCTTGGCTGTCGGATTCAGGCTTAAGTACGAAAGGGTCGAATTTTCGGTGTTTTTGAAGGGAAGAATAATCGGATTAACAATGGTCGGTCTTTTGTTAATAGCCGAAATCTTTTTTATGACTCGCATTATACCGTGGTCCAGGCAAGGCGGTAAATACGATTTCTTGCGAAAATGGATCTGCGTCGATTTGAGCTATCAGGTACTTGTCGACGAACCGGAAACTGATTATGAGGGCATTTATTGGGGGGATTTTCGGGGTGCTCATCTTGAAGGGGCGAATTTAAGGGCTTCAGTTTTAAAGCGGGCGGATCTTAGAGAAGCTTATCTTCAGCAAGCGTCGTTAGTTAGAACTATCCTTCAAGAAGCGGATTTGAAGCATGCCAACCTTCAAGAATCGAATTTATATTATGCCAACCTTCAAGAAGCGAATTTAATAGCAGCTAACTTTCAAGAAGCCTATCCATACCATGCCAACCTTCAAGGGGCGGATTTAAGGGCAGCTAAACTTCAAGGAGCGGTTTTAAGTGATGCCAACCTTCAAGGCGCTCTTTTATATAGGGCCAACCTTCAAGGAGCGAATTTGCGAGCTGCAGACCTTCAAGGTGCTAATCTAATTGGGGTTGATAGCTTAACGATAGAACAACTAAAAGACGTATATACGTTATACGAAGCACAATTAGATTCAGCGCTTTATGAGCAGGTCAAAGCCCAATACCCCCACCTCTTAGAACCGCCGCCGGAGGAAGAGGAATAGGAATTACGGAGTCTTTGCGCTTGCGCGGAATTCCATTTCAAGACCCCGGCTACGATATACTCGCGGGGAGACGAGTTCCCTGTCGTCATTATGAGGAGTTCCGTCGAAGACGGAACGACGTGATAATCTATCAACCCCGGAATAGATCGTTACGTCGTCTCGTTTCACTCGACTCCTCACGATGACGATCCTTTACTGTTCTCCGAGTAGAATGTCTTCATTAACAATTACGCAGGAACCCTGTAAATCAACCGATGGTTGTAAACACAAATGAGGTTTTCTGGATCTTCGGCGACATTACCAAAGGCGGGCAACTTTGAAAAAACATGTAGGATCGGTTTTAGTCGCGGCATCGATAACGGCGTTACTCGTTATCCTCTCTCCTATCAATCTAAAATGGACAAAAGCGATGAACGATAAAACGACACACAAAAACCGTCTTGCGAATGAGAACAGCCCGTACCTCCTTCAGCATGCCGATAACCCGGTGGACTGGTATCCGTGGGGAGAAGAGGCGTTTGAAAAAGCGAAACGTGAAAACAAACCGATATTCCTTTCTATAGGTTATTCGACCTGCCATTGGTGCCATGTCATGGAGCATGAATCGTTCGAGGATGAGGATGTGGCCGCCTTGATGAACGACGTTTTCGTCTCTATAAAGGTCGATAGAGAGGAACGTCCCGATCTGGATAATATTTACATGACAGCCGCGCGCCTTTTGAACAACCGGGGAGGTTGGCCGTTGACTATAATAATGACTCCGGATAAGAAACCGTTTTTCGCGGGTACATATTTCCCGAAAGAGAGCCGTTACGGGCGGATCGGGATGCTCGAGCTAATTCCCAGGGTGAAAGAGGCATGGGATTCGAAACGGAACGAGCTTGAACGTACCGCCGGCGAAGTGGTAGCGGCGTTGAACAGAACCGCGATCAATTCCGGGAACGACCTTGACGAATCGATTCTGAAAACGGCGTATATTCAATTCAAGCAAAATTTCGATAGTGAAAACGGCGGTTTCGGCGGCTCGCCGAAATTTCCAACGCCTCATAATCTTATGTTTCTTCTGCGCTACTGGAAAAGATCCGGCGATATCGAAGCGTTGAATATGGTCGAAAAGACGTTGCAAGAAATGCGCAGAGGGGGAATATACGATCATATCGGCTATGGTTTCCACAGGTATTCCACCGATTCTAAATGGCTGTTGCCTCATTTCGAGAAGATGCTCTACGATCAGGCGTTGCTGGCTATGGCCTATACCGAGACGTTTCTGGCTACACAGAAAAAAGAATATGAGGAGACGGCCAGGGAGATATTCGAATATGTCTTGAGGGATATGAGAGATCCCGACGGCGGCTTTTATTCGGCTGAGGATGCCGACAGCGAGGGAGAGGAAGGTAAATTCTATGTCTGGAGCGAGGCGGAGATAAGAGATATCCTCGATGAAGAGGAAGCCAAGCTTGTAATCGCGATTTATAACATAACCCCGGGCGGTAATTTCAAGGAGCAGACCGCCAGGAAGGAAACGGGGAACAATATCCCTCATCTTAAAGACTCGTGGAAGGATATCGCCGATCGATTCGATATCCCCGAGAAGGATCTTCGCCGACAGGTTGAAATCGCGATGGCGAAATTATTCGAGATTAGAGAAAAGAGGATTCACCCTTATAAAGACAACAAGATTCTGACCGATTGGAACGGTCTCATGGTCGCCGCGCTGGCTAAAGCCGGCCGCGCATTCAACGCGCCTGAATATGTCGACGCGGCCAGACGATCCGCCGATTTCATTCTCGACAAAATGAGATCCCGGGATGGACGTTTATTCCATAGATACAGAGAAGGGCATGCCGGGATAACCGGTAATCTTGATGATTACGCCTTCGTTGTTTTTGGCCTGTTGGAGCTTTACGAGACGACATTTGAAATCGAATACCTCGAGAAAGCGCTGGAATTAAACGACGCTATGATTCGTCATTTCCAGGACGATAATGCCGGCGGGTTTTATTTTACTCCCGATGACGGCGAGGAGTTATTGATAAGGCAAAAGGAGATTCACGATGGCGCGGTGCCGTCGGGTAATTCTGTGGCGGCGTACAACCTGTTAAGGTTAGCCAGGATCACCGGAAGAATGGAATTAGAGGAGATATCATCGAAGATCGCTCGTTTATTTTCAAGCGATGTCGAAAGAGCGCCGACCGCTTATTCGTTTTTACTTTCGGCTGTCGATTTCGCCGCGGGGCCATCGATGGAGATTGTGATAGTCGGAAATAAAGATACCGACGGCGCGTTAAAGATGATCGAAGCGATAAACCGGAATTTTATCCCCAACAAGATTGTTGTTTTTAAGGGGAATGACGATGGATCGCGAAAGATCGAGGAAATAGTGACGTATGTTGCCGATCTTACCGGCGGCAATGACGCGCCGGTAGTCTATATCTGCAGAGATTTCGCCTGCGATTTACCTGTAAGAAGCGTGGATGAATTAGCGGCGAAACTCGAAACATGGTCAAAATAACCCGGTAGAATGGAATAGCCCGAATTTCAGTTGTGGAAATTAACAGAACAAAACTGGCGGCCGCTTTGTAAGGCAATGGCATTTAACGCGTTAACGATAGAAAACAGCTTGACTTTTTTCGAAATTAGAGTATTTTATGTTTGAGGTAATCATATAATTATCCGGAGGATCGATGAGAACAAAGTTAATGATTTTTATGCTATTTATTATTTTAGCGGCCACGGCGTCATCGAGCGGCATCGCGCCTGAAATTGTGGAAATGTTAAAGGCCAGCGGCCAGCTTGAACAGATATTGGAGGCCGATAGGCTTGCCAGGGGAAAGGGAGTTTGGGAAGCGAATACCGATCCTTATAGATTTGGTATCAGCGCCGATATCGATACGCTTCATTGCCTTATTATACTGGTTGATTTCGACGATATGACGCATGAATCGGGTCTGCATACCGAACCCGCCGATTTCGACACCCTGCTTTTTTCCCAGGACGTCTGGGAACCGGGAAGTATGACCGATTACTATTGGGAAACATCCTACCAACAGGCGTTTCTTGTCGGGCAGGTTACCCAATGGTACCGCATGCCTCAATCGTACGCTTATTATGTTAATGGTCAGAGGGGTTTCGGATCTTATCCTCGAAACGCCCAGAGGCTCACCGAGGACGCCGTTTTGGCGGCCGATCCCGATGTCGATTTCTCGATCTATGATAACAGCGGTAACGGGCAGGTCGACGCTTTATTTATTGTTCATGCCGGCCCCGGGTACGAGGATACTGGTAACCTCAACTATATTCATTCGCACGCCTGGGTGACAAGCTACTACATGCACATGGACGGGGTAACAGTTTGGCGCTACTCCATGGAGCCTGAGGAGACCGGATCGGGTCAATTGGTTAGAATAGGAGTATTCTGCCACGAGTACGGGCATGTTCTGGGTCTGCCGGATCTCTATGATTATGATTACGACTCCAACGGTGTCGGGATGTGGTCTATAATGGCCGGTGGATCATGGGGCGGCGGAGGCGCTACGCCGGTTCATTTTGACGCCTGGTGCAAATACGATTTAGGCTGGGTTAACCCCACGGTCGTCGAAGATCCTCTTATCGATGAACAGATAGATGCCGTGGAATTCTCTCCGGATATTTATCAGTTATACAGTCTTGGCAACTACAGCAACGAGTTTTTCATGGTCGAGAACCGCCGTCAGGTAGCATTCGATGTCAGTATTCCTTACTCGGGATTGCTGGTTTATCACGTCGATGAAAGCGTTCCCAACAACAACAACCAGAATCATTATAAGGTCGCTGTGGAGCAGGCAGACGGCGAACTTGATCTTGAAAACAATAGAGGCGCCGACGGCGGCGATCCATGGCCGGGGCTGACCGACAATCGAGCTTTCGATGATTTCTCCACTCCTAACGCGTGGCTTTATTACGACGGGCCGTCGGAGATAGCAGTCGCTAATATTTCCGATTCCGATTCTACCATGTTCGCCGATTTTTCCGTTGAGTATACCACGCCTCTTTACGAGGTTATGGATCTGACATTCGACGATCAATCGGGCAACAACAATGGTCGTCCTGAACCGGGAGAGGAAATACAGCTGTTATTCACGGCTCAGAATCTCAGGGCTTATGTAAGTACTCTGGTAGTAACCGGAAGTTGTTCGGATCCGGCAATTGTCTTTTCCGATTCGATCTCGTCATTCGGGGGACAGCCGGTCAATGAGCCGTTCGATAATCAGGCTGATCCCATGACCTTCGCGGTTCCGGATGATTATATCTCGAACTTCGTGGATATCATACTGCTATTTACCGCTCTTGACGGTGATTATCAGCAGGAAATAAGACAGCGGGTAACCATGGGGATTCCCGATATCCTGCTTGTGGACGATGATTCAGGTATGAATGAGAGCGATTATTATATCTCCGCGGTCGAATATCTCGAATTGGTATACGATGTCTGGGATGTTTCGGAATCCGATTCACCTGCTGATGTCTTGTATCAGTATCCGTTGGTTATATGGCTTACGGGCGATTCACGCAGTGAACCTATGTCCCTTGGGGATGTAAACGGCCTTGTCTCCTATCTTTCAGGCGGGGGACGTTTACTGATGACCAGCCAGGATTTCGTCCAGTCGCTTTCAGAAAGAGGCGGTCCGGCCGACCTGACCCTTCTCAATGATTATCTGATGGTCGATTACGACACTTATGAATCCAATCATATGGTCTTTGGCGAGGCCGGTACCGTATTCGATGGTATGCGGGTTATTACCGCCGGCGTCGGGGGCGCGGGCAATCAAAACTCGCAGGACGCCCTCGTGGTTCTGGATGGCGGCCAGTCGATGCTCACCTACGGTTCCGATAGAATCGCCGCGGTCGGGGCAATCGGCGATTACGCCGCGGTTACAATAGGATTCGGACTGGAAGGTATCTACAATGATTATCCCGGATGGAATAACCGCGAGGATATTCTCGACGCCGCCCTGACATTCCTCTGGGAAGTCCAGACCTCCGTTTCCGATAACGCCCCCGAGCTTCCGCAAGCGTTGGCGCTGGGGCAAAACTATCCCAACCCGTTCAATCCGAGCACGAATATCTCTTTCGAACTTCCCAGGGCAGGCGAGGTTCGATTGGTCGTTTACGATCTGCTCGGCCGGGTAATCGAGATACCTATGGACGGCTTCATGGAAGCGGGTCGTCATGAGATTACCTGGGACGGCTCGGGTAAATCATCGGGAATCTATTTCTATAGAATTATCATGTCGGATGGTTCCTTGACTTGTCGTATGACGCTGTTGAAGTAGCCATTAGCGCGAATAGCTTAACAGGGGCGGGCTTCGGTTCGCCCCTGTTTTTCAAAGAATCGTTCGGGATGGGCGAGCCGGCAGCGCGAGGAATATTCAAACGTTTATTGACATTAGCTACTATAATTCCTATTATATATTATAGTGGTTTCGGCGGAACTAAGAGAGGAAATAGTATTTGAAATTATCATATACAGAGTATATAGGAAACCACACGGTTTTGGTCTCCCTTCTGTATAAATCTACATAAAAATTCAATCCTAGGATAATGACTTTAAAAAACACAAATTGCCTTCCAAAAGATCCGGTCGAATTATCAAATTGGTTTGCGGAAGGAGTCCGCGATGAAATAGAGGCTTTAGCTAAAGTTGGCGGAACCCAAAACTACGAAGTTATTTCGGGACAACTTCTTAATAGTAATTTTCCAAAACAAGCTATTTATCAATTCATTCTAGCGGATGGCTCGAGAGTCCCCGAGGAAGCGACAGGTATACTTAAAACGGCAAATGAAGAATTCAGCGTTAGAGTCGCGGGACAAAAAGATAATCACATTCGTCTCGAAATCGAGTCAAATCAAGCTCCACCAACGAGTATTCCGAGAGCAATATTAGTTATCGATGATACTGCATTACTAAGACGCCTGGAAGAGGTTCTCGGCGAGATTGCAAATTCATCTTCAACTATAAGCCCCCTTGCAACAATTATGTTTCACCCGGAACAAGGAATTGTAAATACTAACGATTTACCTAAGTCACCAAATATAGATAGAGTTGAAGGAGAAGCTAGAGAAGCTCTAAAGCAAGCATCAAGCTCTTCTTTAACATATATTTGGGGGCCTCCTGGGACGGGCAAGACATATACGCTTGCTCATCTTATTGCTGTATTTGTAGAAAGAGGAGAAAGAGTCTTAATTACAAGCCACACAAATGCGGCCGTTGACCAAGCCCTATATGAAACATTGAAGCCAGCGGATAAGGAGGGACCCCTTTTTGATCATCCAATAGTAAAAGACGGGCGATTGTTACGCATAAGAAAAGCAAATGATATTAAAATTCCAAATAGCGTGCAACTTGATTTAATACTTTCTGCCAAGGCGAAGGAATTAGAAAGCGCAATTCAAAAATTAGAAAGCAAAGTTAAGCTTATTAAGGAAAATCGCACTGAAATCAAGGCTCAAATGCTAGAATGGGAAAAACTCTTCGCTTGTTCAAATAGTTTTTACTCATCAAAAGATAGTATCGAACTAATTAAGGAAAAAATTATCCAGTGTGAAGAAGCGATAATTGGGTGGAATTCGCTTATTACACAAAGACTCGTAAATTTAGAAAAAGCGCAAAAGGCATGGCTTTTTCGTAAATCGAAGATAGAGCGTTCAAAACGAGAATTACTGAACGTTGAAAAAGATCGACAAAATGGGCAGATTCTATATGAAAACTATAAATATGAAGAAAGAAATGGTAAAGAAGCAATAAGTTCGTTACAAATAGATCTAGGAAATCAGCAAATAATATGTCAAGGGTTGCCTAGCTTTGAAGTGTTGAAAAAAGTACAATCGGATATTACTACGGAACTAGAAGCCATAAAGATCGAGATTCGTAGCCTTCAAGATAAAATAGAAGAACTTGAAAAAGAACTTATTAACGAGGCTAGAGTTATATTCTGTACGTTAACAAAAAACTATATAGGAAAAGAGATTTTTGGACAAAAATTCGATGTAGTAATCGCCGATGAAATTTCTATGGCTCTCCCTCCTTTGCTTTTCTTGGCTGCAGGCCGGGCTATTTCTCGCGTTGTGCTCATTGGTGACTTCCTCCAGCTTCCGCCCATAATAAGAAGTGATTCTCCAATTAGCAATAAAAGGTTAGGCACAAATACATTTAAACTTGCCGGGCTAGCGAGTGATTTAGAAGCAAAGGATCATCCTGTCTTAGTCAAATTAAAAACTCAACGGAGAATGGTTCCTCAAATCGCTGAAGTAGCACGCCATTTGGTTTATTCAAAGGCCGGAGGTCTTAACGATCATCCCGATGTTTTTAAAAAGAAACCATCTAAATGGCTAAATTTCCTACCGGAAAGCCCAATAGTCATAATAGATACCGCAGATCTATATTGCTGGAGCGGAAAACAGCCCGGAAGCTTAAGCAGGTTTAATATTTATTCCGCTACTGTTGCTGTCGAACTTGCCGCGATGGCGGCTACTAATATCCAAGAACCATCCGCGGATATATCTCCGCCTATCGGGATAGTTACTCCTTATGCAGCCCAGCGAAGACTCCTGGCCGATTTAGTCAATGAAATGAATCTCAGGCAATGGGTACAACCTGGGACGGTCCATACATTTCAAGGAGGGGAATCAGATTTGATCATATTTGATTCTGTATTAGATGAACCATATTATACATCACGCCTTACCAATCCTAAAGAAATATCTGGTGTGCTCAAGGATCTAAATGTTGCAATAACCAGAGCAAAATTTAAATTTGTATTTATAGGTTCATCGGAGTGGTTAAATAGGCGTGCTAAACCGTTGAGTGGCCTTGGTGAATTATGGGCTTTTCTCAAAGAGAAAGCCGATTTAGTATCGGCAACTGAAATAGTCGAGCTTGGTTTTATGAATCGCATAGCGACTCACACTCTTGGGATAAATGGCTGGAAATTACCTCAAGTAGAGGATAATACAAATATCCATGAAATTTTAGACGAGTCTACATTTTATAATAGATTTACTAATGATGTTGCTAATGCGAAAACAAGTATTTTTGGACTTGTGCCGTATTTTGGTCAATATCGCTGGCCTAGAATTCAACCATTTTTCAGCGATGCCTTAGCTCGTGGAGTTGAAATAACTCTTGTAACGCCTCCGTTAGCCGAAGCAGAAAATCGACATTATGTTGAGCAAGCAATTAGAAATCTACAAAAATTAGGCGCAATTATTGTCCAAGCTTCTGGCCTACATGGAAAAGACATTGTCATTGACGAAAAAATACATTACACGGGAAGTTTAAACTGGGCAAGCCATAGAGGACGATCGGAAATGATGCACAGAACGGCGAGTTCTACTGTCGGACGAAAAATCCTCCAGTATATGCAAGCAAAGTACATTAGAGCGGCATCTATCCATGAAAATGGCGAGCCTCGTAATTGTCCTTATTGCACCTGGCCGATATGGATTGTTAATCAAAAGAAACAGCATTTTTTTTGGGACTTTCAAGCCATGAAAGTCGGTTGCACTAATCCTAAGTGTAAAAAGTACTTGCGTAATATTGATGAACGACCGCCGTTTAAAGAGCCTCCTAGATGCAAAATTGACGGTCAAACAAAGTATCGCCTAGTGAAGCGAGGAAAAGGTAGAATATGGCAGTGTCCAAAACATCCAAGGGAATGTCCGAAAGAAAAGGTGGTGCCAGGGGATGCTGGTTTACTGTGAGGCTGTCGCGAAAAAAATATTTAAGTAGCTGTCAGGTCAGGCCCCGCTTTCGCAGGGGCAGGCGAAAAATCTTCTTGTTACCGCAAAGTGATAATGTCCTAATTATGCAAAGTAGAAATGTCCTAATTGGAGGTTATAATGACTCCCAGAAATTCAGGGAGGATTATGGCTGGA
>SDBU01007354.1_pt1 | contig 12720 bp, 11 predicted proteins | sample 2277071 | NCBI WGS metagenome assembly SDBU01 (sample SAMN10397929, study PRJNA504765) | marine sediment metagenome | isolation source: marine sediment core GS08_GC12, 126 cmbsf | place: Arctic Ocean: Gakkel Ridge, Loki's castle | collected 2008 | reverse complement strand
GTGGTGTCAACGAGATGATGGAGCCGAAGAGCCCGCACAGCCGGCGCCGCATTACCCTGCCGGGATCCCTTATTAAACTTCTCCGGGAACACCGACGGGACCAGGAAGCCCAGGGACTAATGCTCGGCAGACCGTTCGCCGAGACCGACCTTATCTTCAACCATCCCGGTAACCGGCCACTCGATCCCAGCACTGTGAACCATACCTTTTCCCGGGTACTACGGGAGGCGGGCCTGCCCCATGTTCGTTTTCATGATTTGAGACATACCAATGCCAGCCTGATGCTCCAGGCTGACATCCATCCTAAGGTAGTCAGCGAGCGGCTGGGGCATTCGAGTGTCGCCTTTACCCTGGACACCTACTCGCACGTCGTGCCCGGAATTCAGGAGGCCGCCGCTGAGTGTTTCGACCGGTTCATGATGGCCGGGATTACTGAGATAAAAGATGCGGTCAAACCGGCGAGCGAAAAACACGCAAAGCATGTTGCCATTATGTTGCCAAAAGGTCTGCGGGAATACATAGAAAAGCAGATTTCCGAGACTGAGCCGCACAGGAGTCGAACCTGTAACCTGCTGATTAAGAGTCAGCTGCTCTGCCAGTTGAGCTAGCGGCCCATGTTATCTAAGCTAGAGCCTTTTGTAAACACTTTGCTAACATCCTCTACGATTACCCTCGACTCGAGCATTTCATCAAAGCACTTGGCTACTCTTCCCTTGTAATCCAGGCAAATAATGGCTATAGGTATCAAGGGAAATGCCAATGTTTGCGTGCCCTGGCTTTTCGCTTACTATTTTAGGATATATGACGGCTTTTAGCAAGAAACTGGCATGACTATGTCTAAGGTCGTGGTTGATAAACAATAAGGACTCAGGAAGAGAAGAAACGAAAATAAAGAGGTCTTACTGGGAAAGGCTAGGATACTAACCGTAACCCCGCTGAGGCTTAGGGGTATGGGGCAGACGAGAATACAGATAATTATGGAACGGCAAGGTTGCGTGGACCAGACACGAATGTCTGTTGCTGTAATTAGAGAATGCCGGTGTATGCTCTGTCTTACAATGCCAGCCACGAAAGAAGCTTTATTTGTAGAAGTGGCCTAAAACCTCACCCTGTGGGAGGTTGCTATCAGGAGTAGAAAGATACCCCCACTAGCGGACCGGTATGCCCCGACATCACCGGTGTGAATGGGGTTAAATAGACTTCAGCGCAGTTATACTGGGAAGCAACTATATCCCTGAGTTCCTCACCCCCACTTTTGTTTCTCCAATAATTACGGATTCACCATTTTGGTTGGTACAGAGTATGTCACAATTAACCAAGGTTTGGTCCCCGCTTTTTTCTACCCGGCATATCTTGCCGCTTACGGTTATGGTATCACCCGGGCGGGCAGGGGCTTTAAACCTTACACTGAGCTTACCTCTACTAAGCCAGCTTTGCCTAAAGGCGGCAGTCATCATCTGTGAAACATAAGCCAAAATCAGCATACCATGGGCAATTGTGCCGCCAAGGGGCGTCTTCTTAGCGAAATTCTCGTCTATGTGGACGGGATTAAAATCCTGGCTAGCTTCGGCGTAAAGGTTGATATTCTCCTGCGTAATAATTCTTTTAATCTCAGGCAGGTTCACTCCCTCTCTTAACTCAGATAATTGTGGTTCAGGTTTCATCTCCATTATCATTCGTTGTCCTTCTCAGGCTCGGGCAATATAAAACTGGTTTTTCCAGCTAGCACTGCCTTATGTCGTTGATTGAAGACATTAAGGTTAATAGTTAAGAGGTGAAATTTCCCACGGCTCTGCTTCCGACCCACTCTGGCATAACTAGTGAGAGTATCTTTTGTGCTTACGGTGTCTATGAATTCCAGCTCCTGAGAGATGTGTATTGTTCCCGGCGGTAGGTAAATATTCTCTGATAGTGCTGCCATGGCGTAGGCAGCTATTGCCATGGGAGGAACTAGCTCAGTATCTTGATATAGAGCGCTCGTGTCTTCAACTGCCTTGAGGTAAGTAGCCACCATTAAGGAATCCAGCTTATAACTGGAAGGAGGAAACTCATACCCTGGCGCTAGTTGGCTATATTCGACCCTTCGCCGTTTTAGCATATAGTCTTCCCTGATGTCTATCCAGTAATTACCCTACCTAGATTTTCACATGCATAGCGAGTCTAGGCATATTAGCAAGACAGACAATCTTTGTCAAGAGACCCCTCCCCAAAAAGAGGCTTCATTCAATAAATCATCGGCTTGTCTGGTTTGTAGCTTTCCTGACATGTATGGGCGACTCATCAGGACAAATAAGTACCTGTGAAAAACGGGTTACATGAGTGGTCTTTTGGCCGGGATGCCGGAGCGGCGGGGGTAACCTGGGGGTGTTGGCGATACTTTGTCGATTATTATTAACCAGCGCTCGTCGGTGAATTCTTCTAAGCTGATTCTCTTCACTTCTCGTAAGTTACCTCCCAACAGGCTGATTGCCTTGGCTGCCTGGCTTATTTCTAAATCTATAGCCCCCTTTTTCTGGGCAATGAAGCTGCCACCAGTGGCGCAGAAGGGTAGGGTCAGCTCAACGAGGGTGGGGAGGGGGGCAACCCCTCGGCAGAGCACGACATCAAATTTCTCCCGGTAAAGAGTATCATGGGCAACATCCTCAGCCCGCCCAACTACGGTTTCAACATCATCCAGCCCCAGTTTGTGCTTGAGGTGATTTAGAAAGGCTGCTTTTTTAGCGGTAGCCTCAAGCAGCACCAGTTTTATATCAGGCAATAGAATTTTAAGTGGTATTCCCGGTAAGCCTGCGCCAGTGCCGACATCAATAAGGCGTAAGCTTTCACTGCCTGCCGGTTGCTTTAAGGCAAGAGTTACCGTGAGCGAATCAAGGAAATGCTTTATTTGTACCTCTTCATAGTCGGTGATAGCGGTGAGGTTCACTCGCCGGTTCCAATCCAGTAACTCTTCGTAATAGGTCTGGAACTGCTCAAGCTGCCGGGGGCTAAGCTGCAACCCTAGTTTCATACTTCCAGCTAGAAGTTTTTCCACGATGGTCATCTTTCCGTATTACCCCATATTATACATCGTTGTACAGACAAGCAATAAAATATGAGATTGTCTACCAACCCCATCCTCTGTATCCCCTTCCCCTTGATAAAGGGAAGGGGATGGTTTTGTGGAGAGGGGCTAATGCCCCTCTAAAACTCCCCGTAGCTATGAACTTTTTAAAAGAAGTAGTCTCCTAAAGCTCTATGATTACTATTTAATAAGTAGGGAGAGTCAAAGAGAGGCGAAGCCTCTCTTCTAAAAATCTCTCTCCCCCCCCTCCTTTGAAGGAGAGGGGGATAAAGGGGGTAAGGTAGGTAGATAATCTCCCTGTGCATTGTATTTTAGACTCTCTTGTGCTATATTACATATGTAGAATTTAATGTGCTAACCGCTGGGGGTGCTCAGAGGCTGAGAGGCGGTTTGATGCCAACCCTGTGAACCTGACCTCGATAATACGAGCGTAGGGAAGCGGCAATGAGTTAGACCAGGGGTTTAGTATTAACCGCCTAAACCCTTGGTTTTATTTTTGGAGGCAGATATGACTCAACTAGAATTAGCCAGAGAAGGCGTTGTTTCACCACAAATGAAGCTGGTGGCACAGCATGAAGGGGTAGAAGCTGGCTTTATTCGGGAAGGCGTGGCCCAGGGGACTATAGTAATTCCGGCTAATATTAATCACACTAATCTTGTTCCTCTAGGTATAGGCCACGGGCTTAGGACTAAGGTCAATGCCAATATCGGGACCTCTTCTGCCTTTGGCAATATTGATACTGAACTGGAAAAGTTGCGAGCGGCTATTGACTCAGGGGCAGATACGGTTATGGATTTATCAACCAGTGGTGATATATCGGTTATTCGGCGAGCTATTATTGCCGCTAGCTCTTTGCCGGTGGGAACGGTGCCTATTTACCAGGTGGGGATTGAGGCTATAAACAAATATGAGGCTATAGTCAAAATGACCGTCGATGACTTATTCGCCGTGATTGAAGAGCATGTTCGAGATGGCGTTGATTTCATAACGGTGCATTGTGGGGTAACTAAGTCAGCTATTGCCCGGCTCAAGCAGCAGGGAAGAGTAACCGATGTTGTATCCCGTGGAGGTGCTTTTCTAATTGGCTGGATACTCTACAATGAGCGGGAAAATCCACTTTATGAGTACTATGACCGCTTACTAGAGATAGCCAGAGAGTTTGATGTAACGCTGAGCCTTGGTGATGGGATGCGCCCGGGTAGCTTAGCCGATGCTACTGACCGGGCTCAGGTAGAAGAGTTACTTGTTATCGGGGAGTTGGTTCAACGTGCTCAGCAGACTGGTGTTCAAGTAATCGTCGAGGGACCGGGACACCTGCCCTTGAATCAGATTGAGACTAATGTCCAGTTACAGAAGGCTATATGTAAGGGAGCCCCTTTCTATGTTCTGGGACCATTGGTGACTGATATTGGTGCTGGCTATGACCATATCACTGGCGCTATCGGTGGTGCTATTGCGGCGGCGGCAGGCACTGATTTTCTATGCTATGTTACGCCATCGGAGCATCTTTCCCTGCCTGGCCCTGAGGATGTGAAGCAAGGAGTGATAGCTTCGCGTATTGCGGCTCATGCTGGTGATATAGTTAAGGGAGTAAAGAACGCCGAAGACTGGGACAGGAAGATGTCTGAAGCTCGGAAGAGGCTTGACTGGAAAGAGCAAGCCAGGCTCTCCTTAGACCCGGAGCGGTCTCACCATGTCCATGCCCAGCATGCTTCTGTCGGGTCGTCTTGTAGCATGTGTGGAGAGTTTTGTGCTATGGAATTAGTGGAAAAATACTTGGGCATCTCAGCACCCAAGTGCTAGCCTATTGTGTATTAACTTCATCTCTTTCAAGCCTTTTGGTTAAGCGACCTCCTGGGCTGGTAATTGAAAATGGGTAATGCGTTTAATCTAGGGAAGCTTTTTGGCATACAGTTCAGGCTGCATTATACCTGGTTCATAATATTCATTCTGATAACTGCCTCCTTATCGTGGCGACTCTTTCCTAGTAGTTACCCCGAGTGGCCATTGGCACTTTATTGGATTGTGGGTATAATCACCAGCCTGTTATTTTTTGCCTCGGTAGTTGCCCACGAGTTAGCTCACAGCCTTGTGGGCAGAGTCAATGGTATCCCGGTAAAAAGCATAACCCTTTTTATCTTCGGTGGTATTGCTCAGATGACCAAGGAGGCGGCACACCCTGGTGCCGAGTTTAAAATGGCAGCGGCTGGCCCTGCCTGTAGCCTGGTAATTGCTGGCTTGTTTGGTCTGCTTTGGTTTTTTGCCCAGGGTGTAGTTGAGCCTTTAGCGGCTATGGCTTTTTGGCTGGCTTATGTCAATGTGATACTGGCTGCATTTAATCTGATTCCGGGTTTCCCTCTGGATGGCGGGCGTGTTTTTCGTTCTCTCTTGTGGCGAGTTACGGGTAACTATAGGCGTTCTACCCAGGTTGCCACGCGGGTGGGGCAGGGTATTGGCTATCTGTTTGTCTTAGGCGGTATTTTAATAATTTTCCTGCGCCCGTTTGGTTTGGATTGGTTTAGCGGTTTGTGGCTAGCCTTCATCGGTTGGTTTCTGGAAAGTGCAGCCTCAGCTAGTTACCGTCAACTTCGCTGGCGTGATGCCCTCCAGGGAGTTTCTGCTTCGCAGGTGATGACCACTGATTGCCCGCTAGTTCCTCCGAATATTACAGTTAGTCAGCTAGTTCAAGGATATATTCTCACCAGCGGGAGACAATGTTTCCTGGTAGCTGACGAGGGCAGGCTAGAGGGAGCTTTGATGTTAGCTAATATTAAATCTATCCCCCAGCAGGACTGGGGGGTGACTCAGGTAAGAGAGATAATGACCCCGATTGACAAATTGAAAATGGCTCATCCTGACCAGGATGCTCCGAGCATACTAGAAGAGATGAATGAGAATGAGATAAACCAGATGCCGGTAGTAAGTGAGGGTAGGGTTGTTGGGCTTATTACCCGTGATGGTCTGATAAAGCTTCTCAGCATCCGCTCTCGGTTGGGGGCGTAGGTTAAAGAAAAATGTTTATACTGGCAATATTCCTGTGCAGCTCGTTTATTTGGCTACTCTATGAGACTAAGTGGCTAACTATACGTTTGCCTGCTGGACAATTGCCACGCAGGGAACCTCATCCTGTGGCAGAAGCTGTAGTTCAACCACAAAGAAACCGGGTGATGGAAGCTTTAATTTATCTGCTGGTCATTACCGCAGGAATGAAAATAGCTATAATCTATCTGCTGGCTATCACCCTGGCTGAACTGGTTACTATTTTCTATGTGCCGGTATGGGGAATAGTGTGTTACATCTTGATATTGGTGGCGGCATTACTGCACTCGGCTATAGGTCTTGTCGACAAGTATCGCTACCGCCAGCTGGTTTTGTCGCTGGCACTGGTTCCTCTGGTGAGAATATTAAGCCTGTCTATGCCTCTAGTTAATGTCCCTCAGCTGTGGTGGTATCCAATCATCTATGCCCCGCTACTGGCAGCCGCTTTTGTAGCTATGCGTATCCTGGGTTATAGTGCCGGGCAAGTTGGGATTAACCTCAGATTTCTCCCGGTTCAATTAGCAGTGGCACTAACTGGAATCCTGTTCGGGGTGGTGGAGTACCAAATCCTTACGCCGGAGTCGATAATAGCTGAGCTTACCTGGCAGCAGGTGTGGTTACCAGCAGTGGTTTTGCTGGTGAGCACCGGGTTTGTGGAGGAGTTTATCTTTCGTGGGGTGATTCAGCTCACCGCGGTGGAGGCATTTGGGTGGCGGGGGGTTGTCTATGTTAGCCTGATATTTGCTGTTCTACACGCCGGTTTTCTTTCCTGGCTTGATGTTGTCTTCGTTTTCGTTATTGCCCTGTTCTTTGGCTGGGTGGTTAAAAAGACAGGGTCACTTCTGGGAGTGACCCTGTCTCATGGTATAACTAATATAATGTTATTCCTGGTATTACCCTTCTTGTTCTAGTCTAGCACCTCAATAACTTTTACCGTAACTATAACGGCGAATGCCATTATCAGGGGCAAGATGCCAACACTAAAATACCTGGCTGTCCGCAAGGAAGCGCCTGACTCACCAGCCTTAGCCAATTCTTTAATGCTTAGAAATAATATTAGGCTAACTACTGCGGCTATACTTATAAAAGCAGTCAAACCCATAGCCGCGATGGTGGTTACCGTAGTTATGGTACTGGTAGTAACAGTTGTAATCAATATTTTACCCTGCCTAAATCTGTCATTCGTCACTTATATTAGCATATAAAACTACACTTGTCAATACTTTTTTCATAAAAAATACCATTGGTAGCAAAAATTTTTAAAGCTGCGTAGGGATGAGGAGAGATTGGTAGAAAATGTCTGATTTACCCTAGGCGTATTTTTCATTGGCGTTAATATTGGCATAAAAAATACTTGAGGCGGGATATCCTGGCAGAAAAAAGACAGTGGGCAATCAAAACTAGTGTAAGATTATTTACTTGATTTCACAAATTCCTCAGCTCACCGCGGTGGAGGCCGCTTGGGTGGCGGGGGATTGTCTATGTTAGCCTGATATTTGCTGTTCTACACGCCGGTTTTCTTTCCTGGCTTGATGTTGTCTTCGTTCTTGTTATTGCCCGGTTCTTTGGCTGGGTGGTTAAAAAAACAGGGTCACTTCTGGGAGTGACCCTGTCTCATGGTATAACTAATATAATGTTATTCCTGGTATCACCCTTCTTGTTCTAGGCTAGCACCTCAATAACTTTTACCGTAACCATAACGGCGAATGCCATTATCAGGGGCAAGATGCCAACACTAAAATACCTGGCTGTCCGCAAGGAAGCGCCTGACTCACCAGCCTTAGCCAGTTCTTTAATGCTTAGAAAGAATATTAGACTAACTACTGCGACTATACTTATGATAGCCGTCAAACCCATAGCCGCAATGGTGGTTACCGTAGTTATGGTACTGGTAGTAACAGTTGTAATCATTATTTTACCGCATCTTGCTAAATAGATTAGCCTAAAAAAAACCCTTTTGTCAATAGGAAGTTAAGATTATCTTACCTAAACCTAATTCATGAATTCCTTCAAGCTTGCCTTGATAACCCCCCGCTTTATGCCTCAAGCCCTTCGGCGCCTGACTATCAGGAAAATAGCTACGAAGAGAATTATAAAGCCAGCAAGAATACCGCCAATGAGCCACCAGTTGACTGCTGCGGGTGGTGTTGGTGCCGGTGGGGCTGGGGCAGGCGCTGGTACTGGTGCCGGTGCCGGGGCAGGGGCAGGTGCTGGTGGTGGTGCCGGTGGCGCCTTGATGGTAAACGTATCTAATAGACCATCAACATTTACGGCGTAGGTTCCGGCAGCATCCTTGGAGGTGGTGAAGGTTACCTTCCGGTCGGCGCCACCGTCAAGGGTTACATACTTGGTGGCTACCACTACATTATCTATCTTAAGGGTTACTTCATAGCTGCCGCTGAGGTCACCAGTATTGGTAATGGTGGCACTGATGATAATCGCTTCCCCAATATCAAGCTCATCAGGCTCTATTACCAGGTCAGTGGTAGTGAAAACAGCCGGGCGAGTGTGAGCTAAGACGGTAAAGGAAGAGGTGCTGCTTACTGGCCCGCTGATAGTATTGTTATCCTCGTTAATGGTGAATGGACCTGGCAGATCAACCCACTCACCATCCTCACCAGCCTCAGGGTCCCACACAGCCATGACCAGGTTATTCACATCAAAGTCTGCCGGTAGGAGGGCTGGGTTATAGGGGAAGGTTAGGATTGCCGGTGGGTCAAAGGTAAGCCCATCTGGAAGGTCATAAGCGGGAGCGATACGACTGGCATCTGCCGGTGGGTCTGGCGGGTCTGTCATTTCGGTTATACTTATCTCATTAATGGGCTGTCCGTTAACAAGACCGATAGTGCCTTCACCAATAGTGAGAAAAACATTACCATCCTCGGATTCAGCGGTAACATCGTCGGTAAATACGCCCTCACTGGTGATAAAGTCAGATACATCAGTAACACCTGGTGGCACAATCACAGGGCCGATTGATGGCGCTGGACCTGCTCGCTCTTCTGCCTCCGCAGAGAGAGTGAACTCACTGCTGGTCTTGGTGAAGGTTTGGTCATCTTGGGCAGTAATCTCGGCCTCAATTTTGTAACCACCGGTAGGCCAACCTGAAGGTGGTGTCCAGTCGATATCATAGGTTATTGAAGTAGTTCCTGTCCCGGTTTGGTATCCGTAGCCTCCGACTATCGGGGCAAAGGTGTATCCTTGATTTTGCCATAAGACATAGCCAGCGCCGGTGGTAAAATACCCCCACATAGGATCGGCGTCGGCCTTAATAGATGCGTCAGCACCGGTTCCACTTGTCGTATAGTTAGCATAAGCTTCATCTTCTAAGGCCAAATCGGTGTACTCATCATAATAGGTAGCGGAATTGTCTACATTGTAAATTTTTAAATCAATGTTTTTTATGGGTAGGAGCTCATCATCCTCAATGCTCACGGTGACTTGGAAGGAATAGGTGCTGCCGATAGTCCCGGACGTAAGGGTTGCGCCTTGGGGGTCGGTAATTTCTATTTCAAGCGCTCTAACCGGTGCGGCAAACCATAGTGATGCAGCCACGGCTATTACTAAAACAATCGGTATTGCTATTCTATACAAGCCTTTATAGCTTTTGTAATTCACCAATTGTTTCATTACAGCTACAGTTTCCCCCCTTGTTTTTGAAGACCTTGCCGTTTGCTTTGTGTGGGCTGACCTTAAGCGCTGTAGTGTCTTTCCGTCCTTCAAAATCTGGGCTATGTCGGAGGGGACCTTTCCCGCCAAGATAATTAACTCATCTTTGTCAGCATCTAAAGCCTCAGCCAGTTGTAGTATTACCTTTTCGCTAGGCGGGGGCGTGGCTCGACTCTCTATTTTGCTAAGATAGGTGAAGTCAATGTTAACCCTGCCGGCAAGCTCTCTCTGGGTCATGCCAGCCTGTATTCGTAACTGCCTTAATCTTGCCCCAAAATTTTTTGCTTCCATCTTACATCTATAATAGAAAGCCCGGCTTATATGGACAATAGTCTAAATTATACGGACAATAGTCTAAATTATACGGACAAAAGTCCACTTCAGACACATTGTATAGTATGTTGAATAAAATGTCAAGCCTTTTTAAGTAAATATTTGCTATGTTGAATAAAAATTCAAGTAATGCTCTAAAATTTCAGTAATGTTATGGCGGGGGCTGTAGCGGACATTTCGTCAGAAAGTAAAGACTGCGGATTTCATTATTTCGGATAGACTTTTATTTAGGGTTTCCCTATCTGCATATCTTATATCCAAAACTCTTCCGGAGGTTTTATGGGTTTGCGTTTCTAGGTATCGGCACTCTTGCCAGAGCGGCTTGCGGATTAACCTGTTTCCTCCAAAGAAGATATGTTCCAGGGGATGTTTACCGAGTATTTCCTCGATTCTGTTGCTGACTCTCCTTAGAAAATCCTTTCTTTGCTCTTCAGTTCTTCGGGCAAACCTCTTTTGACTTCTACCCCCTTTCTTATGTTCCTTATGTATATATCCAGTGCCTACTTTTGATTCTACCAGCTTGGTACCGTCGAAAATACCTACCCCATATGAACCCCACGTCACCAGCACGACGCCTATGGTGTAGCTTCTCTCCAATACTTCAAATAAAAGCGAGGTATCGAGTTTGCCAATTAGGACTCTATTTCCGATAATAGGGAATGGTGGTAATACTATATATTTGTTGCCATGCCCGTTCCAGAATATGGCAGCGCCTGTCCGGTACTTCTCAGCTTCTTTGACCACAGCTTCGATATTAGCCGACTCTTTAACTTCATCAGCATACGCAGTAAACGTCGCTTCGGATAATAGCTCGTTTAGACGGCCTGGAAAGTAAGCAGGTTCGACATATATGGTTATGCTATCTCCAGGTCTAGCACTTAGGTCAGCTAAAATATTACGCAGGCTTGGTTTGGTAAGAAACTGTCTTGCTACATACATTTTGGTTTGTCTTAGAACTAGACTATCAGCTAGAGGGAGTTATTTCAAGGACATATCAAAAACAGAACGGATTGCTCTATTATAGGGCTTGAGGTATACTTGCTGCCAAGGCTACAAAATTAGGAGAGGGAGTCATGGAAAAAAGGCTTTATCGAAGTGGAAGCGACAGGATGGTCTGGGGTGTATGTGGCGGCCTGGCTAAATATTTTGGTATTGACCCCACCATCGTCAGGATAATCTTCGTGTTATTAATATTTGCTAACGGGTTGGGCATCCTGGCCTATATTATATTGGCCATTGTTGTTCCTCGGGAGAGCTCAAAGGCTGCCGAACCTAAAGGCGCAATTAAGGAAAATGTGGAGGAAATGAAGGAAACAGCTGGTGAGCTGGGACGTGAAATCCGTTCCACATTGGCGGGGGAAGAAAGTGAATCAGAAGAAGTGACTAAAGCTCGGCGCCGACGCCTCAACCTCTTTGGTATTATCATTATTGTTGTCGGCCTTCTTTTCCTGTTAGGTAGTTTTGGCCTCTTCCGGTGGTTTCACTGGGGTAGTCTGTGGCCCCTTATTATCGTGGCTATCGGTGCTTTGATTATATGGGGAAACTTGAGGAGGAGAAGGTAGCTATGTCTGAAGAGAGGCCGCAGAGAGCCGGAGGTGTCCCGGTGTGGGGTATCTTCTTGTTGTTTGTAGGGGTCGTTTTACTCCTCCAGTCCCTTGGTCTCCTTCCCTGGGGTCTCTGGGGAATCCTGTGGCGATTCTGGCCGGTACTGATTATTATCATTGGGATTGGCATTTTGCTCCGCCGCCGCAATGTGTGGTTGGTTAGTCTGCTAATCTTGGTTATACTCGGCGCTTGTTTGGGTATAGCTGTCTGGCAATATGGACTATCCCCACCGGCTGGCACAGTTACCAGAAGCTATGCAGAGCCCTTAGGGGATATTGAGCGTGCCCAAATTGAGATTGACTTCACCGTGGGTAACATTATTATAGGCAGCCTTCCGTCTGGCTCACCAAGCTTGGTGGAGGCGGTCTCTAATGCCAGAGACGGGGAGGGGAGTATGAACGTTGATTTCCAGCGGCAGGACAGCGAGGGCAGTCTTTATTTGGGCACAGACCGAGTTAACTGGCGATTCTGGGGCGAAGGTGGGATTGAATGGGAAGTGAATTTCACCGGAAGTATACCCTTAGCTCTTAATATCAAGTCCACGGCAAGTAATATGGAGCTAGACCTGAGCCAGCTCAAAGTAACCACGCTTCGCCTGGATGTAGATGCGGGTAATTGTAAAGTTATGATGCCTGCCTCAGCTGGCACTATTGATGTCGAAATCGAGGCTGATATGGCTAATATGGAGGTTAATATCCCTGACGGAGTAGCTGCCAGAATTCAGGCGGACACAGGTCTGGGTGCCTTTATTGTGGACACGACTCGCTTCCCGAAGCACGGCGATTATTATATTTCTGACAACTTTAACACTGCCCAGAACCGGATATATCTGGAGATAGACAGTGACCTGGGCAGAGCGCGAGTGAAATGACCTTGAAACGGCTCTACCGACTGAGCTACCTCAGTACAGGAAGTATTATCGGGCTACTGCCCAAGGGAGGCTGGTGCTGAAGAAATCTAAGCAGAAAATCAGGGAACTGATTAATGAGGTAATTGAGGAGAAGTAGTTGAC
>SDBU01007353.1_pt1 | contig 12721 bp, 12 predicted proteins | sample 2277071 | NCBI WGS metagenome assembly SDBU01 (sample SAMN10397929, study PRJNA504765) | marine sediment metagenome | isolation source: marine sediment core GS08_GC12, 126 cmbsf | place: Arctic Ocean: Gakkel Ridge, Loki's castle | collected 2008 | reverse complement strand
GGCCACGGCCCGGCTGCTGGTGTAGACACTGTCCGCCAGCCGCATGGACAGGATCTCCAGGCGCTCCGGTCTTCGGATAATGCCGTTCCCACCCCTCGACCCAAACAGCACGTTTGATGTTCATGTCTCCAACGATTTCGGCTTCCCCGGTGAGGCAAAGTCCGAGGAACTTCTCTGGGTGCGAGTAGTACAGTCCGATACGGGGATTGCGTTTGATCTCCGCGCGTTTGCGCGATGATGTGTTGGTTGTGATGTAGACCATGAAGTCGCGGTCATGGTTCCCATACAGATGTTCATGATCCGGATATTGAGCTCGATTACGTAGATTGAGCATCCCTCGGATTCCTGGGAATCCATCTTCTCCAATCACACTGATGAAAACGGCAGGGGCGGTCGCCATCAGCTCGAGGCACTTGGCTCGAATTTCTTGGTCCTTCATCACGTCTCCTTGCGAAGCTGATTGAATGCGAAAGATCGATATCGAATAGTACGATATCGAACAAACAATACTTACATACTCCCCAAATTGCAAGAGCCGGGATCAACTACCCCTTGGTTCATCTATAGGCACATGAGAGGCTGTCAAGTTGAGATACTAGAGTTGTAGCACCACATTACTTGTATATCGACATCTGACCTGGTACGGTTGCAGAGAGGTGATTCCTGTGCGAAGACTGCGAGTTCTTTCAGTAGGGCTTACGCTGATCATGGTTTTTGCGGTTCTCTACGGATGTGCGCTTTTCAATCGTGCTCCGATTGCCAGCTTCAACGTAGTGCCGACAACGGGTTCGTCTCCGCTGTTGGTCGAAGTCAATGCGTCGTCTTCGATCGATCCGGATGATGACATACTTACCTTTGCTTGGGATTTCGGCGACGGTTCGTTCGGCAGCGGGGTGATGTTAACCCATACCTATACGGACAATGGACAGTATACCATCCAATTGACAGTGACGGATTCTCAAGGTCAGCAAGGAACGACGGCTCAGACCATTTGGGTCATCCAACCGAGCGACCTGCCTGAGGCCAGCTTCACGGCGTCACCGTCTTCCGGGGGAACCCCATTGACCGCTGCCTTCAATGCGGCGGCATCAAGCGATCCCAACGGCACCATCATGACTTACATGTGGTCGTACGGGGATGGGAGCACGGGGTCCGGCGTCTCCGTCTTGCACACCTACGCGGTCGAAGGAACGTATATGGCCACATTGACTGTAACGGACGATGAGGGATTCAGTAATACGATGAGCATGCTCATCGTTGTGATTGATGGTGGCCAGGGCGGATGTAGTTAAACACAGTTCATTTCGGGTGTACCGGTGAGAAGGTTGCTCGCGCTCAATCCGGCGATCCATCGAAGTTGCATGTCCTTCGTGGTTCATCCGTTCAATTCGGGCCGCAACATCCAGGCGTGGCAACATGAACCCAAGTTGAAACACTTGCCGAACTTGCCATCACAGAATCTTCATAGAGCAGGTCCGCTTGTTGATTGTGTGGGCCATATGAGCTATGTCAGGAATAAACCTCGTAACGTCGCAAACGGATGTAGCGTCACAGCTCCACCAGCGCAATCGCCGCTCGCCCTGCTCGCTAACAGCGCAATCCGAGATTGCGCGACAGAGAACACATTAGCGATCTTCCAAGCAACTGGGAACCCTTCGAGTTCCTTCAAGTTGCCCGATGCAGCCGTAAGCGAATGAAGTGAGCGGCCCTGTATGCGACGTTCTCTCCTACGGCGCTTCTTCTTCCGAGCCACCTGTGAGTGCTTCGATTACATCGATTGCTGATTGGATCCCAGGATCCTCGCCAACGGTTTCTTGTGCGAGCCGGAATGCGGCTAACGCTTTGGTACGATACTCATCGATCTGTGACTCAAGCGCAGCGATTTCATCTTCGGTTTCCGCACTTGCTTCGACATCAAGTGCTGCCGTCTTCTCCAAGAGTGCGTCGTCCATCCTCCTCTGATAGAAGGTGCCGAGGACGAATGGAAGGTACGGATCATCCGACGTACCATCGTTTGCTGCCTGTTCAAGGATTTCGATGGCAGCGTCGATATCGTCCGCTTGCTTGACGATGGCATCCAACAGCGGCCGGTGGATATCAAACTCCGCCGAGCTGTAAACTCCTTCGTACCATTCCAGTGCACGTTCGTACGTCAGCTCATTCTCCAGATCGGCACGAACCTGATCGATTACATCTGCAAGCTCCGGCGACGAGGCGTCTTGGCGCTCTGTGAGCAAGATGATGTGATAACCATATGAGGTCTCAACGATGTCACTGATGTCCCCGACTGCTAGTGCAAATGCCGCCTCTTCGAACGGAGCCACCATCGCTCCGCGCCCAAACCAGTTGAGGTCTCCACCGTTGGGACCTGTGGGACCCGTGGAATGCTCTTGTGCAAGCTCAGCAAAATCCGCGCCGGCAGCCAACTCAGCCAGCACCTGCACCGCAAGCTCTCTGATGTCTGTGCGCACCTGGTCTTCGATCTCCTCTAACTCCAGGATTTCCCCATCCACTTCGTAATCAGCGACGTGTTCGTCGATGAATGCCAGGAGATCGTTCTCGGACGTCCCAAACAGGATATGCGAGGTGCGGACCTGCTCCTCAATCTCGTAATCGGTCTTGTGCTCGGCGAAGTAGTCGCTGACTTGCTCTTCAGTGATGTTCAACGGACCAGCGACGGCCTTTTGCACCTTCATTGCCAGCATTTGATCCGCGACGTAATCCAAAGCATCTTTCTTGAACGTCTCGATCGTTCGGCCTTGCTGTGCCAGATAAACCGCGAGATACTCTTCGGTCCATCCTTGGCCAGCCAAGAATTCGTTGTATTGCGATTCGAACTCCTGCTGAACCTCCTCGTCTGCGAGCACAATACCTCTCTGATCGGCTTCCCGTCGAGTCAGAATCAACTGGGCCATCTGCAGAAGAGCTTCGGCTTCGACACCCAGTTCGAACATTCGTCCGTCTGCGCCAGCCATCAGCGTGGAGATATCCATCCCAAACTGAGAGTAGGTCTGCTGATATTGGTTGAGAAGAGCGCTTTTCGCGCTTTCGAACTCATCACGGTAGGCAGGATAGCCGTTGATGAGGGCGACGACCTCTCGGTCCGGATCGATTTCGGGCGCAGCAAATGCGGCCTCAGAAGTGGTAACTTCCGTTGTCTCAGAAGAGTTGCCGGAAGCTGTTTCTTGGGTTGAATCAGTTGTCTCGGTAGTAGGTACGGGACTATTGCTACAGCCGGAGAACAAGAGACCAAGTATCAGAACGAGAAGAAGACAGACGAATGAGCGAAGCCGCATTGTGACCCCCTTTGATGATTCAAGCTTACAACCTCACGTTTCGGATTGAAAGGCAAGCACCCCGGAGCGCAGAGCCTGGTCTTGACAATCTGCGCGATCCGTCGCCGTTTACGGATCTCGACCCAGTGGGGAGATCGAAGCGGCCCTCGCCGATCGAATCAAGAAGTGAGATCGAGCAGTCAGGATCTTGTGAATTAGCCTGAATCCATTATTCTTGGTGCACCAGCCCAGCGAAAGGTCGTGAGAAATGCGAACCGAAAGAATTGCCATTCTTGGTGGAGGGAATCTCGGGGCAGCTATCGCCCGTGGCCTCGTCTCATCTGAAGCGCGACAGCCGACGAGCATCACGATCACCAGGCGATCAGAAGGCCCTCTCGAAATGTTCTGCAAGGAAGGGTTCCGCACATCAACGGATAACGTTTCGGCGATTAACGATGCTGCCATCGTGCTCATTGCCGTTCGCCCGAAGCAAATGGACGCCGTGTTGGATCAACTTGCAGGAAATCTGGATCCCAGCAGGCATGTTCTCATTTCTGCGGTTTCTGATGTGCGAATTGAAGACATTCAGCAGCATGTTGGCTCCTCGATTCCCATCATTCGAGCAATGCCCAATATCGGAGTTGCCGTTGGCGCGTCGATGACGTGTCTTGCGTGTCATGCATCGACTCCATCGAATGCCAAGGACTTGGCCTCCGAGCTGTTTTCACATCTGGGGCGGGTCGAATTCATCGAAGAGGAGCAACTGACGCCGGCTACGGCCCTTTGTGCTTGTGGAATCGCGTTCTTTCTCCGGGCCATCCGCGCTGCATCGCAAGGCGGTGTGCAGGTCGGCTTCCACGCCGACGAAGCCATTCGTATGGCAGCGCAAACGGCCAAAGGAGCGGCTGAGCTGATCCTTTCATCAGGAGAGCATCCCGAATCATTGATCGATAGCGTTACTACCCCGTTGGGAATCACCATTGCCGGACTCAACGAGATGGAACACCACGGCTTCGGCTCCGCCTTGATCCGCGGGATTGTTGTCTCGGCCCAGAAAGCAGGAGGTTTGTACGGGATGAACAAGGGAGCAACTGAGGAGACCAAGTGCTGAGAAGGACGACCGGACACATTCAACGTGAGACGGCCACGGTCCGGTTGATGGTTGAGTTCTACTGCAACGGCAATCATCGCAGAACTTCGCTGTGTGAATCATGTAGCGAGCTGTCTCGGTACGCCCAGCAACGAGTGCAGTGCTGTCCGCTCGGAAGCAAGAAGCCGACGTGCCGTCGCTGCACGATTCATTGTCATGATGCTGATCATCGGGATCGCATTCGGGCTGTCATGCGCTACGCCGGACCACGCATGCTGTTCCGCCATCCGCTCTTGGCCATTCGCCACATGTTTCGCTGATTGCTGCGATCGTAACGCCGATCGTGAACATCTTCTCCTTTGGCTTTCGCTGTTGCGGTCGTTTGCCCACATGCCCTCGCATCCGGCTTTTTCGATCTCTGGAACGCCCGCATGCCCTCACCGTCGACTGAAGTTTGGCGGCCCTCGGGAAGGGCTAAGTGCGGGCGCGAACGTTCTTCATCTCCTCTCTCCCCCACCGCCCAAGGATGCATCCGTTTCTGAGTGGATGAGCTACCGGCTGAAGCCACCCGAGAACCAAGAACGCTGCCCCAAGGCAGGACAATCGGCGTAACCGGCGCTTGGGCGGATCAAGCGAGCAAGGGGACGGCGACGGCTCCTGCTACACGACTTGGGCAAGGTGTCCGCGTTGTGGCAACTGGAGTGCGAGGCACACACAACGTACTCAAGCTGTACCGAGCCAGGCTGGTGCTCGAATCAACGGGCTGAAGCGCACGCCGTAGTGAGAGACTGCCTCCTCCACGGGAGATGAGTCCTCCTTGCTGAGCGCTCTGCCCGCCCGGATCATCTGGTCGGACACATAATTCTCAGAGACACGAGGCTCCGTAGCGGTAGAAGACCGGTTCCCACACGGACTGCTAAAGGATAAACTGGTCTTCCGGCGATGAAGTTGTGTGAACGGAGGTCGAGAATGGAGAAAATGATTGCCACCTGTGGGTTGACCTGTACGGAGTGTCCGGCCAACATCGCCACAAAGAACGAGGACACGGATGCTTTAGAAGCGCTGGCAAAAATTTGGAGCGAACAATATGGCGCCACATTGTCCGCTTATGACTGCACCTGCAATGGATGTCATTCAAGTGTCGGGCCGTGGATGTCGCACTGTACGGAATGCGGGATCCGCGCCTGCGGAACGGAGAAGGGTATGGAGAATTGTGCGGAGTGCACGGAGTATGCTTGCGATAAGCTCGTCAAGTTTCTTGAATTCGGTTCTGAGGCCAAGGCCACACTGGATCGCCTGCGCGGAGAGTCATGAATCCGAGCGTGTTGCCCTCTTGGCTTCGTCCGATGCGCCGCCAGGATCGCGAGGTTGTAGATTCGAAGTGCGTTTGGGAGATCATACGGAGAGCAGAGGTTTGCCGCGTTGCGTTTTGTGGCGAGGATTGGCCTTATATCGTGCCGATGAACTTTAGTATGCTCGATGGGACCCTCTATTTTCATTGCGCTTCCGATGGTGTCAAACTGGATCTTCTGAAGGCCAATCCCAACGTTTGCTTTGAGGTCGAAACCGGTGTCCAGGTCGTCCCTGGGGATCAAGCATGCGGCTGGTCCGTGCGCTACCAAAGCGTGATCGGTTTTGGCTGTGCGTCTGTTGTCGAGGACTTGGATGAGAAACGCGCTGGGCTCAAGGCCTTGCTGGCCCAATACCGAGTATTGGCTCAATACAAAGCCGATGGTGAAACGGAGATTCCTCAGAACATCTTGTCTGAAACGACGATCTTTCGAGTCGATATCCACTCTCTGACAGGGAAGGAATCAACCGGCCATTAGAGCTGGGGCCAATTCGCGTCTTGCAGCGAGGCAAGAAGGAGGCGACCTTCGCCTCGAGACCTGTTGTAGCCAGCCCGATCCTCGAAGAGCTGTTCTCGAATACCTGCGACAAGGCGACGCGCGAGATGGTCTATCAGGCTGTTCGATGTTGTCACCACAAGTTGCGAGAGGTTGGCAATCGCTTGGGTCTGCACTTGTCGGCCATCAGCGTCACTGCGAAGCGAGGTGCTGAGACGGTATGGAATCGAACGTAACGGATCTGTCTTTGGACGCGGATCGATTCGTGTGAATGGGTCGCTATACGATGAACGTATGCGGAATCATCTCTCCCGGTTCGAGGTACTCGACTTCGACTCTCGTGATTCGGATGAGGCAGAAATCGGGATCCTGCGTGCCGGTCCAGTGTTCGGTAAGGAAAGGAATCTGATTTCCGATTCGCTCGATCACTTCCGAATCACGAACCACCATAGCGATCCCGCTGACGCGGACATAGCCATTGCCGCAATCTTCTGTTAGAGGATAGCAGAATTCTACGTTAGGATTTCGAAGGATTTGCCGAGCCTTTGCGCTGCGTGGACTGGTAGCAATCCAAAACTTCTCCTCTAGATTGAGCAGCGTTACCGGTCGGACGCGAGGTTGATCCCCTTCGGCAGTTGCCAGATACACGCATTGTCCCGGTTGAAAATGGGCCCATACTCGGGCCTTGATCTCAGCAAGTGTCTTGCCCATGGCTCACTTCCCTTCCCGGAGTTGTCACAGCATACAGTGGGATTCGTCAGCCAACAAATGTTGAGGCTGAGCTATGAAAACCTACTGCAGTAGTAGTGACGGGTTTGGTGAAGAATGTGACGAATTGCAGACAAGAAAGACAGTCCACTACCATGGACGATAGCAACATCGTGAACAACTGAATCTGCCGATGCTATATGGTTGAAGTGGTAGCCTGCAGGTATTACGCGCCTTGGGTCGTGGAGATCAATCCTTGGAGGGCCGGAAGCTGCTGGAAACGGGCGCATCCAGAGCGTTTTCGGCGATGTTGAAACCATACTCCGCGATTCGCAGTAGACTATCTAGAGCGATGCTGATCGATGAAGCGGCACCCGGTTGCTTTTCGGTGGCTATACGGCGGGTAATGGCGAAGAGCTGCCCTTCCTGTTCTCTCATCTCCAGCACTTGATTGGCCAGATCAGTGTCCTGCTCAACAAAAGAACGGACCGCTAGATTGAGCACTTCGTTAGATTCCTTGGATCGTGCTTTGATCTCTGCGGATACACGTTCGACCACTGGACCATCCAACGCTAGGGTCGCTACAGAGATCTTGGCGGCATGGTCTGCGACTCGCTCCAATTGATCGGCTACCTCGTGGTAGTGCAGGAACTGAGGGCGAGACAGTGCGCAGTCTTCCTCGGTGGTGAGATCTCGCAGAAGAAGACTGAACTGCCGCGCTACCAGCAAGACAAGTCGATCGATGTCGCGATCGCGATCCATTACGTCATGGGCCAGCTCTTCATCATGCTCGCAGAATGCGATTACGGCATCGGCCAACATAGCCTTGGTGATGTCGAAGACTCGGTCCACCGTCTTGTGTACCGGGAAGTCCTTGATGTTCACCAGAGAGTGCAGCACGATCAGTTGTTGGGTCTCTTCGAAGATTTCAAGCCCCACCAAACGTTGGGAGATCTCGCGCACCATGCGGCGCTGTTCCGGGCGAATGCGATCTCCGTGAACGGAAATGATGTCAAATCCGGCAATGTAGTGTGCAATCACTTCGCGCTCGAGTCGATCGAAGCCCCAATCCTGAAGCTCGATGACGCAGCGATTCGCTGAGGCGACACTGTCCGGCACAATCAGCAGTGCGCCGGAATCATTGGGAACGAGACTAATCTGGCAGCCTGTCGTGATGCCAACGCGTTCCGCCCATTGCTTGGGGAGGGTGACGAAGTACGTCGACCCCCCCGTCTTCCCTACCTTCCGTGTGAACACGTTCCCTCCAGTCAAGCAATGACGATTCCATATCCTATCGCAATCTATGGACATGAGCAATCAGTTGTATACAGACCCAAGTAACTACCAAAGTCGTATGGATTTTCACAATTCCTTGCCCAACGCTCGTCTTTGTGGAACGGAATGAATAGTATGAGGTGCATAGGAGAAACGGGGTGATGTATGCTCAAGATTGGATATGCACTCATTCTAGTTGCAGGTACCGGGCTGGTTGGATTCGTGGGGTACCATGCCGTTTCGTTCTTGATTCTTGCTCCCCGAATCAACCCATTCTTCAAGGTCCTCATCCTATGTGCGGGTGCGGGCATTGTTTTGACGCTCCTCGGGTTGGTGATCGAGAAGCGGAAGGAGGACAAGCATGTTCCTAGTAACGACGAATAGTATTGAAGGAAAAGCGATTGTCGAAACCCTTGGGCTGGTTCGAGGCAACACCATCCGAGCCCGGCACATCGGCCACGACATCATGGCCGGCCTGCGCACCATCGTGGGTGGCGAAATCAAAGACTACACGGTGATGTTGGGGCAAGCCCGCGATCAGGCCGTCGAGCGCATGATGAACCAAGCCGAAAGACTGGGTGCCAACGCCATTGTCGGCGTGCGCTTCACGACGTCTCAGACCATGTCCGGTGCAGCGGAAATCTTGGCCTATGGTACGGCGGTGTGCGTGCAGGGAGATACGAACCAGTAACGATCTCAGACAAGGCAAACGCCGTCTCAGTTCATATGGACTGAGAAGATTTCCTTGTTTGCCATAGCTTGCTAGTTGAGCTTGATCTCCGGAGCCGGGGCAATGATGCCTGCTTGCATGAGAGATTTGGTTTCAGCTTGGGCATTGAGAATCTTGGCTTCGGCCTCCACTCGTAGTTCCTCTGCGGTGAGAATGCGCCGAGCGATGCCTTGCTCAATGGCCTTCAGACCGACATCTACGGCCTCGTTGATGAACACGTCGGTCTCCATCATGGTAGGGACGATGTATTCGTCGTTCAAACCCTTGTCCTCGGCCGTCTTGGCGATGGAATAGGCGGCGGCAATGGCCATTTCATCGGTGATTGTCTTGGCGCACACGTCGAGGGTGCCGCGGAATATACCTGGGAATCCGATCGAGTTGTTGATCTGATTGGGGAAGTCGGAGCGACCGGTGCCCACGATGCGGACACCGGCTTCTCTGGCTTCCCACGGCCAAATCTCAGGAATCGGATTGGCCATCACAAAAGCAATGGCATCCTTGTTCATCGCGGTGAGCCATTCCTTCTTAATGGTGTCCGGTCCCGGCTTGGACGCCGCGATCAGAACATCGCTGCCGGCGATGGCTCCCGCTGTGCCGCCGGTTCGTCCCTCTGCATTGGTCTCCACCGCATACTGCCATTTGTAGGGATTGTTAGCCTTATCGGCTTCCAAGTCTTCACGCCCTTGATGGAGAATGCCCTTGGAATCGACCAGGATGATGTTGCCCGCCGGCACACCGGCACGGATGAGAATGCGCACGAAGGCGATGTTGGCGGCACCCGAACCGATGACGGAATAGGTCACCTTGTTCAGATCCTTGCCCACCAGCTTGACCGCGTTGATGACACCGGCCAGCGTAATGGAGGCCGTTCCTTGCTGGTCATCATGCCACACCGGAGTGTCCAGTTCTTCGCGTAAGCGATCCAAAATGTAAAAGCACTTTGGATTGGCGAAGTCTTCCAGATTAATGCCGCCGAATCCGGGTGCGATCCACTTCACGGCCTGGATGATCTCGTCCGGGTCCTGCGTATCGAGAACGATGGGGAAAGCGCCTACCCCACCCAGATACTTGAACAACAGGGCCTTGCCCTCCATCACAGGAAGGCTGGCCATGGGACCGATGTTACCGAGTCCGAGCACGCGTGAGCCGTCCGACACGACAGCGACGGCGTTGGCCTTGTTGGTGTATTCGAATACCATGGCCGGGTCCTTATGGATTTCCCGGCACGGCGCTGCCACGCCCGGCGTGTACCAGATCCCGAAATCGTCAACGCTGTTGATCGAGCACTTCAACGCCGTTTCGACCTTGCCGCGATAGAACGCATGCATACCGGGAGCCTTCTTTCCAGGGAGTTTCGCCCGTGCGATTCGTTCTTCCACCGATAGATGACCATCCGGCACCATGATGTGCTCCTTTAGACGATCGCAGCGCTTAGGTGGCGTCAATGCGCTCCATAACAACTTTGACGTTTTCTGCAATCGTGGATTCGAGATCTTTGTATAGGTTGCCCCCGGCTGAATCCATCGTGACCAGCAAGGGACCGAAATCCTTCACTTTGAAGAACCAAGCCGCTTCCGGCATGCCCAACTCTTCCAGCCATTCCACTCTCTCGACGGATTCTATTCGCTTGGCAGCCAACGCACCCGCGCCGCCCGTGTAATGCGTATACACAGCGCCGACAGATTCCAGAGCAGCCTGCGTGCGATCGCCCATGCCTCCCTTGCCGATGATGATGGGAGGCCGGAACGTCTCTAGGTATTTGTCTTCGAAGAGTTCCATGCGAATCGACGTGGTGGGGCCGGCGGCAATCACCTTCCAACCGCCATTCTGCCTTGACACCACAGGGCCGCAGTGAAACAGAGCCATTTGAGAGGGGTCAAACGGGATGCCTTTGCCGGATTCCTGTGCTTCCAACATCAGCAAATGCGCCTCGTCACGGGCCGTGAAGATCGTTCCAGTAAGGAAAAGGATGTCACCGACGCGCAGTTGGCGTGCTGTAGCACCGTCGATAGGTAACGAAAGGTCGCGTTTCATCAGCTGATCACCTCGGCGATTCCGTCCGCATTCAAGCGCACACGTGCGCGTCGCTCGGCCCAACATTGCACGAGAATGCCCAGCGGCAGCGACGCTGGATGACGATACGCGTACTCCACGTGCACGGCCAGACATGTTGTCTCGCCGCCGACGCCCATGGGCCCTACGCCCGTCATGTTGACGAGCTCGAGCAGTTCACGCTCCAGTGCCGCGGCCTGCGTATCTGCATGTTGCGACCCGATTTCGCGAAGCACGGCCTTCTTGCCCAATTCCATGGCCATATCGGCGCCTCCGCCGATGCCTAAGCCAAGGATGGTGGGCGGACACGGCCAGCCCCGGCATGACACGATGTGTTCAACGACCGCCTTCTTAATGCCCTTGATCCCAACACCCGGTGCCAGCATCTTGAGGGCCGACATGTTCTCGCTCCCTCCGCCTTTGGGCAGCACAGAGATCACGACGTTGTCGCCATCGACAAGCTCCCAATTGATGACAGGCATAAAGCGACCCGAATTGTCTCCCGGGTTCGCCCCTGTGAACGGGTCCACCGTGTTGGGGCGAAGCGGAACGGTTGCAGTTGCCTGGATCACGGCGTCACCGATCCATCTCTTAAGATCCTTGAGAAACGGGCTGTCCACACCGGCTTCCACGAAGAATGTCTGAATGCCGGTGTCTTGACACATCGGAATAGAACCATCACGAGCGACCGCGACGTTCTCCAGGATCGCGTCCAACTGGGCTGCACCCATGGACGAGGTTTCACGTTCTCGCGCCGCTTGAAGTGCTTTCACAACGTCTTGAGGCAATACTGTGACGGCCTGTTTGAGCGCGGCCAGCAATGCTTCCTGAATGGTCATCGATCCCATCGAAGCTCCTTCTGCCTAGGTTGAAGGTTTCTCGAACCTATTCTTCTCCACAACCAGTCCACTGTACAAATCGAGAGTGTCGGACGTGTTCCGCCTACGCAGCAGCCGGGCACGATTTCCTTGGCTTGGGCGGTGATCCGCGTGCTCGGGATCCGCTCCGTGGCGGATCATTATCTCGCAAGAAACGGACGAAGCGGTACCTTCTTAGGGATGCTGTATTCGGCATTCGGATGCTTCGCCCGATACCGTGGATTCTTGTGAAGAGCCCTCCTTCGATTGACAGTGAAGGACCATACGTCATACATCAGGCGGCCTCAAGACCCCAAATGGATCCTACGAAGATCGAGTTTTGAACATACGTGTAGTGTTCTTCGTCCCATCGGTTGATTTCAAGCATGGGGTTTCGTATTTTCACCATCAATGCAATGACGACGAAGGAGAAGGGATTGGACCAACGAATGCGCGAGACGTCGCCGGCGAACGCCGGCCCAGTTGTATTGTTGATCCGCGATGGTTGGGGCATCGGGAAAGATGGACCCGGAAACGCGGTGCTGGCCGCGCGCACACCTATTGCGAACTCCCTGCATAGCCGCGCTGCTCACTCGGTGCTTGAAGCGGTAGGAGAAGCTGTGGGGCTGCGGGCCGGGGTCATGGGATCCTCTGAGGTCGGGCATCTGAACATGGGCGCCGGTCGGATTGTCAAGCAGGAGATGGTGCGAGTCGACGAAGCCATCGCCAGCGAGGCGTTGTTTCAATCCGACAGGTTCCGGTTGCTGGTCGATAACTGCTTGAAGCACGGCTCTGCATTCCATCTCATGGGGTTGGTTCAGGATCAAGGCGTGCATGCCGATCAGGCCCATCTGTACGCGATTCTGAGGTATCTTGCTGGGCAGGGA
>SDBU01007352.1_pt1 | contig 12722 bp, 9 predicted proteins | sample 2277071 | NCBI WGS metagenome assembly SDBU01 (sample SAMN10397929, study PRJNA504765) | marine sediment metagenome | isolation source: marine sediment core GS08_GC12, 126 cmbsf | place: Arctic Ocean: Gakkel Ridge, Loki's castle | collected 2008 | reverse complement strand
CTGTGAGGTCTGCAATGCCCATTTATAGCCCTGTTTCCAGAAGGCATCGCTACCGCCAGCATCCACCATCAATAGCACATCCGGCCCCACAGCTTCTCGCGCTGCGCGCACAATAGCCTCGTCCAGCGCATTGCTTTGACGCCCGAAAGGTCCCCAACCAATCTTAAATGCTCGAAACCCTTGTTCTTTTAACTTTAACAGCTTGTCTGCCAGAGGCGCAGGCTCTTCCATCAGAAGCGACGCATAAGGCTTCACCCGGTCCCGGTAACGCCCTCCTAATAAACGGCCGACGGGTTGACCGGTTGCCTTTCCCAATAAATCCCAGAGCGCAATATCTATGCCGCTAATGGCGTGTGTAATTGAGCCACCCCTGCCGAGCCAGAACATATGCTGCCGTAGCTTTTCGCTAACCCTTTCTGGCTCCAGTGCATTTTCATCTCTATAGAGCGGTTCCAGCACAGCCAGCGCACTCCGAACAAGACCATCGCTCGTGAAAACGCTGCCTAATCCCGTCAATCCTTCATCGGTGATGACAACCATCAACGTATGCACGCAGTCATCCTGCTCCAATTCATCACTCCAACCTCCTTCTGGAGTTGCGCCACGCAAACCCGCGACCCGAATTTCGCGTATTTTCATCTGTTTTTCTCCTGTTAGTCTATTTTTTTACTTTGTTAAGCAGAAATCTCCTTCCAATTGTTCCGTTTTCCGTTTTCCATTTTCCGTTTAAAGTTTCCCCGTTCCGTTAGGTTTCGCGCTTGCAAATGCGTCCGCTCCACCGTAACCATCCAATTGTCCCATCTGGTTTACGAATGATATCTATTGGCGAATCCTTGGCAGTTCCATTCAGTACAAGTAGACGGTCTTTCTCACACCGAGCCAGAGACATTGGCGGCGGTGGTGGTGGCACGTTAGATTGCAAACCACTCTCCTTGAACGTCAACTGACCTACCAGCCTTCCAGCCAAGATACCAAGCTCCAGTTCAGCGAATGGCCGCACATAGCGCCCCACATAAGGAGCCAGTTCTTCTATAGATGATTCGATGGGAGTAGGCTTTTTGCTTTTTACCCCCAGATACTGTTCCAGAGCATAGCGGTTCACATCATCTGTCACGCCCCCACCTTGATTAACATTGGTGAAGATGGCGATGGCAAAGTGATGTTCAGAAACCAGCGTAAGCAAAGAGATTTGCCCCACTGTACCTCCACCGTGCGAGAGTATGCGCGTTCCGTTCTCATCATTGATGCCCCAGACCAGCCCCACAGACTCATGTTCTCCCCAGATAGTCACCTGCGGTGTGTGCATCATGGATAGTGACTCTGGCGTAAGCAGTCGAGTTCCGTCTTCCGCTGTGCCGTCTCCCAGGTGGAAACGAGCGTAACGCAACAAGTCTTTTACGTGACACGCAATCCCACCGGCAGCATAGGCGGCACGAGGTAACGGCCAGGGACGGGCAACTGTAGCGACTTCTTCGTCTACACCATGCCCCACAGCAAATCGGTGGGTTATGACATCACCAGGGTCAAAATAACAATTCTCCAAGCCAAGTGGCTCAAGAACCAGTTCTTTCAATGCGGCTTCGTATTTTTTGCCAGTCACTTGTTCAATGATACAGCCAGCAAGGTAAAAACCGGAGTTATTGTAGGACCAGACAGTGCCAATGGGCGCAAGCTGTTCCAGGTCAGCCATTTTTGCCATGTACCTGGGCAAAGCATCGTCTCCCGCGCCGGTATCTTCGAAAAAGTCACCAACCCAGCCGCTGGTGTGGGTGAGGAGATGGCGAATGGTGGCTTGGGAAGTCGCCGTTTCATCGGCCACTTTGAAATCCGGCAAATACGTGCGCACGGTTGCGTCTATATCTAGCTTTCCCATCTCCACCAGCCGCATCATTGCCGTGCCGGTGAATGTCTTGGTAATCGAACCAATTTGAAACAATGTCTCGTCCGTGACGGACAATGGATGGTCTACATTGGTCACGCCAAATCCGGCTGTGTATGTCTCACCCTCGTACAAGACGCCCACCGCAACGCCGGGGATTTTTTTCTTTTCCATCACCTGGGTAACAAAGTCGTTCAATTTATCAAAATTTGCTTTATGATGGTTATGCATATTTCCTCCCTGATTTCAATTCCTGTCTCGTTTACCCGTTTTCCCGTTTTCTATCTTTTTTCAACTCGTAATCACCTTTCAGTAGCCCGTATTTTTCCACATCCTCAAAGATATCCCACTTCTTTACATGATGTCTCAGGCATCCCTCATAGGTCATTCCAATTTTTTGCATTACACGCCCCGAAGCCGGATTTCGCTTCAGGTGGGATGCATGAATTCGGTTCAATCCCAACACCTCAAATCCATACTGTACAACCGCTTCAGCAGCTTCTGTACAGTAACCTTGATTCCAGTAGGGCTTACCAATCCAATACCCAAGTTCTGCGTTTTCATGCCGTTGATTGATGTTAAGACCAATAGCCCCAATGAGAGATTGGTCTGAGCGAAGCGTGATTGCAAAGATAAGCTCTTCGCCTTTCTTATATTTCTTCTGGTGTGTTCCAATCCATTGTTCAGCCATCCCATCTTTGTATGGATGAGGTATATTCAGGGTGGTCGATGCAATGTCTCTATCACCCGCTAGGCGTTGGACGTCTGGTGCGTCAGTTAGAGTAAACGGTCTAAGAATAAGGCGTTCAGTTTCAATCGTTGGACGTTCTTTCATTTCAGTGTTCTCCTGACAGGTCGCCTTACGCAACAAGCCTTTTCTTTCGTCATAATGTTTTTTTCCTTTTATTCAATAATTGTATAACTCGTTGGACGAATGCAGTCTTTCCGTCTGTATATGCTTTGCGCTCATTCTCAAATTGATATGCCAATCTTTTTTTAATATCAGCATATTCCGCAGTAGCTTCTGGATTTTGCCTCAAATAGTCTCTAAAAAACAAATGTTTCCTCCACTCCGCGCTCCCAATCTCCAGCATATGTATATGGTGAGTTCTTGGTTCACCCTTCACGAAGTAATGTCTGCGAGGTATACCGTTTTCGCCTCTGTATTCGTATCCAAGTAGCTCAATTGGTGCTATGCAAACTCGCGCATATTCAAAGTTTGAGACGGCAATACCAATATCAAGGATGGGCTTTGCAATCATACTGGGAATGGAAGTGCTTCCAATGTGTTGAATGTCCAGCACATAATTACCGACACAATCTCGCAACAGTTTCTGCTCTTCTTCAAAAAGTCTTTTCCATTCTGAAGTATAAGGACAAAGCTTCACAACACCTTTAGGTAAACCAAGCATAATGCCTCTTTGTTTCGTTTGTTTCGGCAAACACGCTAACTGTCACAATCAGCGACAAGTCGCATAAATACCAAAGCTCAATCTTGCAGTCCCAGTATACCCGCGAAAAAGGCGATTGCTTCCTGAACATGTTCGTCCCAATAAGCCCAGTTGTGCTCACCGGGAAACTCTTGGTATTCGTGCGGGATGCCCAAATTCTCCAGGTGTCGGTGCAGGCGGCGGTTGTCTTCGATTAAAAAGTCGTCAACACCACAATCAATGCGCAACGCGGGAAGGGAATTCCGGTCAGCGCGTTCAATCAGGGCGAAAATGTCCTCCGAACCACCTTGCGGATTTTCACCGAATACAGGAATCCACTCGCGCCCCCACTCATCGTCCTTTGAAAAAGGTCGCGACGCGAACGCCAGCGCGCCAGAGTGGCTGACCGCCGCGCAAAAAAGGTCGGGATGCTTCAACGCGATTTTGACTGCACCGTAGCCGCCCATCGACAACCCACCGATGACGCGCCCGGCACGCTTGGGGATTGTTTGAAATGTATTGTCCACGAAGCCGATGAGGTCGCGTACCAGGTTTGTCTCAAAAGCTGCCTTCTGGTTACTTTTCGAGTCCGTGTAGAAGCCGCGTTCGCCGTTAGGCATAACGACAATCAGGGGCAGGTGTTCGACGTAACGCTCAAGGCTCGTTCGACGCACCCAGACCGTGTGGTCGTCCGACAACCCGTGCAGCAAATAGAACACGGGGAATGGACCTGGCTTTCCTTCGGGTAAAATAACCATTGCCGATGTCATTTTGTTCAAAATGTTACCACTGCTGAAATGAATTTCACAAACTGCCATGTGGTCCTCTCCTTATATTATCACTTTGTCCTCCAACATTTGATGTTTAGTAGTGGCGATTTCAGTCGCTTGTGTCGTTTAACGGGCGACTAAAAAGTTGCGACTACCATTGGGGCAGGTCGATTTGAGTTTTATACGGAAGCGGAAGGTAGGCTTGCGGGTTTCTGGTTTTGTCAGGTATGTGAGGTCGAAAATACGCCGTACATAATAGTCCGACGGGTCCGGGTGCTTCTCCAGCGCGTAGACCAGGTGAGGTGAGACGAGAGTTCTTCTTCAAATCCCCAAACTGGTGTTCATCGCAAGTCAGCCCACAAATGATATAAGACAAAACCCTCTGTGTTCCGTTGCAAATTTTGAGAAAGGTGTGTGACATCCCCGTTTTTGATTGCATCATTCAATCTAATGTCGTCCAACCCTTGCTCCTTATTTTTATCATTGATTGAATTAAGGAGAAGGATAATACAACCTTCCTGAACATATCCAATCATTGTTCCCATCGGTGGTTGGGATTGAGCGTATTTGCGATTTTGAAATCTCTGAACACCATTAGTAATATAATGTTCACAATAATCCAAACTTTTACCTTTTCTTTTAACACGAACGAGTTTACACTCTACATGGTAGTCATACTGTTCGTACTCTGGCGTATTACCTGAAAATATGAAATCAGGATGACCGATTGGCCTTGGGGCGTCTACCGCTTCAAAGGATGACCCTTCTGGCTGTAAAGTCCAAACCAAGTTCATGTCTTTTTTTACACGATATAAAAATTTTCGTAATTTTCCCGAAATAAGAAGTTCATCATCAATTGAATTAACGCATTGGCTATGAATAAGACATCGAAGGGCCTCTACAATCCACACATGAATACGCTTTTCTTCTTCCGCAGCCCATAATTCTAACAATGCCCAAGTCATTAAATGCCCCTCTTTTTACGTTGCCATTCTAGTTTGAACACCTCGGTTAGGAACTCTTGAGCATCCTGACGTGCTTGCGATTTTGTCCATAAGCGACGTTCCGCACGCTTAACAATAAACATTGAAGTGTCGCCCAACACTTTAACAACTCTATCAATGTATATCTGAGTGCTGTATTCCTTGCGTAATGATTTACTTAAACGTCTGAACCAGCGTTTCCACTCTAAGTTATCCGTTATGGGGGTACGAGTAACTTCCGTGCCCAAATCTTTAAGCTCAAACGACATTCCAACTAACAGACCACGATACGGCGCATAAATCCCGGTTTCTAACTCTTTTCCTTTCAATGCTAATCGCTCATCCCATATTTCCAAGAAAGCATCACGATATTCTTCCAGCCACGCAATATTAGGTGGTTCCGTTGCTTGTGAGTCAGCACCTTCGTAGAGGAACTCCAGGGTAACTTGACACAAATCGCGCACTAAGTCGCGTTGGGCTTCAGATAGCTCATAAAGGTCAAAGATAACGTTATCCAGCTTATCCTGCATCACCTGCCAGTTTGGACTTTCAGAGTCAAATAAGATTGGTGTATCGCTTTTTGTTATAATTGTTTCAACAACATCAATTATTTTCCTCTGTAAATTACTATTTTCTGGAAAGTGTACAGGCAATTTCAGGTGTTCTGTAAGGTAAATTTCGTCATGCCAAAGCCCCCACATCGAACCGGTGAGAAAATGATAATATTTCGCTAAAGATGACAAAACAATCCCTAATAAAATTGTTCTTTTATTTTCATTTAACTTATCTATACAAATCCCAATGATAGAACTCCTGAAAGCAAATGGCTCGATAGCTAGTCTTGCTTGAATTTCACCAAATTTTTCTCCGGACCTCGATATACCACGTTTTATGAGTAATCTATTGTTTTTATATATTTCTGTCTCACCGAGACGCACTATTCTTTTGTGCTGAATAGGTACAATCAAATCTGAAAGTGGAGTCTGAATGTAGAATGAATTAGTGGGCAGTTCACAATTAACTCCTAATTCTTGTGTGGACCTCTTTCTTGATTTTTTGCTAACCTGATAACCATATCCTTTTTCAGAGGCAAAACTGCCCAAAGGTGGATAGCAATTTTTCAACTCCCCAATCAATTCAACATCTCTCAAACCACCCCACATATATGTTTTCCAAAGCCAGTCATTCGCCAGGAACTCGCTTTGCCGGGCTTTGCGTAAATCAGTTTTGTCGATGATAACAGCCTGTAATTTTTCAACGAACGCGCTCTGTTTGATTGAAACGTAAGAAATCCTGTTCCTTAAAATCTCTTCTATTTCTTCTTGGCGAGTAGGCGTAAAAAAGACTGCCGCGAATGGAGCAATAGATTCCTTCTTTTGTTTGCGGAAGAATACATGGCGCACGTGGGCAAAATTGTACACAGCGCGGATACGATTTTGCTTTAACCACTGCTGGCGAAACTTTTTACTATTTTCTTTATGTTTAAAAAGTACCCCTGTTGAGACCAATAAACCAATCTCGCCGCTTGGTTTCAGCAATCGCTGTACCCGCCACATGAAGCATTGTGAAAGTTCTTTGTCTCCCACTGGATACCCGAACACCTTGCACCACTGTGGTGCCAGTTGATTGTCTGATTTGGCTTCTCCCCAAGGTGGGTTGCCGATAATGACATCAAACTGAAATCCCCCCTGCCCCGCTTTTTCAAAGGGGGGGAAAGGCAAAAGGGGTTGATTGCTCATGCGTTCATCATCAACCCTGCCCTTGTATCGTTTTTTTTCTTCAAGTTTCTCTTGCAGTTCTGCTTGTTCGGCTGGGGTAAGATAAAAGGCATCGGCATGAAACAAATTCTTGCCACTGTAAGATTGGCACGGTTCATAAACTAATGCAGGGAGTTGCTTATGTTCGCGTATATCAGGTGGCTCTAGAAAATCCAAAAAAGCGAGATAAAGACTAAATGCTGCTACCTGCACTGCCGATTTGTTAACATCAATGCCTACAATGCGTTCTATCAGTAGTTTTGTTAATTCTTCGCGTGATAATCGGACTACGCCCTGACGATGGCATTCATGATGAACCATTCGTTTAAACGCTTCCACCAGAAAGATACCTGAACCGCAAGCAGGGTCAAGAACTCGTGCGCTTGCATTTAGTCTTTCTTTTGTCAAACATTCTGAGAGAACAAAATCGACTAAAGGTGTTGGCGTGTAATGAGTGCCTTTATCCTCTCCCTCGCCATGTTCATGATAGAATTCCTCATAAATGTTGCTGATGAGTTCTATCGGAATAATTTCAAAGCGGTAAGCCCAAAAGAATAAATCAAGTTGCCTTCCCATGTTTTTCCCACTCAGAAAGTCACGTAACAAAATCAAATCATCATCCTGAATCGCCCTCTCTTCTTCACTACTCAGCGGGAACAGGTCCCCGTTGAAATCATCAGCCAGTTTGTGAAACAGATAGTATGTGTCTTTTTTGCTACTTAAAACATCCGTGTAACAACTATATTTCTCATCTTTGTTTATATCAGCAAAATAATCTTCTACCAGTACCTTGCGGTCTTCAAGATAACGGATGAAGATAGAACGCCCAATCAGTGCATGGACATATTCACGCTTCTCTCCATTTGACCCTTCCAATATCTTCCGCAATGAGCGCAAATTTTTGAGCAGCAATTGGTCAACTCGGTTCTCACGGTCAAAATCCTTGTGTCTCTGCTGAAATAGGCGACCACTTTCAATCTCTGAACGCGAAAACTCTTGCAACGTCTCAGCTACTTGCGTGATGTTTTCTACCTGCTTTAACCATCGGTCTTCTGAAGACCATTCCTCCGTGTTCGGTATTGGTTTTTGGTAAGCACTGTAGACACGTAGTTCGCTTGGTAAAGCTACGAAAAACAATGGGACGCGGCTTGTATTCCAAACATTCAGATGTAATTGACGAATTTCTTCTTCGATAGTTTCGGTATCTGCACCAAGTTTGCTATCAAGCTCAAAGAATAAGACAGTAGGATAGTCACCTGCAAAGAATATCGTTTTGGCACCAAGCTTTTGGGCTTGCTCGAACCAACTGACCTTGGCTAAATCATCAGGCTGGGACGCAGAATCGGTTAATTGATAGTAACCAATCCCAGTTTCAAATTCAAGTTCCTTATAAACTTTTTGTAAAAAATTGTCAGAATTGGTTTTTATAGTAGTCATTTTGGCCGCCTACTTACATCAAATGCGTTATAAGATTTACGGGATGATAAAATATTCTAAATGAAAAAAGTTTACGCGTCAAGTAAAAAACGTCAATTACATACATCGAAAAGCGGTTGATTGGCAGGTAGGCTACAGTGCCTTGTTCGGTGAGTGACTTCGCTACATTAAATGACACCGCCGAAGACTTCCCACAGTGTCAACGCAAATAAAGAAGTGGTTGATAAGTCCGTGCTGAATGATGTCTTTTAGTGCGGCAGGAATTCGTGAGCAGTACGAAGGATACCCGCCCCCATGAATTAGAAAGAAATGATTTGACTCAACTTCTTCGATTGTAGCCGCTTCATGCAAATTGGGGAAGACGTGGTGAATCCATGCACGGTAAACCTTCTTTTCAGTACGTCTACCTTCAACGAGGAAGTACAGGTTCATTGAATTCCCTCCTCGTATTCTTTCAGATTCATCAGCAAAATGAATTTTTCGTGAGAAGAAGCGGTTTTGAGCCCTGGGATTGATTCTTCATCAAGCACAGTAACCGTTGAACCCTTACGGGTCACAATTTTCCAGAATTTTGATGGAACATTGTTGATAATATATGGGTGGTGGCTTGTTAGAATGAACTGTAGTTCGCGAGAACGCTCCAAAAACCTGTCCGTGAGTTCCGGTAGGCAATTCACACCAAGGCTGTTTTCAATTTCGTCTATGATGATAACCGTTCCGGGCGGAGCCATTGCCAATTCAATCAGGTGAACGAGTATTCGAAGCATACCTGAAGAAAGTCGCGGAGTTGTTATCCAGCCTTTTACTTCATGTTCCTTGACACCAATCGCCAGCCAATCCATCGCAAATGGCGGCACATCCTCTGCACTCGAAGGATCAAGTTCACTCAACTTGCCCAGTCTCACGTCGTATACGGTGTCGAATATTTCCGAATAATCGTCTTTGATCCGCTGAAATTCATCCGGATAGTCTTCCTGTAGAATATATGCTTTTACCAGCGCAGGTACATCTGTTGCTTCACGAAGGGTGTCAAGGTCGCGATAGCGCCTTTGAACTTCACTTAACCGACGAGCATCATACGGTATCATAGAGGCAAGAGAAGAAAGTGTGTCTTCACTGAAGATAAAACGACGAAGCGCCCGATTTATAGGTGCAATACTGTTTTCATCACGTAGCAAAGTGATTGCACTCTCAGTGTTTTTAAGTTTGGGAAGCTTCTTGCCATCGAAAAGAAAATGGTCTTCAGTGCGATCAACAAGGACAGCTTTACCATCACGAACGATACGCTCCCTGATGAAACGAGGTGTTTCGTCTGATTGTCTTTCATCATCTTCGTTGAGGTCTGGGAATTGTGAGAGTTCTTTGGGCACAAGCGAGGTTTCAGCCGTCCATAAGAACTTCATACCCTCAGACTCAAGCTCAAGCGTCCAACTACAGCCATTTACGTTGCGTGCGTCAGAAATACCCGCGCGGTACACCGACTGTAGCGCTCGCAAAATGCGGGTTTTTCCAACACCTGATACACCCACGAGAAGATTAAATGCGGAAAATGACACTTCATTTAATGTCCATCCGCGAAAGTTGTCAACAAATTGAAATTTTCTGATTGTCATATTCCCTCCAGAATTAGCAAGGTCAAAATTTGTTTTCAATTTCGGTGTACACCAGATTGAAAACGAAAAGTAGGCTAACAAAAGTAACAGAATATTCTCATTGAATTATATCATGGAGGGCATATCAGTGTCAGTGACGACTCTCCCCGATGAGTCGGGGAGAGTCTCAGGCAACGCATGAGTTCCCAACCTCTACGTTAGCGCCTGAAGGCTCCGTCCGAGCCTGGAAGTGTGCTCGCGGAAGGTTAGCTGGCGCGGTGCGATGCGACGAAGTCGCACGCCTCCCGCGCTTGCGCTAACACCGTGTGGGGGTTGACACCCATTAGGTTTCACCTAACACGGGCGTTCGGTGTTAGAACCTCCCAAACCCAATCTCTTTGTCAAAGAGCAGGGCCGCTTTCGCGGAGCGGTGGCTCTCGCGGAAGGTTAGCCTACGGCTTCGCCTGCTAACACTGCGTGTAAGCCTCACGCTAAGCTTAAATATACCAAACGGAAAGGAGGAAGTCAAGGGGAAAGTTTGGGCCTGACGCAAATTCTATGGAAACTATAGGTTCACCATGTCTTTAAGTCGATTGAGCGCTGTAGTATATCTGCTGCTTTTTCCTGCCCATTCTTCCAATTCCCGGCAGGGGAAGTATTCACATTGATTGCCGTAAGCCCAGCGAATGCGCCAGGCGTCGGTTGCTTTTTACAGAATTCCAGTTCCCTATCATCAACACAACATTTTCGAAACCAGCAACTTGCCGTAAGCCCAGCGAATGCGCCAGGCGTCGGTTGCTTTTTGCAGACCAATGTTTGTCTCGGTCTCCTCGGCAACCTTCACAATGTTTGTGGAAAAGGTCACACTCGTTTATGCAGTCTAACCCACAAACCGCTATCATCGGTTCCTTTTGCTTCCCGTCCATTTCTTCCTTCCTTTCTTAGTCACCTCAGAAACCGAGTGACCTTTCGTGGCCTTCTTTTTGGACAAACTCGGTTTCTGACCCGCAAAATATTCTACAGCACATCCTTTATAAATCTCCCGGTGTGCGATGCCTCGACCTGCGCCAGTTCCTCTGGCGTTCCGCAGGCTACAACCTGTCCGCCTTTATCTCCTCCTTCGGGACCGAGGTCAATTATGTAATCTGCATTCTTGATGACATCAAGATTATGTTCAATGACGACCACGGTGTTCCCCTTATCCACCAGATGGTTCAGGACATCTAGCAGCTTTTGAATATCGGCGAAATGCAAACCTGTGGTGGGTTCATCCAAAAGGTAGATGGTCTTACCTGTGCTTGGTCTCGCGAGTTCCTTTGCTAATTTAACTCGCTGTGCTTCGCCGCCCGATAGAGTGGTGGCGGACTGGCCCAGCTTTATGTAATCCAGCCCCACGTCGCATAACATCTGGAGGCGTTTCTTTATCTTCGGTACGTTCTGGAAAACTTCTAGAGCTTCTGGAGCCGTCATTTCGAGTACCTCGGCAATGCTTTTACCTTTGTATTTCACATCGAGGATTTCCTTTTTGTATCTCATCCCGTTGCAGGCGTCGCATTTGACCCACACATCAGCCAAAAAGTGCATTTCAATTCGCTTGTACCCGTGTCCCCAGCATGCTTCACACCTTCCTTCTCTCGCATTGAAACTGAATTGTCTTGCTTTAAATCCCCGAATCCTGGCCTCGGGTAGTTCTGCGTATAAACTTCGAATCTCCGAAAATGCGCCTATGTATGTGACAGGATTCGCCCTGGGTGTATCGCCCAACGGTTTCTGGTCGATATTTATGACTTTGTTAATATACTCTAAACCCTTTATTTCATCATGGTCGCCGGGGTGAGCATGGGCTCTGTGGAGTGTACGTGCCAATGATTTGTGGAGGATATCCTCAATCAACGAACTCTTCCCAGAGCCGGACACGCCGGTGATGCAAATAAAAAGACCCAGCGGAATCCTTACGTTGATATTCTTGAGGTTGTTGTGCCTCGCGCCCGCGATTTCGAGCCATTTCTCATTAGGCGTTCGCCTTAGCTCTGAAGCCTGAACCTTCAGCTTTCCAGCCAGATAGTTCGCTGTGAGGGAATCATTTTTAGCCTTCACTTGTTCTGGGCTGCCGGACGCGACAATTTGCCCGCCCATAGCCCCAGCTCCAGGGCCGAAGTCCAGCATGTGGTCTGAAGCGGCAATAGTATCCCGGTCATGCTCTACCACTATCACGCTGTTGCCCAAATCTCTCAGGTTTTGGAGTGCCTTCAGAAGCCTATGATTATCCCGCTGGTGCAAGCCAACGGTAGGCTCATCCAAGATGTACAGCACTCCTGCGAGGCCACACCCCAACTGGCTCGCCAGACGTATGCGTTCAGCTTCTCCGCCCGACAGCGTGGGAGCAGAACGGCCGAGGGTGAGGTAGTCCAACCCCACGTCCATCAGAAATTGGAGACGATTTCGTATCTCCTTTAGCACTTCGTCAGCTATCTCTTCCTGTCGTTGGGTCAATTGGATTTCGTTGAAGAACCTGGCGGCCTGGTCAATGGGCGTGTCAACTACATCAATGATAGACTTGCCATTTATAGTGACAGCGACGCCTTCGGGGCACAATCTACCGCCGCCGCATTTGGGACATGGGACGTTTGTCATATAAGGTCCACACTCCCGGCGGTATCGTCCTCTCTCGTGGGCCCATTCTAAACTGGAAGCCACGCCCCGAAATCTGAAAAGCAAGTCGGCAGCTTGCTCTACTCCGGGCAAACTAACAGTTTGCTCTACTCCGTACAGAATGATATTTTGGTGTTCCTCTGACAGTGTACCGAAAGGCTGCTCCAGGCAGCAAACAGTAACAAGCGGCGAACCACGGCCGGAGACAGTGGGAGCGAATAA
>SDBU01007351.1_pt1 | contig 12723 bp, 9 predicted proteins | sample 2277071 | NCBI WGS metagenome assembly SDBU01 (sample SAMN10397929, study PRJNA504765) | marine sediment metagenome | isolation source: marine sediment core GS08_GC12, 126 cmbsf | place: Arctic Ocean: Gakkel Ridge, Loki's castle | collected 2008 | reverse complement strand
GGGGAATGGTTGGCTGTGAGACGGGGCACTACCTGGCGGAGAAGGGGAAGAAGGTAGTCATCATCGAGATGTTGAAGCGAATGGCGGCCGACATGGCGCCTATGGCCAGGCGTCGGCTCCTCGATGGGCTGAGGGAGAAACAGGTGACCATGCTCACCGAGGCGACGTGCGAGGAAATAGCGGAAGGCAGTGTGACGGTAACCACCGGTGAAGGTCAAAAGGACACCGTCCAGGCAGATACCGTGATACTGGCTGTTGGCTACCAGAAGAATGATGACCTGCTCCAGGCGCTGGAAGGTAAAGTGCCCGAGGTTTATTGCATTGGTGATTCTTCCGAGCCGCGACGAATAGTTGACGCCATCAACGAAGGTTACCGCACCGGACTCTCTCTGTGAAGATGTTCGCTGAAGGAGGTCGTCATGGAATATCGTAATTTGGGGAACTCGGGGCTTAAGGTCTCTGAAGTTGGTCTGGGAGGCAACAATTTTGGATGGTGGGCTGATGAGCCGACCTCGGTTGCCGTCGTCAATCACGCTCTCGACATGGGCATCAACTTTATCGATACCGCTGACGTATATGACCGGGGGCACTCTGAGGAGTTCGTAGGTAAGGCGGTCAAGAGCAAGCGTTCTCAGGTTCTCATTGCCACCAAGTTTGCCAACCCGATGGGTGAGGGTCCTAACGAAAAGGGCGGTTCGCGATACTATATCATGAAGGCGGTAGACGCCAGTTTGAAGCGCCTCCAAACCGATTATATTGACCTTTACCAGATGCATCTACCCGACTCAATGACTCCCATCGAAGAGACGCTACGTGCTCTTAATGATTTGGTTCGTGCCGGCAAGGTGCGGTATATTGGCTGTTCTAATTTTGCTGCCTGGCAGCTTAGTGAAGCACTGTGGACATCCAAGGTCAACAATCTACAGTCTTTCGTCACGGTGCAGCCACAATATAACCTCCTCGACCGACGAATCGAGAGGGAGCTGGTTCCCTGCTGTCAGGCTTATGACATTGGCGTCATCCCTTATAGTCCACTGGCCGGAGGCTTCCTTACTGGCAAATACCGCCAGGGAGAGGAGTCACCAGCCGATGCGCGCCTGTCTGGACCAAACCCGGCTTTTCGCCGTATCTTTACTGAGGCTAATTGGGACAGACTAGCTAAATTAGAAGCCTTCGCCGCTGAGCGTGACCACACTGTGGGTGAACTGGCGATAGCCTGGCTGCTGGCAAAACCATGGATAAGCACAGTGATAGCCGGGGCACGAAAGACAGAGCAGGTATCGGCTAATGTAGCCGCCGGCGAATGGAAGCTGACCACCGAGGAAGTCACCGAGGTGGAAGCCATAGCCTGAGTTGACTGGGTCACACAGTCTTTTGCCAAATATAAAAGAGCCAGCGGTCAGATTCGAACTGACGACCTGCGGTTTACGAAACCGCTGCTCTACCATCTGAGCTACGCTGGCATGATACCATTATACCAGAGATTATCTGCCACCGAATACCTCGGCGCTCATAGTTGACGCTAAAATGGGCTTATGATAGTATTAAAACGCCTTGGCTATGAGACAACTGGCGAGGTCCTATTAAACTTGTTCTTAATCTATTGATTGGCTATCCCATATTTTGTTTTGGCGGCCCTGTTCAGAGAAGAAGCTATGCAGGCAGAGGAAGAGTTAGCCCGGTTATCACCTGATAGAGACATGCTCCTTACCATCGGGGTTTTCGATGGAGTGCACCTCGGTCACAAATACTTGCTCTCACAACTAACAGAGGCTGCCCGGCGGGAAGGCTTGCTTGGTGGAGTGATAACTTTTCGCCAGCATCCACGAGAAGTGCTCTCACCGCAGACTCAGCTGCCGTTCCTCACCAGTCTGGCCCAGAGAACTGCTCTCCTGGAAAACGCGGGCATCGAGGCTGTCATTCCCCTGTCCTTTACCTCTGAACTAGCTCAACTCAGTGCCCGCCAGTTCGTTGGTCTACTGAAGAAACACCTCGGAATGCGCGGCATGGTAGTTGGGCCTGACTTTGCCCTGGGCCGAGACAGAGAAGGCAATCCTGATACTCTACGCACATTAGGACAGGAGTTGGATTTTAGCATCACGGTAGTGCCTCCTATCACGATTAAGGGTGAGGTGGTAAGCAGCACCGCTATCAGGAATGCTCTCGCTGATGGCGATATGAAGAAGGTGCTTGACCTGCTGGGTCGCCCCTTCAGCCTTGAGGGGCAGGTAACCACCGGGGCGGGCCGGGGATCGGGGTTGGGTGTCCCCACCGCCAATCTGGAGATAGACCCCAAGCAGGCTCTGCCGGCAGAAGGCGTTTATGCTACCTGGGCCTATATTGACGAGCAAAGCTACCAATCAATGACTAATATTGGTAAGCGTCCCACTTTTGAAGGTAATGAACGTACCGTTGAGGTATACATATTAGACTACGAAGGCAATCTGTATCAGCGTGAGCTAAAGATTGATATCATGGAACGACTTCGTGATGAGAAAAAATTTGGCAGCGCAGATGAGCTGAAGAAACAGATAGCCGAGGATGTAAAGCAAGGAAAGGCTATCTTAAACTCCCGGGACAGGAACCAGGCATGAAGGGCAGTGAAAAAGCTACAATCAGTCAGGATATTGACCGCTTGCTGAGGCGCGGTGTGGCTGAGGTCATTATTGAAGAGGAGATGATTGAGCTACTGCGCTCCGGCAAGAAGCTACGGCTCAAGGAGGGCCTGGACCCCAGTGCTCCCGATATTCACCTGGGGCACGCGGTAGTCCTGAGGAAGCTGCGCCAATTTCAGGAGCTGGGACACCAGGTTATTCTCATCGTCGGTGACTGGACAGCCCAGATTGGCGACCCCAGCGGGGTTTCTACTATCCGGCCGATGCTATCTGCGGAGCAGGTCAAGGCTAACGCCGGGACCTATATGGAGCAGTTCTTCAGGATAGTCGACAGAGAAAAGACAGAGGTGAGGTGGCAGAGTGAGTGGTTTGGCAGGTTTGACTTATCAGATGTCATCAAGCTTACCAGCAAGTTTACCGTAGCCCAGATACTGGCTCGTGAGGACTTCAGTAACAGATATAACAGCGGACAGCCGATTGCCGTGACGGAACTACTCTATCCCTTACTCCAGGCTTATGATTCGGTAGTAATAGAGGCTGATGTTGAGTTTGGCGGCACTGACCAGAAGTTCAATTTGCTGGTGGGTAGAGAGCTCCAGTCTATGGTGGGACAGAAGCCCCAGCAGTTGTTGATGACTCCCCTGCTGGTTGGTACTGATGGCAGTCAGAAGATGAGTAAGAGCCTGGGCAACTACATCGGTGTTGCTGAGCCGCCTGATGAGATATACGGCAAGACAATGTCTATCCCGGACAGCCTGATGATGGACTACTTTGAACTGGTGACTGATGTTCCCGATGAGGAACTGGAGGAATTCAGACAACAGCTTGGTAACGAGACTGTCAATCCTATGGATGTTAAGAAACGACTGGCCAGGGAGATTGTGACCCAGCTCTACGACCAGAAGGCAGCCAATGAGGCTGAAAAACAGTTTGAAAAATTGGTACAGAGGAAGGAAGTGCCTGATGATATGCCTGAGTATCGTATATCATTTAACAGGTTTAGAGAATTTCTAGTGCAGATAGGTCAGACGCCTAATAGGCATTCAGTGGTTAACATGAATCGGCTGCTTGTGGAAATAGGTTTAGCTAAGAGTCACAGCGAAGCTGGTAGATTAATTGCCCAAGGTGCTGTGGAGATAGGTGGCGAAAAATTAACCAGTAATGTAGCCCCTGTCAAGGACATTTTCATTATCAAAGTAGGCAGACGCCGCTTTGCTAAAGTGATTGATACTGATAAAACAACATAGGGAGGGAGACAGATGGAGAATCTACGTATTCCAGGTCCTACCCCCGTTCCTGATGAAGTGCTTCAGGCGATGACCAAGCAGATGATAAATCATCGGGGTGTGGAGTTCGGGGAGATACTGAACGGGGTCACTGAGAACCTGAAGCAGTTATTCCAGACCAGGAATGATGTTTACCTGCTTACTGCTTCGGGGACAGGTGGCCTGGAGGCAGCCGTGGTTAATACCCTGTCACCGGGTGATAGGGTACTCTCCGTATCTATTGGCGTCTTCGGAGACCGCTTTGCCAGCATTGCCCAGCAATTCGGTGCCGAGGTAATTCCCCTTACCTTTGAGTGGGGCAAAGCCGCTGATGTCGATGCCATACGCAAGGCTCTTCAGGATGACCCACAAATCAAAGCAGTATTAGTCACCCACAACGAAACCTCCACCGGTGTCACCAACGACCTGGCTTCAATCAGTTCGGTAGTAAAGGAATTCGATAAGCTATTACTGGTTGACGCCATCAGTAGTCTGGGCTCAATCAACATGCCGGTAGATGAGTGGCACTGCGATGTTGCTGTTACCGGCTCCCAGAAGGGCTGGATGGCTCCCCCGGGGCTGGCTATGGTCAGTGTCAGCCAGGAAGCCTGGCAGGCACACGCCAATGCCAGCATGCCCCGCTTTTACTGGGATTTCTCTCTAGCCAAGAGCTATCTGGAGAAGGGGCAGAACCCCTGGACACCAGCGATTACTACGGTGTTTGCCCTTGCTACCTCGCTGGAGATGATGCTTGAGGAGGGCTTACCGAATGTCGTTGCCCGACATGCCAGGGTCAGCAAAACAGCCCGGGAGGGGGTGAAATCGTTAGGGCTATCCCTTTTCGCTGAGGAAGCCTACGCCTCCAATACTGTTACTGCGGTAAGCGCCTCAGATGGGCTTGACACCAAGAAGCTACTCCAGATTCTGAGAGAGGAGCATGAGGTCGTGCTTGGTGGCGGACAACAGCAGTTAGATGGTAGAATATTCCGTATCGGCCACCTGGGCATGGTGACCGAAGAAGATATTGAAGCGGTAATGTCGGCCTTATGGGTGGCGTTGCCCAAGGCTGGATTCAGGACATAGCAATGAAGGTTTTGATAGCTGACCCTATCGCCGATGAAGGAATAGCAATTCTGCGTGACTCTGCTCAGGTGGATATTAAGACCGGACTTGAGCCAGAGGAATTAATATCCATTATTGGTGATTATGAAGCCCTGATAGTGCGCAGTGAAACACAGGTGACAGCCAGGGTGATGGAGGCCGGTGAGAAGCTACAGGTTATCGCCCGAGCCGGAGTTGGCATAGACAATATTGACCTTGATGAGGCCACCGGGCGGGGCATTGTGGTTGTCAATGCCCCCACCGGTAATACGGTTTCAGCGGCTGAGCATACCATTGCCCTTATGCTCTCCCTGGCCCGTCATATTCCTCAGGCCAGCGCGGCACTTAAATCCGGGGCGTGGCGGCGAAGTGACTTCATGGGCACTGAGGTCAGAAACAAGACATTGGGTATCATCGGCCTGGGTAATGTGGGTTCAGAGGTAGCCAGACGTGCCCGGGGGCTGGAAATGCAAGTCATCGCTCATGACCCCTTCATTTCTGCTGACCTGGCTCAAAGCCTGCGAGTAGAGCTTGTGTCCCTGGAGAGGCTGCTCAAAGAATCAGACTTCATTAGTCTCCACGTGCCGTTGACGGCCAGGACAAAGGGATTAATCGGAACTAAACAGCTGGCTTTGGTCAAACCAACGGTTCGTATTATTAATTGTGCCCGAGGTGGACTAATCAATGAGGAAGCACTGGCAAAAGCAGTGAAAGAGAAGAGAGTTGCTGGTGCTGCTATTGATGTCTTTGCCACCGAACCAACTACAGAGAGCATCCTTTTTGAGGATGATAGTATCATTGTTACCCCTCATCTGGGAGCTTCTACTGTCGAAGCGCAGGCTATGGCAGCCAGAGATGTAGCCGAGCAGGTCGTCGACGTACTTAATGGGCAGCCGGCTAAATACGCAGTTAATGCCCCCTCTATCTCCGCTGAAACTCTGCCGGTATTGGCGCCCTTTATCAAGGCGGCTTCCCTGGCCGGTAAGCTGGCCAGCCAGCTAGCTGAGGGACAGATGAATGCCATTAAGATTAAGTTCGAAGGTGAGATTTCTAATTATGATAGTAATGTTCTTAAGGCAGCCGTCCTGGGGGGAGCGCTTGAGGAAATAAGTGAGGAACGGGTTAATCTGGTCAATGCTAACATAGTAGCTGCCCGGCGTGGTCTAACCGTGGTGGAGCAAAAGGAGGCTACCTGCGAAAATTATGCCAGCCTTATCACCACGGAAGTTACCACCAGTACCGGCGTTACCACTGTTACCACCACAGTAATACGGAGCGAAGCACACATTGTCCGGGTTAATGACTACTGGATTGATATGGTGCCCACCGGGGGTTACTTCCTGTTTTGCGACCACGTGGACCGCCCCGGGCTTCTTGGAGCGGTCGGCAAGACAACCGGTGATGCCAACATAAATATTAGTTCTATGCATGTCGGCCGCCTCAAGCCCAGGGGAGAAGCCTTAATGATACTGGCCCTGGATGAACCTCTGTCTGAGGAACAACGGCAGCAAATACTGTCCATCCCCGATATCCATACCGCCAATCTGGTGAAGTTGTAGCAATTGACTTTTGGGACATTACTGGAGTAGTCTGTTGAGGCTATAGCAGTTTAAGTAGAAACAGGAGGTAAATCAGAATGGAGTATGAGGACCTATTGCTGGAAAAGGAGGAAGGGATTGCTATCCTCACCCTGAATGTACCGGACAAACTGAATGCTATTTCCGGGAAGATGGGAAGGAACTTGCCTTTAGCTGTAGACGAAATAGCTCAAGACGATGAGATAAGGGTGGTAATTCTTACCGGTGCCGGGCGTGGCTTTTGCTCCGGTGCCGATGTTTCATCCATGGCAAGACCCGCTGGTGGTGGCGCCACCGAGGCACCCCCACGCTTTCCACGCCTTCAATATACCGGGTGGCCCTTTTCCGATGTCTTCCCGAAGCTGGATAAACCATCAATTGCGGCCATAAACGGGGCTTGTGTTGGTGGTGGTCTTTCGTTAGCCCTGAGCTGCGATATCAGGATAGCCTCAGAGACGGCAAGATTTGGCGTGGCGCAGGTAGCGCGGGCGCTGGTTCCTGACTTCGGTCTGACCTATTATCTGCCTCTCGCCGTAGGAGTATCCAAAGCCCTGGAGTTGATGTACACCGCAGAGATGTTCGATGCTCCCGAAGCAGAGCGAATCGGTATTGTAAGCAAAGTGGTTCCCCTTGATGACTTGATGAATGCTGCCCGGGAACTGGCAGGCAAGATTGCGCAGCAAGCCCCTCTCTCCGTGGAGCTGAGCAAGAAGATGGTGTGGCGCAGTATGTTCGATGGTCTGGCTCGTCAATTTGATCTGGAGACCTACGCTTCAAGAATATGCACACAGAGTGAGGACCATCGGGAAAGCGTGGCCGCCTTTTTGAATAAGCAGCCTCCGCCTAAGTATATGGGAAGCTAAGCACTCGATAGCAGTCGATTGGCAACGAACATTGCTGATAGTCTGGGGTGAGAGTGTACCATTCTTTCCCTTACCATTGGGTATTACTGATAAGATCCCTGCAGTTTGACTATTAACGGAGGGTGACTGGTCATGACCTATGAAGACTTATTACTAGAGAAACAGGATGGCGTTGCCACCATAACCCTGAATGCTCCAGACAAAATGAACGCCCTCACCATCGGTTTGAGAAAGAGCATCCTCTCGGTTGCCGAAGAGTTGGCCCAGGATGATGAGGTGAGGGTGGTGGTTGTTACCGGCGCCGGGCGTGGCTTCTGCGCTGGGGCTGACCTTAGTGGCGGTAGTGGAGGTCAGCCCACCCGTCACCAACGCCTTGATTTTCTGGGACCAAGCCATGGTTCAGAAGCCTTCTTCAAACTGGAAAAACCGGTGATTGCGGCCATAAACGGGGCTTGTGTTGGCGCTGGCTTTTCTCTGGCTCTGAGCATGGACATCAGGATAGCCTCGGAAGTGGCCAGATTTGGCGCAGTGTTTGTTTTGCGTGGGCTAACCCCTGATTGCGGCATAACCTACTGGCTGCCCAAGGCGGTAGGGACATCCAAAGCCCTGGAGCTGATGTACACCGGGGAGATAATCGATGCCACCGAAGCAGAGCGAATCGGTATTGTCAGCAAAGTGGTTGCCCCTGACGACTTGATGAAGGTTGCTCAGGAACTGGCAGGCAAAATTGCGCAACAGGCGCCTCTCTCTGTGGAGCTGACCAAGAAGATGGTATATCGGAGCATGACTTACGATGTAGCCCGGCAGATTGAGATAGAGACTTACGCTAATCATGTAACCGGACAGAGTGAGGACTCCCGTGAAGCAGTGCGCGCCTTCCTGGAGAAGAAACCACAACCCAAGTTTAAGGGTAGGTAGGCAGCTTACACCAGCCGATGAAGAACTAACCCGGCTGGTGCTTTGGGGTAGAAGTAGGTTGACTTTCGGGGCATCTTGTCCCCGTCATCGGCAATAGCCTTAATTAACTCTGCCTTCACCGGGCTTAAGAGAAAGGCAAGCTGGTAGTCCCGCTCCAGTACCTTGTTGATAGCGTCCTGTCGGTCATAACTATAGGCAATCTTTGCTTCATCACTACCACTGCCCAGTTCCAGTAACTTCTCCAGTATGATGTGGTCAATAATACTAACGTCTAACCTCTTATATAACTCGCTATGGAAGTAAGGCATTGTTTCGCTGGCAGCGGCGGCATCGCGTAACCTCATCACAGAGAGGTGCTCTGCCGCTGGACCAAAGGAGACCAGGCTGACCTTGTTCGTCTGTGCTAATAGCTCGTCTGCTCGCTGCCAGACGTTGGGTGTGCTTAGTGGCAACCTGTCTATTTCAAAGAATACCTCCAACCTGGCTGTCAGGCTGTCCAGTAAGGGCTTTGAGATACCACGGACCAGCCGGTGAGGAGGCAGGATGATAAGTCCGGGGTCAGTCAAATCTACCAGCGTCATCATCACGAACTTGAATGCCTCGTCGTCCGATGGTGATGGTGAACTGGCAGACCTTTCATGACGGTAGGTAAGGGCACTCAGATAGCGATGATGCCCGTCAGCGATGTAAAGTGTCTGTTCGGCCAGGCTACCAGATATTTGCTCAACAACTTCAGGTTCGGTAATAGCCCAGGCATTATGCTTTTCTCCGTCAGTGCTGCTTGAACTAATCAGGGGCTTGTTTGGCTCCTGCTCAGCCAGCAATGAGCGTATCTGCTGGCCCCGGTCTTCAAACAGGGCCAGGATTGGGCTGGTATTGGCTTGCAGCGCCCACAACAGGCTTAATCGGTCATCCCTGGGTTCGGCCAGCGTACCCTCGTGGGGGCGAATCACCATCTTATCCCAGTCCTCCAACCGGACGCAGGCAATTATCCCGCGGCGTCGATATTCTTTACCCTGGTGCCTGAAATAGTGGTCATGAAGATAGATAGCCGGTGCTTCGTCAACCTCAAGAATACCCTCATTGAGCCACTGCTCCAGAGTGGCTGCCGAGCGGGTATATTTGTTGTCCATAGCTGTATCTGCGGGTAACTCCCGGCCGTATTCCAGCCGGACGAAGTTATAGTCGCTTTTGAAATGTAGCTCTTGCTGTAGCTGTGGGGTGATAATGTCATATGGAGGGCAGATAACCGCTGAAAGGTCGTTAACCAGCGATTTGTTATAGTGTAGACCCCGGAAGGGGCGAATCTCAGCCACGCTTTCCTCTACCAATCCTTTATGTCGTAGACTTCTTCCAGTCTAGTTTACCGTATGCCCCAGAAAGGGCGCAAGTACCATCGTCAGGGATGCCATTAGAGTTTTTACCAGATAACCAGGATGTCCAGTATGGTGTCATCATAGTCTGGCGGGTCATAATAGTAGCCTGGTTCGGGTACCACGGTCTGGTAATACCGCAGGCCAATGGCGGGATGGGCTCTCTCATCACTTTGCGGCTCAAAGTAGACAAGCCCGCTATCTATGGTATCGAAGGCTATTATGGTATGCCCCTGGTCTGAGTAACGTAATTCCACAAGAGCACACCGCAGTCCCTCTTGTTCGGCATTATTTCCCACATCCCTGGCGAAGTGACTGCAGACGTAAGAGTCTTCGTTATATTCGTTCTCATCTGTTTTATCCTGACTGAGAAATGCGAGTGCTTCTGCATATGTCGGGTCTCTCAGTGTGTAACCGTGCCCCAGGCCAGCTTCCACACCAGCGTCATAGCCAACCTGCTCACCCGAAAGATAGCCCTCGTCATAGCCAACCTGCTCACCTGAAAGATAACCCTCGTCATAGCCAACCTGCTCGCCTGAAAGATAGCCCTCGTCATAGCCAACCTGCTCACCCGAAAGATAACCCTTACTGTAGCCAACCTGCTCACCTGAAAGATAGCCTTCACTGTAGCCGTCTTGCTCACCCGAAAGGTAACCTTCACTGTAGCCGTCAGCCTGACCCTCATGATAACCTTCTTGTTGCCCCGAATTATAGCCAACCTCCTGACCGACCAGATAGCCACTATCATATCCTATCTCCTCACCGCCGGAGTAACCCATATTGTAGACTTCAAAACCACCATAGCCTATTAAGGTTAAGACACTTATGGTTACCAATATTATTGTTACCGATTTCATCAGACCAACCTCCCTGACGGTGCATATTGTAATTGATAGGCTTGTCTTCTGCCTAGCTATGTACTGTGTTATAATTTCATAAAGCTAGCTAAGTGATGGTGTTCAATGAACGACTCAAACAAAGCGAAGGCAAAGATAGAGCAACTCAAGGAGCTAATTAACTATCATAACTACCGCTACTACGTACTGGATAGCCCTGAGATTAGTGACGCTGAATATGATAAGTTAATGGGGGAACTAAAGCAACTGGAGGAGGAATACCCTCAGTTCCTGACCCCTGACTCGCCCACGCAACGGGTAGGCGCCGCCCCGGTAGAAGCCTTCGGTGTGGTGGAACACCCCGTACCTCTACTATCCCTGGGCAATGTCTTCTCCAAAGAGGAATTGTTAGCCTGGCATACCCGAACCGCCAAGCTAACAGGTGAACAGCAGTTTAGCCTCGTCTGTGAGCACAAGATTGACGGTCTGGCCGTGGCACTGACCTATGTTGATGGTCAACTGACTACCGGGGCTACCCGTGGTGATGGCTTGCGTGGAGAGAATATCACCCAGAACTTGAGGACTATCAGAAGTGTCCCCCTGTCCGTACCCAGAGAGGCGCCACCCCGCTTTGAGGTTCGGGGCGAGGTCTTCCTGCCTAAAGCCGGCTTCAGTAAGTTGAACCAGGAGCGGGCTGAAGAAGGGCAGCCCACCTTTGCCAACCCCAGGAATGCTGCCGCTGGCTCAGTACGTCAGCTTGACCCGCGAATCACGGCCAAACGCCCGCTGGATATTTACATCTATATGCTGGGTTACGCCGAAGGTAAGCCGACCCCCGAAACACACTGGGAAACTATAGAGTATCTCAAGTCATTGGGCTTTAAGGTGAATCCCAATAATGCTCGGCTCACCAGCATTGAGGAGGTTGAGAGCTATCACCACACCTGGGTGGAGAAAAGGGAAAGCCTGCCCTATGAAGCCGATGGTATCGTGGTTAAGCTGGATTCGCTTGACCGCCAGAGCCGATTGGGAAATGTTGGTCGTGAGCCACGATGGGCGATAGCTTATAAGTTCCCCGCCATTCAGGGCACCACGCGTCTAAAAGAAATCGGGATAAGTGTCGGCAGAACCGGCACGCTTAACCCCATTGCCATCCTGGAGCCGGTTTCCGTAGGCGGAGTAACTATCAGGCAGGCTGCCCTGCACAATGAAGATGACATCAGGCGCAAGGACATCCGCGAGGGCGACTGGGTTTACATCCAACGGGCCGGCGAGGTGATACCTGAGGTCGTGGGACCGATTAAAAGCAAGCGTACTGGGCAGGAAAAGGAATTCAGCCTGCTGGGAAAACTAAAAAGGAATGAGAAGGGAGAGCCTGTCTGCCCTGAGTCTGGGTGTGGGGGGGTTGTGAAAAAGCTTGAGGGCGAGGTTATGTATTACTGCTCCAATGCTGCCTGCCCTGCCCAGGTTCAACAGCGGATTGAACACTTTGTTTCCCGGGGAGCAATGGACATCAGGGGCATTGGTGAGAGTCTTAGCGGCACACTGCTGGCGCAAGGGCTGGTCAAGAATGTGGCTGACCTTTATGACCTTGGGAAAAAGGAGAAAAGAAAACCATTGATGGAAGTGGAGGGAATGGGAGAGAAAAGCGCGGACAATCTGCTTGAGGCGATTGAAAAAAGCAGGGACAGGTCGTGGGACAGGCGTTTCTTCTCCCTGGGTATACGTCACGTCGGCGCCGAGACGGCGCAGGTTATAGCTTCAAGATTCTCCAGCTATGCTGACTTGGCAAATGCATCGAGAGCAGAACTAATGTCCATCCCTACTATTGGTCCCTCGACTGCCGATAGCATTATCAATTTCTTCGGGCAGGAGGAAAACCAGCGCATTATCGACAGGCTGAAAGAAGCAGAGGGCAGGTTAGAGGTAGAAACGGGTAAGTCAGGAGAGCTACCCCTGACCGGGCAGGAGTTCGTCATTACCGGCAAGCTGGAAGCCTTCAGCAGACAGGAGGCTGAGACGAGGGTAAAGGCTCTCGGTGGCTCAACCAAAGACAATGTTACCCGAAATACCACCTGCCTGGTGGTCGGGGCAGACCCCGGCGGTTCCAAGCTAAGCCGTGCCCGAAATCTGGATACCAGGCAACTCACTGAGGAGGAATTCCTTGGCCTTCTG
>SDBU01007350.1_pt1 | contig 12723 bp, 9 predicted proteins | sample 2277071 | NCBI WGS metagenome assembly SDBU01 (sample SAMN10397929, study PRJNA504765) | marine sediment metagenome | isolation source: marine sediment core GS08_GC12, 126 cmbsf | place: Arctic Ocean: Gakkel Ridge, Loki's castle | collected 2008 | reverse complement strand
CCCCTTCGGCGCGCCGGACGTGGCCGTCCTGTGAGACCTTCCCCTAGAGATCGTCCATCCTGGGGCCTCTCAGGGGGCCTCAGAGGGCCGCTACCGGCCTGTGCGGGCCTTGCGGGTGCCTTCTCGTCCGCCTCTTGCTTTGCGTGTTGGGCGTAGTTTCTTGCCGCGTCGCTTCACCTCATAAGTCTGCATACCTACCCCGAGCATGACCAAGATGCCCAGGGCTGCCCCCTTGGGTACGCCTAAGTCTTGCATCGCCTCGTAAATATCTCGAAGCGCCATCGGGACCGGAGACACTTTCTCCCGTTTGATCCCGGCAAGCTGTTGTTGCTGTAAACGCTTGAAATCCTCTTCCGGGAAGGACGGATTTAAGATGACATCCGCATAGATTTCGAGCGATGCGTCCAGATTTTCTTTTAGCGCCGAGAGGGTCACCGAAGACATGTCCAGATTCGACCTCGTGCCCAGCCTCGCCCCCAACATGGCCAACTGCTCGCTGATCTCAAGCGCCGACCGATCAACTACGAAGCTACCCGGCAATTCTTTCTGGAAATGGAATTCAATAACCTTCTAAAGCAGATCATACCTTCCGACGAAGCTCAGGCATTGCCGGAGACACCTTCGCGGGATAAACCGGCTGTCTATACTACCATCTCCTCACTGTCCGAATTGAAAAAATTGTTGAAGCGGCTTTCCTCGAAGAAAGAAGTGGCGGTGGATACTGAGACAACCTCTCTGGATCCGCTGAGGGCCAGGCTGGTCGGAGTTTCCCTGAGTGATGCCGCCACCACCGGCTACTACGTGCCGCTGGGACATACCGGTGAGGGAGAGGTCAACCTGCCCTTTGAAGAAGCCATGCGGGAGTTGAAAGGTTTTCTGGAAGACCGCACAGTTCAGAAGATCGGGCAGAATATCAAATATGACTTGGAAGTGCTGCATCATTACAATGTCGAGATTGAGCCGGTTGGATTCGATACGATGTTAGCCTCGTACGTGCTGAACCCGTCGCAGCGACAGCATTCCCTGGATTTCCTGGCCCTGAAACATTTCGATCACCGAATGCAACCGATCAAAGATTTGATCGGCACCGGACGCAAACAGACGACCTTTGATACGGTCCCGGTAAACAAAGCTACTGCCTACGCCGCCGAGGACGCTGATTTCACCTTTCGCCTCCGGGGGAAACTGGCACCACTGATCCATGACCTGGGACTGCACGACCTGTATTACCACCTCGAACTGCCGTTGATCAAGGTCCTGGCGGCGATGGAGGAGGCCGGTATCCGTGTCGACGCCCACTACCTGGCCGGGCTTTCCGAGACTATGACCGGCAAGCTGGAGACGGTCATGGGGGAGATATACGAGATTGCCGGCGGCGAGTTTAACATCAACTCCACGCGCCAACTGGCTCACGTGCTGTTTGAGAAACTGAGTCTGCCCACCAAAGGCAAAACGGCCAAGAAGACCGGCTACGCCACCGACGTTCGGGTGTTGCAGGAACTGGCCGGGCTGCATCCCTTCCCGCAACTGGTTCTCGAGTACCGACAACTATCGAAACTCAAAAGCACCTATATCGATGCCATCCCAAAACTTATCAATCCCGAAACCGGACGCGTGCATACATCGTTCAACCAGACGGTTACCGCCACCGGGCGGTTGTCATCAACCGACCCCAATCTGCAAAACATTCCGGTGCGCACCGAGGAAGGCCGCCAGATTCGCAAGGCTTTTGTTCCGCGTGATGACGATCATGTCTTGCTGGTGGCGGATTACTCACAGGTCGAACTTCGCATTCTGGCCCACTATTCGGAGGACCCCGGTTTGATCGACGCTTTCCGCAAGGGGGAAGATATCCACACCCGCACCGCCTCCGAAGTGTACGGTGTGAAACCTGATGAAGTGATCCCGGAGATGCGACGAGCGGCCAAGACAGCCAATTTCGCCGTTATCTACGGCGTTACCGCCTACGGGCTGTCACAGCAGTCAGCTCTCAACCTCGACGAAGCCCGGGAGTTTATCGACACCTACTTCGAGCGGTATCCTGCCATCAGGACATACATGGACTCAACGATGCAGTTTGCTCGCGACAACGGATATGTCACGACGCTGTTTAACCGAAGGCGCTACATCCCGGAAATCAACGACAGCAATCACAACGTGCGTCAGTTCGCCGAACGGACCGCCATCAACACACCCATCCAGGGCACGGCCGCCGACATGATCAAAGTGGCCATGATCAGGATACATGAGAAGATGGCCGGGATGCGCTCGAAGATGGTGCTTCAGGTGCACGATGAGTTGGTGTTCGATACTCACAAGTCGGAGCTTGAGAAAGTACGGAAGATTGTCAGGGTGGCTATGGAAAAGGCCGTCAAACTGAAGGTCCCGGTGGTGGTTGATCTCGGCGTGGGGGAGAACTGGCTTGACGCGAAGTAGCAGGCGATGCCTGTTTTATGGGCATCACCTGTTTTCCGCGCCGTCACGAATCCTTTCGTGACGGCTGCACAGTCACAGTCAGGAAAGGATTCCTGACAGCGCAGGAAGTTCGCCTTACAGATTTGACCTCCCGGGCTCAAATGGGTTTGTTTGGTAATTTTTAGTTTTTGTCGATAGGCGGCGTCTCCGGGGGCTGGGAGTTGGAAAGGCAGCGTTGTTCTTGCAGGCTGCGCAGTTGCGTGATAGCCCGATGGAGCTGGCGCTCGATGGCGTTTTCGTAACGGAGGATATTGAGAGTGTCTGGGGAGGAGGGGATGGCGCGGGTGGCGGGGTCGGTGGTAAGTTGATAGCGGCGGAAACGGCGAATTCTATCGCTGATTTCGCCGCCCTCGGCGCGGAGGGCGCGGCGCAGGCGCCAGTACGACACAGCAATTTTCTCCACCAGCATGTCTTCCAAGATGCCGACCGGTTTGAGTTCGTCGATCAACTGGATCAGGAGGGCATCGAAGTGGCTCCGTTTTTCGGAGCGGCTGCGGATGGGCAGGATCACGGACTTCGCTAACAGGCCGTGTCTCAGCGCGTTGAATTTCACGCGCGCTTTGCCTGCTGGAGTCCGGGGGCCAGTGGAGCGCTGTGCGTTGCGACTGTTGGCCTCGAGCTGCTTCGGGCTAGTGCCTGACATATTTGTGCCTTTCTGTTAGAAAACCGGGCGGGGAGAGAATCAACAGCAAAGTTGTTGCGAATGTGTAGGGGGTGATGTCACCGTAAAGATTGTCAAGCCCCGAGTAGGCTTGACCGGGACTAATAGCGCAAGGCGATAATCAACAGCGGATTTATTGTGAATTTGCTGGGGATATAATTACTACCCACCTGAAAGGTGGGCCACCCAGCCCGGGAGTCCACTAACAGCCTCCAGTAATTTCAAGGGTCTTCTTTACGAAGCCCTGAAGCTCGGTATCGTTGATCGGCTCTGTGGCTGCCTTTGGATTCTCCCCGTGATGGTACCGGCGCGTGTACTCGTTTAGCGAATCCAGATCGTTCAACAGAGGGAAAAGCTGGTGAGTGGGATCAGCAGTCCGGATCTTGCCGATGATTACGCCGAGCGTGTCATCCTCGAAATCGCCGGGATAGAGGGATCTGCAGTGCGTCTCAAGAACTGGCCGAATCTTGTTCACGATGTCCCTGGAGGCCCCGCTATCCGTGTTGTAGTAGTCCGCCAGCGCCTTTTGGTCTGTGCGAAATCGGGTCTGGGTCGCCTCCTCGATATCCCATGCGGAGATTCTCGTATCACGCACGCCGACCCGTGCGAGCTGGAGGCATTTCCGACCGTCGGCCTGCGGAGCGAGGCGATCCCAGAGACGCTTCAGAAAGATCAGATCGTGGGATAGTACAATAACTTGGCGGCAGGAGTCGCCGCATTCCTTGATCTTCTGAACAGTGTGGTCCTTCCGAAAGCTGTCCTGACTATTGAAGGGATCATCAAAGACCACGATCATCGTAGCCTTATCGGCCTCAGAGTCCAGCTGAGCAAGGAAGAACGCGAGGGCGAGAGTGCTCTTGTCGCCGGAGCTTAAGGTGTTGCCGAAACTCGGCTTGTCGATAGGGGTCCTCTCGTCCCCCAAGTCTACGGCCACGTCGTTAATGAGGACCTGGTAACCGGCGCTCGTAACGCCCCCCGGGTAGCCGTGCCTAGTTCCGGTGATGCGGAACCCCGCGTTGAAGCCATTAAGCAACCGGTTGATGTTCTTCTCGTAGCGGCCCATTACCTCTGTCGTGTAGACGTTCAGCTTTTTCTTGACATCCTCCTTCGTGACTTCGAGTGCCTTCTTTTCATTATGGGCGACCTCGTATGCGATGCATGCCGCGTTGGCGTCAGGCTCGTGCCGCTTCTTTGTTGCGCAGAGGCGATTCAGCTCTTTCTCCACCGTCTTCACGTCGGTCGCTGCGGTCTTGGCCTTCTTCGCCGCGATGGCGGCGTTCGCGGCCCATACAGCTTGGTTATAGGTGGCGGCCTTGGCCTGCATCTTCACAAGGTTAGGCTTGGCAGCCGTGAAGGCCGAATCCGGGGCTACCTGCTCAAGTGGTGTAGCGGCCTTCTGGTCAAGGAGACCAAGGGCAGCCTGGCGGACGGTCCGCAAGGCCTCCCCTACCGCACCTTCGCCGACGGCTAGGGCGGGCGCCGTGAATTCACAATAGCGCGACCAGAACTCAAGGCCGTCGGCGTTCTGGTCCAGTGTCCTTTCGATCGCCGCAATCTGTCGGTCGCCGAATCCGTTTTCGATCTCCTGACGGAGAGCAACGACCTCGGTTTGAAGGGCATTGTAGGCTTCACTGAAATAGGCCTTGTACGCACTGATCAAGGCGGCAACGCCATCGAGGGCCTGTCCACAGAAGGGGCAGGCGTTGTTCTGGATGTAGCCGACGCCTTCGGACAGCCAAGTTTCACCGCGGTCGTGCATGGCGTGGGCCTCTATCTGCCCGGTAACACGTCGCTCGGCATCCGCGGCGATGCCCTCGATGGTCTTGCTTAGCAACGTCTCAAACGCAGTAGGAGACGTCGGTAGAACGACCTGCGACAGGGCGGCCCGGTTCTTAATCTGGTCCGCCTCCTTGACGGCTTGGAGTTCCTTTTCTCTTTCCGCGATCGTGGCGTCTATTGTCGGATCTTCCTGTAAAGCAATGAAAGCTTCAACGGTAAGTCCCTGTGGCACGAGGGCCTGCACAGCTGTGAGCTTATCTCTGATGTCCCTGCTCTTCGCGCGGCCTGCCGCATCGAGATCCTCGATCTCGCGCGCCAAGTCAACGCCCTGCGTGCCCACGATCACCTTGTACAGGTTGCGCTTGTGATCGAGGCTAACCGTATCGCCCGAATAGACGTTCTCGGATACGAATGTCTCGTCGAAGACAGCGAGATCCGGACACGTGACGCTCCACGCACCCTCACTGAAGGTAGCGGTTCCGGCCTCCAAGAGCACCGTGATCGCCGCAGCGCCCGGAACCCCAAGTGCGGTGCGTCCGAGCACGTAAGCAGGCTCGCCCGCCTGAAGGGAGCGGAGAATGGCGCACAGTGTCGTCTTGCCTCGGCCGTTCTCGGCGAAGATCAAGTTGTAGCGCTTGAGACCAACGTCGCCAGAGGCATTATAGTTCAGGAACCGGCCAACGTTCTTTATCGAGATGATCTTTTGGAGCATAGCACGTCACCTCACCGGCCAACAAATTATATGGAGCAGAGCGGGATCAAACCGACGACCGCAGCGTTGAGAACATAGTGCCCTTGCAGTTGAGCTACTAGTTACCGGGACCCTGGTAGAAGAGATTGCCACGTCGCTTCGCTCCTCGCAATGACGATTTCGCTACGTTATAGACAAATAAAAGTTGTGCGAGAGAGGCGGGAATGTCAAGCTTTAAGTGTATGTCGAAACCACAGGGGGTTCCGACATACTGTACCCCACCCAGCGGGTGGGTTTTGACGACCCAAATGCTTGCCGATCAAACCTAAACCCACCTGTTAGGTGGGGTACAAATCTGTTTTTCGAGTGGTACATGGACATAGCAGGCATCGCCTGAGTCACTTGCATTTTGCACTTCCTTTGAGTTAATTTACGACCATGTACATCGGTATCACTGGTCAGATTGGTTCCGGCAAAACGACGGCAGCCAAAATCATCGCTTCCTTTGGAGCGGCTGTGATTGATGCCGACCGGATCGGCCGGCAGGTGGTCGACCGTTCTCCGACACTGCTCAAGAGGCTGGTTCGGCAGTTCGGCCCGGAAATCCTGACACCCTCCGGCAAGTTGAGTCGCCCCCGGCTGGCCCGTTTGGCTTTTGCCGACGAAGCTGCGAAGCAGCATTTAAATCGCCTGGTGCACCCATATCTCCTCAAAGAATTACGGCTGCAAATGCGGCAGAAAGCCCGTCGCTATGACGTGGTGGTAATCGACGCCGCCCTGCTGCTGGACTGGGAACTTGACCGCGAGGTCGATTGGGTGCTGGTGGTTCACGCCTCCCGGGAGACACGCCTCGGTCGACTGCTGGAGCGCGGCCTGACTCGGCCGGATGCGCTGGCCCGGATGCGGTCGCAACTGCCTTTCCGTGAATATCAAAAACGGGCCGACCGGGTTATTCTCAATAACACCACGCCGGAGAAGCTGGAGGCTCGGCTGCGGCATTTCTACCGCAAGATTCTCCATAAGAGGCATTGACACACTGCCGTCAGGTGATTTTATTCTCAAGCAATTGACAACAACGCTGTAGGTATAGGAGACAGATCGACATGCCGGTTACTGTAGCAGAAAAGAAGACCAAGCTCGGCGATTATTCCATCACGGAACTGAAAGAAAGAGCCAACTATATGCGCGGCCTCGACCTGGTCTCGCTCTGTTCGGCCGCCTCCGGTCATTCCGGCGGGACCCTGGGTATCATGGATGTCTGCGCTGCCCTGTATCTCAAGGTAGCCCGGCATAACCCGGACGAACCTCTCTGGGCAGACCGCGACCGCATCATCTGGTCGGCCGGTCACAAGGCTCCCGCCCTGTATGTTTCGCTGGCGATGTCGGGATATTTCCCGGAAGAGGAGTTGATGAAGCTGCGCATGTTAGGCTCCCCCTACCAGGGACACCCGCATCGGCTGGATTTGCAGGGAGTGGAGATTTCCTCCGGTTCGCTGGGGCAGGGTTTCTCGGTGGCAGTCGGCGTGGCTCTGGCCGCGAAACTCGATGGCCGGGATTATCGTGTCTTCACTATGACGTCTGATGGCGAGCACCAGGAAGGTTCGATCTGGGAAGCGGCCATGGCGGCCGCCAACTATGGGCTGGACAACCTGGTTCTTATCCTCGACAAGAACCGCCTGCAGATCGACGGCACCACCAAGGAGATCATGGACATCGATCCCATCGTCGACAAATACCGCGCTTTCAAGTGGCACGTCGAGGAAGTTGACGGGCACAATATGGAAGAAATTGTCAGCAAGCTCGACTTTGCCCGCAACCACAACGACACCGGCAAGCCGGTAGCTTTGATCTGCCACACCACAAAGGGGAAAGGCGTGTCGTTCATGGAAGACGTAGTCGGCTGGCATGGTAAACCACCCAATCGTAAGGAACTCGACCAGAGCCTTGAGGAACTTAAGCTGACCGAAACATTTGACGCCGATGCTCTGCTCGCACTGGGACAGGAGTATCAAAAGCAGGTGGAGTTACGACTGGCACAAAAAATGCCGAAATTCTCCCGCGATTTCTGGTGGAACGGTTCCGACAAGATGAAGGTCGAGATGGACCCGACCCGCAAAGGTATGGGTCGCGCTTTGGACAAATACGGCGATGACGAACGGGTGGTCTGTATCGGGGCCGACATCTCCGACTCCATTACCATATCGGAGTTCTACAAGAAACATCCCGAGCGACGGCGGCGCTTCATATCCGTCGGCGTGGCCGAACAAAACGCTACCACCATTGCCGTCGGGCTGGCCAAAGAGGGCAAGATTTCGGTCTTCGGTACTTACGGTGTCTTTTCGTCGGCACGTAATCTGGACCAGTTGCGAGTTTCCGTCTGCTATGGCAACTTCAACGTCCTGGTAATCGGCGCACACGGTGGTATCTCGGTCGGCCCGGACGGCGCCACACATCAGGAACTGGAATCGCTGTTTCAGATCACCGGCCTGCCGAACATGCACGTGGTTGTGCCCTGCGACTCCATCGAAACCGAGAAGATGAGTAAAGTTCTGCTGTTTGACATCGTCGGTCCCAAGTACATCCGTTATGCCAGAGAAGCGACGCCGATTGTCACCACCTGGGATACGCCCATGAAGTTCGGAGTGGCCAATGTCCACCGTCTGCGGCGTGAAGCGGACAACATGATTGATGCCTTTGAAATCTGTTTGTCGTCCGATTATGCCAACGAGAAAGAAGACCTGACGATTATTTCCTGCGGACCGGAGACGGCGGAAGCATTGCGAGCGGCCTACATTCTCAAGACCGATTTCAATATCGAGACCAGGGTGGTCAATATGCACACGGTCAAACCGATCGACAAAGATGCTATCATCCGGGCGGCCAGAGAGACCAAAGCCGTAATCACCGCCGAAGAACACCAGGTGGGTGGTCTGGGTAACCTGGTGGCGGCCGTTATCTGCAACGAGACGAGCCTGGCCGGCAAGACGCCGCCGTTTGGCATGATCGGGGTTGCCGATCGTTTTGGTGAGTCCGGCAAACCGTGGCAGTTGATCAAGGAATTCGGCGTCGCCGCTGAACATATTGCACACAAGGCCAAAGAGCTACTCAAGCTATAAGATACCGAGGTAAAACTCATGCAGTATAGTGATAGAATGTCGTTGCTGGGAACCGAGGGCGCCTTCGAAGTGTTGGCCCGATGCAAGCAACTCGAAGCCCGGGGCAAACAGATTATCCACATGGAAATCGGCGAACCGGATTTCGACACCCCGGCCAATATTAGTGAAGCTGCTATCAAAGCGATCCGTGACGGTCACACCCACTACAGTCCGTCAGCCGGTGTGCCGGAGGCCAGGGCGGTGGTGGCTGAGTACTTATCGAAGACGCGCGGCACCAAAGTCGCTCCCGAAAACGTTGTCATTGCTCCCGGTGTCAAGCCGCTGGTGTTTAATGCTATTTTAGCCATTGTCAATCCCGGCGACGAAGTGATTGTGCCCAATCCCGGTTATCCGGCCTATGAGTCAGTGGTCAGTTTTATCGGCGCCAAACCGGTGCCGATGCATCTACGCGAGGAAAACAACTTCCGGTTTGTCGTGGATGAACTCAAAGCGCTGGTGACACCGAAGACCCGCATGGTGGTGATCAACTCACCCCAGAACCCGACCGGCGGTGTGCTAACCCCGGAGAACCTGGAAGCGGTCTACGCCCTGGCCGAGGAGCACGACCTGTGGATCATGGCTGATGAAATCTATTCGCGCATCATTTATGACACGGAATTCGCTTCAATCGCCTCCATTCCGGGCGCGTTGAAACGAACGATCCTGATGGACGGCATGTCCAAAACATACGCCATGACCGGCTGGAGGCTGGGCTATGCGGCGGTGCCCAAACCGCTGGCCGAGCATCTGGCCAAGCTGAATATCAATGTCTTCTCCTGCAATAATACTTTCATCCAGTACGGCCTGATGGAGGCGCTGACCGGCCCGCAGAACGATGTCGACAAAATGGTGGCCAAGTTCAAGAAACGCCGCGACGTTATCGTGGCCGGCCTGAACAAGATCGACCGGGTGAGTTGCCTGACGCCGCTGGGGGCGTTCTATGCTTTTGCCAACATCACTAAGACCGGCAGAAAGTGTGGCGAGCTGGCTGATATGATTCTCAACGAATATGGTGTTGCCTGCCTGGCCGGGACAGCGTTCGGTGAGTTCGGCGAGGGCTACCTGCGCTTTTCGTATGCCAACTCAATCGACAACATCAATAAGGCACTGGCCTTGGTTGAGAAAGCGCTGGCGGAGGTGTAGGTAGACCTGAACGACATCTCTGTCATTGCGAGTCCGCCTGAGGTGGACGTGGCAATCTCGCTTCCATATAATGGGGCAGATGTGGACATCTGCCGCGCATGAACAATCTGCTACTTATAGTCTGTAGACTTATAGTAATCGATTGTTGCATCTTGCTCATATGAGCAAAGATCCCAAGAAAGTCATTGGTGAACATGTTCGCAGTTTCCGCAAAAGGGTAGGCTGGTCCCAAGAGGAACTCGCGGACGTCTGCGGGTTGCATAGAACTTACGTCGGAGCAATAGAACGTGGAGAACGAAATGTAAGTCTATTGAACATTGTTGTGATTGCACGGGCTCTTGGCGTAAGGGCAACAGACCTTTTGGGGGGTATTTAATAATGAGTTCTCCATACAGTGGTCTGCGATCTGAAAAATGGCTAAATGTGACTCGCAGGCTATTGGCGGACCACCCGCTATCAATCCGTGAAATTGGCGATGTAGTTCTTGTATCATGGGAGTCAATTTTCGCAACCAGCATTGGAACCAAAGCATTCAAAATTGGACAAGACATCTTGCCAAAACCCCAGATAATGGGATTCTTTCTCCACGCACTAATACCACTTGAGCTTGCTGCAAGATACCCACATGAGTGGCGAGGGGAGGAAAACCCATCGGACAAAGACATTGTATATATAACGGACGATTATTATTCAATAGAAGTTAAGACATCATCCAATCCAAATCACATATTTGGCAACCGGAGCTATGCGCAGAGAACCACAAAAGGGAAAAAGTCAAAATCAGGTTACTATCTCGCTGTAAATTTCGAGAAATTTACTGAAGAGAAAAAACATCCAAATATTCACTTAATACGTTTTGGTTGGCTCGATTCTCATGACTGGATTGGCCAGAAAGCTGCAACAGGGCAACAGTCACGTTTACCTCCGGAAGTGGAAAACTACAAACTGATTGAAATCTATAGACATACCTAAAAGAGTTTTGCCTGCCGTTGTGAATTTATGCGTTCTTCTTTGAATTCTTCAAATCTGTTTGCAGCTAGATGGCAATAGTCTGATCGAAGTTCGAAACCTACAAAGACCCGCCCGAGTCCAGATGCAGCAATACCTGAAGAACATGAACCCGCGAATGGATCAAGAACTACATCAGTTTGATTTGAAGAAGCGCGAATAACCCTTTCGACTACTGCTAACGGAAACTGGGCTGGATGACCTGCACGCTCTTTTGAACTCCTTTTATTCCCTGTAGTAACCTTCGGGAAATCCCAAACATCAGAAGGATTCTTCCCAAGTGGATTACAGCGATATTTTCCGTTTTTTTTCTGGTTTGGGTACTTTACGTTCGGATCACGAATATCATCCAAGTTAAAAGTGTAATCTTTAGGATTCTTAACGTAGAAAAGCCATTTTTCATTGCGGGGACTTAGTCGGCTTTTTGCAGAAACGCCAGCCCCATATTTCCATACCACCTCCTGTATTAAATAGAAAGGCGATTTATTCCATAGTAGGTACGGAATGGGAACGCATAATCCTTTTTCCGGAACTTCTAAGTACCCAACGTTTAGCCACAAAGCACCGTTATTTGTCGTAATATCGAAAATCTGTTTCATCCATCCTGTGCACCAATTAATATATTCTTTCACAACCATCTGGTGTTCATATTCCTTGCCGATGTTGTAGGGTGGAGAAGTAACTGTTAAATGAATATTGATACTCTCGTTTTGTAGCTTCTGCAGGAATTCCAACGAGTCGCCGTTGTATAAAATAAACCCAATGTCAGAATAGAATGGAGCACCAAGAATCTTATTAAGCACTTTCTCAATTGCTTGATGACGATATTTAATTTGCTTTTCTAAATCTTGGGAAAAGGAGTTTAGTAGCCCTGATGGGGCTACTTGCGTTTCTCTGTGCTGATTTATTCCTTCTGCAACGTGGATATTGTGCTCCCTGCTTGCAATTAATCGCGTCTTATCATCAGAAACTGTGATTTTCATATCACCAACCCCAGTCACAAGGCTTCAGCGTGATCGCATATAGTACAGTGGTCAATCACAAGCTCTTCCTGCAAATGTTAGTATTATGATAGGCTGTTTTCACATAGTGTCAATCACAAAATACGCGGCAGTTCGAAAACCACCCGAATTCTGTCTGTTTTCCTCTCGTTTTTGTTTGACCGGCCGCCGATTCGCCTGCTAACTTCCCCCCATGCGCTATGCCTTCGTGACAACCAATCTGCTCGACCTGAGAGCTAAGCCAAATCACGAGTCGGAGCGATTGAGCCAGTTGTTTTTCGGTGAGGGGCTCATTGTCACGTCAGAACAGAAGGGATTCTGCCGCGTCCGTCAAACCGATGACTACACCGGTTGGGTCGACAGCCGTTTTATGAGAGCAATATCAGCAAAAGGCTATCGGGACCATCTTTCATCAATCAACGCCATAGTATCAGCCAAAACCGCTCGTCTCTTCGACGGTAGCGGAAAAAAGGCTGCATCGCCACACTTCCTGTACTATGGTACTCGGTTGCATGTTACACATAACTCATCGGGTCAGAAAAGAGTTATTCTGCCGAATGGCAGCAGCTTGCTGGTCAAGGCCGGCAACATCACGCCGATTAATATGAAGAATAGCCCTTTTCCTGACGGCGCCAGACTGGTGACCGAGGCCAGACGGTTTCTCGGAGTGCCGTATTTGTGGGGCGGTGTGACGACAGCCGGGTTCGACTGCTCCGGACTGGTCCGGACGGTTTTTTCGCGGTTCGGTGTCGACCTGCCTCGCGACACCCGCGACCAAATCAAGGTGGGGGAGAGGGTGGCCCGCAGTTG
>SDBU01007349.1_pt1 | contig 12725 bp, 9 predicted proteins | sample 2277071 | NCBI WGS metagenome assembly SDBU01 (sample SAMN10397929, study PRJNA504765) | marine sediment metagenome | isolation source: marine sediment core GS08_GC12, 126 cmbsf | place: Arctic Ocean: Gakkel Ridge, Loki's castle | collected 2008 | reverse complement strand
AGACAACTCTAGACGAAGCTGGCAATTTTGGTCGGACGTCGGTCTGGCACAGGCTTCTTCGTCCAAAGCAGCAAAACTACCCCCTGATTGCGAAGAATATGATTCTGCACTTTCGTGGGAAGGAAGACACACACTGGCTCAAGTATTGTCCGTTTTGAATCTCTATTCGCACCCTTACGATAGGGACAACAATCACCCGGTTGGTGGATGCGCGCTGCCCGTTCGCGAATATGACCGATGCCTGAAGATGACTCCCTTGAATCGAGAAACTGAGCCCGTCACGTTCAATGCCTGTGTGACGCTGCTCTCTGAAGAATGACGGAGATCACCGCCCTCATTGCACTACTGGCCCTGGGACTGGTCTTGTGGCTCTTCGGCGAGCGGTGGCGACCGCTGATGATGCTATTGCCAAGCGTCCCGGTGTTCCCCTCTCTGCCTTGCAAGACGAGTTTGCTTTGCAAGAGTTTCTCAAGGTATATGATTGGGGCATTGAGGAAATCAAGGCCTCTTGAACTGCGCTGGTGACGCAGAAATCATATAAGTGGTGTCGACTTGAGAATTCTCTAGAAAGAGGGCTATTTCACCGAGCTTCTCTCTCAGCGGTTGATTGCGTGAGTCTCGATAGAAAAATAGGTGTATGCACATGTGGCTCAGGCGATTCAGGGATCTTTCACACCTGTCGGTGTTGGCGCTCCTTCTCGCGTTCCTCCTACTGGTCTCCATGTACAGCCTCATCACGCCCCCCGGAGAAGCGCCGGATGAGGTGGGACACTTCGACTACGTTGTCCATCTTTTAGCCACGCGCACGTTGCCCGTGCAGCGTATGGGCGAATTGAACGAGTCCCATCAGCCGCCGCTGTACTACACGATCGCTGCCCTTTTTGCTGCGCCCGCTGATATCCACGACTCGACGGGTACCTTCAAGCTCAATCCACGCTTCATGTGGGCACCGCAGGGCGGAAACCAGATCAATGCCTATATCCATACCACCGCTGAGACGTTCCCGTTTCACGGACACGCATTGGCGATCCACCTAGCTCGGGCAGCTTCCGTGCTGATGGGACTGGGAACGGTCGCCCTAACAATCGCTATAGGCTGGGCGATCTTCCCTGATCGGCGCTTGATAGGCTTGCTAGCTGGTGCTCTAGTGGCTTTCAACCCACAATTCCTGTTCATCAGTGGGGCAGTCAACAACGATAACCTACTGGCAATGGCTTGCACCGGCGCCTTGTGGCAGACGTTGCGAGTCCTGAAACGCCCTGAACAGCGACGACAGTGGGCATACGTCGGCCTCTGGATAGCGGTGGCGATCCTGGCCAAACCGAGTGGCTTCGTTATCGGCCTTGTGGCCGGGCTCGTGCTTCTTGCCTGTGCGGCCCAGCGGCGATCGCTCAAACTGTTCATTCGTGGCGCTCTACCCATAGCTCTGGTGGTGGCATCGATAACGGGGTGGTGGTTTGCACGCAATCAGGCGCTCTACGGAGATCTTTTGGGCTTTGGGATGTACCAGAGGGTAGCTGAGGTCGTTCTTCGCCGCAGCCCACTGGAGTGGAGCGATTTGGGCCGTTTCTTCTCCGTGCAATTCCGCTCCTTCTGGAGCTACTTCGGCTGGGTGAACGTGCCAGCGCCTCTGTGGTTCTATGTGATTGCTTTACTTATGTCCCTCCTGGCTGTTGCAGGAATCGGCCTGCTGGGTCTCAAACGCTGGTTCGGCAAACTAGCCGACTTTCAAAAGGCAGCCCTTCTCCTTCTAGGCTTGGCAATACTGGCTCAAGAGGCATATATGCTGGGAGCGATCACCCACTTCAATGAATCCTGGTACCAGGGGCGGTACATCTTTCCTGTCATCGGACCGTCTATGGCGCTCATGAGCCTGGGTCTACATAGCTTGATGCCTAAGCGGCTGGCTCCTTCACTGGTCGCCGGACTGTCGGTAATTCTCCTTGGCGTCGCCGCTTTTATGCCCTTTCAGGTGATCGGGCCCGCCTACCGAATCGCCCCGTTGCCCAAGTGGAGTCTCTGGTTCGTCCCTAACAAGACCGAATTCATCTTCGGCCAAGCCTTTGAACTCAAAGGATATAGCATCCAGGAGGGAGTGGATGAGATCACCGTCACCCTCTATTGGCAGGCGGCCCAGAGGCCGGACCTCGACTATTCTGTGTTCGCTCACCTGGTTGATGAATCTGGTGAGTTGATCGCCCAGAAGGATCACGCGCCGGGCCAGAATCGCGACTATCCGCCGACGGCTTGGTGGCCAGGAGACATCATCGTGGATGAGCATGTGATCCCCATGCCGCCTCAACTGGCACCTGGCATCTATCGTTTCCGGATTGGGGTTTACAATTGGGCCACGGGGGAGCGGCTCCCAGCTCTGGCAAAAGGAAAGCCTGTAGGCGACTTCGTCCTTCTCGACCAAGCTGTGCGCCTTTGACCGCCACCCGCTATTAGCGCTATTATGAGCAGATGACGCAGATCGCCATCCTCATCTCCATGGGAGCATTCCTAGCGGCGGGACTGACCCTGTGGTTCTTCGGCGAACGGTGGCGGCCGCTGCGACCTTCGACCAGGAGGCTGGTTCGGGAAGGTGGGTGGAAGCGGGTTCTGAACCTCGACACGGCGCACGCCTACGTTTATCATCGCTGGTTCAACCAGTATGTTGGTCTTCTCATCAACTTCATCTTCCCTCATGTGATCTCCCGATTCAGCCCGCGAGCCAAGGAGTGGCTGGCCGACCGCTACCACGGCAAGGTGCTGACGCCGGAGCTGGCTCGCGCCATCATCACACTGGACCGAGATATACCTCTGAGCCAACTGGAGCAGATCGTCCCCTACACCATGGCCCGGGATCTGGTGCTCAGGGGGCCTCCCGATATTGCAGTCTACGAGTGCGCCTGTCGGCACGCTCGCTCCCGTCCTTGCCAGCCCACCCAGGTGTGCATGGTCGTCGGGCAGCCCTTCGTGGATTTCATCCTGGAGCACAATCCTCACAGCAGCCGTCTACTCACTCAATCGGAGGCGTTGGATCTCCTCCAGGCCGAACACGAGCGGGGGCACCTGCATTCCGCCTGGTTCAAGGATGCCTGCATGGGCCGATTCTATGCCATCTGCAACTGCTGTCCGTGCTGCTGCGGCGGGATCGAGGCCATGGTCAAGTATGGGACGCCTGCTGTGGCCTCTTCGGGGTTCGTGGCTCGGGTGGACGAGGCTCTATGCGCCGCCTGCGGGATCTGTGAGGGCGCTTGTCCGTTCGGCGCCATCCGGGTGGGCGGAGAGGCGGTGATCGATTGGGAGGCTTGCATGGGATGCGGGGTCTGCGTGGGGCAGTGCGCTCAGGGGGCGTTGTCCCTGGTCCGGGATGAAAGGAAAGGCTTGCCTCTCGACGTTCGAGTGCTGGCGGGCGATCAGGTTTGAGCCTGAACTCGAGAACCCGAAGATGTTCCTGATTCAATCCGGCTGCGGGAGGCGTGCGTTTAGGCATATTCGGGGCTATTGGTTTCTGATAAGATCATTGGTGAAGCAAGAATAGGTGAATAGGGCTACGAGGTGTTGCAGAAAGGAGCACGACATGGACAAGTATGCCATTCCTGAGATCTCCGATGGTGTGTTCTCGGTGGGTTCTAAAGATTGGAACTGGCGGATATTCGATTCTCTCATCCCGCTCCCGCATGGGACGACGTACAACGCCTATCTGGTGAAGGGGAAGGATGGGTCTGCCCTAATCGATACGGTGAAGCCGGGATTCGAGGGGGAATTGGCGGAGAAGCTACGCCAGGTCATGGATCCGGCCGATCTCGACTACCTGGTGATGAATCATGCCGAGCCCGATCACGCCGGCTCGGTGGCAAACGTCATGGAGATGAACGACAAAGTGACGCTCGTGGCCACCAAGAAGGGCGCCAAGATGGCGGAGATCTACTTCGGAGTGCCAGAAGAGCGAATTAGGGTGGTGGGAGAGGGGGATGCAATCGATCTGGGCGGTAAGACGCTGAGATTCATCGACGCTCCCTGGCTTCACTGGCCCGAAACCATGTTCACCTATCTGCCCGAAGGTCGGCTTCTGTTCTCATGTGATTTCTTCGGGGCTCATACGGCCTTCGGAACGTACGACGATCAAGTGGAGGATCTGGTATCTATCGCACAGAAGTACTATGGCGAGATAATGATGCCTTTCAGCAAAATGGGGAAGAGTGCTCTCCAGAAGGTCGAGAATCTTGACCTGGACATGATAGCGCCCAGCCATGGACCGGTTTACAGGAATCCAGAGAGGATTGTCGAGGCCTACCGCAAGTGGACGGCAGGACAAATGAAGGAAAAGGTGCTGGTGGTCTACGTCACCATGTGGAGCTCTACTGAGAAGATGATCGGCACTATGGTTGAGACTCTTCTGTCGGAGGGTGTGGAAGTGAGATCGTTTCACCTGCCCGTCGCTGACATAGGGGATGTCGCTAAAGAGCTTGTAGATTCGCGGGCCATTGTGCTTGGCATGCCAACGGTGCTGGGAGGAATGCACCCGCTGGCGATCTATTGGGCCTACCTGGTGAAAGCCTTGCGGCCTCCCCTCAAGTATGGGGTTGTCTTGAGTTCCTACGGGTGGGGTGGAGGGGCGCTGCGTCAGGCTGGAGAGATCTTGGAGCCGACGAAGATTGAGATGGTAGGCGCGATGGAAATCAATGGTCCTCCATCGGCCGATGATCACCGGAAGATAGTGGAGATAGGAAGGGAACTCGCCAGGAAGGTCAAAGCGGGTTGAAGGAGAGGGGGCGCGTCGAACGCACCCCCCGACGGCAACAGGACGCCCAACCCATGGAGTTCGCGACGTGTTTTCTCCAGCATACTGGAGAAGGGCGTTGCCTCGTCCTGCCTTCGGGTGTATAATGGCTCAACAACGTCCTCGGCCTGCTCTGTCTCCTGTGCTCGGGGGCTTTATTCCGTTTACCTTGGGGATGCTTCGGTGTTTCCTGGAGATCGGATTAATCGCTCGGAGGGTGTTCCGTGAGCCAGACCTCGCTAACGCTTTCGCAGCGCATCGTCGATGAATTGGAGGCCAGATATAGCTACTCCCCCGATGAGCTCAAGGGATGGGTGGAGTCGGGCAGAGGCCAGGAAGCGCTGGAGGCATTGGTCTTCTTCACCTCCCCTCAAGAGTTCCCCGGAGTATTGGAGAGGTTGCTGGGGGAGCTCGATAGAGACTTCTCCGGCGCTGAGCCTGGGGTGCAGAGGAGCAGTTTGCAATTCCTGGTTGACTTGGCGCTGGCGATCCGCTCCTTCTTGCCCATGTGGAACCTGGCCGACGCCTCGCGGCATGGCCAAGCAGCTCTCGATGATTCGCAGATTCAAGGGGAGTTGGACAGGGTCCTCGATACCTTGGGCCGGTGGGAGTCGGAAGCGCCCCAGATCGCTCGAGAGGCGGTGGCCGAGCGGCGAAAGGAAGCCGAGGCCAGGTTGAAAGCGGAAGGGGTGGCTGGGAATGCTGGCGCCATGGCCGGTGAATTGGTGGGGTACTCCCTGCGGGAGTACGTGGGCCATATGGGAGAGGCCTTCGACGAAAGCAACCTGGCTCGACTATCCCGAATGCGGGCGGCGGGGGAAACGATCACCGAGTTGGGGAACGACTACGCTGCCTTCTTGCTCTACTGCATGTATCTGGGTGGATCATTTGTGACCACCAATCCTCCCCTGATCGATATCGCCTGGGCGGCGGATCCGGACCACTGGACGCCCATCGTTGACGATATCATTGCCGGCAACCCCGACGCAGACGAGGCTGCTCTGGGTCGACTGGCGACCATGGAGGTGGTCCTCTCCAATATGAGGCTTTTGCGTCCGATCTTCCTCCTGACAGGAGGTAAGAAGGGCTATGTCAGCCTCCAGGTCAATCCCAAGAAGCATGGGGACTCTCAGGCCATGGTCGCCGATGCGCTGGCGATCCATCAGGAGCTCACCGGAAGGCTCGATGGGGGAGTCCCGAATGTGGTGTTCAAGCTGCCGGGGACCCTGGCAGGCCTTGTTGCGTGTCGTGAACTCACCGGTCGCGGCATCGGGGTAAACATAACGGTGAACTTCGGGATGTTCCAACAAGTGCGCTTCGCCCAAGCCATCGCTGAAGGGGAGGCTCTGGTCAGCTATTTGACGGAGATGAACGGCCGGCTAGCATACCCGGTGCGGGACGAGATGGTGTCGAAGGCCGAGTCAGGCGAGCTGAAGGAGCATGGGATCGATATCGACCGCGCCAGGGAGGCGGCAGCCTGGTCCGGGGTGGCGGTGGTGAAACGACTCCATGGACTCCTCTGTGAAAAGGGATATGACCTGGGCCGGGTGCGGCCTCTGGTGGCCTCCTTGCGGGTGTACAGGGAGCAAGGCTATCGGGAGCTGCCCTCCGCTTTCCCCGATATCACCGAGGACGCGGGAGTGAGCGTCGTCACCGTTTTCCCTAACGTGCGCAGGCCCTTCGATGAGGAGCGGGGGCTGACGGTAGATGGACATCGCATTGAGGCTCAGGTCCCGGAGGCCATACTGGACGCGTTGACCCACAGCGAGATCTTCAAGCAAGCCTACTATGTGGCCGACCCGGGTTGGGTCTCCGATGATAGCAAGTTCCGGCCCGATAAGGTGTTGTCATTGGAGGATGAGCGGGGCACGGTCGCTTGGGAACCGGTGAACGCGACGATGACCCAGTTCGGCAAGGCCTACGACCGGTTCGTGCAGCGCATCCTGGGCAGAAAGGCGATCCTGACTCTCAGAGGCACCCTTGAGGAGGGACGACCGCTGGCCCAGGAGTCCGAGGCGCTTCGACGCACGCTCACCAACTTCGACCGACAGACCGTGGTGGTGGAGGCTTTGCGTCTTATAAGCGATAGCCACGAGGATGAGGCGCTGGCCTCACTCTTGAAAGATGAAATCATAGTTTCCCGGATGATGGAGGCAGGGGCAGAGTATGAGGTGGGGGCTGCTCTTCAACTGGCCCTGGGCAAACATTGGAGGGATTCTTTGCTCCGGCGGCTGGCTGAAGCTTTCTCGAGGGGGGAGCCCATTGAGGGAGAAGGGGTCTTCGGCGCATCGCGACTGGACCGAGATGGGGATGCCTATTTGACGTGCCGACTCTCTGGCCTCGACTACGTGCTCGTCCTGTTCACCCTGGGTGGATTCTCCAGGCGGGAGCTCCTTCGAGGCGAGGAAGCCATGTTTCGGGTGGGAGATTCCAAGGTGGGGGTTCGAGTATGCCCTGCCAGTTTGGAAAGCCTGCTGACCCTGGATCGAAAGATCGCCCCTGAGCCTCGGCTGGTGGCTTTGAACGCAGCGGGTTTCCAGAGCGGGCTGGGAACCGGCAACCGGGTCATCGTGGCCGAGGGCGATGGAAAGGCTCTCCAGGATTCGATGAGTCTGGGGGTGTTCGAGGGGATCTTCGAGGCGGTCGTCGCAGATGAGGTTCCCAACTGGTTTGTGCAGCAGTCCATCGTGAGGGAGTTGATACCGGACGGGGTCGATCCGAAGCTTCATCCGTTTCTGGGCCACACCGGAGGCTACGGGCCACGGGAGCTTCTGAGGGCGGGCCTCTTCGCATACGTGAGCTTGGGAGGCTACAGCCGCAGTCGGCTGCCATTCGGCGCCGACGCCGATCACGCGATCGTGACGGGTCACGATGAGGCGGAGTTGGGAGAGTCCATGGCCCTGAATAAGGCAGCTCTTATGGAATCGGTTGACTATACCAAATTCACCGTTGACACTTCACAGTTGTTCGGTTTCTTGACGCCCCTGAGCGAAGATGACCGACGACGGGTCATCGCCACCTTTGAAGGCAGGGAGTTCGTGGCGCCCAATGTCCGGCCGGAGCTGGAGGGCTTTCGCTTCTCGTTCAGCGACGAGGAAGGGCTGGCACTGGCCGAGAAATATTGGCGCGCCTGCTTGGTGCACCGGGAATTGTATGACTTCGTGGCGGGGCTGAAGGACGGCGAGAGGTTCGACTATGAGCTCTCGCTGGACGAGACGCCGGAACCTACGCGGCCCAAGGAATTGCTATTCTATTTGGTCCTCTTGGAGGAAGTTATGGGTTTGCCTCGAGGGACGGTGGCTTCGGCCGCGCCCAGTTTCGGGTTCAAGAAGCGGACCGACTACGAGGGCGATGTGGAGCGAGAGTTGAAGCCGCAGACCAACGCTTGCGCCAGCGTCTTGGCCTATTTCGAGGTTGTGCCCTGCGTTCATTCGGGAAGCGGCCTGGGCGTGGAAACGGGCAAAGGGCCTGGGGTGGATGGGGCGCTGTCCTGGGCTACCAACGGAAAGCTTCAGCTGAAGGTCTCGGGAATCTACCAGGAGATCCTGTGGAGGACTCTGGCCGACTCCCCGAATCAGAAGGAGCGGGCACTGTTCGAGCGAGCCTGGGATTTGACCCGCCATGCGGTGGAAACTCTGACGAATGCCTATGATGAGTTGATCGCGGGGAAAGATTCTCGCCAGGTGCGCGGGTTGCTGGCCGACCGGGCGCGGCTGCAGCAGGAGGCCGAAGCCGCCGGGATTGACAGCGACGGTGTGGCGCTGATTAGTAGGGTCCTGGCCTATGGTCCGGGGCAAGCGAGGCTCGCCAGGGAACTGATGGCCTCGGCCGAGCCGTCGGATAAGCGGGCGACGGATGACTTCTTTCGCCATTTCGCCTATATGGTCTTCCGCGAACTGCGGGGGGATATCTACGCCGCCATGACCCTCGACACGTGGGATGAGTATGCCCGACGCGTGGCTGATTACACCCGGATACGTGTTCGCGATCTGGGGCTGGCCGACGATGGATGACATGCGAGTCACCGGGGGAGGGAATTTCATCAGGAGGGTAGGATGATCAAGTATGCGGCCAATGTGACCATAGCTTTCAAAGAATACGAGTTTTATGAGCGCTTCCAGCGGGCAACTGACGCTGGCTTCGGAGCGGTCGAGTTCATGTCCCCCTTCGTCTACGATGTGGAGGAGATACTGAGAGCGGTGAAGGCGGCAGGTGTCAAGGTAGTCCAATTCAATTTCATGGATGGCGATCTGGCAGCGGGGCAGCGCGGCCACGCCAGCCATCCGGATAAGGTCGAGGCGTGGCGAGAGGAATGTGGGCTGGCTTTGGAGCTAGGCAAGCGTATGGGAGTGCGCCAGATCAATTCGCTGGCAGGAATCAAGCTCGATGGCGTCAGCCGCGAGGAGCAGATCGCTTGTCTGGTGGATAATTTGAGATGGGCGGTTGCCAAGCTGAAAGAGGCGGGGCTCCCCATGATGCTGGAGCCTCTGAATACCTACGACAACAAGGGCTACCTTTTAGGGACAAGCCGTGAAGGTCTTGCCGTCTTGGATCGGGTGAACAGCCCGTGGGTTCGGTTGCAGTACGATGTTTATCACATGCAGCGGATGGAAGGTGATCTGGTCAACACCATTCGAGCGAACATCGATCGCATCGGACACGTTCAGATCGCTGATAACCCGGGCCGCCATGAGCCGGGAACAGGGGAGATAAACTACCGCTTCGTCCTGGGGGCGCTGGATGAGGCGGGTTACGATGGCTATGTGGGCCTGGAGTACGTGCCTTCGGGGAAGACGGAGGATTCCTTCGGGTGGTTGTCCAAGGACAAATGAGAATCGTCCACGGTGGCGGATCTCAATCTCTGAAGCTCATGTTGCCGTCATGTTGCGGGGTGGTGAGCAGCGGAATCTTCACTTGCGAAAGGAGAGAAGGATATGGCTAAACCTATCATCGGTTTCGTAGGGCTGGGAATCATGGGGCGTCCCATGACGAAGAATCTCATCAACGCGGGTTATCCTCTGGTGGTTTACGATATCGTGCCAGGGGCGACGAAGGAAGCCGTCTCGCTGGGCGCCAAGGAGGGCAAGACGGCCGCTGAGGTGGCTTCACAGAGCGATGTGGTCATCACCATGTTGCCCGATTCTCCGGATGTTGAAGAGGCTGCCCTTGGCCCCGACGGGGTGATGGAGGGCATTCGCAAGGGCTCGATCTACGTGGACATGTCCACCATCGCGCCGGCGGTGGCGCTCAAGACGGCGGAGGCGGGCGAAAAGAAGGGTGTGAAGGTCCTGGATGCGCCCGTCAGCGGCGGCGATGTGGGTGCGCAGAAGGGCACCCTGTCCATCATGGTGGGTGGGGATCAGGAGACCTTCGACAAGGTAAAGTCTATCTTTGACGTGATGGGCAAGGCAATTCTATGCGGCGACAATGGAGCTGGCCAGGTGGTGAAGGCATGCAATCAGATCCTGGTGGGCATCGAGATCGCAGGAGTGGCGGAGGCCCTGACCCTTGGCGCCAAGGCTGGTGTGGATCCGGCCAAGATCGTGGAGGTGCTGTCGGGCGGTTTGGCTCGATGCGGTATCTTGGAGAATCGTGGTCAGCGCATCGTGAAAGGCGATTTCGACCCCGGATTCCGGTGCCGACTGCACTACAAGGATATGCGGATCGCCGTCGACGCCGGGCAAACGTACGAGGTTCCCTTGATGCTCACGGGGCTGGTGCACGAGATGTTCAAGCGCATGGTTGTGGCGGGCCGGGGCGAGTACGATCACAGCGGGCTGATCACGTTGGTGGAGGACCTGGCGGATGTCCAGTGTCGGGCATTTGAATAGTTGGTGACATATCGGCAAGCGACGTGTCGCTTTCGCTGTGAATCCAGCATCGCGCCAGAGGCAGGGGTGAGGTGATCTCGCCCCTGTTTTTCTAGGCTACGTTGTTGAAGCAGAGAACGATGGCCATCACGATGCCACCCGTCAAGGCGCCGGCTACGGTCTGGCTGACGGTGTGTCGACCCAATCGGACGCGTGACCAAGCGATGAGAGGTACGCCGGCGACCACAGGAGCGGCGACATATCCGAACAGGCTCCATATCATCACAGCCGTTCCTGCTGCTGCCATGGAATGCACGCTGATCTTCCAGCGCAGCGTCACCGAGAGCACGATCGCCGTTTGGGCCCAGGCAGCCTCGCAAAGAGCTGCCAGCAGTCGGGGAGCAGTGCCAAGGTCCATCGCAAGCCATGCGATCGTCGAGCCAGCCAAAGTTGCCAGAATGGGCTTGATTCGCTGATCTCTCACCGACAAATCGAGATCGGTGATCTCTCCTTTGAGCCTCAGGTACAGGATGAAAAGGAGAGGGCTCAGTATGACCGCCACAAGGATGGCTGCCGCCCACATCCATGCTGTGGGGTCAGCCGAGGCGTGGGCGCCCAGGAGGATACCCACCAGGACTGTCATCGGTGGACTGCCCACCAGCGAAACCCATCTCGCCAGCCGCTCATCCCAGCTTGGCAAGATGACCTCAGCTTGCACGTGAATCATCGTTTGGAATGGACACTTGGGTCATGGAATAAGCTCCTAGAAGGCCGCAAAGATGGCCGCTCTCGCTGAGAGCGGCCATCTTCTCACCTGAGGGAGGTCTCCGGCTTCGCGCCCTATTCGAAGATCCAGGGATCCAAAGAACGGGAATAAGATAGCATCTCATCATCATCGAAGAACAAGGCCACTTCGGTGAGGGCGCTCTCCGGCGAGTCGGAGCCGTGGATGAGATTGCGTCCGATTTCCAGGGCGAAGTCGGCTCGGATGGTCCCCGGTTGGGCCTCAGCTGGATTAGTGGCGCCCATCGTCTTGCGCACCGTCTCGATCGCCCCATTGCCCTCGATCGCCATCACCACCACGGGGCCGGATGTGATGTACGAGACCAATCCTTTGTAGAAAGGCTTGCCTTTGTGAATGCCGTAGTGACGCTCTGCCAGCTCCTTGGTCATCCGCATCATTTTCATGGCGGCGATCCGCAGTCCTCGCCGTTCCAATCTCTGGATGACGGTTCCCACGAGTCCTCGCTGTACGGCGTCGGGCTTGATGATAGCCAGTGTGCGCTCCATGATGGGAAGGTTTCCTCCTTGCGGGTTAAGTTTCGGGGTCACACCCTGCCCGCTCGATCGTCCAGGGCATGTAACTTATACCACAAGAGCCTTCCGTTCGCAATCAGGTGACCCTGACCATCTGTCCCCGAGTCTCGGCCACCACCAGCTTGATTATAGCCTTCAGCGTGTCGAAGACCCCGACCCCCTGGGCGGCGATCGAGGAGAAGCAGGGCGCCCCGTTGCGCCCTAGGTCGGCCCGCAACAGGGCCTCGGGGACCGCCTCAGGCGCATCCCGCTTGTTCAACTGGAGGACGAGAGGGAAACTGGAGGGCTCGAGCCCCAATTCCCGCAGGTTCTGCTCCAGGCTGCGCATGGCGGCGATGTTGCTCCGCCTCATGTAGGGCTGCGAGTCGGCCACGAAGACCACTCCATCGACGCCGGGAAGAACCAACTTGCGGCTGGCCGCATAGCGGACCTGCCCCGGCACTGTGTACAGGTTGAAGCGCGGCTTCAGCCCCTCGATCTCCCCTAACTCCAGTTGCAGCAGATCGAAGAAGATGGTGCGGTCCTCTCGCGTCTTCAGCGAGACCAACTCTCCCCGTATCCTGGGGTCGACCTTCGAGTGGATGTGGATCAGGTTGGTCGTCTTACCGCTCAGGGGCGGCCCGTAGTAGACGATCTTTATCTCGATCTCTCGCCGCTTCGGATTGATGAACATCGCAAGGCCTCACATCATGGCGACCCGAAAATATCCTCTAGTCGGTCGTTCAGCGAATCCTCAAACGCCTCGCTGAACGCACCCCCTACCCGCTCCAACGCCACCTCGAACTGGCCGGTCAGCTTCAGCAGCTCCTCGACGGCCCGCTCGGTGAAGA
>SDBU01007347.1_pt1 | contig 12726 bp, 10 predicted proteins | sample 2277071 | NCBI WGS metagenome assembly SDBU01 (sample SAMN10397929, study PRJNA504765) | marine sediment metagenome | isolation source: marine sediment core GS08_GC12, 126 cmbsf | place: Arctic Ocean: Gakkel Ridge, Loki's castle | collected 2008 | reverse complement strand
TCCTTGGCACGTAAAACAGCGGATTCAAAGCCGGCTGGGACACCTATCAAACGAGGCGTCTCGGGATCTTTTAGGAGAGATTTCTCACAGTGGGCTCAGGCATGTCATCCTGGCCCACATCAGTGAGACCAACAACGAGCCTGACAGGGCCCTGTCCGTGGTAGGTGAAGCCTTGTCCCATCATCGCATTCAACTGAGCGTCGCCTGGCAGGATGTGGCGGGAGAGATTATTAGCCTCGAAGTCGACTAACGTCCATCATTTGAGTCTCTTCTTAGAAGGTTGTTTTCAGCCCCCCCCAAAAAAAAGGCCATTCTAAGGCTTCGATACGCACAAATTATGACCATTTCTTTTATAATTTCAGATAATTGGCATGGTCCGACCTCGTTTTCTCCTCGTTTTCCCCTTTAAACAAAAGGCGAAGCTTGACAATGGCCGATAACATCGCTATGATTGGGCAGATAAACTGAAATACGGAGAATCAGCATGAATACCACAACAATCCAGCTCCGAAAGCGCGGGATCATAACACTCCCGGTGACAATACGGGAGAAATATCGTCTGGAGGAAGGAGACCCCCTGACCCTAATAGACCTCGGAGAAGGTGTATTTCTCAGTCCGAAGCGTTCCTTGCTGCCAAAGCTTGCGCAAGAAATTGAGCGTTTGAGGCAAAAACACGGTGTCTCCACCGAAGAACTGATTGCAGGCGTGGCAGAGCAGCGTGCAAAATACGGGACTGACGTGGAATAGGGGTGAAGGATCTCAATTTTCCAGTACCAGTTTTCTTCGACTCAGACGTCATGATTGCCGGAAGCGCTTCTGCGGGCGGGGCCTCCTTTGCCCTCCTTCAGTTGGCTGAGGTTGGCCTTATCAAGGGGTATGTTTCTGTCCAAGTCCTGGAAGAATGTCGAAGGAACCTTGCCAAGAAGCTGCCCCATGCCGTTCCTTTTTTTGAGAAGATAGTTGAGAGATGCGTATCCATCGCGACAAGCCCGCCCGACAAAGCCTCACTGTCTCTCGTCTCAAACCAAGCTGAAAGAAAAGATGTCTCAATCCTAGCATCGGCGGTGGATGCAGAAGCGCGGTTTCTGGTCACTTTTAACGTCAAGGATTATTGGCCCGCCGACACGACAGGATTAGAGGTCTTGACACCCGGGGAATTGTTGCCTCGTATTAGATTGGCCCTAAACAGGGAGGCGGGTGCAGAATAGTGACAGATCAATTCAGTCAACAACGTTCCCCACACTCCTCACTGGCAGGAGAGGTTATCAGCCTGCAAGTCGACTAACGTCCATCATTTGAGTCTCTTCTTAGAAAGGTGTTTTCAGCCCCCACAAGACCATTCTAAGGCTTCAATCAGCACAGATCGTGACCATTTCTTTTGCAGTGTCAGGTAGTTAGCACGGTCCGACCCGATTCCGGATTAACACCTCTTTGTTGTTCTTTTGCCATCGCTCGTATTTACGCGCACCCACATGGCCGAATGGTTTGTACGAGTGCTATCTGGTTGTGAATACAAGAAATATACATTAGGCACGGCGCGCATATATATGCGCACAGCGCGCATATATCACCGTTTGCGCTCATAAAACGTCCCCTTCCGTTGGCCGATTTGAATAATGTCCCCGGCATCTTTTGGGCGCTTAAGTAGTCGATATGCCTAATCTTTCGTAATTCTGCACAAATCCAAGGCTTCCTGTTCATAGAACTTCCGGGCATGCTTGTTCCTCACGGATAGAAGTCGGACGTAGGCGGACCAAGGAAGCGGAAACCGTTCTGAGATGGCCTGAACAGGCAATTCCGCAGACGGTGTCTGCGATTTCCGAGACACCGTTTCGGAAATCTTCTCAGCCTTGTATGTCATGTAAAAGCGACGCATATTCTCAAGATTGTCCGGCGAGAAGCCCCGGCCGAAGCGGCCGGTTAGGTCTGCAGACAATTTCTTGAGCAATTCCTCGCCATACCCAGCCCGCCTTTTTCCTTCCTGCTCACTTTCTACAATGCGACGACCTATCTCCAAATACGTTGCCGTCATGATGGCATTGACAGTCCGTGCTGATACCCGTCGCGCCTCCTCAATGGGAGAGACCACGCCAGACAGGAGTCCGTCATAGTCCTCTGTGATTACAGGCTTCTGAGTCTTCTTCTGCACGTGTTTGCTAGTCACTCGGGGTCTCCGATCCATTTGCTGCTGACACAATCTACCGGTCGACGTTTCTCGCGCATTTCGTCCCGCATATCCAGAATGGCGTGAACCAACGCTCCGAGCTTCGGGAAGCTGACCCGCCGCTTCACCTTCCGCCACTGAAGCCGCCGCCGTTCGTTGCCCAAATGCGGAATTGAGTACCGACCTTCGAGTTCACCGTAGCCAACGAAAATGATAGCGTCCAGATTGAAGTATTCGACCTGACGGGTCACCTCCCGGCCACCCTCCATCTGAACTGTTGCATATTTTGCAACAGTTGACCGTCGCAGTAACTCGCCACTCCTGAATATGTTACCCCGATGCCTGGAAATAACGGACTTATCCCTTTCAAAGAGGTCGGCAAGTTGATTCGAGTTGAGCCAGATTGTTTCATCAGCCAGCCTCACTTCGAACCCGGCCTGGCCGCCTCTCGGCCTATAAATGACAATTTCCCCCATTTCCCCCTTGGTTTGTTTCTGTTCGAGTTTGTTTTTCATCGCAATGTTCCCTTTGCCCCTACCTGTCCTCAACAGCTTACTTGAACCCCATCTGCACGAAGACCTTCTTCAGGTCAGCGTCGATTGTTTTCGCTTTCTTCTCCAACCCTCTGAGTTCTTCAAGAACCTCGGGAATTGGCCGATAAACCTCTTTCTCGCTTGTATCAACATAGCGGGAGGGAGACAGGTTGTAGTCATTCTCAGCCGCTTCTTGTTTTGTTATGACCTTGACAAAACGCTCAACGTCCTGCCCCTTGATGAAGGCCGGGGCGATCTTGCGGATGTTCTCGTCCGGGATGTAGTTCTTGGGTCGACCCTTCTTGAACTCCTGGCTTGCGTTCACCAAGACAATATGGCCCTGACGATGGGGGGGGGGGGTTCAGAAGAATGATGATGCCGGCCGCGGTGGTGTTATAGAACAAATTGTCTGGTAAGAGTATCACACCCTCGACGAGATCCTGATCGACGAAGCATTTGCGGATGGTCTTTTCTTTGTCTTGGTTTCGGCTCCTGCTGCCGCGTGTCACCGCACATGTTGCGAGGCTTTGCTGATTGACACCCAATCTTCATTCCTCTATATCTACAGTGTGGCAAGTTCTTCCCAAAAATCCCGCAAACGAATTAGGCTAAAATATGAGCGGAAGGGGCCTGGCTGTCCTCTTGTCCCTTACGAGATTACAAGTTTGGGCCGATACTTTGAAGTATTCAATAGTGTACTAAGAGATGAGGATGTATTTTGGTTCAGGGGTCACGCTGACGCAACTTGGACACTGACACCTTCCGCTCTCCGGTATGAAGAACCAGCTCATAGAAACGAGGCACTGAATCTGTTGTCTGACTTCAAACGATTTGGAGAGATGAAGCTGCAAAAACCGCCACCACCCGATGAAGAACTTAAGTGGATTCAGTTAGCCCAACACTATGGTTTGCCCACGCGTTTGCTTGATTGGACCAAGAATGCTGCCATCGCGCTTTATTTCGCTTGCCTCAAGCCATCATTAGATGGCGGCATTTTCATTCTCAATCCTGTCGATCTCAATAGGCAACTTGATCCCAAAAGGCCACGGGTCTACGATTCCCATTTAGACGCGGACATCATAAAGCCCTACCTGGAGCTCTCAGGAAGAAGGTATCGTGGAAAACATGAGCGGGCTGTCGCTATTCATCCAGTATGGAATTCCGAAAGGATTATGCTTCAACAAGGGGTTTTTACCCTTCACGGATCTTATACTTTTGCTTTAACCGCTGAGCAAGCCCCCTCGCTTGTGTATGTGAAGATCTCCAAACAACATAAGCAAGCCCTATTCAATGAGTTGGAGCGCATGGGCGTAACTGAGATGTCCATTTTCCCAGAAGCGGAGCATATGTGTCATTACCTGAAACAGAGTGCGAACCTGTTCTAGAGAGGAAATGTTGAAATGGCAAGTCATATACCTTTTGTAAACAGTGCTGATGATTGTCGTCGCCTAAGGAGATTCTATTCCGACTCCAAAATGCTGCGCGTGTCACTTGAATCCATTGACGCCATTAGAACGCGTCTTCCGCGAAAGATGGGCCGATGGATTGATCCTGGGGTAGATGGGTATCATCATCGACTCATAAAGGGGACAAAAACATCGCCGAGATACTTAACGAAGTTCAATGACTCGGAACTTCTGGCTGATGCGCAATTCCTCAAAAGCCCGGATAAACACCGTTTGAAGTCATTCGTCAAAAGTGTCCTGGACAAATGCTATCGCTTCAGCCCAGCCTGGATAACGGTTCCGCAGTTGCCACTAGTAGATGATAATAGCAGAAATAATATTAACCGTAATCTGGCCAAGGCAACTTATGAATGGAAATCAAAGAGTAATTTTGAAGGAAAACTGATTCTGCCCTTAGTATTTACCCACCAGAATCAATTGAAAGGAAAAACTCAATGGAGGAAAAAGTTAGATGCTGCTAAGCAGTGTTATAAGAATGCGCAAGCCAATGGTGTTTGGGTTGCTGATTGTAGTCTGTCAGATCAAGATGGGTGGACAACGTTTAGAGGCCGGTTTTCCGCGTTAATTGATTTCCACGAGGCTCTGAGGTCCTTTCTTCCCAACAAACCGACAGTAATTGCCGGTCCGTATTGGGGCATGAATCTGATCTTGTGGGCTAGACGCCTCTGTGACTATCCTGCTATTGGCCTGGGAACTGGTTATCAATATTACATTCCTGGAGGCCCTATCAAGAAAGGCTTAGTGCGTATTGCAGTTCCTCCTATTCGAAGATGGGCTGTCGCCGCGCCTCCGCTCAGAGAGTGGTTGGATAGTGCCCTTGAAAAAGTTGATCGGAAGAGTGTTGCATACAAGAATTTCTTATACCTCAAGAAGAACTTCGACCTTCTTTCAAACAGAGATCAGGCCAAGGATCAAGTAGCAAGATTCTATAAGAAATGGTTTGATAAGCTTGGCGCTGTTCCACCACGTGGCCGATCGCTTGGTTTGTATCAAGATTTATCCTCAGCCTATGTTCTGGGAAGGCAATTGGACGATTTGCCTGCGTCTGGGAATGCGGCAAGGAAGGCGGAGAGAGTAGCTGAGTATTATATGCTCAATTGCCTTTAGGATGCGTTCGCCAAAACCGTTCAACACAATGCATCTGGACTACTTGATTTCGATTGGAGTTCACAGGTTTGGATTTCAGGAACACTTTACACTTTCTGCCACCGACCCCGATAACACCAATTCCCTCCCGAACAAATTCTGCCTTTTTCCTACTCCTCATCAAACGTAGCGCAGTCTTCATAGGTACGCCCACATAGGATTCATCACTGAATTCCAGATGACAAATCGCCTGACGTAGTGCATCATTGACACGGATCAACTTAAGTTCCAAAGTAACGAGCTTTTTGTGTAGCGGGACCCATCCGTTTAGCTTCTGTAAGTTCCCCCGAGGCGTTATCTGGACAAACTTGTCTCTTATGAGTCGATCCACCTCAACGGCAATAGTTGCCTCATCCAAGAAACCCACAAATTTGCGTTGGAGCTTTCGCAGTGTAATACTTCTATTTTCTTCTTGATCAGGGATTTGCCACAGAACCATTACTCGGATTTGGGGGCCAATAGGTCTGGTTTGTCTGAGTGCAAGCCTCTTCTTTACGCTTGCTTTCCTAAAGGAGCACCCAACGAGATCACAGATTCCCCACGGCGTGAAGAACTCTCTTTTGGTCTCTAGGCCCTGGGATATAAGCCACCGCTCGGCAGGCTTCACCATTTGATGTTCGTAATCAAAAGTCATGTCCACGAACCTACTGGCTCAATAACTCGGCAAGCAGTATCTATTTCTGTGTACAAATTCTTTTCTTGGAAAGCCCACGACAAAATTGCCGGAGCCCAATACGAGCTGTTTACGGTGAACGTTCAACTGTAAGAGGATTTCTAACTGATCCGCGTTGATTTCTGACGCGCACTGGGCACCATGACCGAACCACAGGGTCTGGGGGCCTCACAACTTGATCCACGTCGAACAAGTTAAGCCCTCCTAATCTGAACAACTGCGTTCGCTCACATACAGTGTTGATGCTAAGGTAAGCGCCTGGAATGATGTGAGAAAACAACTATATTGATACTTGTGGACTATTATTTTATACCAACAGACGGACTTGTGTGTCAAGCAAAAAGGTACCACAATATGTGGTAGTTTTCGGTTACTTAGTACTGTTGGCCCATAATCACGTTGGTCCTATTCCAACTCATAGACTTTCAGCACCTCATCGCCGTAGTGGTTGATAACCTTTACCGCGATTTTGCCGGTGCTCGGCGGGTCGAAGGGATGGCTTTTTGTGGTGTACAGGGATGACCAGGCCTCTTCATCGATTTCGGCTTTGAGGGCGCGCTTCAGTTTGTCGTAGGGCTGGTCCGCGCCGGTGAAGTAGGCATGGCGTACGAAAAAGCTCTCCTCGTTGTAATCCGTGTCTATGAACCAACAGGCAATGTCGTCAGTGGAATGGCTGCGAATCTGGCCCGTGGTCGGGTCGTAGACATCTACACCTTTAACTTCAACTGTGATCTGGCCACCTTTTATCTTCTTTATCTTGAGATCCGGCTCGCCAAATACCATGAAGAGGTTGCCCGCGCCGGTCTTCTTAAGGAGTTCGTCTCCCATGCTAAGGTCCGCATTCATGCGGGCCGGGAGCACGGCAAGCTGACCATAACGCTTGGCCTCTTCGGAGACATGTGGATCGAAGGCGAACCCGCAGACGATCAAAAGGTCAAACCCCACACCTTTCACCGCCTCCTTTGCGGCCTCCTTGACCAACTCCGGGCCGACGGTGCCGTGTTCAGGGCCGATGGAAAGTGCCACCCGGCGAACAATGCCGTCTCTTTCCGTGTATTCCCCTTCGGCCTGAATCCAGGTCCCGGCGTAAGGCTCCAGGCGGTCGAACTTGAGCCGCTCATTTTTGATTGTGTTCTGGACACCGGCTTTCTTGAGGTTTTCCAGGATCATGGTCTCGAACTGTCCTGGCCCGGTAGCCTTGCGGCCCTCCTTTTCGGAAGCAGGTACATCCTCATCAGTGGATAAGATTCGGTGGGGAGATAGACTCTCCACAGTGAATGGCCCGGTGACCCGGATGCGTTTCTTGTCTTCATAGGGCTTGTCGTAAAGAACTTCCTGATCGGCATCACGGGCAATGGCTTTGTCGATTTCCTCCTGCCGCTTCAGGCGTAAATCCCACCACTCTTTATGAAGTCTCTTGGCTTCCTTGGGCCATGCGTTGTCGGCCTCGCGGGGAATGTCCCACTCCTCCCAGGACTTCTTCAGCTGCTGATTTAGCTTGCCTCGGGCTGGCTCCAGTTTTTCTTGCCACCAGGCGTGGATGGTGTCCATCTCCGGGTTGTTGGCGATGGATTTGAGAGTAATATGAGGCACCCGCTTGTAGACGAAACCTTTCTTTATGTCCTCTTCTGTTTTGTATTCGGGCGGCATCTTGCCGGTGATTTCCGCTTCCTTCTTGATACCTTCTGGGGAGTCGGCCAAGTCGTAGTATGGGTACTTGGCGGCCATTAGTCGCGTTCTCGCCAGGGCCAGAGCCACACGGGAGGTATCCGTGGTGATCCAGCGACGGCCCCACTGCTCAGCCACGTACGCTGTCGTGCCACTCCCGCATGTCGGATCGAGGATCATGTCCCCGGGATCGGTAGTCATTAGTACGCAACGCGTAAGAACTAGCTCGGTCGTTTGAACAACATATGACTTATTTTGAACTGGAGAAGTATCAGTCCAAACGTTATTTATTTTAGAATATGGATAATCATCATGATAATAAATATAGCTCAGATTATCACCCTCAGATTCAAGCCGCTCAGCGGCAAAAAGTCTTTCCATTTTTTCTTTAGAAGTAACCCAGCATCCCCCTCTTGGGGGAGAGTAATTATGCCCCCCAAAGTCGATATCATAAACATTTGCTGCTGAATATGATGGCGCACGTTGAGAGACAAGTCTATATATTCGAGAATCTCCTGGTAATAAGCTTGTGTTCTCCGCCTCTTCCTTTGTTAATTTTCTTTTTGTACCGTCAGGAAGTCCAACGTTTGTCCATCTTGAAGTGGCCCTTGGTTCGGCCTTCTTAAAAAGATGTTTAAACTTCACTGAATCTAAGTCTTTAGCATACCAAATTAGGTAATCATACATTCCTTCGAGTAGTTTCGCACCGAGTGGCATCAGCTTCTTTCTGAACGGAACCAGTTGACAAAAATTCTCGCTTCCAAAAACCTCATCCATCAAACACCTAACCAGGTGAATGTTCTCATCCCCAATTTGAACAAACATACTACCACTTCCAGTCAATAGCTCTCTGGCAATGATGAGGCGATCCCGCAAGTAGGCGAGATAGGAGTGAATACCCAGTTTCCACGTGTCCCGGAAAGCCCGAATCTGCTCCGGTTGCCGGGTTACGTCTTCGACTTTTCCGTCACTTACATTTCTTTTACGTGTAGAAACCTGCCAGTTAGAACCAAACTTGATCCCATAAGGCGGATCAACATAGATCATCTGCACCTGACCTTTGAGCCCCTCTTTCTCAGCCAGAGATGTCATGACATAAAGAGAATCTCCCAGGATCATCCGGTTGGACCAGTTGGCCCCGTGGTGGTAGAAATCAATCATCTCATCAAATTCAAGGCCATTAAAATCGGCAAAGAGATTTGCCTGGGCCGGAGCCTTTTTTCGCACGGTCCGCCGCACGTCTTCTATAATGGTCTGAGGGTGAATCTTTTCCTGGATATAAATGGGAACCGAAGGCACGGCCAGGTCTTGCTGGTCCTGTTCGTCCTTCCCTTTCCACACAAGCTGGGGGTCCAAAGAGGGATCACGAGGATAGAGCACGGTCTTGGGGCGGTTCTCGTCTTCCTTCACGAAATCGCGGAGTTCCTCGGTCGGGATGTTGGCACGCTTGTCTTTGTGTTTCAGGCTCTCAATAGGTGCGGTTTTGGTGATCTTCTTTTTTCGGGCCATGTTCAGTTCTCCTTGAAGCTTATATGCTACCATCCTGGAGCCAAGCGCGAATCAAGTTCTTGGCATCCCAAGGGTCGTCAATCTCCAGAAAGGCCCATCGACCAAAGTCCCCATGGTTGTTGACTGCGGGGACCCAAAGAAGACGAGCAGTTGCAACCTTGGCCTCCTTGTCTTTCTTCTTTTCACCAGTGACCTCGATAATCAAGTTCAGCAAGCCATCCGTTCCTTGGCCGTCGTCAAAGCGGACCAGAAAGTCGGGCAAGTAATTCTTTTCTTCCCCATTAATTGTGTAAGGAATACTGAAACCGAGGTTGTGGTTCTTGGCATAAGAGAAGACTTCTTCCATTTCCTCCAGGACCTGGGCCATTTTTTGCTCCCATGAATCAGTATCCGCAACAACGTGAGAGATGTGACACTTGTCCCGGTGTGTCTTATAGGTCGGGCGGGTGGTGTCGAAGTCCACGTACCGCGTGGAGCCTGTGGGGTCGTACGGGTAAAGAATGGGTTTCAGGGTCTTATCTCCTGATTCGGCGGCTACAATGGCCCGATAGATGCGGTCGGCGGCATTGTGGGCAAATTCAATCAAGAGCAGCAGTTGCGGGAATACGTTGTCCTTGCAGGTGACACACTCGGCAAGCCAGCGCTTGGTGATGGACAGAATCTGAGGAAACAGCCAGGGCTTGGCATTGCCGTCATCATCGAGGAAGTATTTCTCCAGGCTCAATTTAGCCAGGAGGAAGGCCACTTCTTGAATGCGTTGGTTCTTTAGATCATCCAGGGTGTGGATGGTGGATTCACCCACTATGGGTGCATTTTCTGTTTTGGTTGGGATATCAAGGGTGGAGAGCACAAGCTTTGATTCGTCAGTGAAATTAGCTGCCAGCGTTTCACTCGGCAGCTCATAACGGTACCCCAACACGCGCGGGAACGTAATCTCACAGGAAATCCGGTCTTCCAGGGCGCGCACATGAGTTATTTCCGGGCCAGGTATAGGATCGGGGGAAGATCCGGCGCACGGGATGAACGAGAACGGCACACCATAGACTTCCGCGTACTCCACCGGGAAGGATTCAAACTCAAATGTTTTGCCGTTCACTTCCAGGCGTTGAGGCCGGGTTGTGTAGCTCCTACGTCGGAGGCCACGGCCCACCACCTGTTCACAGAGTAGTTGTGTTCCAAAGGCCCGTACACCCAGGATGTGGGTCACGGTGTTGGCATCCCATCCTTCGGTCAGCATGGAAACCGAGACGACACATTTAATCTGTTCTCCCAGTTTGCCTGGTTTGCCCACCGTGTTCATAACCTCGCGCAACAGGTCCTCATCCGTGAGCTTGTCAGTGTCTCGACCTGGAAACCTGATGCGGTACTCGGACTTGAACTCTTCGATCTCCTGAGAAGCGACTTTCTTAAACTCTCGGCTCATGGCGTCTCCGGACTCAAGCTGCTCGCTGTCGATCAGGACGGTGTTGGGCCTACGTGACCAGCCGCCGTTTTGCTCGTTGCTGAAGATAGGCATCCGTCCGGGCACAACGAGTGTGGAACCATCCGGCAAGGCCTTTTCCCAACCGGATATGTAGTCGAAGACGAGCTTGGATACGTTGGTGTTGTTACAGACCACGATGAAGACCGGAGGTGTCAGACCCTTGGCTCGAGCCTCGGCATTCTTCTCCCATTGGCGGTAATACTTCTCATAGTTGTCGTAAAGACTTTTGAGGGCCCCTTCCAGGGCGGCGGGGAGTTTAGGTTCTCCGGTCACGGCCTGAGTCTTTCGGCCTTTCTTGGGGAGGTGGTCGCGGATGCGAAGCCAGAGGTCCCGGTAGGTGGGCTGGTCGCCTATCATGGAGTCGTCGGCTATGGGCACGCGGGGCACCTTGACGATCCCGCACTCTATGGCATCAATCAGGGAGAAGTCAGAAACCACCCAGGGGAAGAGCGTTCCCTCCGGATAACCCGAGCCACGCAGGAAGAAAGGCGTAGCCGATAGGTCGTAAGTCGCCTTTATGCCGATTTTGGCCTTCACCGCCTCCAAACCCGAAATCCAGATCCGGGCTGCTTCTTCCCGTTTTTCAGCTTCTTTCCGTTCATCGCCTTTCAGCTTTTCCTCTTCACCGTCCGGCTTTCGACGGTAGCAGTGGTGGGCCTCATCGTTTATCACCAGGATATTCTTCTTGTTGCCCAGGTCACGGCAGACGCGGCGCACCATCTGAGGCGGAGTTTCGGTAAACGGGCTGTCTTCCCCCTCGGCGAGGATACTCTTGGTAAGTTTGCTGGCGCTGTTGCGCTCTCTGAACTTGAAGGCATGAAAGTTCGTGATAATGATCTTGGACTTTCCGAGCTGCTCTCTCAGGTCAGGTGGGACTATATCCATCTGGCGGTAGTAGTTCTGAGGATCACTCGGCAGCAGGACCCGGAGGCGGTCCCGTATTGTGATGCCCGGTGTAACGATGAGAAAGGTGTCGGAAAACCGACGGTCTTGCTTGTTAGCGTTCTTGTTAAGTACATGCCAGGCAATGAGCATGGCCATGACCACGGTCTTGCCGCTGCCTGTGGCCATCTTGCAGGCCAGACGATAAAGGAGAGGGTTGGCGAGTTCGTTGGCACTGCGAAGTTCATTTTCGATCCAGGCGTCACCATAGTTCTTGGCCGCCTCAGTGATGTAAATGACTGTCTCCAGGGCTTCTATCTGGCAATAGAAGAGCTTTGGCTCGCGATCCGGGCGTTGCCAGTATTCCAACAGGCGGGCAGTTGTCTTTGTGATACCCAAATATCGACCCTGGCTCCACCTGGCGACTCGGCCGCGGACCTGATTAATGAACTTGTTTTCTTTGAGCCGGTCTTCGGTCCACTCAGTTTCGAATGAGAGCTGCTTCTGTTTTCCTTTCTTTTTCGGCTTGGCAATGGGGACAAAATAGGAGCTTACGCGGCGGGCTTCCACGATCTCATTGGTGATGCCCTCTTCGGAAAAGAGAAAGTGCCTTTTTGGTTCTTCAAAGGGTGAGTTAATGACCGGGTTCTCTATTACGACCTGTTTCATTCATCCTTACCCTATGTTTGTGTGGGTGTGTACGCCTGGCTGGTCCTTGCCCTCAGGGGTTGCCCGCTGGCACGGCGAAAGATATGTAACAAGACCGGTGAGAAACGTCAAGGATGAAGGGTCGATTTGAAGGGGTTGCGCAGCGGGCACCAGAGCCCAACGTAGGATTAGAGATAACACTTGGAAGTGCCCAGCCTGTTTGCAAGTGGCCCGCAGGTTGGTTCGGTAATGGCTATTCAGCAACTATATCTTGATAAGCTCGTAGGATCTTGTTCCAAGTCCGATTGCCTCTGCATATTCTAACTGGATTTCCCAGTCCGTGTTTGGGTAGATGGCGCGGAACTTGTCCTCTCCAGGCTTGAAGTTTTTCGTGAGGCAGGAGTTCTTCAGTCCTTCGGCGTTATTCACCAGGTCGGCCGAGGCTTGGTCGATTGCCACCGGGTCGGTCGAGGCCACGAACCCGATATCCGGCACAATAGGGGCATCACTGTGGGAATAGCAGTCGCAGGCAGGTGATACCTGGGTGATGAAG